>Ga0080004_1110395_pt1 | contig 46935 bp, 56 predicted proteins | sample WasSprMetagenome_FD_69207 | JGI IMG/M metagenome (GOLD analysis project Ga0080004, IMG submission 69207) | Sulfidic aquatic microbial communities from Washburn Spring, Yellowstone National Park, USA - WS (SPADES assembly) (version 2) | ecosystem: Environmental > Aquatic > Thermal springs > Hot...
AGCTCCACAGGTACTTTATTCCTCTCAAACACACCAAGACTCTCAACTAAAGACCTAATGCTTAACATAGCATAAAGAACTTAAACTAAGGTGACCTAATAAGCCTTAAGTTGCAAGGTCCCCTTTAATAGCATATTGCATTTTGACTTCCTAAGTTGTAGCTCCCTTTTAATTTATAAGATAAATTTATTATACGATAGATATTATGTAAAAATCAATGGAAAGTATAGTCATAGTCAGCTCTGATGAAGATATAGCAAGCATCAACATATCCAAGATGCTTATAGAAAGATTTGATTTTAAAGAGAAAGATGAAAAGTTCGATAATTCTTCAGTATTCGTAAAAGACAATTTGAGAATGATAAGAATAAAGAAAGATTTAATCTTCTCAGATTATTTAGATTTTTTAACAGATGCTTATGTATTCATCTCACGCCATGAATCTGAGAGCAAAATACCTTGCCTTACTGCCCATTTTCCAGGAAATTTTTCCGACGATAATTCTTATGGAGGAAAGCCAAAAGAACTAGCATATACTTGTCCCAGCTTTCATAAGGAATATATCAAGAGTTTATGGAAATTAAGAGGATTAGCTCCAAAATATCAGATAGTCGTTGAACCTATGCATCATGGTCCGACTTCTCTTAACAAACCGACAATATTTGTAGAGATAGGCTCGACAGAGAACGAGTGGAAAGATGCCAAAGCTAGTGAGATAGTCACAAGGGCTTTGATGAATGCTATAGACGCTAAACCAAGATATGATAAGGTCGGAATAGGCTTTGGTGGGACCCATTACTCAGAGAAGTTTACAAAGTTCTTGATAGAGTCAGATGTTGCATTAGGAGCAATAGCTCCAAAGTATTCATTACAATTCATCGATGAGAAAATTCTAGGCCAGATGATAAAAAAATGCTCAGAAAAAGTCGATTATGCCGTTCTAGATTGGAAAGGAATGGGTAAGGAAAAGGTAAGAATAGTTGAATTGATCGAGAGAACTGATCTTAAGATCGTTAAGATATAGCTTTATCAAATTTCTCCCAAGCTATAAATGGTTCTAGTTGCTTTGTTGATTTTGGCGAAAAGTGAAAACTGAGACTGTAAGAATTATTACAAATGAATTTTGAGTGCATATTCAATAGGTTTAGCAACAGTTCGATTCCATCTTCTTGAGCAACAATCAAGTTTGAGTCATAGGCACATATTCCTATCATTGGTATCTCCAAAGTTTTATGTAACACATTCTCATATTCTATAAGTTCTTTTACCATACCATTCTCAAAGAAGCATGCCATCTCTCCTGTAACTCTCAAGCCTTTGAATCCTTTTGCTATTGATTCATCAAACAAATTCTTCCATAACTTAATCGTCTTTTTTATGTTGAATTTCCTATCAATTATATACCAATCTCTATAATCAATGATTCTTAGAGCACCATTCTTCCTATATTGTCCCACATCGATGCCAAAATCCCGCATGGCTTGTTCAATCTGTTCAGGAGATTCTTGTGAAGCCACATAAGCGACTGCTTCGTCCTCTTCTAACCCAGCCTTTAAGTATGTAAAGAGAATGTCACGCTTTTCTTTAGGATTTGCGTAGAATAAGATTACATGGTCTTTAATCTTCAGGTTCTTGACGAATTCAAGAATCTCATCCCTCTCCAATTCTCATCTTTAACCTTAATTCGTAGCAATTCTTTTTTAATGTTTTGCTTTTTACCTTACAAAACATTTTCACATGTTAATTTTCTTGTTTTAAGGCTATCCATCTTTTATCTTACAGTCTTATGATGATTTTAAGATGTTTAAGAGTACGTAGCAGAAAGATCTTTTATGAATTAAGCTTATTCTCAGGCTCATCCCAGAATAAAGACTCATCAATTTTCTTCTCATTTGATTCTAATTGCATTATCCTAGTATGAAGCATATAACGAAGAAATTTTCTCTACCTTTATCTTTATTACGCGATTTGCCATTTAAAAACTCCTCCAATATTTGATTTTTCCTCTAGCTTCTAGCTCTATAGTACAATCTACAGCTTCTTGAGCAAGAGCCAATACAGCTGGGGGAAATGCTTGAGGATTTAGGCTTACGAGCAAAGTTGCTTTGGCTTCTCTTGTTTTAGCAACTATTTTTCTTAATAGCATTAATCCTTCCTTAACTCCATATATATCTAAAATATTGGTCAAATTGTGAATAATGATTATCTTTTTATTGCCTTTTGCTTCTTTTATGGCATTTATAAATGCTATGATAATATCATAAGGCATCATCGATGTAAGATACTTCTCTTTGCTCTCTATCCCAAATTCCTTAGAATAAGCATCTATGAAGATTAGTGAACTCTTCTCTTCAAATGTATTTGGATCGAATCCAAGATTCTTCATCATAATTCTATAGTTTTCTGGAGTGTTATTAGTACAGATAAAGACTATTGCATCACCTTTCTCAAGCCTATAGCGTGATAGCTTTAGAAAGATTTCTGTCTTCCCACTTCCTACAACTCCTAAGAGTAATATTGAACTTGGATAAGGGATACCACCTTTTAACATATTATCTATCTCACTAATCCCAGTTTCTAACTTTTCTGATTCTAATGGTATTGAAGGTTTATCTTCTGACATTGATATCATATTATAACATGAATTTAAAAAACATTATGAATAATAAGAATAGAGTTGAAATTTATTTAGTGAACATTAAAGAATAAGCCAGAAGAATATGAATCAAAAAGGATACTAAAAACTAAACTCAACTATTAAGAGAGTGCTAAACAAATAGAATTAAAGCTAGGTGATGAAGATAAGCAGTATGTAAAATTGATCTTAATAAAAGAAGAGATAGAGAATGAAATCATCATACATAAAGAGTTTTCAATAGAATCTTGCAGAAAAGTGATTGCCTAAATTAATTGATTCCATCAAGATAGTATTAAAGCTAGGAAAACAAATTACTCTTGAATTTAGCTATGTTTTTCCTAAAGCTTTGTATTGCTTCTGTAACTCCTTTTTTGCTAGGTGTTTTAGGAGCAATTTATGTGCTTCCTTTATTCCTTTGAGACCTCAGAAAGATCATACTTCAGTCAAAGCTTTTCATGCGTCTTAAAAATTCTCTGACGATTTATAATAGAGCGTAATTTTCCTTCTTTTGGAGAAATCTGGCTAATTATGATTGCTTAAGGATGGTTCCATGGCAGCTCTTAGCTTCTTTATGAGGGCTTTAACATCCCTTACTGATAGCTCGACTTCTCTGGGCGGCATCCAATTTTCGTAGAAGTTCTGGTGGAGGGTGTTGGCAGTTCTCCATAGATGCCTCAGCTCGACATCCTCAAGTTTTTCAGCCAGTTTGTCCATGTACTCCCAGAGGTTGGCGTGGCTTCTCAGCTCCTTACTTTCCTTCGCAGCCAATGCTTTAACCATCTGGGAAGAGGCATCCCAAGCTTTTTCAGACGCTTGGACGTAGTCCTTTTTTTCTAGGAGCTCCTCGGCTTCACATATGTACTTTTCACATAGCTTCAGGTGGAGCTCGGACTTGGCTTCAGGGTCTGCTATGTCGAGTTGCTTGAAAACGGCTTCGCCGACCAGTTCCTCCAAAGACTTGCCTTCGGACTTTGCCTTCTTCCCAAGGTCTTCTAAAGCCTTATCAGGCAAAATAACAGTGATTGCAACCAATCCAGCTCATTAATAATTAGCTTGTTCATGGGTTATTAAAGTTCACCTATAGCCTCTAAAGTGATATAATGGTTGCTTCATGTATATGGTTAGCGCAGATTTGTAATCATATTAGTCTTCACTTGGTTTAGCATGACGGATTTATGGATGAGTCTCTCAGGTTTCTTTTTGAGACATTGATCATATTCGCCTCTAGAGTTAAAAAATAGATTTAACTCTAATATTTTATTTATGAACAAAATTATTTATCTTTTCTACTTTTAGTTTTTGCTATAAATGGGATAAAATAAGGCTTAAGCATTTATTAAAGCTAATCTTAGAGGTAATAGCTATGGCAGATGTTAGTGCTGAACATTTGGCTCAGAAGATTTGATAGCAATAAGCCTATATCAAGCTAGCAGGATGAAGGGGTATGTGAGAGAGATTTATGAGAGCTACAAGCAATACTCAAAGCCATTGGAAGAGGTTAGGGAGATCATAGCTAAAGAGATTCCTGAAGGAGAGAGTTTAAGTCGATATGTTTTTGAGCTTAGAAAAAGATATAAACCTTATCACATCATTGTAAAGATTGTGAAAACTATGAATAAGACTGGATGGATTGGGATTGCCCTAGCGATTTACGGCGTCATAGTGCTTATAGGTGCTGCAGCAGCTTGCCCCGCTAAGGACGCTTCGATATCAACGAGCATTTTCATGATATTGACAGGCATAGCCTTCAGCTTTTTAGGCAAAGACGTTGAAAAGGCAAAAGAGGCTAAATAAAGGAGAAATTTTTCATATTCCCTTTTTCTGTTTTAAATTTAAATAATAATACGAACATTGCTATGTCCGTAAAGACCATTATAATGGTATATGTGAAAGAAGGGAAACCTATTCCTTCACTTTTAAGAAGTATTCATTCTTTTAGTCTGCAGAATCTTTCAAAATCCTCAAAGTCTTTATAAGTTGTGGGAATGCTATCTCTAAATCTTTTAATGAAGTTTCTTTTATAATTTCCTCCAAGTCTTTTCTAATCTCTTTAAGCAATTTTTTAATTTCATCTTTATCTGGATTTACTTTATATCCCATAATTTCTAAATATTGGAGGCTTTGGCCAGAAAAGTTGTTTTCTTCCATCAAATCTTGGTGCCAATGCCTTAAGGACTCTTTCTTCATTCCCTTCATCTCCAGTTATCACTAAAACCAAGCCTTTGTCTTTTTGTAATTCTCTAGTGAGAATCATAACTTTAACAGATCAACCAATAACCTTGGGTCTTGATTCGCCTCTATAATGTTTTCTAGCTCCTCTAAGCTTAATCTTTTTGTATATAGTACATCGTCTGGGCTCTTTGAAAGCAAAAGCACTTGCATATCTTTTGGTTTGACTTCTAATAATTGGGATAAAACATCTATGCTATGAGTTGCCATTACTACTTGCCAGTCTTTATTGGCTAACCATTCTATCGTTGCTTTAGCCAATGTAGGATGCATGCTCGCCTCAAAATCGTCCCAAAGAACCAACTTTGGCTTAATTGCCTCTAACCATAGAAGAGTGGTCAAAGCTCTCTCAACGCCATCCCCCAAGTCACTTACTCTAATATATGCTGAGGTTCCATCTGGATACTGTTTTCTAGCATAGAGTTCATTAAATCTTACAATAACCTCGGTAAATTCTTCATCTACACATTTGTTAATGACCTCGACCATGATTTTGTTATGTGCCTTTGTTTTTTCAACTATGAACCAATTAGAACTTTGAGCAAGAGATCTTTTAAGCTCTGAAAGGAATACGTCCGAGTTTGGTATGAGTATAACCGCATTCATAAAATTATCTTCTAAACCTAACGCTCGCACATATTCACTAAAATTAGATAAAGAGTATTTTCCCTCATTAAGCTTGACTTCCCCTGATCCTGCTTCACCACCTATCCTTATCACAACATTTTTACCTAAAATTTTTAAGTGAATTTCAGCTTCGCCATAATACTTATAGGAAAAACATTTCATACTTGTATCGTTATGAATTTTTTCTGCAAAATAGCGTCTCCTTTCTCCACTTATGAGTGGTATATCAGCCCATGGAGCTGGTGATAAAGCTAAAGCCTCGAGTAATGAAGTTTTGCCAGAGTTATTTCTACCTATTAAAACATTAAATTTAGTCAGCTTTATTACATCTTTTGTTTGTCGAATTCCTTTGAATTCTTTTATTGTAACTTCTTCTATAAATGAAGGAAAAATCAAATCATGCTCCTTTTATCTGAGTTTAAATAAAAACCTTACTTTATTAAGTCTACTTGATCGGTCTCTTACGTTCGCATAAAATTTGCGTATGAAAAATTTAAGATGTTAGAAAGATAATTTTTGAAAGCCGAGCTTTATCAAATTCATGAACTTATTGCTGAAGAGATTCATTAGACAGTCATAACCATCAACCAGAGGGAGACTTCAAGAGGCAAGGCTAGAATTATTAATTGATGTGAGGAGACGGTTCTCCTCTTCAAAGCAAGTATTAAAGCATAAAGATGTATTTGGATCTTAAGAAGGTCTCAAGATAACAATAATGGCTTAACAATAAGAAAAAATATATCCCAAGCTTATCTTGACATCATGATAAAGAATTATATTTAACCTCTTTAGCAAGAGGAATAGGATGTTAGAACACACTGGTTTCTATCTGTCAATTGAAATTGGTAAGAAATCTAAAATTCTAAATGCTCTCTTTAAAGCACATGATCTAATAAATGGAGTTATGATAAAAATGCCATTTTGGCTTGCCGAGTCTATCGAGGCAATAAATGAAATTAAAAGCATAATTAAGGAAAAGCGAGTGCTGGTCGACCTAAGGTTAGGAGCATATTCTGCTGAAGATATTCGATATTTCTCATCCATGATTGGAGATCAAGGCGCTGATGGTTTTACTATAATGGGTTTTTACCCAGAAGGTGTGATTTGCTCTTATGTGAGGTCTACAACCCTAAGTGTATTTTCAATTCTAGATGTTGGCTTACCAAATTATGAGAAGTCGTTCCCAGACGATGTACTTCTTGAAGCTACCAAAGTAGCGAAACTTTGTGGATGTAAAGGAATAGTTATGACATCGATGCGTACTGAAAGGATAGCTAAAGCTCGCCAGATTGTTGGACGTGATCTCGAAATCTTAGCTTCACTTGACGGAAAAGCAAAGCCAGGCGAGGGAGTGAAAAGTGGTGCAGATTTTGAGATCATTCCGCAAAGGCTATGGTTTACTGACAAGCCTAGAGAGGCTGTTCAAGCTATAGCTGAATCGATCTTAAAAAGAGGAGAGAATAACGGCTCTTTTGCTGAGGAAAAAAAACGAATTACTGGGGATCACGGGCTAATGTTTTGACTCTATATTGGATAGCCTTTGAACTTTCTTCTAGCTTGATCTTTAGTTGGGAGCATAGTGTAGATGCGACATGTCTTGGATCTTCAGCCGTATAGATAGAACGCCCGATGATTTCAAAGTTTGCTCCCTCTAAGATGGCATCACCTAACTTGCCTCCTTGCACGCCTACACCTGGGCAGATTATGAGCATATCATTGCCAACAATGTTTCTGTAGAGTCTTACCCTATTAGGTCTAGTGGCTGGTGCGACTATGCCACGAGCATTTAGCTCTTTAGCCATCTTGGCTATTTTTATACCTGATTTTTGCATGAAGTCTAGAGCACCTGGATGTGACATCTCGGTAATCACGAATACATAAGCGTCATGCTGATTAGCAACCTTAACGCATTCCTTAACTACGTCACGACCTACAAATCCATGAACAGTAACACCGTCCGCACCAGCATCTATAATTTCCTGTATCATTTCTTTGCTTATCTCAGGAATATCAGCTGTCTTAAAACAAGTCAGAATTGGTACATTAACAGTCTCTCTTAGCTTACTTATTGCTTTAAGACTGTTCCGTAGTACAAAGAGCTGAGAGACTTTTATTGCGTCAACATAGCCTTGCACCATCTTAGCTATCTCTAAAGCTCTGTCTAGATCTTTAATGTCAAGAGCATGAATTATTCTATTATTTTCTATTAATTTCCTCATCTAAGACACCACTAGATGATAAGGCTACCCTTATAACCCTTTGGTATAAAGTCGAATGTGAACTAATTTTGTATTTAAGATACAATTACTTACCACTCCTTTCTAGCCAAAATACATTAGGTACACGAGATGAGTCTTTACGAACTCCCTCAGACTTCAAAGCTTCCAGATCAACGCGTACAGTCGATTCAGATTCATCGATTCCACCCGCAATCTCCTTAATTGTTTTTCCATTTTTAATATCAAAAGCTTGTTCCTTCTCTAGGAATTGAATAATCTTATTTCTTCTCTCTACAACTCTCTTCTGCCTTTTATCCATGGCTAGTCTTCTCCAACGGTTAAGTATTAAAGACAAAACTATTTATGAGTTTAGTTGTGTATTGAGAAACGAACTTAAAAATAAATTTAAAAACGAATTCAAAGTTATTTGTATGGTGTCTTTATACTTGCAGGCTTCATAGGCATTAGGGGCTAAGTCAAAGAAAAGGAGTTATGCATAGAAGTAAAGAGCACAAGTCACTCATTAGATGAAGAAGTAGAACTTAGGAGAGGGCAGATAGATGCCTTAATTAATGACATTAATACAAATCTTTACATAATTACAGAAGTATTACTAAGACCGAAGTTATCTATAGTTGATAAGGGGCTAATTAGTAGTTGCCTTGGGGGTGCTAGCATCAAGATTAAAGCGAGAGAGCTGGTAAGCCCATCAACCCAAATAGAGGATATCCTTCAATGAGAGAAAACTGAATTTTCGCTCTTGACAACGTAATTAAGGGCTAAACCTCCCTTTTTCCTTCTTGAGAATAGCAGTTTTCGACCAGATTCCCGCTATACCAAATAAACTTTATCTTTCTTTAATGGGACTGCATAAACTGCATCTTGTCATTATATATTATTGTTAAATACTGATTTTAAGGGATTATATATACTGATGCTTGATTTATCTTTAATCAAGATATGTGCCCTTCTTCATCATAATTCTATAGTTTTCTGGTTTATTTTATCCCATTTGTCTCTGAATCTATTTCCATCTCTGGCAAGTTCTAAGTCAAACTCGTTGTATATGATTCCCTTCTGTTTAGGATCGGGCTTTATTGGAACAAGTATTCTGTAAGGGGCGTACCAAAATCTTTTGGACTTGTTTTCAATTTTTGTAATAATTGATTTTAGCTCATCCCTTGAGAATATATAGTAGTGAGGGCTATCTAGGTTATTCTCGTTTACGGCTACGCAAATCAGATAATTGAGGTAACAGAAATCTCCATAAATCCTACCTCTTCTTGGATGATTGAAGGAGGCATCGGGATGTTGCTTACATTTTTTTATATGCAATGCAAAACCATAACCTTCTCCGTAGTCCTCTTTTTTGAGGTTTGATGTTTTCACTTCGATGTTAGCCATGTCGATCGATATGTCAGCTCTCGCTTTTCTTCTGAAACTTATTTTGCAGTTAGGAAACCGTCTTCTCAGTTCAAGGAATACTTTAAGTTCACCAAAGGTTGATAGGAGGTCTGTTGGAAACGAGCCTCCTTTTATGTTTTTTAACAGATTTCCTAACTCCATTATGAGCTTCATTGCACGCTGAACATCTCTTTCACTAGGCTCCATTTTAGCTATCCTCATAAAGATGAAGGCTATAGACTATAAATATGGAATTAATAGACGAACTATCATCCAAAATAATTTGACTTAATTACGCTTCTTGAATTATAACCGAAAATTCTCTATGATTCGTTGCCATCATGCTAGGAGAATAGCTCAAAGATAAACCTAAGATATAAACGCTAGTGTTAATCTGATCTTCATCTATTATAAAGCTCAACACATTACCTTGCTTAGCTTGATCTTGAAGATATTTAAAGGCACTATTATTATAATCAACATTATCTTCATAGCATCTTAAATTCCACGATCTAACAATACCAAACACATTCACTTTTCTCTTGTATGTTTCATTCTCCCACTTATCACTATGAGTAGCAATAATTTCTATATTCTCATCCATGCTAGATACATTCAAGGTCTTTGTTCCTAATCTAATCATTCTATATCTTCATTTATTAATAATGAATAGTCGAATCTTTGATGAAATTCATACTTTCCTTTTCTTACTTCTGCTATGATGCTCTTTATCACATCTTTCAAGTCTTGATACGTCAATTCTCTTCCTAAAATCTCTTTTAACATTTTCAGCCTTTCATTCAAATCCTTCTCATCAATATCAACGCTCAATATCTTATCTTCAAGATCGTAATCAAAGCTAAGTATCGTTTCATTCAACGTTCTTCTTACTGATTTTAATTTTATCATCTCACATCCACAGCTAAAACAGAAATGCATCCTCCTAATCCACTTATGAGCAACAAAGCATTGCTAACATCTATAATCTCAAAAGTATATGAATAAGATAATATTCCTGTTCCTGATGCTAAAGAATAGTAATCTGTAGAATCGCCAAAGCTCACTCCTCTCTTTTTACCAATTTTAATATATTTCGTTGGATCTTGAAGAAAAGGTTCAAGTATAATGTATAGCGTGGATCCTTGAGGAAAGTCAAGTTCAATAGGTTCATATTCAGAATTAGGAATAATCCAAGGGCAGATAAATATCGCTATTGATGCTCTACCATTATATGATGATGAAAATCCATTATAGCATGTTATCTTTAGATTGTATTGTGTTGATGGTGGTAAGAATCTTTCTAATAATCCATAGCAACCTTCACCATATGTTAAATTGCTTGTATCGCTAGTTATATCATCTTGCTTTTCAGTCCAATCTTGAGCATTATTATTCAATAATATTCTCCAATTGAAATAATTTGCTTCATTAGCATCTGATGAATTCTTTACTTTACTTGCTCTTTGATCTTGCCTTTCTCCATAAAACACTATTCTCACAACATATCCTTTAATTTTACCAACTGCTAATTTTCTCGTTGCTGGTGTATTGAAATCCACATCTATCAAAGTTATAGTAGTAGTTGCTGGTATTGAAACATAACCGCTATCATACATTGATGATGATTTATCTGGAAAGTTAAAGGCTCCAACTATGCATTGCCTTAAGTCAAAGGGATATGATGAATTAGCAACCCATACGGCAACTTGAAAATCAACAGTATAAGTGCCAGCAGGTAACAATAAATATACACGCCTTGTTACTGTTCCTCCTCCTTGTATTCCTCCTGTGCTTATGATTGGAGTACCATTGAGCAAGATTCTACCAGCAGCATGAGATGCCGTAGCATTGCCTCTCCATGTCCCTAAAATTCCAACTATCTTTGTGCTTGTAAGAGCAAATTGTACTGATCTTTTAGTTATCCAATCAGTGTTAGTGCTTTGCTGATAAACCGTAGAATCGTTTAATATTTGTTCTTCATCCTTTATTATTCTTAATTGTTCAGAGAATAGCATTACATCATCACCTCTCTTGCCCTTGATGCTGTTGCTGGTGCTGGGGTTGTTTGCACAGGAACTCTAATTCTTGATGTAGTAGCTTGAGATGAAGTCTTCTCTATCACTACGCTCTTCAAAACTTCATTAATAATGGATTGCACTTGGCTTCTTATGCTCTGAGCATTTACAGTCAAAATTACTTCAACATAAAAAGGTCTCGATAATCTTCTTCTTATCTCTCTCATTGCTCTGTCAATCTCATCTATATTATTGCTAAGACCTTCTTTCGTAGTCTCTGTTATTTCTTCCCACATATCAGGCCATATTGAGCCTCCAACTATTTCATCTGAAGTATCTTTAAAGCCCTCCTTAATGCTATCAAGATTTTTCATCGATCCACTAATGGCATTAGAAATTATGTTAGAAAGCCAATCAAAGGCAGATTTCATATCACTTACTATATTATCAAGTAAGGGGTGGATCATTTGTAACCTCATCATAAATTGATCCCAATCCGAGATCATTCCTTTGCTTGCATCCTGAGATATTCTTTCCATATTATCCATATCTTCTTGAAATGATTTTGCTGCATAAGCAGCAGAAGCTGATATAATACCAATGGCACCTAATATTGTAGTTAAACTTGCATCAAAGCTAGCTACTGATACTTTTGCAGCATCAAATGCATTTGACAATTCATCAACAACTCCTTTCAGATTAGTAAATGCTGTAATAGCAGCAGGTATGGATTGTATTGCCATTTGCACTATAGCTTCATTGACTCTATCCTGCTTATCCTTCAAAGATTCTTGAGCAGCACTAACTCTATCTTGAGCCAATTGTAATTTTTCCAATGCATCTCTTGCTTGTTCACTATCAGCACCATACTTCTCAACTGCTAAATTGTATGCTTCCTGAGCATTTTTAGCACTTATTTGTGCTTGAGCCAAAGTATTTTGTGCTTTTGTAACTGCTAGCTGAGCATCTTGAATTCTATCATAGGCATTATACAATGAGAAGCATGATGTCATTAAGCCACTAATACTTGTTGCGAATTTCTTCATGCTAAATTCTGCCTTTTCTGCACTATCCTTTACTCTATTCATGCTCTTCTCAGCTTCATCACCTATCTTCTTTATCTTCTCACTAGCTTCATCTATCGCTTTTATCTTTGCAGTTAGTTCTATGCTCATTTATCTCAACCCAAATACATCTTTTATCTCACTTGCAAGAATTCTTCTCAATTCTTCGATAAGTTCATTAATAGCAGTTCTTAAGAATGGTTTTGCTTTCATCTTTTTAGTTCCATACTCAATAAATAAAGCGTAAGGAGCTTGAGCTTCCACTCTTCCATTCAATGCTTTTATCGATGATCTTAACCTTCCTGTTCGATAAGGAGCTTTTCTTCTCGCTCTATCAGCAATTAATCTTGAAGATTCATTGCTAAATTCATCAAATGCTATTCTAGATTTTAAAGGAAATTCTTTGCAAAAATTTATGAATTTATCGAAGCCTCTTAGCTCAATTACTATCAATTCTTATATCCACTTCCTCGCTACATGAATTATCTTTGCTAAAGCTATTGAGTAATCTCCTTCAAGGGCATGAATAATCTCAATATCTCTTGGCATCATCATATCAGAAACTAATCCATCAAGAGATGGATTATTATTCAATGCATCATCAATAGCTTCTATTTTATCATAAATGCTCTTCTCAGCTTCATCTTCTTTTATCGCTTTATCTGCAATCCCTATCTCTATTATAAGGTCATAAAGAAATTGATTCACGTTAGCCTTGCCAGAATATCTTCTACCATTCAATTGAACATATATGAAGGGAAATCTTTTGAATGAGATTGGTGATGAAAAATAATATTCTTTAACACTTGATAAATTAGGATTAGATTTGAGAATATCGATGATCTTTGATACTATCTCTTTATACATTAAAATAACATGTTATAATAAGTGATATTAACAGAGCTATACGATTGCATGATCATATATTAATTATATCATCGAATAGCATCATCGTATAGCTTTACTTATCTTCATGCTAATAATAAAAGAAGGTATGAGCGAAGAAAAGAAGCCAAGAAGATTGTTGTTCAGGCTGATAAAAGGGATGATATATGGTTCAGTAGTAGGATTGGTCTTTGGATCAGCAATATATCTATTAGCATCAGCAGTGAATAGCGTAGCTCCGTTGCCATGGCCACCATCGGCATGGGCTGCAATAATCTTTGGAGCAAGTGTAACAGCAGGAACTGCAGTCGAGTATAGCGATTGGCTCGATGGTCAAGAATAAAGCAAAGAGTAAAGTGAAGAGTAAAGTGAAGAGTAAAGCAAAGAGTAAAGAATAAGTAGAGATAAGAAATGAGGTACTTAGGAATCGGTAAAGAATCTATCTATGGTACTCAAGTCAATGCTCAGTATTACATTCCAATCATTGAGGAATCATTGAGATTAGAGCAAAATTATATTTATCCTGAAACTGTGGCGTATAGAGAGCATTGCTTTGCAATAGCTGGTAAGAAGCAAGTTAGTGGAGGATGGGAGCAATATGTGAATTATGATAACATAGGATTGATCTTAAAAGCTGCATTAGGATCAGAAGCAAAATCTAATCCTGCTATTGGAGTAGTAAAGCATGAGTTTAAGAGATCTTCATCTATACCATCTTTAACAGTTCATGTTGGGATTGATGATATAACTGAGAAGGTATTCACAGGAGTAGGGATAAACGAGTTAAAGCTCGAATTATTAGCAGGAGAAATTTTAAAGTGCTCAGTTGATTGCATAGGAAGAGATGAAATCATATCATCATTATCAAACCCTACATTCTCGAATCAAGAATTCATCGATGCATCGAAACTAGTTTCATTCAAGCTCGATGGTATTAATGCATATCCTGAAAGGTTCAGCATCACCATTAAAAATAATATTGATGAAGCATATGTTTTAGGATCAAGATTATTACAAGGACTTGAAGCAAGTTTATTTGAAGTTGAAGGAGAGTTTGATGCTAAATTTTCAAGCACTAATCATCTTAACGATTTCTTGAATTCTAATCATAAAGATTTGATGATCAAGTTTCAAGGTAATTTGATAGCATCTGGCTATTATTATGAATTGCAGATAGATTGTGATGAGATAGTATATGATGCTTATGAAGCTAGCATCAATAAGAAAGAGAGAATGGTTGAGAATATTAAGTTCAAAGCGATAAGAGCTTCTATGAGCAATGAGCCAATCATAATCACGCTTCAGAATGCTCAAGATGTTGAGTATTAGTTTTGTCATCATGACTTAGGGTGATTTTATGAAGAAAGTAAAGATAGATGATCATGAATACATAATTAAGCCTATTACACCATGGAATATTCATCTATTACAAAAAGCTATTCAAGAGAGAAGTGAAGAATCGTACAGAGAATTTTTCAAAGCCATCGTCGATCCTCAGCCAAGTGATGAAGATTCATTGGCTTTATTCTTTGAGATAAGCAGTTATGTTGATGAGATAGTGAGTAAGGCTAGATTTTTTCGCAAAGAGTAGAATTGGTATGATGATAGCAAATTTGAGTTTATTGTTGAACAAAAGGCCAAGCGAATTCTTAGGATTGGCTCAAGATTCTTTTGAAGCATTAGTTTATGATAATGAAATTCTTGCTAAAACTCTGAAGAGGCGATAAGCATGTATTGCAGTATAGATGATGTTAAGGCAAAGCTGAAGATAAGCGATAATAGCGAAGATAATGCTATTGCCCAATTCATAGAGCAGGCAGATGCTTTCATAGATGCATTGTTAGAAGCAAAGGGCATTAACACTCCTCTTAATCCTGTTCCTAGCATTATAAAGCATGCATCTGCAGATCTTGCAGCATCATTATTTAGGTTTAGAGAAGCTCCACCTAATGAAATTAGAGCTAGGTATCAGCAGGCAAAGGAGCATGTAGATGCATACATTGCCCAAAAGGGAGCAGGAAAGATGATCAGGCTAAGTGAATGAATATAGTGAATATATAGTGGATAATATGCACATCTTAAAGAATCTTAAGAAAGGAGATTGTATAAGGATTGATTGGTTAGATGCAAATACGATAAAGAATGTGCCAATAGATGAAAGTATCAATAATCCTGATTATAAGATGACTACTATAGGAAGATTTGAAGAGATAATAGAGAGTGATAAGCTTAGCTATCTTGCAGTAGTGGTCGAATATTCAGAATTTCACAAGGATATTACTTTGATACCATTACCGTTGATTGTTAAGATTACCAAAGCTAGATTGCCATTGAAGCAAATAAGAATAACGAATTATTGTAGAAGTGTAAGAGAGTATGAGAAGGGAGCATGAGCTAAAGATAAGAAATTTAGAATTTAGCACAAGGGATTATCGTGCATTTTTAGCATTCATTCTAGTCATTGGATTGATAATTCTTCTTCTTAAGCAGGATTATCAAGCATCTAGCATAATAGGGCCATTGGCAGGATCTGCAGTTGCATGGTATTTCTCAAAAAGTTCTAAAAAGTGATAGCGTCAGATACTCCATGACTAAAGTCGGGAGTCTCCTTGAGGTGGTTTGATGAGCGAAGAAAAAGAAGAAAAAGAAGAAAAAAAAGGAGGGCCAAAACCAGGCTTCTTTGGTAGAGCGTTGAAAGATAGCATCAGCATAGATGAAGCATTAGCAATATTAGGAGCTAGGCTGAAGTGGATAGACGCAAAGATTGATCTTTATGAGGATGATGAGCAGAAGCAGTTGAAGTATTTAGATAATCTTAGCAAGATTGCAGGTCCTTTAATGCAAGCATTCAAGCTGAGAGGTATTGAGATTAATAGTGAACAGGATTTGGCAAAGATATTTGAAGAGATAGCAAAAAGAAGAGAAGGGAAGAAGATAATAAGAATATTTGTTGAGTGATTCAAATTAAAATTGAACAATTGCATATATAGCACTTTATAAGTGAAGGGGGGATAGTTAATTACACAACGCAGCATCAATGATCAAATTGCTGAGATAGTATTCAACGATCCAGTATTGTTTTGTGAAGCGATATTAAAGTGGAAGCCATTCGAATATCAAGAAAAATTGTTAAGGGATAAATCGAAGAGGATAATTGCATGTGCTGGTAGGCAAGTAGGAAAGTCAACTACCATAGCTGCCAAAGCAATACACTTTGCACTAACAAATCCTAAGACTACAACGCTGATAGTATCTGCAACTTTAAGGCAATCGATGCTTATGTTCGATAAGATTCTTGACTTCATAGAATCATCACCAATTAGAAGAAGCGTAACGTATCGATCAAGAACAAGGTTAAGATTCTCGAATGGATCTTGGATAATAGCATTGCCAGCTGGAAGATACGGATCAACGCTGAGAGGCCATACATGTCATCTTATAATTCTTGATGAGGCAAGTTTCATATATGAAGAAGTTATATCGAATGCAGTACTACCTCAAATAAGCACTACAGATGGCTATGTATGGATGATATCAACACCTTGGAGTAAGGACCATATCTTTTATCGAGCATTTACTAGCCCTGAGTGGAGCAAGTATCATCTACCATCATCATCGAATCCATTGATAAAGAAAGAGTTTCTTGATGAGCAAAGAAGGCTAATTGGTGAAAGAAGGTATAAGCTTGAGTATGAGGCTGAATTTGTTGAAGATGAAGACTCATTCTTCCCTATGACACTGATTCAATCATGCTTATACGATTATGAGCCAAGATTGCATAAAGGAGAATATTATTCAGGATTCGACTTTGGAGGAAGAGAAGATTATAATGCCATTGTTACAGTAGAATTAAAAGATGATAAGATAATAGTTCAGTATTGTAAAGCATGGCTACAAGATGATTATACTAGTGCAACTCTTCAATGCTATGATCATTATAAAGCGTATGGAATAAAAAGAGTCTGTATTGAGGAGATAGGAGCAGGTATAAGCATAGTCGAGCATATGAAGGAGCTTGGAGTTGATATAATTCCAATAAAGTCTAATGATATTCAAGAGTCATTGCTAAATTTGGGAGCATTGATGGAGAGAAAAGAGATCATGATATCATATGATTTTAATGATTTGATAGCATCCTTGAATTGTATAGAGTATGAGAGAAGTAGAACAGGTACCTATATCTTTAAGCATAGATCAGGGACTCATGATGATCTAGGAAGAGCGTTAGCACTAGCCTGCTTTGCAGTAAAATCATCTAAAGGAAAAGTATTTGCTTTAGAATGAAGTTCGTAATTCTTCTTGATAGAATTAATAAGAAGATATTTAGGGTTGATAAGAGCTTTAGAACAAAGAGCATTATAACTGATAGAACAGTAGCTGTTGCTGAAGCCTTTGGTATAGGAATAGATGAGAGAAAGTTCGATGTTTTTAAGAATTTCATCATAAACATAAACAAAGGAGATATAGTATACATAACTGGAGAGTCAGGATCAGGAAAATCGGTATTGTTGAGAGAGTTATCGATGCTTATAAGGAAAAATGAAGAAGAGTTTGGAAGATTGATAGCAGATAATGAATTAAGAATAGATGATGATGAAGTATTGGTTCATGGAGTTGGAAATAATGTTGAAGAAGCATTATATTATTTAAGCATGGCAGGATTGAACGATGCATTTCTATTTTTAAGAAGATATAAAGAGCTTAGTGATGGACAAAAGTATCGCTACAAAATTGCAAAGATGCTAGCAATGAATGCTGATGTATTTGTATTTGATGAGTTCTGCTCTACTCTTGATAGAGAAACAGCAAGAATAGTATCCTTTTTGCTACAAAAGAATGCAAGAAGGAATAACAAGACTGTATTAGTTGCTACTACTCATGAAGATTTGTTCTATGATCTTAGCCCTAATGTTCATGTTAGGAAAAATTTTTCAGATGATGTAGAAGTGAATTATTATAATGATGTTAATAAAGAATGCTCATTAGTTAAGAACATAAGGATAAGAGAGGGAAATTATAAAGAATACTTGAACTTTGAAAAGTTTCATTATAGAGCGAAGAAGCCTTTTGGTATAAGAAAGATATTCATAATGGAAATTAATGATAAACCAATAGGATGCATCGTTTATTCTATCAGCCCTTTATCTTGCAAGCCTAGAAATCATTATCTTAATCATATCCCTGATGCTGAAGAGATCAATCGTGATTTTTTAACAATCTCAAGAGTAATCATTCATCCTAAGTATAGAGGAATTGGATTGGGAGCTAAATTGGTAAGAGAAACATTGCCTTTAGCATCATCAAAGTATGTTGAAGCAATAGCAGTAATGGCAAAATATAATCCATTCTTTGAGAGAGCAGGAATGTTAAAAGTGAATTGTGAAGAGCCAGATTGGAAGGAAAGGATGAGAAAGTTTTTGAATAGCTTAGAGAGATATGGCTTATCTTCAGCTTTGATGAGCTCGATTGAATATAATATGAGTGTATTGAAGAATTTGAGAAAGGAAGATTATGAGAATTTGGTTGATGAGATTCTTAAGCATGGTAGCATCATGATATTTGGAGATCAGTATAAAAGAAAGATACTATCAAGAGAAATGATAAAGGAAGATATGATAAATAGCATTAAAAATACTGCAATAGCTTTGAGCAAAGCAAGTATTAAAGCACAAAGGAAGATGTATTATATATGGCATAAAAATAATCAAGTTTTAAACTAACCGAAGAGCGATTGGCTTCCTTCAATTTTTAAAATATCATATAAAAATTTAAAGAAGATGATATGCATAGGAGTATGAAGAAAAATTCTTAGTCTTTGGCTACATAAATCTTAAATACTTTCTTTCTATTATTCTCTTGGCTGAAAATGGACCAAAAAGGTAAGAAGATAATATCAACAGCAATAATAGTCTATTCGTTCTATCAATGCTTGCTACAGTGCCATTAGTTCCATTAGCAAGTGCAGTTGTGCAAGATTTAACACCTGATTATGCAAAGGCAGGTGCCACTATACCTATACTGAGCTTCAACATCATCGGACCAACAGGTGGAACAACCCTCACATCCGTAACCATACAATATACTGGAACTAATTTAGCTGATCTTTCATACGCTGCAGTCTATGTTGATAATACGCTCTTTGGTTGGATCTGGTCAACAGGTCTAACAGGAACTCCTCCTACGGGAACGATCACTGGATCTTATACAATTAATGAGGGTGTAAATGCAACTGTAACGCTCAAATTCACGCTCAAATCCACAGCTGTAGAAAATCATACAGTCGATGGTAATGTAACGAACTATGTGCTAACTAATCCTCCCGCAGAAGGAACAGATGCTCCGCCCATCGACCCAGCTGGCTATACCATAATTGATAACACGCCTCCTATAGTAACGCTGACCGCACCATTAGACAATGCGTATATAAACACAAACACATATACAGTCACGGCAACAGCGAGTGATTTAGCTGGAGTAGCGTCTGTCAGCTTCTACTACTCTCTAGATGGTGGAACACCATGGACATTGATAGGAACCAATACAACATCACCATACTCGTTTACTTGGAACCTAGCTAGTATATCAGACCAGACTGGCATAAAAGTCAAGGCTGTAGCAACTGATAATGCAGGAAACACAGCCGAAGATATTAACACAGGGATAACTCTTGATAGAAAAAATCCAACGATCAGAAACTTAACTCCTCCCAACGGAGCGTATGTAAATACAACTACTCCGTGGATTAATGCGACATTGACTAATGGTGTAGCGGGTATCGATCCAGCGAGCATTAAAATGACTGTGAACGGAGTTACAATAAATGTGAACGGTTCAGCTCCAACTGCTTATTATTATGTAGCGACTGGACTTCTATCCTACAAACCAACATTATCTGATGGTCTAAACAATGTCACTGTAAGCGTTAAGGATAAAGCAGGAAACGGACCTACTACAGCATCATGGTCCTTCATAGTAGACACAATAAAACCGACAATACAAACCACAACTCTCATCTATCCTAACGGTGGAGAGACACTCTATGCAGGAAGCACTGTGAATATCTTATGGAATGCAACTCATATAACAGATACTAATCTAGGCACTAATCCAATCAGCCTATACTATACCACTGACGGCACTCATTGGAATCTCATCGCAACGAATGAAGCAAACGATGGAAGCTATACATGGATAGTGCCTTTAGTCATTAGCAATACTGTTAAAGTGAACATTACTGCCACAGACCTAGCTGGCAACTCTGCTTCTGATGCAAGTGATGCTGACTTTACAATCACTTATGTACCAGTACTCACTACTGTGGATGTAACAGCATCTCCAACCACTGTATACGCAGATGGATTTAGCTATAGCACGATCACAGCAACAGTTCTAGATCAATACGGCAATTCTATGGCTGGAAAGACTGTTTACTTCACAACCACGTTCGGAACTCTAAATGCAACATCAGCAATTACAGGATCTGATGGTAAAGCATCAGTAACACTCACATCTGCATATATTGGAACAGCAACAGTAACAGCAACAGCAGATTCAATCAGTGATAGCGTTCAAGTTGAATTCATAGGTGCAGGCGGTACAACGAATATCATAGACATGCTAAATAATATAATAGGGAAGCTATGGTCAAATGCTGATAGCTTAAAGAATGAGACAAAAGCCATAGAAGCTAAGCTAGACCTTCTTGTGGTAGATTCGAATACAAACGGTGTACCAGACTTTATAGAAGAAATTGATGCCATTAAGGCTAAGACAGATACCATAAACTGGGCTGACATAAATGCTCTCACAACTGCTGTAGCTGATATAGAGGCTAAGCTAGACGCATTACCAACATTTGGCGACTTAGTGACTAAGAATTGGGCTGATCTAACAGGCTACATAGACTCAGCCAAATCAGATATTATATATGCTATTGGTGGTGCTAAGAGTGACATACTATCAGCCATATCAGGCGTACAAGATAAGCTAGACCTTCTTGTGGTAGATTCGAATACAAACGGTGTACCAGACTTTATAGAAGAAATTGATGCCATTAAGGCTAAGACAGATACCATAAACTGGGCTGACATAACTACTATTAAGACTGAGATTGGAGACATATCTGCTGATTCTGGTAGAGCCTCATGGACAACTCTAGGAGTAGCTTTAAATGACATCAAGACTGAAATCGAAGGGATAGACACAGACATAAGTGGTCTGCTTACAACGGCTCACTTTGACAATGCCATCGCTAACCTACTTACAAAGAGTTACTTTGACTCTATCTTCACTGCTAATAGATTAAACAATATCGACCTCATTGATGACATATATGCTAAGCTAAATACTATTACAGCAGGTGCACAGGCAAATTCAGGAAGTGGTATTACTACATTCACAGCAAGCGGTTCAACTACAATTTACACAGGAACTAAAGTTGGTACTGTAACTGTGAGCATAAGCACATCAGGTATAGGTTATGGTGAGAGTCTTAGAATTCGCTACTACATAGATCCTGCTAATCCAGGATTATACATACAGAAGACTGTAGTTACAAACACAAATACTGCTGGATGGACAGATACAGCTGCAGCATGGAAGGTTGTAATAGACTACACAGGAAGCGGCACTGTAAACTGGGCTTACTCAGTAATATATCCACCATCATAAAATAATCACCCACCCTTTATTTTTTTAATAAAAGGTGATAAAATTTGGTAAAATGTGAGAAATGTGGATTTGATAATCCATCTAATGTTAAGTTTTGTGGTAATTGTGGTGCAAGGCTTAGCATCGCTACAATAACTCCTAAGTTTGAAGGATTAGCAATATTGCATATAACAGGTAGTGTATATTTGCTCATATCTTTAATCTTTAATGCCTTAGTCCAAGCTAGCATGATCTTCTTTATTCCATATATTATATCAGGATTATTAGGATTGTATGCTGGATATGAATTTTATATTGGTAAAATCAGCAAGTATTTGAAATTTGTATCAGCATTAGCAATAATACTAGGACTAGCATCTACATTCCTTCTATTCATAATAGGATTAGGAGTAAGAGGAGTAATTGGACCTGCTTGGATAATATTCTTGATAAATTTATTGATGCTATGGAAAGAAAGAGCAAAGTTATAAAGAATTGCTCTTTAGCTATGGTCATTGGAATAATGGATACAGTATATCTTTAATAATATCATCAATAACATTAGATAGGAGTTGAGAAGGTTGGCTGAAGTAAAGTTAGAGAATATCACATTTAATGTTCATTGTATATGTGGCAAGGACTTCAAAGCTGAAGATTTTGAGCCAGAATGTCCATTCTGTGATAGATTGTATGAAATTCATGGGAGCAAGAAGGGAGTCGATTTGAGGATTAATGAAAAGACCTGAATTCTAAAGCTATGAAGAAACATGTGAAGATGTGCTGTGTGTAGACGAAAAGTAAAAGTCGATGTTTATTATTGGGACAATTTACAGACACTCTCTAATCCTGAGATCAAAAAGATTATTGAAGCATATACTCTTTAAAGAGTTATATGATATGGAATTGATATGAACATGAACCAGATAAATATGGCAACAATGTAAGCTATTATGAAATAATTGAAGAGAGTTTTCCTATTAATATCATCGTAAAGGTTCTTCAATAAATATGCTATTGATATGAAACCTGAGAATAATATTGGCAATAAGTACCATTCAAAGACTTGAGAAGTTGAGAATATTGCAATAAAGGTTAAAAATAATACAGGTATTGTTAATGCAATATGATTCTTCTTATAAGCATAATAAAATGCTAGAATCGATGATGCAAAAGCTATGCTCCAAGTAAATGGATTAAATTCAGTAATCATAGCTATTCCATGCTCTGTTGATAATAATGTTACTTCAGAATTGGTAAAGTTGATATTGTAATGATAAATTATTGATTGACCACTTATACCAGTTGTTAATATTTGTAATATTCTTAATGGAGGAGTGTATGAATGCTGGCGTAAAAATAGCTGATAATTGAGCATAGCTCTTTGAAGCTCAATAAAATCAATAAAGCTATTACCATTAATGAAGAAAATGGCATAAGTTGAGATATATGCAATAATTGCTAATGGTAAAGATGCTAAGAACCATTTAAGATTTTTTCTCATAATTATTAGCATGATAAGAAAAGATGGTAAGAGAAATATTGCTATCCATTTTGTAGCCATCGCTAATCCAAATGTAATAGATGATAATATGAAGAATTTTGGATTCATTAATCCTTTTATGAAGAAGAATGTTGATAAAGCAACGAAGAAAGTAACATAAATGTCAAGCATAGATATTAATGAGAACTCATAGAATAATTTATCAAAGACAAGCATAAAAGGAGGTATAAGAGCAAATAATGAATCACCGAGAATCTCTCTTGATATTAAATATACTATGATTATGGTTAATATTGAGAAGATAAAGCTCATAGTAGATGGATTTGTGAATATTATTTCAGATAAACCAATAAAGTATTTTGCTAAAGGAGGATGCTCAGGGTTTATCATATTAGGGCTTAATCCATGAATATAACTCCATCCTGATATTGCATATAATTCAGCATCGCTAACGAAATCTGCTGTATTATTTCCTCCTATAGTAAAGTTTACTGAAGTCCATGGAGAAGGATTATAAAAGTAATCTGTTGAATTCGCATAAAAGGCAATAAGAGATTCTGCTTTAGTAGAGTTAAAATTGTTTAATATAAATACATCCCTAGTGCTTGCAGAATATAGTGTGAAGAAAGATATTATAATTAAAAGAAGAATTAGGTTTTTATTCGATTTTAATAAATAGGAGAGGGTTAGAACCCTCATCGAACCAAATCCTTACGTACTGATTATTCTTTACATTCTTCGAAGCCTTGTATGTATTCTTCAGTTTACTGTTTACGATGCTGTAACGATCACATTGACTATAGTGCCATCTGAGAAGGAAACTTTGATAGTATAAGCATTTCCTGCTGTAAATGTACCGCCGGTACTTCTGGTAGCTGATACTGTGCCTGTGCTATGGGCGTTAGCTGAACCACTAATACCAGTAAAGACTACTGCCGTTCCACCATCTCCTGTTGCCGTTACACTAACAACGGAAACTGCTGTGTCCTTATCATTCTTAATTGTTGCTGTAAACGTTCCCGTTGATGCCGTAAGACTAGGGTTGATTACTGTTACCCCTCCAGCAGTACCATACGTCCCAAACAGTCCAAAGACCCATCCTGCAACTGCAATTGCTACTGCTACTGTTATCGCTATTAGTATTATGGATGCTATTACTGGCGAGATTCCTTTCTTCTTCATCATCTTCTTTATATTGAGCATATTTCGAAAGTTCAAAAGAAGACTAATAAGGATTACGGTCTACAGTTATAGAGGAGAACATCATAAAATTCTTAGCTTATCTTTCAATGAATTGCTTAACTAGGTTTAGAGAGATTGGGCTTCTTTATGTTGTATTCGTGCAAGTTATCACTTTACTCCATAAACCTAATAACATAGGCTCAGATCGATCAGCAAATTTTAGAAAAGGCGAAGAACCTTGTTGAATCGTTAAAGAGAGAAAAGCCTGAACTTACTACAAGAACCGATAAGATATTGCTGGCATCAGCATACTATATAGCATCAATAAAAGAAGGAAAGCCTATCTCATGTCTTCGAATAGCAAAGATTTTTGGGGTTAGTGATAATCAGGTTAGAAGTCTTCTTAAATCTCTTGGTTATAGCCTTAAGCTTTATGGAGCGAAAAGAGAGAGGAATGCTTATGACATATATGCAGAAATAATTGCAAAAGATGGTAGGTCGATAACTAAACTTATCTACGATACTAATCTGGCTCACTCAATATTAAAGAGGTATGTGAAGAAGTTGCTTGAGAAGGGCTTGATAGTGAAAAGAAGAGAAGGAAATATCGATGTATATAACTCAACAGAGAAAGGATTGCTTTATCTAGAGTATTATAAGCGCATGAAGGAGCTTCTCACAGTATAATTAAACAAAAAGAAGCATGAGTCAGATCAAGGATGAGACAAGGCACAACGATGTAGAAGGGACACTATTCAAATAAGCTCTCCGTAGGATGGTCTTCACTCCTTAGATGAGTAGAGCCAGAAATGGAGTATAGGAAACTACCAGATGTCAAAGAAGCTTTCGGAGTGAGTGAAGTAGTTAATATCTATTCGATTGATGCCCTTATAAGTAAGATTCCCGTGATTGTTGGTACTAATGAGACTAATGCAACCACGTAAACAGCAAAAGGATAAAATGGTAGCTGAAGAGTCGCCAAAAGGCTGTTTAGAAAGTCCCAAAGGAACATCGAACTAGAAAATGCTGCCAACAAGACAGCTTCCTTTCTATAATTTCCCTCTCTGTAATTGCCTATTGCAAAGAGTGCAATGAAGGTCAGGGATATGAACGTAAGGCTACCTATTAACAAGTATGATGGATTACACGATAGCATAAAAGAAGCGAAAGGGTTTAGCTCCAGCTCAGGCTTCCATAATGCTAAGTAAAAAGCGGCTAAATTCGAGCATATTGAAAGCATGAAAAAGAAAAAAAGTGTTGTGAAGAACCTCATTTTATCCATTGACCATTATTTAAAATAGAGATATAAGCATTTTCAACTCTAGTTCTGATAACTTTTCAGAATTTGGAAGGATTGTGGTTTTTGTTTCATTATTAGCTTTTAGTTCTTAAATTTCGAAGAGTTATCAGAACCTTAACTCTTTATTAATTTAAGAGCTCAATATCTTAATAGATTAGATTTTGCCGTATATCAGCATTTATTACGATTTATTTTCAATACCAGTACACAGATGTGTATGGCATGTTTTGACCGTAAGGTGTAGTGCCTAAGGTACCATGTAAGAGTATAAAGACAGCAGATGGTAGTCCACTCCAATTACTTACACTTACTTGGGGAGGCTTTGGTCCTGAGAAGTCTCCATCTTTCCCTGATGCAAAGATGATGAGTTTGGTTTCGTTATAAGCGATTGAGATTGGTGTATAGGTAGTCTGGATATAACCAGTTGCGTTTACATTAACAACATACCAATAATATTGATTCCCTTGTTTGGGGTTGAATTGCCAAAGCATTGTATGTGAGTCCAGCGTAAAAGTTCTTTTATCAGGATCCAAGTTTTTGATTTCTACACCAAATGCAATTTCAGTCCCAGTGGGGCTATTGAACGCGTTCGTCCCAGTAGGAAAGTTGAGTAGCTTGAAAGGATTCTTCGAGTCATAGGTGTAGTAGCGAAAAGAAAGGAAAATAAGGCGAACCATTCCAAACCCCTGCGCAAGCTCTGACTCTGTAATACCTGGGAATTTTTGGGGAGGATGCATCCCTGAACCTGTTTTCCCTCTTTCAGTTACTACTTTGATCAGACGTGGAGGGCTTCCTGTAGCATAAGTTACACCTGTACCGACTGGTATGTTCGTCTCACCTGGGTTGACCGTCTTTGGATTTGAGGTAAGGTCCTCAGTCTGCACCGTTCCAGTAGTCGGGTCAATTATGAATACATACACTACTGTTATAGGTATCGGTCCTGTGTTGTTGACTATGGCTTGGAGCTTTAGCTCTGATCCGCTAATCTCTTTTCCTCCCACTTCAAATTGCTCAAGGCTCTGCTCAATCTCCATCTGATTTCTTTCTATTGCAGCTTTCTGTTGTAGTTGATAGCTTTGGTACACAAATATAAAGTAAGCAGTTCCAGTAGTGAAGATCATAGCGAACAATATGATAGCAGCGATTATACCAGCAACACCTTTCTTCCTTCTACTCCATTCTTTATATCTTCTCATTCTTATCACGCCTTCTGATAATATAATACAACATTACCAAATTCACCAATGGCTTTTATGTAGTATGTATTTCCTGAAGATATAGAATAAGAGATAGTTATAGACCTCATTTCTTTAATCGGTAATGATAATGGAGTGAGAGGTATAAGGTTTAACATGTTTGGGTCTGTGCCAGTGTATATCTCTACTATCTTAGTATTTATTGCTCCATTGTTATAGAACCAGACTGTAATCCTATTGTTAGTGTAATCAAGAGCTACATTGGTTATTACAAACCTCTCTCTAAGATAATTCACATTGGATGCTGTAGACTGTCCTATTACACCAGATGCAGCTGATGCCCCACTATTCACAAAGCTCCAAGAAGCAAATCCAACTACCAATGTTATTGCTATTATTATGGTCGTTGCTATTACAGGACTTACTCCTTTTCTTATTCTATTGACCATTAACTATTCCTTCATTTCAGTTATAGATAAGAGTTATGGAGTAGTGCTTTATTTGATGGAGTTAAGCCATATTTTGTTTCCTAAATCTATAATCTCAAAGTTAAAGGAAGGCTGAGAATCTATTTAAAAACCCTTGGCCTTCAACGCTTCTTCAAGCAACTCTGCTATTGCCTTGCTTTTCGAAGGTATTGTGGGCTCTTGTAATAATTTGTCTGGTATGCACTCCTATAATATGAATAGGGATGAGCGTAAGAAGCTGACAGATACGATATTCGCTAGTGGAAAATTTGCAAAAATCATGAAATCAAGCAATATGCAGTTTTTCCTATTCGCTAGTCCCTACCACTTATAGCATGGAATAATATTTGGATGTTCAAATACATAAATCTCTTCATACTCTACAGGAATGGACAGGTGGTAATAAATGGGCTCTACATTCTTAGGGAGTGAAGTTCATGGCAAATGAAGGAACTGTGCTGAAGATTGTTCTGATGTTCTTCCTGTTCTTATTTGGACTTTTCCTTTTTGGTTATAGTGAAACCACTTACATGCCCTTTGGTAAATATGTCATCCCTGTTTCTCACACTCCTTTCTCTGGAATTGGTATTTTAGTGATGTTCGTGGCCTCTGTAGGCTTTGTGTACTATTTGGCTGAATTAAAGAGAATTTCTAACGAAGCTTAATACCCTTCTTATAGGGTTAGAGGGCTTAGACTTGTGTTAATGTTAGATTTTTGCTATTTTAAATCGTGATAACATTAGGTTTTTGTTATACTAACTCGGCTGACTACTACTTTCTTGTTTGGTAAAACTCCAATAAACTTCCAGCCTTTGTTTATCAATTGCTCTGCCTCTTCTGAGCTTACTACCCTTTGAGGACTTTCTTACCGTTCTTCAAGAACTCTGCTAAAGCCTCTTTGGGTAGCTCTCTTATAGTCTCCATCGCTTCTTCTCTCAGCTTTTCTTCCTCACTTGGAGTGAATAAAGATAGCTTTGGTATATCCTTAAGATAGTCCCTCGCTCTCTCTTCCCTGCTCTTCTTGTAATAAGTGATGAGATATTCTTCATGACCTGCTATTGCGTGAGCTGCTAATGAGCCTAATGTATCTGCTATCTTTGTGAAGGCAAATTTCTTGAACGAATATATGCGAATTTCGTATATTTTCGCTTTTCCTCTCTCACATATTTCCTTTCTTAATTCTTTCAAGGCTGGTTTCTAGATTAACGAGGATTTGCCATGCTTTCTTTTGAAAACCTTTTTCATCAACAATTGGATCCAATTCACCTTTTAAAAAGGAAATGGTTTGGCTTGCTTATGTTTTTAAGATAATCTATGAGAACTGATTTTGTCTCATCAGTAAAGAAGACTTCTTTTGGTAGATCATTTTTTGCTGCATAAGAAGGTATGGTGAGATATGGAGGGTCATAAGTTAGATTAAAGTCGCCCAGCTTTAAGGACAATAGCTTTGATGGCCTCACTAGAGTGTCTTTCATCAAGAGAAGGATCAGCTTTAAAGTTGCATTTTTACAGTTTAGGATTATTCTTTTTGCTGCTTCTAACGTAGCATCTTGGAATGGTCTCTTCTTTGGCAAGCTAATCTTTTATCTACTCAGTGCTTATAGAGATGCTTAAATTAACGGGTCATAGGGTGATGTATTTGACAGGAATTATCGTCTTAAAATTATTCGTCTCGACGGAAGTGTTCTCACCTAAGTGATCTAGGGACAACACCACAGGAACGTGACCTTTAAAAACTTACAAATGAAATTATTATTGGTAACTAAAGGGGCGACACCTGTGACATCGCAAGTGTGCACAAATGATCATCTTTCAAATAAAGTTAAAGATATGTTATCTAAGACGCCAGGTCTTAGTATAAAAGAGATTGCGCGAGCCTCGAAAGTTAGTCGTCAATTTATGGCTGGGTTCCTTAAAGCATTGGAAGAAAAGGGTGACGTCTATTCAAGAAAAGTTGGGTCAGCTAGAATATACTTTAATAACGAGGTGAGAGATGGTGGGTGAGGTTGGTTTTAATGGACTTACACCAAAAGAATGGGCGCAATTAAGTAAAAGTGTTTGGCCAGCAAGAGAAGTAAGTTCTGCTCGTGAATGGTATCATCTTGAGCATGGTGCCACTTTCTCTGTAGCTTTAGCAGAAAGGGTTATTAAGATTTATACAAAAAAAGGAGACTTAGTATTAGATCCTTTTGTAGGTGTTGGAACAACTTTAGTTGCGGCAAGAAACCTTGGAAGAAAAGGTATAGGTATAGAATTATACGAAAAATTTGTCAAAATAGCAAAGCAAGTTCTTAGTCAAAAAACATTAACTGAACCTTCTGAACAAAAAATTATTTGTGGCGACTGTAGGGATCTATTAAAGTGGGTTGAGCCTAATAGTGTGCAGTTGATGTTTACTTCACCACCTTATGCAAATTTTATTCATCGATCCATCGAAGATCGTCAAAAAACCCATAAAACTTCATGGCTGGTCCAAAAGAATGTGTCTGTTGTTAAACCTTATGGTGAAGACCCTAGGGATTTTGGAAACTTACCCTATGAGAAATTTTTAGAGGAGATAAAAGATTTGATGATAAAATTGCTCGTTATAACTAAACCAGGTGGCTACAATGTGTGGGTTGTGAAGGATCATAGAGATCCGCAAAAGGGTCGCCCAATTATACCTGTTCACTCTGATTTTTCTCGCATAGGTGAAGAAGCAGGCTTTATTTACCACGATTTAATCATATGGGATCAAAACGAGCAAAGAAGCCTAGTTCTTTTGGGCTACCCATCCATATTCTACGTAAATATAAATCATACATTCTTGGTTGTCTTAAGAAAACCAAATAATGAGGGGTAGCAAATGATTGAGATGTTAGATAAAAATGAAATTTTAAGGCTCATAATCAATGCCAAGGAAACCACTTATTTAACTCATAATTTTCATCCTTTTCCCGGAAAATTTATACCCCAGATACCTAACTTCTTTATAAGTAAGTTTAGCGAAAAAGGCCATTACGTACTTGATCCATTTTGTGGATGTGGGACCACTCTCGTCGAAGCAAAATTACTGGGTAGAAATGCTATAGGAGTTGATATTCATCCACTAGGAGTTTTTATATCTAAAGTTAAAACAACTAAAATACCAGAAGATGAATTAAATGGAACTCTAAAGATTTTAAGAATTGTCGAAAGAAGAGTTAACGAGTTTGTAAGAAAAATCCAAGGCAACATAACACTTCTTGAATTTACAGATAAACCAAACAAGTATATGGTTGAGGATTTTTCTTACACATTGCCTAATTTTCCTAACAAAGATCATTGGTTTAAGCGACATGTATTACACGAACTCTCAATAATAAAAACATCGATAACCCATGCCGACATAAGCCAGAAACTCAAGGATCTCCTTTTGTTAGCTTTTTCTTGTATAATAGTTCCTGTTTCCAACCAGGATAGTGAGACTAGGTACGCAGCAATAAATAAAAATATCTCTCCTGGTCAACCATATTTATACTTTAAAGAAAAGATATTAGATATGGTTGCTAGAATTAAGGCATTCAATGAATTAGCAAGCGACTCAGAAGTAAAGGTGTATCATGCAGATGCAAGAAAAATTGATTTCATTGAGGAAAATAGTGTGGATTTAATAATCACATCCCCACCTTATCCAAATACTTATGATTATTATCTCTATCATAAATTGAGGATGTTTTGGTTAGGTTTAGACTGGGAGAAAGCTAAACTTAATGAAATAGGCTCACGCCTAAGACACTCAAGTCAACGAGAAAACATTGATGCTTACATAAAAGACATGACCACTTGTTTCTCACATTTCGCTCGTATTCTAAAACCAGATGGGCCTTTTGTTATAGTAGTTGGGGACTCCATCATAAGAAAAGAACTTCTCAAAGGGGATATTATTATTAAAGAAATTGCTGAGAGGACGGGCTTCAAGGTAGTTAGCAAGGTAAGCTATAGCCTTAACTATGCTAGTAAGTCATTTAATCCAGCGTTTAGAAGCAAAATTAAGCAGGAACACGTAATTTTACTTAAAAATAAAAAGTGAGTTGCTATGCTTCAAGAAATTAGATTATACTACGAATCAATAGAACAGACTTACCATTACGTTCTCCCATTAATCCAGGAAGCAATTAGGGTTTTGCCCCAAGAAATTGGAATTAAGTTAGTGAAAATGGAAAAGGAGTATAACTATTATAGTAGAAGAGTTGCGCCTATACTCTTCTGGAAGGAGCCAGATGTCTTAATAACAGTAATAGAAAGTGATAAGGAATATCCACTTCTTTTAATTGAATTTTCAACTGCCGTTTTTACTGAAGATCACGAACTCCAACGTTTCGATGGAATGCTTGCTGCTGCAAAGAATAACTGTATTTATGTCAAGATATCCCCTACTAAGAAAGAGTCTCCTTATGATCATGGTGGAAAAGTAGAATTCGATTATGTACAACCTTTTCGATTAATCTATTTTAAATATAATAAACCATATTTTCATTTTGAATGGAAGTGTGATGAGAAAGGGGTGGTAAAAACAGATCCTCAGTTTCTTTCATGTCCAGAGAGGATTCCAGAATTTGAAATTTTGCTAAGAACAATGGTTAAAGAAATCGTAGAGAATGGGTATTCAAATGGATGGATTAATAATGTCTGTAGTAAGTTACAAAGTTATGACTATTTTAAAGAATGGCTAAATAAGCTTAAAATTGAACTAAAAGTGGATGTATCCACTCTTAATACATCTCGAACATGTTGGATAAAAATGGAGTCTTTATTGGGCTCAGGAGCTTTAGAAGTCAAGCTAAACAGATTTGGTCATGCCATGGATCCCGAAAGAGGAATGTTAGCTTATTATGGAACACTAACTCCGAATGTTATATCTAAAATGGTATTTAGCAAGAGTACTGATGCTTGGTATAAGGATATTCCAAAAGAGGAAGAAATAAAAAATATCGTTAATAAAGGGCTTAAAAATGTATATGACTTTTTGCTCTGTTTTGCTCTTGGATCCGGTCTTTATGCAAATGAGGAATTTATGAACATCATTACAAAATATAAAACCTGTACTGAAACACATGTTATGATTGATCTCACGGAGTTCATTCGAAAAGCCTTCTTTAAATTGGGTAAGCCGATAAGAACAATATTTGTTTATTCAAAATTTTTTGTTATTGAGGATGATAGTGGTCAAAGGAGGGTTACATTTGTATGGAAATCTTACCCTGAGGTACAAGCCTATGAGGACTATCCTGAAGTAACACAGATTGTAGAAAGAAGAGTACTTGATGAAGATGATGTAACATACATAGTCATTCATAATATATTAAAACCCAATGGTTATAAGATAATTGCAGTTAGTTATCCTGGGGCTCAAGGGGACAGAAGAATATTAATTCAAGCAGGAACAGGTAGAAGACAACCTAGAGAATATATTGACATAATTTCATTTTTACCGAAGAAAGCGACAAATCTTGAAGAGAATAAAGGTGTTTACAACACTAATGAGGTACAAAATGATATAAATGAATTGTCATTGTACAAAACTGACGAAGCATATAAGAAGGGACTTACAAATTTCTTAGAAAGGTTTGCACCTGAAGCTATTGGAACTCCGATAAAAATAGGAGTTGGTTTTTGGGCAAGCAGATCTTTCAGAGTTTCCCATATTATGAAGTTAAATCTAAAGAATTTAGATTACTTTGTCTATATCACTAGAGATCGGAAACAGTGGGAAATATGGCGAGCTGGTAAGGATAACATATTTTCATTAACTTCTGGATATGTGTCACTTCCTAAAACATATGAAATTGTTAAACGAGAAAGTCTTTCAAGAAAATTATCTAATTTCTTTTAAAAAGGGAAGTCTTAATTAAAGTCGATTTGACGCCTTACTGTTAAGCACTTCTCTTACTATGTTACAGGCAAGAGTTGATTAAGTGGCTGGAATAACAAGGATTAAGGAGTCTGATGCAAGAGGATTGCTATCTAAAGAGAGGCTCTTTATAAGAAAGTAGCACAATTAGGTCTAGAAATAACAGAAAGCCCGTCGAAACTATCGAATTTTCTAAGAAATTGATTAGTGAGTAGGGATAAGGACATTTACTAAGTTTAAACCGCATGAGCAATTTTTGCAGCAGAAAGATAAAGAACTTTTCCTTATCTACCTCCAAAACTTTCATGATTCATGAAGTATTGTGAATATGCTAACTATGATAGAAAGGTTAATGGGATATTAAGTCGAAGGTAATTGAAAGTACTCGCCAATAATTAAGTTAACTAATAAACAAACCTTGATTTTATTTTTCTTCCCTTTACACTTATCACAAGCCCTTTCGCACCTTTACTTCTTGCAACATATCTTAGTTTCCTTGCTTCTTTTCTTGACATAGAAGTCGTACCACTTTTGACTTGGACCAGAAGCTTAATACGCTGATTGCACTTGCTGTGATTTAGTGTTACTAGATTATTGTTTTTCTCTACCAACATAAGGCTTAAACTGCCAATCCTTCTTTTCCGTAAGTAACTTTCTCAAAATCAGAACAGCCTTATCTCTTGGGATGATAAGAAAAATCTTTCCTAAGTGCTTGCATAAACTCTTGTCAGGAATACATCTGACCCAATCAGCACAGTCATGTGTAATGACCCGATTATTCTCATCTATAAGTACATGGTAGTCTCGAATCGAAGCTTCTATGATCCCTCCACGAATGTTTAGCTCCTTGATTTCTTCATCACTTATACCTTTTGCTCTGGCAAGCTTCTCTTTAGATATTAAGCTTAATAGCAGCTCTTCAAAACCCATACTTGATACATTCCCAAAAGGGAAGGTAACATTATGAGCTTGAATCATTGCTCTAGTTTCAAGATAATTACTAACATGCTCCTTTATCTTCTTCTGCTCTTCAGTTATTATACCAAGCATCTCTAGCATCTGTAAGCAGTTTTCTACAGCATATCCATGAAAATGGTTGTTAAAATAACCATAGATTTCTTTCACCTTTTTAGAAACCTCTCTTAGCTTTGGGAGCCAGAGCTCTAATTCCTTTATGCTGTAGCGATAATTGTACCATGGGCGTTCGCCTCTGCCATGCCAACGAATGAATGAAAAATCTGCAGTCACGATAGGATCGGAAGGTAAAACAGGTTCATCAACAATAGTGTACGCAATCTTATACTTTTTGAGCAAATTCCAAGTCTCTTCTACCCACCATGAAGTATTGCGAAACTCGATTGCAAACCTTTTTTCTTCTGGTAGAATCTTGAGAAAGTTCTCCAAGCGTTCATAATCTTTTTTAAAGCGTGGCGGGAGCTGAATTAAAATAGGTCCAAGCTTGTTACGAGTTATAATAGGATCCATCAGCTCAAGGAATTTTTTTAAATCTTTTTCAACACCTTCTTCGAGCCTAAGCTTCTTCTCATGAGTGATCAATCTTGGTAGTTTAGCTGAGAATACAAAATCAGGGCTAGTATTTCTAGCCCAACCATAAACCAAGCCCTTGCTTGGATAGGAGTAAAAAGTAGAATCGATTTCACATGTTCTAAATATGTTGGAGTAGAAGCTCAGCTTGTTAATACGATCTGAAGGGTAAAATGCTCCTACCCATTCAGCATAAGACCAGCCAGATGTCCCAAGACGAATCTCAGCCATTTCTATTAGAAGTCTTAATTTGGATTAGATAAGCTGATCGCCAGTAGTAAAAATAATAACGAGCCTATAGATTAAGACATTTGGCTTGATCTTTAAGGACAAAGAAAAGCTCTCACCTCGCTATATCCCAGATACCCTACCTCACCGTGAGAAAGAGATTAAAATTTTGAAGAGTTTGCTATGGGATTCCCTAGAAGCTCCATCACGATCATTCCTAAAGATACTGCAGATAATCGGTGATGTAGGTTCTGGGAAGACCGTGACTACTTTTCGTTTTGGAGAAGATTTTCAAAAAGAAGCTATAAGGAGAAAGATCAACCTTAAGCATATATACCTCAACCCAAAGGTTCATGGAGCAAGCCGAATAATCCTCTATAGGTACCTTGTGCAGGAAGCAGCACCAGAAGTTTTTTCAGCAAACCTGAGTGCTGAAGAGCTCTTAACGGAGCTTATCAAACATCTACAAAGATCAAATAGATATCTTCTCATAACCTTTGATGAATTAGACTATTTTGTAAAACATTCAAAGGAATCAGTAACATATGATTTAACAAGGCTCAATGAAATTTCACCTGGAAGATCTGTAGGAGTTCTAGGAGTTGTCTTTACGGCAAGAAGCACAAAATTTCAAGAAAGGCTTGACAAAGCAGAGTTGAGCACTTTAGGAGCTTTTCCTATTCGCTTCAAGCCTTATTCATCAAAAGAAATCTTTGACATAATTTATGCAAGGGCTATTGAAGCCTTTCAACCAAAAGCCATCTCAACAGATGTATTGGAGTATATAGCTGATATAACTGCCAAATATCCTGTTAATGGTGATGTAAGATATGCACTTGACCTTCTCCTTTATTCAGGAACATTAGCTACCAATGAGGGAGCTGAGTCGGTGAATATTGAACATATAAGAAAGGTAATGAATGCAACACATCCTTCTATTGCTGAGGAGGATATCCTTAACCTATCTGAAGAGGGAAAGATCGTCTTGCTAGCGATTGTTAGAGCACTAAGGGGAGCAAAGAGCCCTTATGTTTCTCTCAAAAATATTAGAAGCACTTGTGGAGTAGTTTGTGAGGAATACAATCTAAAATCTATTGAAGATATAGAAGAGCATGTTCAAGACCTTGCTGATAGAGAAATAGTGGACATAAAGTCTTTAACATCGATAGGAATAAGTGGAGTACCAACAGAAGCCCTAGAAAGTTTTCTTGACTCTCTAATGGAGAGGATTAAATTTGGTCTCAGCAAGAGTTGAAGATGAGAGAGAAATTCGTAAGAAGATAGAAAAAGGCTTAGGAAGTAAAGGAAGACTAAGGATTTTAAGAGAGCTTGCAAAGAGATCGACAATGACAAAGTATGCTCTTGAGAGAAAGACTGGATTAAGCTCAATCTGTGTAAGGGCTGACTTAAGGAGTCTAGTAGAGATAGGTTGGGTTAGAGAGTTCCCTTACAGAATAAGAAAGTATCAGATAAATATGGATGATAAAATAGTGAAAGAAACAATAGATTACTTCCGTAGGGTAGGTTACTTATTTTAATCTTCATTCATATACTCGAAAGTTATTCTTGAGAAATTTATATTGCATCAATACCCATTCTTAGCTTTGATCAAAGCTAAGATTCATTCCAACTTCGTTATTATTTCGTCAACATCTGTATAGACACGATCAGGAATATTTTCTAAAAGTTTTGAAACATGAATTCGTTTTCCAGATTTTGTATTTACAACCTTCCATCCATGCTTTTGTATGATTTCCTGTTTTGAGCATGGAAAACTAGTCTGTGAAAGAATCATTCTCAAGAAATCAACTCGCTCAGTCCCTTCTGGCTTTTGGAATTCACCTTTCTCCATATGAACTTTGAGTCTAAGGGCATCTTCGTACATTCTAAGGCTATGAAATACCAAGAAAGCTCTTCTATAATTGCCCTTGTTTGCTTTAGCCTCTATTTCTATCAGTTCATCATCGTCAAACTGATAAAGAGTGTGTAACCCCTTACCGAAGAGCCTAGAATAGAGGATATCTGATTCTATAGGAAGATTCTCTCTTGACAAATCAACACAGGGGATTAGTCCATAATCCTGCATAAATCCTAAAACTTTCTCGTTTAGACCTGATCTCACTTCCAACGTAAGCTTAATATCTTTAGGCATTATGGAGCTAAAAAACTCTCGTGCCAATTGAATTCTTTCTTCGTCAAATTGTAAAGAAGGAGGCGTCTCGAGATGAAGGATCGGTGCCTTTAATACCTTACAAATCTTCATAATTCTCTCAAATATTTTAAATGCTTCTTCACAAGGTCTAAGCCCAAATTTATGTGTCAAATCTCTAATACATCTAACTGAGAATATGAATTCAGAAGGAACACGTCTTCTCCACGATCGGACTAGGCTTAATCTTGGGTAGACATAAAATGTAGAATTTACTTCGACAAAATTGAACAATTTAGAGTAAGCTAATAATTTGTCCTTTTCCTTCGTACATTCTAAGTATGCCCATCCACCAGTTCCTATGTGTATTTTCCTCAAACCTTAGATCAGTTAAGCTTTGACTGATTTAATATACATAACCCCCTCCCCCCTTCACTATACGTTATTCAATAAATACTCTAAATTTTATTCACAAATCGGAGGGATGCTATTGAGCGAATCTGTACTTGATCTTGGTCTACAAGATCTGCCTGGCATAGGAGCAGAAACTGAAAAGAAGCTTGTTAGTGCGGGTATAGAATCAATTTTAGACCTTGCTGCAGCTCTTCCAGACGAAGTTGTTGAAGCCATAGGCGGAACAAGAGACCGTGCCTGTGCTTTGATCTTTGTAGCTCAGAATAAGCTACAAGAGAGCGGATTACTCGAGAAGGAATTCATATCAGCATCAGAAGCTCTAAATAGGCGTCAAACACTTATGAAGTGCACCACAGGCTCAAAGAACCTCGATAACCTTCTGAAGGGAGGAATCGAAACTCAAGCCATCACTGAGTTATGGGGTGAGTTTAGTTCAGGCAAGAGCCAGATATGCCATACTTTATGCGTGACTTCTCAACTACCAATCGAGCAAGGAGGTTTTGGAGGAAAAGCCCTTTATATAGATACAGAATCTACCTTTAGACCTGAAAGGCTCCAGCAGATAGCAGAGGCAAGAGGATTAGACTCGAGCGATGTTCTGAAGAAGATCATCTTCTGTAAAGTGTATAACAGTAGCCATCTTGAGCTAGTAACAAAGAACCTTGGAAGATACATAGAAAAATACAACATTAAGATCGTCTTAATAGATAGCGTTATCTCCCTTCATAGAGCTGAATTTGTAGGTAGAGGAAACCTTGCTGAAAGACAGCAAAGGCTTAACATGCTTATCCATAGACTTTTAAGAATAGCTGAAATTTACAATGTAGCTGTAGTAGTGACGAATCAGGTTCAAGCAGCTCCTGATGTATTCTTTGGTGATCCTACGAAACCTGCTGGAGGGCACGTGGTTGGGCATGCCTGCACATATCGAATATACCTGAAGAAGGCTGGAGCTGATAGAATAGCAATAATGTTCGACAGTCCTTATCATCCTTATGGTGAAGCAAGATTCACCATCAATGAGAAAGGCATATCAGACCCAGAGCCAAAGAAGCCTAAAGATTGAGATTTTTGGTGATTAATTTATGGATGCTATAACTCCACACAAATTTTGTCACAAATGTGGAAAAATATTACGAGTGTATTTCAACTGTAAAAGATGTGGCAAAATATTCTGCTGGATTCACTCAGATAATCACAAAAAGAAGGGGATTTTCCCTATAGCTAAAGGTAGTTAGCGTTGAGCGATTGCAGAAGCTGCCAATTATATAAGAAGCTTGGCGATATCTGCCCTATCGAACGTAATAAGGCTTACTATTGGGATTATTGCAGAAAATACAAGCCAATAATCTCTAGCAAAAAGACTGTGAAGAAGATTAGGAAGGCTAGAGTAAGATGAGCCTTTTTGAAGAAAGATATGATTATCCTGATAAAAGCATTCGTCCATTTGTTACTCTCTCAGGTTTAAAGCCATCGACCTATGTTGATACTGTTGCAAGGGTATTGTCATACAAAGTAAATGAAAGGCGAGACCAATTAGGAACAAAGATGGTTTTTACAGGCTTACTTGAAGACAATACGTATAGAGTTCCATTCATATCTCATAAGGCATCCATACCTATAGAGAGTAACGTTGTGCTTAAGATTATATCAGCATATGTTCACGAATTTCAAGATAAGAGCCTTCTATTAATGCTTACAGAATATACGAAAGTTAATCATCAGCAAATAGAGGATATAAGAGATTACATATGGCAACCAAAGATTGCCCATATAAATCGTCCTGTCTGGAATTTGACATTAAAAGGAATAGTTTCAACCATCTATAACAATTCAGGATTGGTCAAACGTTGCAATAAGTTATTGGGTAGAGAAGTTAAAGCTCATGGTCAAGTACTCCAGCAAGGAGACTGCTTCTTTCCTCAACAAGTCCTTCAGGTGGGCTAATTTGTCTTTGCATAGAAGAGATCTATGTGCAAGGGTGCCTACCAGTTCTATAAAGTTAAAAGAGATTTTGAGAGAAATAGAGTCAGCCATAAAACAACTCGAAGTCCTTGAATATGAAGTTAAGAGGGAATTCAAGAGGTGTGCTATGATTGGAGTTTAAAAATTCATTTATAGTGATGAAGACAGCAGCAGAAGCCTTAGAAGAAGAGAGAGAAAAGCTCAGATTAACAACCGGTAGCAGTGATTTAGACAGCCTAATTGGAGGGATTGAGGAAGGATCATTCTACTTATTCTATGGGGAGCAAGAAATTCTTGATGCACTTATTCATAGGCTCATAGTCAATTGTGTCTTACCAAAGGATAAAGGTGGCTTCGAGGCTAAAGGTATTTACTTTAACAATACAGACTATTACACAGGAAAAACTATTCTTAATCCTTCAGAGCTTGGAGAAATAGCGAAGCATGTAGGGATCGAGCCTAGGATAGTTTTTGCAAATGTATACGCAGTTGCAGCCTATAATGAAAAAAGGCAGTTGATGGTTGCAAAGCAAGTTGCTGAGCTTATGGAAAAAGATCATAGCATTAGATTATTAACTATTCACAATATTACAAAATTCTTTTATAATTCAAAGAAGCCTGAAGAAACAAGGCAAATTTTAAAGCAGACGATAAACTATGTTTGGAGAATTGCCTCAAAAAAGCAAATAGCGATTGTTGTAACTGCAGACGCTATGCCTACTGGGAGAGGATTTATCCCAAAACCTATTGGTGGCTCATTTTTTCGTCATATAGCAAATGTTATCGTTCACCTCAAGAAATTTCATGATGGACCTGTCTCTTCGGTTAAAGCAACTCTCATCAAGCATCCTTACAAAAGAACGCCTGATTCGATCGTACTTTTGGTTAGTAAAGGAGGTATGAGTCTAATGGGAAGAATCACACCTTCGTTTCGCCAGCTTTATGAAGAAACCATAAGAGAGTTAAAAACTCACTATCAAAGTAGCCTTCTCGATCTGGAGCATAAAAATGCCTTCGAACTTTTGCTGAAAGAAGCATGGAATGCTGAGCAAGCAGCGATGGGCAATTCGAATATGCCCACGGTTCTTGATAAACTAAACCTAACAGCTAACATTCATAATAGGAAGCTGATAGAGATATTTAAAAGAAAACTTGAGGAGAAAGAAAAGGTCATAGAAGAACTTAAGAGAGATTTAGCAGAGCTGAAAGCTCAAATCATGTCAAAGGCTGGCGAAAAAGGTTTGAAAATTGAGAAGTAAGATAGGATGGATCCTTGATACATATATAGAAGGAGAAGAAGCCATCCTATGGCTTCATACTGAAGATGGTGAAGTTATTAAGCTCAGAGATGAGTATCATCCTAGCTTCTACATTCTTCCGAAAAACAAAGAAGACTGCGAACAGTTATTCTCCTTGCTAGAAAGAGAGCCAAGTGTTTTAAAGGCTTTATGGGAGCACAAATATACTAACCTAAAGAGAGAAAAGAAAGAAATTCTTCACGTTACCCTAAAAAACACAGCGAATTTTAAGAGAATGATAAGAAAGCTTGAATGTCATGAGAGCGTTAAAGAACTCTTTAATGTCGATTTGCTTAATGTACAACAGTACCTTTTTTCAAAACTTGACATAGAGCCAACAAGTAAAGTAGAAGTTGAATTTGATGAGAACAACCGTTTAGTGAAAGCTAGTAAGATAAATGATGAAAAGGATATCATTCCACCACCTTTCACAACGCTTTACTTTGATATAAACCCATCAAGCCAGGCTTTAACATCAAATCCTGATAGAGATCCCATAGGTTCTATTAAGGTAAAATTTGGTGGAGAAGAAATTCTTTTCAAGGGTAATGAGGAATCCATGCTTCTAGAGTTTGCTCAATATATTCAATCTAAAGACCCGGATTTTCTTATATGCCAAGAGTGTGATGCTTTCACCTTTCCTTACATCTTCAAAAGAGCGAAACTATTGGGCTTAAACCTAAGGTTAGGGAGAGAAGATGCCAACATTAAAGTTCTTAAGAAGCCATTACCTTATTGGATCAAGGGCAGGGTTTCTTTAGAATACAATCAATACGGATACACATTTGATGATTGGGGATTGGCTGGGCTCATCGAGAGGGCTAGGTTCAGTTTTCTCCCTCCAGGCATCGCCTTCAGGTGGACGAGCAATAGGATCATTGATAGCAGGATTTGTTATGAATTGATAAAGAGAGGATACGTAATCCCTAGAGATACGGGCTATTTTGAATATGTTAGACCTATAAAAGAAATAATCGAGCGAGATAAAGGAGGCATGATCATACCACCTCGTATAGGCATAGTCCATGAAAATGTTGCTGAACTCGATTTTGATAGCGAGTATCCTAATATCATCGTTTACTATAACATAAGTTACGAAACTGTAACGCCTAAGGGCATCATCAAAAAAGAAGATGCAATATTACCATATGTTACTAAAAAAGCACTTGAAAGAAGGCTTTACTTTAAAAGAATGAGAAAATCTTTTGTAAAAGATAGTCTCGAATGGCGGTATTGTGATCAACGCCAAAGTGCCCTTAAGCTTATACTTGTATGCTTGTACGGTACTTCTGGTTGTTGCTGGAATCGATTTGGTAATGTACTCACTTTTGAAGAGATCAATCGTAGATCTAGAAAGATAATGATAAAAGTTAAGGACTTTGTCCAAAAGCTCGGTTATGAGCTGATCTATGCTGATACAGACAGTGTATTTGTAAAGAAGTCAGAGGCTACAAGAGAGGAGTATGAGGAGCTAGCAAGAAGAATAAGTGAGTACATAGGCTTGCCCATGTCTTTAGATCATCACTACAAGTTCTTAATTCTGCTTCCTTTAGAGTCTGACCCTTCAATGACCATGGAGGCTCAGAAGCACTACTTTGGTATGCTTTATGATGGTGAGATAATTGCAAGGGGGATAGAAATAAGGCGTCATGATACTCCAAAGTTCATCAAGGATTTTCAAGTAAGGTTAATTCAGACCCTCTTCAATTGTAAAAATGCTGAGGAAGTTTATACGATTGGCTATGAGAAGGCATTAAGATTAGTCGCAGAAACAATCGATAAGTTGATGGTGGGAGAGGTGCCTATAGAAGAGCTTATCGTTTCAAAAATTCTTCAAAAGCCTTTAGCTCGGTATAAGAGCGTGTTTCCTCATGTCTCAGCTGCCATACAACTAGCAAGTAGAGGAAGAAAGGTGAAGGAAGGTGAATCAGTGGACTTTATCTTCGTGGATGCGAATCATCATAACCCTCTTTGTAGGGTCATAGCTTACGAATTGGCAGAATCAAAAATCAACGAAGACAAGGAGAAGTATAAGGACATGGTTCTAGATGCAGCTGAGACTATTTTATCCACCTTCGGCTTCTCTCGTAAAATCTACAGTCTGACTCCTAAAAAATCATTGATAGATGAGCTTTGGGAGGAAAGAAGAAGGGAAATCATACTTGAGTCTGAGAGCGAAGAGCATGATATGCAATGAAACGAATAATCAAATGCTAGAGTTGTAGACGAATTTTCACTTAATGCTAGAGCACATAAAGCACCAATAAAAAGGATGTAATTCAGAAATGAAGATTTAGCCCTGGAGCTTAGGAAGTTCTGACGATACTTTTCGAGCTGCCTCAAAGGCTGCAAAATTTCCAGCAGGACCAGCTCCTATGACAACTACTTCATACCTACTTTTCATCGAATTGCTCAATTTATTCAGTCTATATCTAGTGTTATTATACATTACAGTCCCTTGAGTCCTATAATAAGAGAGAATTTTAGGTTCTTTTGCATCAAGGTAACATAGACGGATAAAGACTAATATAATTTCTTTCCATTAATTTACTGTTGCCAAGTAAAATACGACAAAATGAGAATTGTGGACTTAAATTAAGATAATAAATATGTTATACCTAAGTTTGAGAAGAAAAAGGTAGCTATAGCTTCTGTAATCGCCTTCATTAGCATTGCTATAATAATGAGTGCCATAACTCCTCCAATTACTTATGGTAGTTGTATACCTAAATAATGCTCATTCGCTAGTGGAAAAAAATAGTGGAAGATTAACTACAAAATATGTAAGAAAAATCATCTCCTCTCTGTTCTGGAATTTCGCTTATTTTATAACCATAGCTTGATAACAAACTCAAAACCTTATCACGATTTGAGTTCCACAGCTCAATTATAAGTTTAGGCTTTTGTTTTAGAGTTTCTTTTAATCCATTTAACACTTCAAATTCAGCTCCTTCAACATCTATCTTAATCCAATCTACTTTTCTAATACCAAAATTTATTAAGACTTCATCTAAAGGATAGGTATCTATTTCAATACTTCCAAAACCAAAAGCGTTTATAAATGAATGGCTTCCACTCGCTTCTGAGATATTTAGTTTGAGTTTGTCTTTTGAACTCCATGCACCTATATTCAAAGCTATTACATTACTAAAATTATTGAGCTCTATATTTCTCTTCAAAATAGAAAAGTTATCTGGATGAGCCTCAACAGTCACAACTGTCTTTGCTAGTTTAGCAGCTTGAATAGTATAACAGCCTATATGCGCACCAACATCAACAAACACATCACCTTTTTTGACCTTCAATATCTTGCTTACTCCTTCTCATAATTTGGTGAGATGTAAGAATAGTCTCTAATATCTCTGATAAAGTATTTACACCCATCAACCTTTACTATACCATTCACATTAGACAACTTTGATAAAGTTTCGATCATTTTTGAGCCTAAGATCGGCTTTATAGAATTCGGTATAGCTCTAAAAATATAGCGCCCCATTAGTTTGAATTTGCTGATTCCTTGGACATATTTTAATTCAGACAACTCTAGTAATCTTTCATTTATATACCCAATAATAGAAGGTGCTTTTTTATCTTTTCATTTATTTGATCTTTCATTCATCCTACCTCGATCACGCCTAATAACCTCACATATGGACGGTATTCGCACCGTTTTGTTGACACTATTCAGAACCTGCCACCTGAACCACAGCTTGAGGTATTACCTCTTCACAGCCTCGGTCAATCCAATCTTAAATCCGTAGACTTTGACTGCTGTCGGAAGCATGACGAAAAAACCAAAAATTGGTCTCAAAAGACCAGCATAGGACAAAACTTTACTTTTAATGCTTTCCTTTATGGTCCTTGTGTTTTCATACTCGCAGATTCCATATTTTAGTGCAACTTCGATGGCCACTTTGGCCTTCTCCTTCTCATACTTCAAATCAGTGTAGACGCTGACGGGGTGGTAATGAAGGACCCCAACAGGATTTATTATGGACTTCCACCCATTGCATGTAACATAGAAGTGGAGGTAAGCATCCTCGTAGACATGCAATTCAGGAGAAATTCTGACGCCTCGATGGCTCTTCTCCTATATAGCGTGTCATGAGTTCCTCCGCGTTCGCTAAACTTCCTGATCAAGTAGCTCTTCAAGTCGATGCCGAGAGCCGCTAGAAATTTCTTCCGCTCTGGAGTGGCGTCCCAGTTTATCCCCTATACTTCTCCAACACCATGATCCTCCAAGACCTTGTTCTCCAACACCCAATCCCACCAACCGTCCTTGAGCACTACATCATCATCTACGAACATGAGCCACTCGTCATCGAAGCTCTCCAAGAGCACATCTATGGCCGTCTGCCTCGCCGTGGCTCTTGTGTGCCTGTGATATCCGTAGAGTCTGGACCTTAAACTTAACAGCTCCTTCTCATTCCTTTCACACCACGCCTTTACAATGTTTGAGGTTTCGTCATTCGAGTCGTCAACGAGGATCATTTGGCGATAAGGTATTTGAAGTGTCGAGTCCAGTACTCTCTCAAGCCCTATCGAGCTATTCATCTTACTGTAGGAGTTGTAGGTTATCATGGAGAGGACGACCATTGCTTTATCTCCTTTCATACTTTTTGTAATACACTAAAAATTTACTGTAGTATAAACCTTCCCTCGACCCTTGAGGCATTGAGAAAACCCTTGTCCTTCAACACTTCTTCAAGCAACTCTGCTATTGCCTTGCTTTTCGAAGGTATTGTGGGCTCTTGTAATAATTTGTCTGGTATGCACTCCTATACCTAATTCCAAGGAAATACTTCATAAAACTCGAAGAACAAAAGCCTCTGGAAACTGATAAGAACGATGTGATGGCAATACCTGTATCTCATAGCGCCCATCCATCATACGTCTTGCTCTACTTCGGCAAGGATGAGACAGTCCTATACACGGGAGACTTTAGGGTTAAAGGCTTCCTCGAACAGGAAGATCTCGTCAAAATAAAAGGAGGGGAAGACCTATTCACATATCTAAGCGAAAATAAGGATCTAAGAATTGATACCCTAATAATTGAGGGGACAAATATCGGTTATTGTCTTTTGGATTTCGGTGCTTGTTAGGGTTTCTATTTTAATGTGTTTGGCGTTCGCAGCTTCGATTATGTCGTTTATGTAGTTTGGAGTGTAGGGGTCTTCAGAAACGTCTATAACGGCTAGGTGAATGTTGTTTTCTCTTATTTTTCTGCTTATGTCTATTATTTCCTCTCGAATTTTTCCGCTTAAAGAGACGTTTGCTTTGCCATCTGTAATTAGGACGATGATTGGTTTAATATTTTTGGAACATGTTTCTTTTTCCGATTTAACTAGGTTTAATGCTGTGAGTAAGGCGTGGGGTAGGGGAGTTTTTCCTCCTGTTGGAAGTTTTGCTAAGGCTTTTTCTGCTAAGTCTATGTTGTTTGTGGGTGGTAGCACTAGTTCAGAGGATTCCCCTCGGAACGCTATGAATGCGATTTTGTCTCTCCGTCTGTAAGCGTCGGAAAGTAGCCCAAAAACTGCTCCTTTTGCGGCTTCCATCCTTTTTTGGGCAGCCATCGAACCGCTTGCATCAACGACTAAAGTTATAAGCGATGAGGCTTTAGCTCTTCTGACTTTTTCTCGAATATCTTCATCGACGATTTTTAATGGTAGTGTCTCATGCGAGCCAGCTAAGCGTGAAGCTGCAGCTCTTATTGTTGCATCAATGGCTATGTCGCGTGGTTTGCCTTTTGGTATTGTGCTGTAAACGTAGGATCCCTTATCAATTCCGATTGATTTAACTGTTCTCCCACTTTTTCCTACATCAGTTTCTTTATTTGCCTTTATTTCCAAGTTTACTGAAAATGAAGGACCGATGTCGAAAATCTTTTCTTTGAGCGGTGGGCTTCTGCTTTTTCCCTCTTCCTCCCGTTCATTTCTCACTTCCGCGTCGAAACAGTTCTTTGAAATCATCTCTTCAAGTGTTTCGCGCGAAATATAAGGTTGTTCGAAGGGTTTTTTCCTCATGCGGTGTGGTAGAGCCAGCTCCATTGCCTCTAAAACGTCACTTTTGTTTACATCAACCCTTTCCG
>Ga0080004_1116680_pt1 | contig 46893 bp, 33 predicted proteins | sample WasSprMetagenome_FD_69207 | JGI IMG/M metagenome (GOLD analysis project Ga0080004, IMG submission 69207) | Sulfidic aquatic microbial communities from Washburn Spring, Yellowstone National Park, USA - WS (SPADES assembly) (version 2) | ecosystem: Environmental > Aquatic > Thermal springs > Hot...
CGGAAGGTAGCCAAAACGACGTATCGCTTCCTTTTCGAGGCTAGATGGCTCGCCAAGCTTTTTTTTTCACAAACCTTCGATTTTATTGTTAGGGCAACGGTGCTTTGCTCCTTTCGGAAGGAAACGCTGTAAAAATACGGGAAATACGCATTCATACTCCTTAACAATAGATCGTCGAGAACGTCCTTTACGACCAGACGGAGCCCTTCGATCTCGTTGTGGAGCCCATGGCAGGAGGGGGCGTTACCTTCACGATAGGAACGATAGCCCTAGGTCTCCTTGAGCTTATACTTAAGGACGTCACGATCCTTCTTCGATCGCCTTCTTCCCATGGATGGGCTCACCATAGCCTTTTACTTCGGGGAGAAGGCAGGACAGGGGGCAGGAAAAGGCTATGAATCGAGGGGCAAGGTAAGAGGGGCTCCTAGGAAGATTCCATCCCATCTAATCCAATCCATCACAATCCATCCAATTCAATTCAAGTAGCTTGAATTTTTTCTCTAAAATTCAAGTAGCTTGAATTTTTTTTCAATTTGACTTGCCTTTAGATGTGATGGGATGGGATAGGATAGGATAGGATAGGATAGGATAAGATAGATAGGATGAGATGATGGAAAAAGAGTTCGAATTCAGCCTCATCGAACACCCACTGACGTTAAAAGTAGTGTTAAATCGAATGATAAGATCTAAAAAACTGGCTCCCAAGCAGGCGGAAGAGATCCATCTCAACTGGAGGAAAAGACGGCAAAACATTTCATTTGGTTTAGTGACTAAAGGCTTCCCCGGTCCTTAATCCATACAATGCCCATTCATACTCCCTCCATCATGATGGGAAAATTTCTGTGGTTGAAATCCTAGAAGGATCAGAATTTCGGGGATCTAGGGGACCGTCGAGTTTCCTAGTCTATCCTAGGGTCCCCAGGGAAGAAACCTTCCCGAGGAGGCATATTTGAAAAAGGTTCAGGATAGGGATGCAGATGTAGCCATAGGGCTATTTCCTATAGTTGTAAGAACCTGGAGGCCTTCTAGGGACCTCGGAGAGAAAATCCTTGAAACTCAAAAAGGGGGAAGGATAGGCAATATATTGTTCATGGACTGAAGGGATGAAGCCATAAGCCCCCATAAAGGAGGATAAGGCTTAGACCAACTATCATAACATAGAAGAAATCATGGCTCCGGTAGAATGATAGCCAATTTTTGGGCACGCCCCATAAACAATAAATTTTAAAAGCTCTTCGTGGCTTCTTTATCTTTCGAAGGAAAATGTCAAAAGTGGAAGAAAAGGTTGAGGTAAAAGCTATCAGGCCGACGGCATGGGTCCTCACAATAGCCCTATGGATAGCCTTTATGTTCTGGGGCCTTTGGTCCGGGGTCTACTTCATCATACGTTACCACGGCATCCATTGGAATTACAATGTGATAATCATTGCAACGATGACGACCTTAATACTAAGCGCCATCAACTATGGCTTGCATACGAACCGCAAACTTTTGCCACAAGAGCTGGGGATCATCTACGCAATCCTCGCTACAACTGCTGGTTTTTCGAGTGTCTACCCCTATTACCAGCTCTTCTGGGGAGGAGGGATGGGGGCCCGTCTTAACGAGTACCTATCGAAAGTCTACCCCGGTGAGTCCTTAGTCCCTGTTTTCTTCGGACCTACAGATGTTAATGCCTTGAAGGCTATGCAATTCGGGGGGCAACCAGTTCCATGGGATGCTTGGATGCCTATGATCGCAACTCTCATCATCTTCTACTCGCTCCTATGGCTATCCTTCGCCTTCATGGCTGCTATCCTGCGCAGGCAGTGGATAGAAGTTGAGGAAATGGCCTTTCCGCATGCGACCCTTCAGCTAGCCCTCATCGATGCAGGTCAGACGACGAAGGATTCGCCAAGGAGAAACTTCGCGAAGATCGCCATGATAGGTGCCTTGATAGGCTTTGCATTCCATGCGATCGACTATCCCCATATCTTGAACCCTGCCATCCCAGGCTTACCTTGGTGGAGCAATTACTGGGTGAAGTGGTCCGTGCAACTAGAAGGATACTTCCCGGGGCTCCGTGATACCTCTCCCGGTACTGTTTGGATAGTTACCTTCGGGCCCCTCTGGGCCCAGACCTACTGGTTCCTATGGCCCCTTGAAATCCTCTTCTCGACGGTTCTCTTCTGGGTGATATTCTTTATGATACTACCGCCAATAGAGGTGAGCGCTGGACTTATAGCGATACCGCCAGGATCCACATCCAGAACCATGGAGAGCATCGTCGGAGCTGGTTGGGAATGGTTTAGCCCTCATTATGTTGCAGTATTTGCTGGAGTATGGTTAGCAATATTCACCGTAGCCTTGCAATGGAAATATATTCGAGGTACACTGAAAGAGCTACGCTTATATTGGATAGGTTTGGTTCTATCAGCCATACTATTGGTAGCCTTCGTGCTATTTCTAGGCTCCGACCCGCTTCCAGCCTTCCTACTCGTGTTCTGGGCGATCGTCCTTCAACTTGGTGCGATGAGGGTTTGGGCTGAATCTGGCATCTGGATGTTCAAATATGCCCCCGCTGGGTTCGCATACCACGCTCTCGGCAATCCCTGGCCTCCAACAATGACCTTGGAAACTATGACGAAGGGATATTGGGTTCCCTTTAACCTATTCAACACATTCATCTATTCGCCTATTGGAGCTTCCCATCATGCTACGGGAGGGCTTACGACACTCGATGCCTTCAAAGTCCTCTCAGGAACCAAAGTAGACCCGAAAAAAGGCTTCCTCGCCATGGCGGCATTCACCATAGCCACGATCATCATCGCTCCCTTCATCATGTTACCCCTTATGTACTCCTACGGTGGCGAAAAAACGACGGGATTAAGCTATTTCTGGAGACCCGCGGTGACTGCTGGCAACTACGTGAGATCGGCAGATCCGCTGGGCGCTAGCAAGCCGGGTCCTCCTTGGACTTCCTTCCTGATAAGCGGGGTCATAACGGCGATCCTGTTCTTTGCAAGGCTAAGGTTTCCAGGGTTTCCCATACATCCTGTAGGCCTAGTCCTTGGAGCTAGCCAAGCGGCCGTGAACATAGAGATGATGTGGCTCTGGCCTTTGATAGCGAAGTTTCTCGTGCTGAAGGTTGGAGGGGTTAAGCTATACTCTGAGAAGGCTATGCCCTTCGCGGCTGGCTTTACGGCGGGTTCAGTCCTGGAATGGGCAATTGCTTCAGGAATTCTTATGCCGATGGTTGGTGGAGGATTCTGGCACTGGGGACCTAAATGACAAGAATGATTAGATTATTATCTATTTTTTTATCCCTATCTTTTTTTTCCTTCATAATTCTTTCATTCACGATTCCGATCTTTCATATCCCTTCCTCCTATGCTCATCCTGAATCATTATCATCGCTCAGCTTTTCTGAAATAATAAAGGAAATTGATATCGAGTCGATAAGTAAGCATGTCAGATATTTTTCAAACCTAAGCTCTCGCGTAACAGGATATCCGGGCTTCTACAGCGCCGCGGAATACATATATAACTATTTTCAAGAATTAGGGCTATCTGTCCATTATCAGGAATTCGATGTAGCCGTACCTAAGGATTATGGTGCCAATATTACCATCATGGTTGATGGAAAGCCCCTCCGCGTTATTACAGCCTATAACCTTTGGCCAAACCTCTTTCAAACTTGCCCAACGCCCCCTGAGGGATTAAGTGGTCGGCTCGTTTATTTGGGGGACGATATTTCGTATTTCGCGGGCAAGAAGATTGAGGGAAGCATAGCCCTCATGGATTTTAACAGTGGTATCCTCTTCAAAAAAGCCTTTGAGTTAGGAGCCAAGGCTGTTGTCTTCATAGCTCCAGAAGATTTCACAAGACCTGAGGCTGAGGTTAAGGTTTATAACATTCCCATCTATGCCCCTAGGCTTCTGATATCAAGGGAAGATGGAAAGTTACTAAAAGAATTTCTGAAAACGGAGAAAGAGGTTAGCGTTAAGATAAGCTCCACGATGCGGTATGAATCGGCAAAGGCTTTAAATGTAATCGCAATCCTTGAAGGAAGCGATCCATCGCTTTTTCCAATAGGTATTTCCGCCTATTACGATTCCTTCTCATACATCCCATCCTTATCGCCAGGGGCTGAGGAAAGCCTTGGGGTTTCAACCATCCTTGAACTCGCAAGATTCTTCAAGAAGCATACTCCTCTTAGAACGATATATTTCATCGCCTTTGCAGGGCACCATCAAGCCCTAAAAGGTGCTAGGTCATGGGTAGAAGCGCAGGTAGCTACTGGAGCGGCCCAATTCGAAGTTCCAATTCTGATTAGCCTCGATTATAACTCTGAGGTCAGAACACTTGGTGCCTTTCCGGCGGATACATTCTACCAAATTGGTGGGCAGGAATACTTCGAGGCAGTTCCTGATAGGAATAAATGGCTTGATGCCTACATACATGGACAAATTATACCTAGAATGGTGGAGGAAATAGGTTTTTCGGCGGAGAACTTTCCTCAAGTGAGTTTGGATCCTTCGCTCAATGCATGGGATATGGCTCCTCCGATATGCGATGTCGGTGCCCACATAATAGCCGGAGGAGCCGGTATGGGTCTACGCTCTGTTAGGGCCTTTAGGCTGCGCGAATTCACTCCATCCGATGTGTCGGCATACGTGAATTATCTTAACCTGCTCCCGCAACTCCAAGCAAGCTATTGTATTATCTCAAGTCTGGCAAACCTAGCCAATATCCCCCTGCATTCGGAAGTCAAACCTACAAGGGCTGGAGGAAGAGGAGGCTTCGCCGAGCATTGGGGATTCGGGGTCCTAGAGGGTCGAGCCGTGATATACAATAAGACCACGGCTTGGTACGATCCCCTCCCCAATGCCATAGTAGTGACCTATGTTACTCCCCTCTCTTACAGCATAGGTCGATTATTCGGGGAAAATTGGTTCTACGATATATCCATAGCCGACAGTAGCGGCAGATTCACTATCTATGGATTAAGGCCCACTACAGGAACTATGCTGTTTGCGGTTGAGGTATACAAGGTTAATTGGAGTACTGGAGAGATAACCCATGCCCCCGACCTAGGACAGTTTGGTAGCATGACTTTTCCGAACAGGATAGAACTCCGTTTTGGAGGGTATGGCACAAAGGATAATCCTGCATACTTTGTGGCCTTTCAGTGCTCCTCGATTGCCTTGTATGGACTGGTCGATCCAACTACTCTAAAGAGTGCCGGCCTCTACCTCAGGGTATATGAGTTCGGCACTCATTCAGAGCCTTTAACATGGGGAACGACAGATCTCTCTACAACACGCCCCCCTTGCCTGATTGCTAAGCGATTCACTTTATCAGCTATGGCTGGCGGTGGTGTTATGGAGACTGGGGAGGCCCTTGCTTTCGTTCCTCCGAACAAACCCGTAGAGATACTTGTATTCACGACGTACTATCCAAACCCCATCGCAGTCCTCGCAAACGTAAGCAGCGTACATCCTTGGGGGGTCGGCTACACTCTAAAGAGCGGGGGGTTTTTGGGCTTAGCCCTTACACCATACGAGGGGGCTTACCAGCTTTATAACCTTGTTGATCAAAGGTCCTCCATCTTCACATCCTACGGGGTTGTCGATCCAAGGCTCGAATACTTCAACTCAAGGGCTATGGAGACGCTGAATGAGACCTTCAAAGAACGTACTACGCTCGAATATGATAGATTCGTAGCTGATGCATACAAGGCTTGGTCCTATACGATAAGTAGTTATCATGTATCGAGGGAGCTTACTTACGATTGTGTCAACTCTATAATATTCTTTTACTTCCTACTCCTTCCCTCAACCTTCTTGGCTGAGAGGCTCCTGTTTCCCCAGGAGGCTGGAAAGCGGAGGCTCTTCGCCGTTCTCTTCACCTTCGCCCTCTTCTCAATGTCTCTAGCCATTGTTCATCCAGGTTTCCTTATAGCTTTCAGTCCTATCATGATGATATTGGGATTTACGATCGTTGCTTTGTCGATACCTGTTATTATAATGATTGCTGGGCGCCTTACGACGACAATCGGAGCCTTGAGGAGCAGAATCTTAGGGCCTCACTATGCTGAAATCAGTAGAGTAAGTGCCATGTTGTCAGCATTTTCCATAGGAATAGCGAATATGAGGAGGAGAAGGTTTAGAACTTTTCTGACCTTCCTATCAATCATTCTCATCATATCCGCGCTAGTATCCTTCACTTCGACTTATCCAGTAACGATTACAAGGGCAAAGGAATGGTCAAAGGTTCAGGTCAGGTACCCTGGTATCCTCGTTAGAGATGTTCCTTGGGGCCCCCTACCCGATGAAACCGTCATGTATCTCTATGAGATGTACAAGGATAAAGCCATAATATCTCCTAGGCTGTGGTTCTATGGGGCTGGGGAGGCAGGCGAGATTCTCGTCGAGAACCTGGATGGCGAAGGAAGGATAACTGTAGCGGCCGTCCTCGGGCTGACAAACCAGGAGGAAAATGTCACTGGGATCAGTAAGCAGATACTGATCGATGGGCTTGGCGTGGATCAAATGCACGGTTTCTCGGTAATGATCAGTAGCCATGTAGCCCACTATCTAAATGCAACCATCGGCAGCCGTCTTCGGATCTTCGGACTGACCTTTTACGTAACAGGTATTTTCGATGGTAAGCCCCTTGACGAGATAAGGGACTTGGATCTTGAGCCTATAACTCCTCGGGACTTCTCGATACCAGCTCCTCCTGGAGGTGGTGAAGAAGTTGCTCTGGCGGAGAGGGTTCCGCATATAGGTGGAAATAGGGTTCTGATAATTCCTTACGATACAGCGAGCCATTTAAAGCCTGGATCGGCACTAAGGGCTGGGGTTTACAGTATTGCAATAAAGTTTGGAGACTATGAGACCGTGCGGCAAAATGCTGAGGAATTCGCCCTTCTCTCTCGCCTTCCCTTTTATGCGGGCATAGAAGCTGATAGAACCCGCCTGTATATGGCTAGAAAAGCATGGGCGACAACGGGCTTCGAGATTATGTTAATGCCCATTGCTATATCCCTTTTCATCGTTCTTAACCTCATGCTTGGAGCCGTAGCAGAGAGGGTGAGGGAGGTGGGAACCTATAGCTCTGTTGGGCTCTCACCCATGCATGTTGCGGGAATGTTCTTTGCAGAATCCCTCGTCTACGGTATTTTGGGTGCCATAATAGGGTATATTGCTGGAGTCGCCCTTATCCGGACGGCCCTTACCTTCAAGTTCTTCCCTGGAGCCCTCTATCCAAACTTTACCTCACTTCCCGTTGTCCTCTTTACTTCGCTTTCGATCCTAACTACAACCCTTGCTACAATCTATCCAATGCTTAAGGCTTCAACTCTTGTTACCCCTTCTGTCGAGCGTAAGTGGAAGATGCCCACCAAGCCTATAGATGAACGCACATGGTCCGTTCCGATGCCCTTCTCATTTTCTCAAGAGGATTCCCCCGCGATCCTTATTTATCTCGGTGAATACTTCTCGCAGCATACGGTAACTCCGACGGGATCCTTTCTTACAATGGATACGGGATTCGAAAAGGAAACCTTAAATGGTAAAGAGATTAAGGTGCTTAGGGCTACGGTTAAGCTGAGGCCCTTCGATCAAGGAATCGTTCAAACGGTAAAGGTGATCCCAACAGGTAAGGAGAGGGCTACCTTCCATGTATTTCTCCACCGGGAGGCAGGATTCTTCCAGCTGTGGAGAGTGTCCAACCGTAGTTTCCTGAGCGAATTAAGACAACAGCTTTTATTATGGTCGAGCTTACGGGAAGCCGATAGAAAGCGCTATAGGGATTTGGCGAAAGAGGGTTAATTAAGGTTGAAGTCCTATGAGTCTACTTGAGAAGAAACCTCCAGCCTTTACTTGGAGGGTATTCCTGGCCCTTATCTTCGGGATCGTGGTACTACAACCAGCATCGCTTTTCCTATGGGCAGTCGCAGGACAATTTTTGTTTTCAAGCGGCATTACATGGATTGTGGCACTCCTATGGGTAGAACTTTCTCGGCTTTACAGAAGCCCGTTGACAAAGCAGGAGATGTTCACGATCTTTGCCTTCCAGTGGTTCATAGGGGCACCATCCCTCATATTCTTCAACCTAATCTTCCAATCCTACGTGAGGTTCAGTGATATGAGTCTCTTCTTCGGTTTAAGGGATCTGATTCCTAGGTGGTATGCATTACCCTATGGAAGTGAGGCTTTTATCCGAAGAACATTTTTCCACCCAGATTGGGTTATGCCAATCCTTGTAGCTGTGATAAGCCTAGTAATATCGAATATGATAGGAATCTCCCTAGGGTTTTTCACATACGACATTTTCGTCAGATCCGAAAAACTTCCTTTTCCTTACCAACAGGCGACTGCCGAGGCCATTGTTTCCATGGTCGAAAACAGGGAAGAAAGGCTTAAAATCATCACCGCAACGGCATTGGTAGGAGCCGTTTATTCGGGATTACTTTACCTAATGCCCTTAATGACTAGTATGAAGGTTACAGTTCTTCCTATACCTTGGGCAGACCTCGGTCCAGCGATACAGCTCTTCCTTCCGGGCTCATCGCTAGGATTTGCGACGGATTTGATGACCTTCGCCGTTGGTTTTCTAGTACCGATAAGGACAATCGTTAATATGTTGATTGGTTGCATCGCTGTTTTCGTTGTCGGGAATTCGATACTTCTTTCAAAAGGAGTATGGACCACATGGTCCTATGGAGCCAGCCCGATGCTCATATACCGTGAGTCCTTCCTACATTTCTGGATGACTCCTGTGATAGGATTTGCTCTCGTATCCGCAATCCTGCCTTTGATCAGGTATCGTGAGATATTAGCTAGATCCTTCCGTGGTGTAAGGGGCCGTATGGACTGGAGCAAGATTTGGCCGCTATTACTTTTCGTTCTCTCGGCCTTCGCTAATCTCATAATGATAGCCATATTAGTGCCTCATCTACCTTTTCTCACTCTTGCTTACCTGGGCTTCGCAGCCATAGGGTTAACCTTTCTCTGGACGATGATATCGGCCAACTCGATAGGTTTGGCTGGTCCAAGTGTCAATCTCCCCTATGTTTATCAGGTTATAATGCTTGGTAGTGGCTCACGCGTTCCCGATATATGGTTTATGCCCATGGTCGTAAGTAATGCGGGCGCCTCTTGGTGTGCTTACTTCAAGCTTGCAGACCTCTGTGAGACGGATCGCATGGTCGTGGTTAAGGCATGTCTGGCTGTCCTTGTCCTAGGACCCATAACAGCCTTCATCTACACGGGGATGTTCTGGTCCATGGCAGAAATACCTTCTGCTGTTTATCCATGGCTAAATCAAATGTGGCCTGTAGAGTCTATGCTTACTCTATGGTGGCCAAGCAGAGGCATGGCAGGAATTGGCCTGGATCCGCAACTCCTCGCTGGAGGCGCTTCCATAGCAGCCGTACTTTTCCTAGCCTCTCGCCTAATACCAATCGACCTTGTGGGGCTTACATTAGGTATCAGCACGCTACCTGCATTTGCGCCGACGATGGCCCTCGGTGCCTTAGTAGGAAGGCTGATAAGGTATATTGTAGGCGGAAAATGGTGGGATGAAAATCGCACAGCCGTAGTAGCGGGCTTTGCGATTGGGGAAGGGGTTATAGGGGCTTTATGTGCCTCAATCGCCTTGATCTCGAAAGCGATTTGGCTACTCCCGTATTAAACTCTTCGAATCTTCCTTAATGTTTTGTTAAAAATTCAAGAGATTTGCATGTAATTATTCCCTAGTTTGTGAGTACACTTCCTTAGGCTTTAAAAGGGAATGATCATGGATTTCAAGGTTTCGATGGATAGGACCGGGGGAAGCGTCAACAGGAATAGAAACCTATCCCAAGCCTTCTTAGCACATTGCTGAAGGAAAGCTGGACAGGAACACACTTTATGGACCTGAGAGGCTAGCTTAGGCTAATCATCCGATGCTCCTTACGACGAAAGCCCATCTCCACTACCCAATGGGTTGGGAATGGCCCCACAACCATCCTTTAAAATCCCCTAGTTAAGGTTGTCTTTAAAAAAGTGCATGTTGGCCTGGTGCACGTTGAATATATATTTTTTCTATGTTTTCAATTAGTTCTTTGTGGCGCCTTTGTAAATTATCAATAGTCCAGTCCTGAAATTCCTCTACAAGTTTTTGTGTCAATCGAAATGGTGAGCACTGCTTTTTTATATAGACTTCTACTTTTTTATTAAAATCGAGGGTGCCTGCGGAGGAATTTTTGCTACCGCTTAAGAGGACTAAGTTTCCGAGTTTATTAGTCCACTTTTTCCTTGAATCTTCATCGAATTTCTTAGTCCACTCACTGTTTTCTGGTGGATTAACAGGAAGCACATGTTCAACTGTGATCGGGCCTGAATATCCCTGAAAAACGGCCAAGTCCCATAATTCCAAATCCAGCCTTAGCAAGGTGTATTTTGCCAGTTTGCCGCCTTTTAATTTATAAAACTGTTCACTATCGAGAACAGGTTCTATTATTCTTTGAAGCTCTGAAGCATTATTAAAATCTATGTATCTGGTCTTTTGTGTTGGTGGAGGCTTATACGAAAGCATCTTAAAAGTTACATCTATTGGATTGTGATTATCGTCAATCATCTGAATCACTCTTGAGAAACTTGTTATTCTTTCACTTGTAGTGAAACCTGCTATCCACTCAATAAATGTTTTTCGTTCTAATTGTACAATAAACTCAGGTAGATTGGTTGTTCCAAACTTTTTACAAAAAGCCAATAGCGGAGGAGCCCATTCCGAAAATGGTAAATATTCCCGCATGAGGTTTATTAATAAGCAAAATCGATTACGTCTTTTTGGATCACATTTGTCAATTTCCGGTCTAAGAATTCTTTTTTCATAGATTTCAGCACACTCCTTGATTAGCTTGAAAAACTTCTCTCCTTTCTCTATTTTCTTCTCTTCGTGAAGTTTCTCATATTCTTCATGTAGGCTTACTCTCTGCTTATCTTTCGCGAAAATTGTCCTAATATGCGAGATTAGGTTTTCTAGCCCCTCTCTTCCGAGTTCTCTTTCGAGCTCGATCCATTCTCTTGCATATTTATCTTTGAGGGTTTTGTCTTGGATGGCCTCGAGGTTTATTCCTTTAATAATATCGGTTGACGACAGTGGAAGGCCACGTGTGTTTAGAACATTGAATAATCTTATTGCTGATGAGAGATTCGACGTTCGAATGCCAACAACATAAACATTATTCAGCAAATACTCGATAAAATCGTAAAGGGATTCTTCTCCGCCAAGCCTTGAAAAGTGCTCAGCGAACAGATCATGGAATTTTTTGACCGCCTCATATAGATGATAAACAGGGTCATCTTCATCCTTGAGTTTCCCCTTATAATCTTGTATAAATTTTTTGGTTCCCCCTTCTACATATATATAATTACTGAAGTATGGTTCTAACTCCTCCCAAGGTTTCAATCGTTCTGCTTTTGGTTGCTTTAATAGTGGTTTTTCCTTTTGATATAGGAGGTTTTGTAAGTCTCTTTTGTAATCCTCATCCTTGACGATGTCCCTAGCAACCGCGATAAGCGCTAATAGAGATACCAACCTTTGTTGCCCATCGATAACCTGATGTAAATTGTCCTTCTCATTGACCAAGACCATCGAGCCCAAAAAGTAAATTCCAGACCCCTTAGATTCAACCATGGATTCATATATGTCAGTAAATATTTTCTCAAAGTGTTCCTCACTCCAGCTAAATGACCGCTGAAATAATGGAATATGAAATAAAAATTTATCGCTGAAAATATCCTTAAGAAGATAAGATTCGGCCTTAATTGGAGAAGTTAATTCAGACATCTCTTTTCTCACATTCCTTAATGTATTACCCAAGTTTTGCTTTTAAATCTTTATCATTCTTAATCAGGGAGTTTCGTTTCCCAAAATCATTTCCGCTCACCATATAGCTCATCAATGGCCAAGCTGGACGACAGGAAGATACGCTGGATCATCCGCGAGAAGTCTAAGGGAATGAGGACGGGTGAGACAGCTCTGGCATGCCTACAGACATGAGGGCTACATACCGGTCCTCACGGATCGATGAGGTGAGGGGAGAGGAAGCCAGTTCTATGCCTCAGAAGGCGAACGAAAGGAGAAGGGCATAAGCCTCTTCGAAGCCTTCCTGGCTGAGAAGGGCGTAAAATAAAGCATGTCCTCTGCCGCCTCAACCATCCCCAGACTCGAGGAATGGGAAGCTTGAGAGGTTCTACGGCGTCTATGAGCAGAAGAGAAGAGGCATCTGTTCAAGAGCATAGACGAGTACGTCCGATGGCACAACGAGCTTAAGCCTCACCTGAGCCTTGACTTCGAAAACCTAGAAACGCCGATACAGGCTTTTCATAGGAAAAAGCCTCTGGAGAAGGAAGTTTCTCCATTGGAAATCGTGGTGAAATAAATTATGGGAAACTACAACGACGATGAGACATCGATAACTAAAAATAAGCGAAAACTTAAAATGAAGAAGTCTGCTCCTAACTCACTATAAAGGAGGGGAGATTATTTTGACCAATACAATTAATATAGGAATTATAGGAGCGGGCTACATCGGGATAACGCATGCTAAATCTTTTTCCAGCCTTCCAAATGTAAAAATAGCAGCCGTTTGCGATAGAGTTGAGGAAAGGGCAAAAGTCCTTGCCGAGAAATTTGGCGCTAAGTCCTATACGGACGTGGAAAAAATGCTAGCTCAACCAAACATCGATGCCGTTGTCGTAGGCACCCCCCACGCCTTTCATGCGGAACAGACTATATTGGCTGCAGAAGCCGGTAAGCATGTTTTGGTCGAGAAGCCCATGGCGACGAGCCTCGAGGATTGCGATAGGATGATCGAAGTCTGCAGGCGTTCAGGCGTAAAGCTCATGGTAGCCCATAGTCACCGCTTCTGGCCAGGTAACGTGAAGGCGAAGGAGCTCATCGAAAAGGGAGAGGTCGGAAGGCTTCTGACGGCCTACGACTCAGTAGTCGGAGGGGGCTTTGGTCCCGTGGGTAGCAGGGATCCTAGCGATCGGTTCGCCTGGATGCAGAGCCGAAGGCTTGGAGGTGGGGGAGCCGTGATGTTTAACGGATCTCATATCATCGATCGCCTTAGGTGGTGGATAGGCTCCGAGGTGAAGAAGGTCTTTGCGAAGGTCGGAAATGAGGTCTACGGCTCCGAGGTGGAAGAGTATGGGAGCGCCTTCCTTCTTTTTGAGAACGGCGTTTCTGCAACGATGACGGTCAGCATGGCAACTCCTGGAGCCGGCTACTGTGTTGCCGAACTCCTAGGAACTGATGGAATAATAGAGGTCAAGACATACGAAAACGTTCGCTTAGGTAAGAAGAGCTGGGAGACTGTCCATGTCTTTGATCCGGAAACTGAGCGTGACCGAACCTTTACGGCCGAGGCTAAGGAGTTTATAGCCAGTATCCTTGAAGATAGGAAGCCTCTCATACCAGGCGAGGAAGGAAGGGCAAATGTGGAGGTAGTACTAGCCATTTACAGATCATCAGAGCGTTTGGAAACTGTGCATCTGCCTTTGTAGCCGCCCATCTATCTCATCAAGTCCTTTTAGCCTCCCTCCATAATTTTCACAATCCAATGGAAAGAAATATTTTCGTCACAGTTGATGGCAGTTGCCAGAGTTTTTTCCTTTCCTTTCCTTTCAATTCTGATTCCGAAGCACCGATTGCCTAGGTTCCATTTCTTCTTCGATAGATATACTATAATACAGATTCTTCTTCATGGGAAAAGGAAGCTAAAGGTCCTTTATGGAACGAATGTTTGGTATCAAACTCCTAGAAAAAGGGATCCCAATAGGAAGTTTAATTTTAAGTCTGCCTTAACTTTTAAGTCGTTAGCTACTTTTTAATGATTCAAGGCAGCACGCGAGTGCTATCTAGAGAACGGGTAGAAAACTTCCCTATTCTAAGACATTTAAACAAAGAGCTCTTCTAAAAGGAGATCCAACTTTATTGAGGATGGTTATGACATTAACTATAGTCTGTTTTCGGTTTAAATGCGCATAAGATCAAGAGTAAATACTAGATATATGATTAGAGTGGCACCAACCGAGTATACCTTTGCTAATAAGTTAATAAAACTTAATACGGAAGTATCCAGAGAGATTTCAAAATTAAGGCAATTGAAGAAGACACAACAATCATGATGCCTTCTCCTATAACAAGGCCAGCAAAGACAGCCGAGGCATATTGACTCCATCTTTCTTTTCCGAAGATCCTTGTAAGAACGTATCTGGCAAGAAGTACTCCTATGAATTGACTAATGGGAGCCGGGGGCGGAGTGGTTACCCCCACTACCAGACCTACGAGTGAGAAAGGAAATCGGAAAATTTCTGAAAGAAAGTAAATCACCGTGACAAATCCAGCTGCTCCGAGTATTAAAAGTGGATTCAAATAAGTCTTACCTGTAATTCCGATGTCTGCCCACCATAATGTAAAGAGAGTTTCTATAGGCCAATAGGTTTGCAGCCATGGATAAACTGAAGAAGGCATCTCAGCCATACTCCAAAGCGCTTGTGTATATAGAAAACTCATAGCTAAGCCTAGCACCGTGGCTATGATCCAGGCCTTAACATAATCGCTAAGCTTCGTACCAGTAAGTTCAGCGAGTTTGAAATAGCCACACCATCCAGCCCCCGCATCGCTTATGATGCCTCCGGGCAGGAACCATATAGCGGGGTTTCTACAACCGCTTCCAATCATCACCGCCTGGTAGAGGTAGGGTATCTGGATAGTTCGTCCTGCTAGACCAAGGGATGTACTAGATATTATTGTCCATATGAAGTTGAAGCCAATAATTATTACGGCAAGGTATAAAATCGTGAGAGATGGTATATCAGGTACTAAGTAATACACGAGAGCGAGGTTACCGATCATAGCCAAAGCGTATATAAGAATTAACTTTTTCGCACTAACTAGTCCAGCTAGCTTCTCCGTAGACCCCAACATTGAAAGACTTCTAATTGACTGAATAAGATTTCTGGGATACCTTATTAATGGTAATAGTGCCCCTACAATGCTTATTCCGACTATTGGAAACATCCAGAAGCTAATGAAAGATTGCTGCCATGCAAGTTGTATAGTTGAGCCGGGTGCCCATGTATTCCATATTCCAAGTCTTACAAGAATATGGTTCCCAAATGTAAAAGTTGCAAGAGAACCTATCAAGATCCACACAACTACCCTTATAGGAAGAATAAAGCCCATGGCGAAATAGACTATATCCGTTGCAATGCCTAAAGAGGCACCAGGCAGCATAACATCCATTATTTGATTTAGGTCGAACCATGGTATGGGGAGTATCGTAAGACTCATTCCTGTGCTAAGGGGAAGCAAATAGACAATTCCTCCGTATATCATTCCAATAATTGCCGTGATAATAATAATTCTCAACCTTTCCTCTTTTGCTTCAGCGATTGAATTTATGGCATCTGCAGCAGCAGCATGAACAGGAAATGGAAGTTTTTCAATCCTTCCGTAGAGATAATATGTAAAATATCCAAGAGAAATAGCCCCCGCACTTGATAAAACCATGCTGATTAGGAGAACCAAAATAGGAAAAATCCATTCAGATGATAGAAATGATCTAATAAGAAATGCCTTTTGATTATAGGGAGCAAACCATATTGGGATAAGATCTCGTAATCCAAAGTATAAGCTAAAAGTACTAAATCGCATGTATCCTTGTCTTATTAACCCCAAGGCCGTTAAAGCAGTGGTAGATAGGAAAACCTCCACCGAGTATACTATAAACATCTCTTGTTTCGTTAATGGTGAGCCAAAAATTCTGGCCATCTCACTCCATAATAAAACGACTATCCAACAGATTCCAGCTAACCACGCACCACCAACGCAGTATAGAAAAATCGCAGCAGGCAAAAGAACAATGCAGGCAAAAATCAAAGCCACTATAGACCTCCAAGTTAATCCACCCTGTAATTCTATCGTATCTACCTCTTTAAGCGCTGTCGTTGATGCAGTCATCCTTTAGCCTCCTAACTTTTTCTCTATCCCTTCAAGTAGACTGAGCCCCATTTTCACATATTTTTCTCTCTCAAATTCTCTGATACTGGACCAAAGCAGAAGTTGTCTTCTAATCTCTCCCGCAAAGAGGTAGTTTGATGTTTTCCAAGTATGTTCGACTCCAGCCTCTCTATGGAGCAGTAAAGAAAAGTTGCATTTATCACCCTCTTTTGTAGGCATTGCGACTAGTCTAGTAGTCTGAACAATTCCCTGATCAAGGGGCTGTAACCTTACTATGGCTTTTACTTCCCAAAGCTTTCTACCCTCTTCCAATCGAGTGTCAACTTTTATATCAGAAGACATAAAGACACCTACGCGCTCTGTAGTATGGGCTTCAAAAAATTCCTTCATATAAGCTATTACTCCAGGCACTTCTTGCGATGGCAAAGCAAAAGGTAGCACTATATTCCAGTCTAATCCCACCGGCTTTGTTGTCGGTTTCCATTTCCTCTCAAGAGTTGGGGTAACTAGTTTAGAAGCCTTATATATTGGATATATCGCTGGTACTACAGAAGCGAAAACGGAAAAGCAGATGGCTATAATTACAAAGTAGGATGATGGGTTAAAGTAAAAACCTTCAGGTATTAAAAGGAAAGAGTAAAGGAGCTTTACAGTAAAGATTCCCATAACATAGCCAATTATCCCAGCGATCACACCGAAAACAAAGAACTCGGCAATGAACATACCACCTACATGCAGCGGAGAAAGACCTATAGAGCTTAGGATACCTATCTCTCTCACTCTTTCCGCAACCGATCCCATCATTGTGTTCATAATAATTAAGGTAGCAATCACTAAGGGAACTGCTATGATCTCCAGGCCAGCCAAGGCAAAAGCTTTTCTGGGAATATAAATGCTTACCTCATCAGTCGCGGTTACAGCAAATACCATCTTCCTGCTTCTAGTTGAGAAAGCCTCAGCTATAGATTTTGAAATACTGGGGTTATCTAGCCCGACCGCCACGGAATATATACCTGATGGTAGTCTATTGGTCGAAGCTCCAGATGGCCCCATTTCTAAACCGAACATGATAGCTGTTTCATATGGTATCAACATCACTCGGCTTCCATGCACATGTGCGACTTCCTTACCAGTAATAGCCATCACTTCAGCACCTGGCGGAAGGGGAACCGAAGTATCTAATGGGGTTAAAGGCTCTTGATCCAAGTCTTCTAAAGAAGTTAATCTCTGTCCATTAAAGATTCCAATAACGGTAAAGTTAAATCCTAATGCTTCAATAGAATCTCCTAAAGACGCATTCAATTTATTTGCAGTTTCATCGCTTAATATGCAAATTTTAGAGGCTCCATCTTCTATTTCGAAATAGCGTCCAGAAATGATCGTTTGCGATATTCTTGTTATTTTATCCTCGCTAGGCGATAGGCCAAGCATTCCAGCTATAACCGTAGTTCTATTGTTTGATATATTGCGCAAAATTAGCTCCTGACCTGGTCCATATACCCAAAATCTGATAGCTACGTTTCCAGTTTTCTGGTAAGCATTAACGAAGTATGATACAACTTCTAGAGGAATAGGCTTCCAAGGAACCTCTCGTATCAGAAGCCCCGAATACGAAGGGGTCATTTTCCAAGATTGACTTCGAGTTATTGTAATAGTCGAACCAGATGTGAATATAACCAAAGAAAAAGTAATAATAATTATCGTGAAGAGCGTAAGAAAAGAACGAAGTTTTCTCTTTCGCATATTCTCAATGCCCATAGAAAAGGCGATAAGAACTGCACTTACTCTACTTATCTCAGTGAAATGAGCTCCGAGTAACTTCTTTCTTAACTCCGTTACTATTCTTCCTAGTCTTCCTGCGATCATTACTACAACAGGGAGAGATAGCACGAAAATCGTGAAGCCGAGTGTTGCAATTCCCACATTTGCAGCAATGTGAAAACCAGGATGCACTAAATACAATATGCCGGCAACAATTCCAAAAATCGCTATCATTACAATTAACCTTCTTCTTCCTTCTGTTTGGGGTATAAAAAGACGCTCTCCTAAAAAAGTAAATGGAAGAAGAAATATGTAAAAGAAAATTGACGCGTAGATAACGTTAAAAGTGAGATCCATTGTCATATGATATGCGTTAATCGTATAAGCCCAAGCAGTGTACGCTTCCCAAAAGTAGCTTGTATAATCTTTCCTTTCAAAAGCTTCTTCTATTAAGGACAGAGAGCTTTTAGCTTTTTGGTAATAGCTTGTAGCACTTGGACTATAAGTATTAAAACTACTGTACAAAGATAAACGTTGATCCACTAGGTAATAAAGACCTCTGGCCGCACTCTCTGCAGTATTGTACAAGTCTAAATATTCCCCTTGCTTGAGCACATACCCATACCCCTTTGGTTCATCTTTGGTGGAATTCAAAAGTATAGCTATAGGATATGAATAGTATCCTGTTTTAATAAGGATCTCCGCTACCTCACCCGCCGGGATAAATACTAGAGCATCAGCTAAGCCTCCACTTCCAGCCACTAGGGGAGGAGATTTGCTCATCAAGGCCATCCCTCGAGTAGTCGAAAGTTGAGTCGTTCCCCAACTAAGGAACTTTCCATGAGAAAAGAAGTTATTTACATCAATGTTGACACCTTCGGTAGCGAAAGTAGTTGGATCGACTAAGCCATGGAGAGCTATCGTTCCACAGGGAAACGCGACAAATGGACGTGGATTATCCTTGCTTCCAAGCCAGCCTTTATCAAAATAGATTTTGGAAGAGAATGTCTTTTCTCCATATTCTCCAAGATCTGGGGCATAGTTTATTCTACCGGTTTCCTGATCGATTCCGTAAACCTCTACTGTGTACCACATCAGAAAGCCTGAAGTGGGGCGCACTCCATGGATAGTAAACCTACCATTCTCGTCTGCCATCTCTATCCAATAGTAAATATCCGTAAAGAAGGCTTGAGCAGGTCTTGTATAAACGGGATCGGTTCTAAGGTAGACTAAGGCATTTGGTAGAGGGTCGTACCATCCTTTACTATAATTGTATACTACAGCTATACCTTCAATAGTTCCAAAACCCCAATGAACTTTCTGCACTCGAGTTGGCCATGTTTCTTGGAGGATGTAGAACGGCTTATTGACGATCTCAGTAAGGACAATATAAGTAAATTGAAGTTGTGGAATTAAGTTTGCGTAATTAATTCTACTTGGAATATCAGATGGAGTAAACTGATATGGTCGAGGCGTCTGAGTCGTCCTGAATCCAAAGCCAATTCCTCCCGCCTCAACGAAGGCCGAGGCCGCTACAACTTGGGGAACTGGCTCCCAGCCAAGCCGTGCTGGGTCTGACTGCACGTCTAAAATTAACTCGCTTTTATAACCTATTTCCCTTTTCATCTTTGGTAAGATGTTGGAAAAGATGTCGAAGTATAGAGCTTGGCATCGTGGTGGAACTGGTGAATAGTACATTTCTCCGCCGACTGGATAAAATGCATCATGTGGATATATACCAAGTGTCGCCACAGAAGTTTCGTAATCTAAGCTTATCAGAACTCTGACCTTAAAAGTTCCTCCAAGAAGATTGTTGAATTGCGCCTCAGTCCATTCAGTAGGACCCGCCATACTTTGATGGAATCCTGAGAAAGCAATGAATTCCAAAGTTCTCAGCGGAGGGTTATTTTTAAAGCATCTAACTAGTTCAAGAAGTGTTGATATGCCTAGAGCCTCTTGGGCTCCTGGTGAAAGGGAAGGAATATATGAAAATGAGTCAAAATGGGCTGAAATTGCGGCGATTTCATCTATGATAGTAGTGCCTGGAAGAAAACCAACAACATTCTTCGCCCTTATTTTTTCGTACCTAAAGTTTGATGTTAGTGTACCCAAAATGCGTTGCGTTTCTATCAATTTTTTGATAATTTCTCCATCCGATTCTTTTATGAAGAGTCTAGGGATGTAGATAGGAAGGTTTGTTACTTTTTTCTCAGCTTGAGTCCTTTCGATCTCTTCCTCGTTGCCTGTAAAGATTATTGCCTTAGCACCGAGAGCGAGCACTCTTTTCCACTCATCACCACTGTCAATATCCATAAGAACTATACTTCCCGCCACATCCTTACCGTTTAAGCCCTCAAGCCCTTTTCCAGCATAGACTATTGGTGCTGTCAGACCAGGTGATGGAATAGGAGAAGTTTGGAATAAGTTTGGCCAAAAAGGGTATGCTGTGAAAGTCATCGAGGTCCCATCGTCATTAATTATCGTTACGGTTGCTCCATAATCTATGGGAACCGCTACATCATAGTACTCAAACGACACATTAATTAAACCTAAGGCCTGAAATTGTTGAAAAATATACTCTGCTGCTTTCTCATACCCAGGATAACCAGTCACCCTCGATCCCAGGCTTGAAAAGAACTTGACATGCTGATCGATACGTTGTATGTCGATCTCTTTAATAATAGAATTATAATCTAATTCTTCATATATGGGCATCTGAGCTCTACTTTGTAAGCAAGGAATAATGACCGAAATTAACATTAATGATACAACAATTAGATGGATATGAATTTTATCTTTTAAGAACCTCAACTTTCTCATCATTTTCGTCGCCCTTTTTATGAATTTCTAGATCTCAAATCCCCAAGCCCTCTCGATTTTAAGAAGGTTGCGGATCCTATGGATCCACATACCCAGATGATGAAATTTCCAATGCCTAAAGTAAGGCCCACTCGATACTTTATAAAGTTTTCGGGAAACGAGAGGGAGCTGTGAACTTTAGCCCATGGCATCACCTCCTATAAGCCAAAGGATGCCTAAGGGCTCAGGGCCTCCATAGCCGCATGGAGAAGCCTTAAGGCTTCTATGGTATGGTATCGGATCCAGTTGTAGTAGCCCCTTCAGGCTTCAAGCCATGTTTTTACATGCCTGAAGGATCTATGGCATCTGCATGGAAAATACAGGTCGAAGAGAAGTCCTTCAGCCTTCGCTTTACTTCCTTGCTTAGCCTTTCTGCAAGGTTTAGGAGGCTTCTATCATGGATAAGCCTTAGCCTTGGCTTAGCTTAGGGCATACGCTATACCATGGGGCTCCGTTCTTTCGGCTACGACAACCCTTATGCCATAGAGGCTTTTGAGCCTCTTTAGGAAAAGGTAGGCTACAAAGCTATTCCTCTTCTTGTCCAGCTCACCCTTGGAGAATAGGGGCGTGTCCAAAAATTGACTTGGGTTCCGTTACATAGTTTTCTCCATGCTCCGGAGGTGGGACAGGAAGGCATACGATTTTGGGCTTCTCATGGGCATCCTCGAAATGATCCTGGGATCTATGGATTTGGAATCCGTAATAAAGGAAAGGTGGGGGAGTGGAAGGAGAAGAGGAAGGGGAAGGGGAAGGGGAAGGAAGCCCCTAAGGCCGGCTAGGCTCTACTTGAAGGCCCTCATCCTCAAGGAAATAAATGGGATAAGCTGAGCCTCAGGTATGCCGAAAGCTGCTCTTCGATGCACTTTGGCGAGAGAATCCCCAGATCCAGATCGACCCTGAGCTACTGGGAGTTAAACTATGGCTTCCCGGTAGAGGAGGTCCTTAAGGTCCTCTTCTCTTCGCTTCGCTTCGGATTCCTCTGCCTCCTGGAATATGATTATACGGTCCTTGACTGGATTCGACGAAGTTCACGGACTGGCATAAGGCTACTCATGAGGCCTTTCTCAGCTAAAAAGGGATGGTGAAGCCCTATTCCATTCCCCATATGCGCAGACCTGACGACCTCGGAGGCTGAGTTTACGGAGGGTATCCCTTCGGGCTCGGGCTTCGCCTTGGCGGATGGGGCCTTCTGCCGAGATGCCAAGCCCGTTCTGAACGAGCTGGCATCGAAGGGCTACATTCCCATGGTTAAGCCCGGTAAGGTAAGCCCTGGAGGCTATGGAGCCAGGATAAGGCTAAGGGATAGCCTCTTCGAAGAATCCGCCTACAGGCTTAGGGGGCGTTGGGGAAGGTATGGTATCTTTGGAGCCCTAACGGTCGAGTTCGGGGATAGGATGAAGACGGGGAGGAAGGAGGCTAGCGATACGAGAGTGCTCCTGAGGATCACGGTATACTGCCTAAAGATTCTTGCAAGATGGCTCTATGGATGAATTCTTGGACACGCCCCTCTAAATGGAAAAGCTTTTTAGGGAATAGCGAATTTAATGTAATTTGGAAATGGCGGTGCTATGGGATGGGTCAAACCGTACCTTTGGAAGTGAGGTTTCCTGTCTCCGAAGCGATCAAGTTCAGCATCGAAAGCATAAGGAAGCGTTTCACTAGGGCATTGATTACAGCCGCCTCCGTTGTTCTCGGAATCGCCTTCTACTCAGCGCTAAACACGATGAGTGCCATCCTTCTCGTGGCAACCCAGGGTGCCCAAACTGTTGAAGCCTATCAACGTTGGATGGCTGTCATTAGCCTCATCGTATGCGCCGTAGGCATCCTGAACTCTATGCTTATGTCCGTCACCGAGAGGACAAAAGAGATTGGAACGATGAAGTGCCTTGGTGCCATGAACAGCCATATACTTATCATATTCCTATGGGAGTCGGCCCTATTAGGGCTCCTTGGAGGCTTGATAGGCTCGGTGGCTGGATGGGCTGCCGGCATAGGCATATCCTATTTCCAATATCCCCAATATGTGATGGCTCCGGAGCTCCTCGTCCGCTATGCCCAGACGATCGGAGAATCCTTGGCCATAGCTATGATTCTCAGCGTAGGAGCAACCCTCTACCCAGCCTACCATGCTGCCAGTCTGGAGCCAGCCGTCGCCTTAAGATTCGAGATTTAGCTCAAACAATCGGAAAGCTTAAGAGGGTGAGAATTGTAGAAGGTATGGAGGAAACCTGAATGAGATACGAATACACGGTAGAAACGGAAGATCTCGCCAAGTACTATCAGATGGGCGAAATAACCGTAAAGGCACTGGACGGCGTCGATGTGAGGGTCAGAAGGGGCGAATACATGTCTGTCATGGGACCCAGCGGTAGCGGAAAGACCACCCTCTTTAATATGATAGGGGGTCTCGATCGCCCTACAAGGGGGCGCGTCTATATCGATGAAGTTGATATCGCCAAGCTTGATGCTTATGAGCTTGCATGGCTCCGTTGCCGAAAGATAGGGTACATCTTCCAAACCTTTAACCTCATCCCAGTTCTTACGGCTCAAGAGAACGTTATGCTCCCTATGATATTTGCCGGGGTTCCTAGGGAGGAGCGCATAAGAAGGTCCGTTGACATCCTCAGTCGCGTAGGCCTGGGGGATCGCCTCAACCATAAGCCTGCGGAGCTCTCGGGTGGTCAGCAGCAAAGGGTAGCCATCGCGAGGGCTCTGGCCAACGATCCTGTTATTATCTTGGCGGACGAGCCTACTGGAAACCTCGACCTCAACACGGGGCTCCACATTATCAACCTCTTAAGGGAGCTGAACAGGGAGAAAGGCGTTACGATCGTTACGGCTACCCATGACTTGAAGATGATAGACATATCCGATAGAATACTATGGCTAAGGGATGGAAAGATCGACAGAATCGAGAAGCGGGTCGATGTAGCCGTTAGAATGGAAGAATAGCCTTTTTTCCTTCTCTATTTTTCCTTCTCTTCTATTCTTAGAATAGATTTTATATGATAAGTTTGTTTATTAATCTCCCTTGTCTTAATCGAGGAGTTTGTTGGCAAAGGATAAGCCTCCATGCGTTTCATTTTTCCCTCTTCAGGGGAAAATCATTGTAGTCATAGATGCCCTAAGGGCTACCTCTACGATCATTACAGCTCCCTCAAATGGCACAAGGGCAGTAATTCATAGAGTAGGTTGATGAGCCCAAACTACTTTATGATTAAGAGCGAACCTCCTTTAACCTCCTGGCTTAGCCCTTCTACGAAAAATCCCTATTCCCTTATATTCATGCTCCTGACCCTTTTATGCATAAAGACTGAACAAGCGAGGCGGAAAGTATGGGGAAGGAAGCCCTCATAGATTATGAGGACAGACATTTGGCAGCCCTTTACGAGAAGATGCCCCTCTTAGCCGTCAGAGGAAAGGGGGCCTCCATATGGGATTATGAGGGGAAAGAATACGTGGATTGTATGGGCGCCTATGGAGTGGCCATCGTAGGCCACTGCCATCCAAAGGTTGTCGAAGCCATAAAGGGGCAGGCAGAAAGGCTAATTTCCTGCCACGCTTCCGTGTATAACGATGTCAGGGCTGAACTTCTTGAGAAGCTGACAAATCTTGCCCCTTCCTTACCCAGAGCTTTTCTATCGAATAGCGGGGCCGAGGCTGTGGAATGTGCCCTAAAAATTGCAAGGAAGCATACGGGGCGTAAAGAGATCGTTGCCATGATGGGGGGTTATCACGGCAAAACCCTTGGAGCCCTATCCGTCACTTGGAACCCTAGGTATAGGGAGCCCTTCGAGCCCCTTCTCCAGGGCATTAGGTTCGTTCCTTACGGAAACCTCGATAGGGCTAGGGAGGCGATAACCTCGGAAACGGCTGCCGTCATCGCCGAGCCCATACAGGGAGAAAGCGGCGTTGTGATACCACCCCCGGAATTCCTTAAGGGGCTTAAGGAAATCTGCTCAGAAAGGGGAGCTCTCCTCATCCTTGATGAGGTCCAGACAGGCTTTGGTAGGACTGGGAAGCTTTGGGCTTGGGAACATTTCGGGGCGGAGCCGGATGTCATGTGTCTAGCCAAAGGAATGGCAGGAGGCGTTCCTATGGGGGCAACCTTGGCTAGGGAGGAGGTTATGGCATCCTTTTCTAAGGGCGATCACAGCAGCACCTTTGGTGGCAATCCCCTCGCTTGTGCGGCAGCCTCGGCTGTCATAGATGTGGTCCTGGGGGAAGGTCTTCCCAAGAGGGCTGAGGAGCTTGGAGCCTATTTCAAGGAGGGGCTAAAGATACTTCAGGAGCAATATAGCGTCGTTAGGGATGTGAGGGGAATGGGCCTGATGCTCGCCATGGACCTTCGCTTTCCCGTGAAGGACCTGCTTCTAGGAGCCATCGAAGAAGGTGCCCTTCTTTTATATTCCGGAAGGACAACCTTGAGATTCCTCCCGCCCCTTGTCATCGAAAAGAGACAGATCGAAAGGGTCCTAGAAATTCTCAAAAGGCTTCTTCAAAGGGAACAGGAAAAAATGGAGAAGAGAAAAGGATTAGCAGGTTAGATATTATGGCGTTGTATGGGGACCTGTCCTTCAAGGCAGTCTTAAGTTCCACGAAAGCAGGAAGCCATAGAAGCTCGATCGATCTTCCGATCTTAAAAGCTGTTGTAGCGGCTTCTAAAAAATCTTTATTATTCTTATCGAATAGCAAATCAACAAAAAGCTTCAGCCTTTTCTTCGATTGTTGAATATCGAAAGAAAGCCTAGAATCCATACGATGAAGCTTCTATGCCTTTATCTTCTCGGCTATAGCCTTGGCAACTTCCATAGTCGTGGAGGAGCCTCCAAGGTCGTAGGTTAGGAACTTCCCATCATGGAGGACATCCAGGACCGCCTTCTCAACCTTTAGGGCAGCCTCCGTCAGCCCGAGGTAATCGAGCATCATTTTGGCAGCGAAGATCATAGCCATAGGATTGACCTTATTTTGGCCTGCATATTTAGGGGCGCTTCCATGGACGGGCTCGAACATCCCGAAACGATCGCCTATGTTCGCTCCCGCTGCCAAGCCAAGGCCTCCCACAGTCTGGGCTGCCTCATCGCTTAAGATATCGCCGAACATGTTCGTCGTCAAGATGACGTCGAAGCTCTCGGGGCGCTTGATGAGTTGCATAGCCATGGCATCCACATGAAGCTCCTCCAACTCAACATCAGGATATTCCTCGGCAACCTTCATGACGGCTTCTTTGAAGATCCCATCCGTAAGCTTGAGGACATTGGCTTTATGGGCGAAGCTTACCTTTTTCCTTCGCTTTAAGGCAAGTTTGAAGGCAACCCTGGCTACCCTCTCGGAGGCACGCCTCGTGATAACCCTTAAGGCTACGCCTACCCCCGGGCTTATCTCAAACTCCTTTCCCGAGTATAGACCCTCCGTATTCTCCCTTACGATGATGAGGTCTATGTTTGGCTTGAAACAGGGAACCTTGGGAAGGGACTTGCAGGGTCTTATGTTTGCATAAAGGTCGAACAACTTCCTTAGAGTTACGGCAACGCTTGGAGGAGAACCTGGCTCTTCTGGGGTTGTCATGGGACCCTTCAAGCATGCATCCGATCCTTTGATGATCTCTAGGGTTTCGGGGGGAAGATTCGTACCATACTTACGGATGCAGTCGTATCCTGCCTCCGCCTTCTCAAATCGAAGCTCCACACTTTTCATCGAATCTTGAAGGGCCTCGAGAACGAGGAGGGCAGCCTCCGTCACTTCAGGCCCTATACCATCGCCTGGAAGAACAGCGATTTTGAAAGCCTTTGGCATCTACTATCAAAGCTCAAAGGCTTCGCAGGAGCCTAAAAATCTAACTCCTCCTTCGAGGGAGCTTTAACCTTCGATCGATACGAAACCTTCTATGTCGTAAGAAATGTCTCATCAGCATCATTAAGGGCGATGAAGGATGCGCTAGGCCGCTTTCTTATTTTATTTTATTTTTTTATTCAGGCCCATCCTCCTGCCTATAGAGAAATTTTTCATAGAATCCTGAGGCTTCATGAGAAGACCTACGATAATTTCTAAGGCCTTTTCCATAAAATCCATGAAAAAAGGTTGAATGAATACCAAAATCGATGGATAATCTAATTCGATTCGCCGAAAAGGAAGGATTTCTACGCTTTGAAGGCTGAGAAGAAAATAAGCTTCTCCCTCCATTTAGAGGATAAAGCCTCAGTTTTCTCGGCATCTAACTTTTGAAATGGGATGCGACCTCTTCAGCGAAGATCATGATGGTGTCCGGTGCCTCCTCGGGCGAGATCCCTGATAGAAATACGTCTAGGATGATTTGTTGGGCTCCATTTTCCAAGAACTTTCCTACTTTTTCTATGAAATTCCTAGTATCCTTAGGATTCATAGTCAAGGCTGGAGACATGACGATTGTAGAAGGATCCCTTCCCAAATCCTTGGCGCATTTCTTGATCTCAGTCACAGCATCCTTGAATTCCTCAAGAGAAGTATCGGTTGAAGGAAGCCATCCATTCCCAAACTTGGCGACGGCCCTTAGAATCCCTCTGGATTTTCCTCCGAAGAAAATGGGAGGATAGGGGTGCTGAAGGGGCTTTGGGAAAAAGGGGGCATTTTTTAAGCGATAATACTTTCCTTCATAGCTTGTCCATTCTGAAGTCCAAAGCTTTTTTATTATCTGAAGACCTTCGACGGTCCTTTCGATCCTTTCTCGAAGGCTTTCCCATGGAATTCCATATGAAACGGCCTCCTCCTCGTACCAACCAGCCCCTACGCCAAGCTGGACCCTACCTTTTGATATGATGTCAACCGTTGCCACGATCTTTGCGAGTCTTCCGGGAAGGTAGAAAGGAATGGGAGAAACCCTCGTACCGAGGCGTATCTTCTTTGTTCTAGAGGCTATGGCTGCCAAAGTGGTCCAAGCATCGAGTTTATCAGGCCTTTTTGGGTCTCCTCCAAACTTTTCATAGAGATCCGCAGGAAGGAAGAAGTGATCTCCGATCCAGAAGGAGTCGATGTCATACTTTTCTGCTGAAAGGGCGGCTTCCAGAAGGGAATCGAAGCTGTACAAACCATGGCTTGGCAGATGAATCCCAAACATATGCCCCAATATCCGGACCTCCAAAATATTTTTTTGGAATGGAGCTTTTAAGCTTGATTTTTTAACTAGAAAAAGAAAAATTTCATCATTTTCCCTGTTTCCCAAAGATGTTTCTAGAAAAATTCTTTATCTATTATGGATAAATTCTACATATTTCTTAATCTTAAGCCTCTAAAGACCTCTTTCAAGTTTGTTTATCAATTTTTAGAAAGTCAAATCACTGATTGCCTTCGAAGGCATTCAGGTACAGGAATCCTATCGCCAAGAGTTATGACTTCCGATAGTTGATGCTTATATGGAATAAGGAAATCTCTAGTACTGATGGTCTAAAAACCTCTAGCATTGGAAAGAAATATGCGAAGAATTCAAGAATCTTTCGATGCCTGAATTCGGTTAAAATATGACGGGACTTTTCGCACTCAATTCGGTGCGAATCCTCTTCGCCCGCCTCTTCCACCCTTCTAGATCACAGAACCTTCAAATTCCTCCCCCTCTTAAGAAAGAAAAGATGGCTATTTGGAATCCTAGTAGCCGATTCTCCGCATAGGTCTATTTCTTCGCCACTTAGGTTGTTAGCTTTTCAAGTTTGTTGATGAATCGTTTTATGGATTCCGCACTGTCCTTTACTGCCTCAATAGTCATAGATGCCTCATAAAAGTTCTGATGGAGCATTCCTGCTATGCTGAAGAGTCTTGTTATTTCTGGGTCATTAAGCTCGTTTCTTAGCTTTGTTACGAAGGCCCAGAGGTCTGCATGGGTTCTGAGTTCTAGGCCTCTGCAAGCCGCGACTGCTTTAACCATCTCGGCGGCCGCACCCCAAAACTTTTCGCTGGCCTGGGCATGGTCTCCCTTCGCTAGGAGGATTTCACCCTCGCTGAGGTACTTACGATTCAGTTTTAAATAGTGATTAGCTGTTCCCATGCGCATTCAAGTACCGACATATTCTTGATGGACTTTAATAAGGCTTTCAATTTCTTAAAAATATGCAAGTAACTACAGTTGTTATTTTTCGCAAAAAATAACTACAGCTGTTATCGTGGCGGACTAGCACAGCCATGTTTTTACGCAGAGGGAAAGGCAGATGATCTACGGGTTCGTATGCGAGAAAAAAGCGGTTTACTCTTAATCATAAAGTAGTTGATGCCCATGAAATGCATGGAGGCTTTTTCCATCCCCAACAAACTTCCTGATTAAGAGTAAGGGGGCTTTAACAAGCCCGAATTTATCGATGAGATACGACAAACCCTTCTAAGCCTTATCAGAGCGACTTTCGCCCGCCGTTGTGGGACTTCCTTTGGCGAGCTTCCTGAGCCACCGCTCAACATGAGGATTCTTTTCTAAGGCTGCATATTTGCTTACGCCTTTCTAGGCAAATTGAATCAAGAAGAATAAGCCTTACTCCCATGTCCAAAGGATTCGCTCTCGATTAAAAGTGGGCCCGAAGGGATTCGAACCCTTGACCAACAGGTTTCTTAGCATGGTGCCTATGAGCCTCGACGCGTCTAATCGCCCTGTCGCTCTAACCTCTTCAGGACGGACTCAAACAGCCACGCCAAGCTGAGCTACGGGCCCATTTTTCTTTTCGAATCTTTCATATATATGTTTTTCACTAAAAAAAGGTCTCCGAGGTCTTATCCAAAACCTTAAGATCTTTTTGGGCTTTTTCCCTCACAACCAATGAATCCCTTATTTTCAAGGAGGCTTAAAGTTCTACGATGTATGGTTCGATTGAGGTTATGGACAAAATCTTCTCTTGAATCATTAGCCTTCTTTGGCTAAAATTCTCGGCTGATAGAAGGCATGAGGAGGAAAAGGGACTTTAGCCTTTTAGGGCTTCCAAGTTCCTCCTAACCTTAGCCCTTTCCCCCTCTAGGCGCCTTGAGTAGTCCCTTAGAAGCCTTTCATAGACAATTTTTGAGATCCTTCCAACTCTATACTGGTTCCTTAAGCTTTCAATACCCATCCTTATCGTTTCTATCTGAGCCCTCGCCTCTTCGATCTCGACCACGATATTCTCATACCTACCTCCAAGCCTTCTCAGGATGCCCCCTGCCTCCGATATCGCCCTCTCGAGCTCCCTCTTCCTTTCATTCAATCTGCCCATCATCATTCTAAGCTGGCTTCTCCCAATCTTTCCCCTCTCCGCCTCTTCCATCAGCTTCTCCAACTCCAGCTCAAGCTCCATGTATCTTCCGCAGGCTTCTATGAAGCCCTTCACTGCCTCCGGAGAAACGGAAGGTGCCCTTGGAGCAGGAGCCTTGGGTCTGTACTGAAGGACCCCATAGGCTAAAATAGAAAGAAGAAGGGCGAAGACCATAGGTTGAAAGGTTGACCATAAGATCGATTGGGCATAGGAAATTAGGAAAGCGGGCTCCTCCAAGAAAGAAACTGCTTCGGCTTCCCATGAGATGGCTCCCTTGGTTTGCATGCCCTTTTCTGAAAGGTATTGCGAACCCCTTTCCTCAAGATTAGAGGAGGCTCTGAGGAGCTGGGCATTATATGGAAGAAGGATCTGGACGAAAAACCTCTCAACCTTCGCCTTGAAGCCGAAAGGAAGCCTTAGGCTTAGGACTTGATTCCAAATTCCATCCTCGCTAGAGGCATACAAAAGCCTTGGAAGCTCATAGGATACCGTGAAGGAAACGCGTTCCGCCTCTTTGATTTCATCCCTTAGGTTTATTTTCACTTCTACTCCTTCCATGCTCCCTGAGGTTTCGTTCAGAGGACTCTCGGAATGGCTGAGGGGCCCGAGGGAATCCTCGACCTCTATGCCTTTGGCCCCTTTTCCAAGGATTATGTTAATACTAGAAACCTTTCTAGCGATAGGATTCTGGATTTCATAGGCATCAAAAACCCTTATCATGCCTTCTGGCGAGACCTCCACCGTTCTTTTTAGGCTTCTGATGGAAAGGATCTGAAGACTTCCTTGGAAGGATATGTCCGCCTTGTAGGATGTAAAGCTCTGAAGGCTTGAGGATGCATTCAGAACGAGGGCTTTTTTCCCGACCTCAAGGACCTTTGTAAGGTTTTCAGGATATACTACAGGTTCGAGGCTTTGAGGATAGACGAGCTCTGAGAAGAAGCTGGACACATTGAAGGCGAGGATGGGACTGAGGAAAACATGGGCTTCGTATCTTTGGAGGCTCGTGGAGAAAGAGATGAGCCTTGAGAAGGTGAGGAGGATCTTAACAATCGTTTCTTCGTTAGGAGCTAGGGCTTTTTTCAGTTTTACCCGAAAGGCGAAGATTCCTGGAAGGCTTAGGCTTTCATTTTCTATGCTAAGCCTTTCCCCAAGCCCATCGTAGGCGAAGATATGGTCGAGGCCTTCCCTGTATTCCTCAGGGAAGCCTAAAAGAAAGGAATCGATGGCTTCGATTCCTAGATTTCGAAGGGTTAGGGAATCGTTGACGAGGATCGATCCTCCATCGAGGATCTCAACCTTATGGAAGAGCCGAGCTTCAGCCTTGAGCTCGCCATTCGTCCCTGGGCTTATGGCATGGGCTGGAAAGGTCATAAAAGCGGAGGGGATGAGTAGGAAAGGGGGGAATACGAAGAGAAGATATGTGAGGAAGCCTAAAAGAAGCCAATTTCTCGCGGGGATTCTTATGAGACCCAACCATCTCCTCTCCATCAGCCTTTCCTCTTGAGCTAGGAGGAAGTCTTATAAATCCTTTGTAGCGAAAGGCTCTTGGCTTTGATTCTCCAGAAAGTTTTTCAAGAAGGCCGATGTTAATCCAATGATAATCCTTGAAGGTCAGGGTTCGTCTCTTCACGAGGCTTCGGGAGATCGCCGGCCGGCCTGAAGTGATCCTGGCATTGAATGAGGATGCAACCTTAGGTGATGCCTTAGAAGCCCTAGCCATAAAGTACGGCTCTGAGTTTAGGCGCTACCTCTTCCAAGGTGAGGGGCATGTAGGTCCTGAGGGGCATGTGGACCCTAAGCCTTACCTTCAGTTTCTTGTGGATGGAAAAAATGTTGAGATGATGGGGGGTTTGAAGATGCGCCTAAAGGATGGATGCCTCCTCGCCATCATTCCTCCAGTAGGCGGTGGATGAATAAGGGCTGTATAAGAAGAAGAAAAAATAAAGTACTAAGCCCGTAAACCTGAATTAATTCGCCTTCCGATCGCTTCCTAAACGAAAAAGGAAAAGGTCGAGAAAACCTATGCCCGGAGATATTCCTATCATCAAGGTTGGATCTGAGGGGGTTCCGAGGATTATCCTAGGCTGTATGCCTTTCTTGGGAGAATCATACCAAGGTCCAGAGAGAAACCGCCTCTATGCCCAGAGGTTTCAAGAGCCAAATAACCTCAGAAGCATTATCCTCAAAGCTTTTTTCAACTACGGTATCCATGCCTTGGCAGCCGTACCAGGAAACGCCTGCTCCCTGGCAGCCTCCCTATTAAAAGTTGTAAAGGAAATTGAGGATTCCTACAGGATAAGGCTCTCCCTTACGCCTTGCATAAGCATCAGATTAAGGCTTGGTTCCGAGCCCGTGGATGAATACAGGCGATGGGTCACTTATTTCCATCTAGCTTCTAAAGATTATAGGAAAGAAGGCTTCCAAGGGAAGCAGGAACTCCTTCAGAAATTCTTGAGGGATCCCATTCTCCTCTCAAGACCGGGATGGGAAAGGCGTTTTTCGGAAGCCCTCACAAGGCTTTCCCCCTATGGAAAGGAAGCCGCCGAAAGGCTGGACTATGACGAGGATTCGATCAAGAATGCCCTTAAAACCCTTAATGGCTACAGAATTCTTTTCGTTGAACCTGGCTCAGAGATAGATTTCCTCGTAGCCATGGAAAGGTTCGATCGCATCGAAGCCCTTCTCAAGCTTTTAAAGACCCTTGGCTTCGAAAACGTATTCTTTGGAGTCCATCATGCCGGAAGGACGATACCGGCCTTAGAAGCATCAGGATTGCATTTTCATGGCTATGTGACTCCTGTAAACCATATAGGCGCCCTTATGCTTCCTAGCCAGGAGGAAGCCTTAAAAGCCATAAAAGACTCCTCGAAACCGATCATAGCCATAAAGCCCTTGGCTGGCGGAAGGATTAGACCTCAAGAAGCCTTTAGCTATGTCTTCAAGGAAGTCGGTATCGATGCCTGCATGGTTGGTGTTGCCTCTGAAAGGGAGTTGGAAGAGGATTTAGAAGCCGCTGCAAAATTTGTTCGATAAAGTAAAACATTCATTGTAACGCATCATCGGAGTCCAGGTTCATTTTACTCCTTATAATTAATACAGGGATCTCATCATTTAAGCTTGTTTCTTAGATCTTAAGCCCTAAAGAATTTTGAATATTTTTTAAGAATGCGAGTATTAAGTTTGAATCATTGAGTAGGCCTCAACGGCATGCACTTTAAACTTTGAGATTAATGCTTCCAGCTTTACACTAGCTACTTTCTCCAAGAACTTTTCTTTAGCCATTGAGAAGGGTTCCATAAGCTTCATAGATCCTATATTATGATCCAAGCGGGAGAATTTGCCATATGCTCATCCTTATACTCTATGGTTCTTTTGAAATTACGACGGATCATCTTTCCATTTCTTGAGCTTCTAATTCTATGCCTAAACGCATCCTCCCGCTCCCCTCCATCTCGCCCAACATCACCGGGAATCTCCAACCTTTCCGGAACCCTCTAGAGCCACGGGCCCTATCTGGAGAGTACTTAAGGCTTCAGCCTTCTCGAGGGGCTTAAACTGCATCTCGTAGAGCCTAGCATAAAGCCCTCCCTTGGCAAGGAGTTCTTCATGCCTTCCCATCTCGACGATGCGTCCCTGGTCCAAAACGATGATCTGGTCTGCCGCCCTTACTGTCGAAAGCCTGTGGGCTATGATGAAGCTCGTCCTTCCTTTGAGGAGTTTCATGAGGGCCCTCTGGATGAGCTGCTCCGTGTAGGCGTCTACGCTGCTCGTTGCCTCGTCTAGGATGAGGATGCGAGGATCGGCAATAAGGGCCCTAGCAAAGCATAGAAGCTGCCTCTGGCCCATGGATAGCCTCTGTCCCCTCTCCCTGATGTCCGTATCATAGCCCTCGGGAAGCTGGATGATGAATTCGTGGGCTCCAACAGCCTTGGCCGCCTCTTCCACCTCCGCATCCGTAGCCTCAGGTTTTCCGTAGCGGATGTTTTCCCTTATGGTACCGGCGAAGAGAAAGCTCTCTTGAAGGACCATGGCCATATGCTTCCTAAGGCTCTTCTGCGTTACCTTTCGGATATCGATGCCATCGATCGTGATCTTACCTTCCTGGGGCTCGTAGAATCGATAAATAAGATTGACGATCGTAGTCTTTCCTGCACCCGTTGGACCTACGATGGCATACATCCTACAAGGCTTGGCTTCTAGGCATAGATCCTTTATGACCGGTAGCCCAGGCTTATAGCCGAAAGTGACATGATCGAAGACCACATGCCCCTCAACCTTTTCCAGATCTATAGCATCGGGAGCATCCCTTATCTCGGGCTCCGTTTTTAAAAGCTCGTATATGCGCTCAGAGGCTGCCATACCGGATTGGATTGTGTAGTAGAACATCGTTAAATCGAGGATTGGGCCAAAGAACCTTGCCGAATACTGCATGAAGGCGACTAGGACTCCTAAAGTCAGGGATTCGTTCAAGACCAAGAATCCTCCAAACCAGAGGATGATGCAGGTTCCAAGGGCTTGGATGAGCCCTATGAGGGGCCTCATGAGGGCTTCAAGCCTTGCGGCTCCTAGGTTGGCATCAAGGTTCTGGACGTTTACCTGTTCGAATTGACGCTCGTTTATGCCTTCCCTGGCGAAGGATTGGGAAACCCTTACGCCGGAGATCCCCTCCTGGAGAAAGGATGTAACTGTCGATATGGTCCTCCTCGTCCTTCGGTAGGCTTCCCTAGCCCTCTTCCCGAAGGACCAGCTCGTAAGGATAAGGAGGGGTATCGTTGTGAAGGTTAGAAGGGAAAGCTGGGGTGCCATCCAGACCATGATGGCAAAGATGCTGGCTAGGTTGAAGAGGTCCGCCCCTATGTTTACGAAGGCTGTCTGGACGAGCTGCTGAAGGCTATCAACATCGTTCATCACCCTACTGAGGATTCTTCCCGCTTCCCTTTGGTCGAAGTAGCTGATGGACAGCTCTTGGAGGTGCTCGAAGGTTCTAATCCTTACATCCATGATGACCCTCTGTCCAAGCCAAGAGGAGGCATAGGCGTTCAAGGACCTTGAAACCTGTGTTAAGCCAAGGATGAGAAGGTAGAAAAGGATCAGATGCCAAAGCCCTCCAAGGTTTCCTTTGGCTATGTACTCGTCTATGGCAACCTTGACAAGGTATGGAGGAAGCAAGCCCAAGATGGATGAGAGGATAAGGCTTCCTAGGACTAGGATAAAAGTTCTTTTATACCTGAGAACCTGATGGAGGAGCCATGTAAGAAGGATGCGGTCCGGAACCTTTCTTTTTATTTCCTCATGATCGATTTCCCTCAAGACGTGGAAATGGAATCCCATTTTATCCCTCCCTCGTCTCCCTTTCCTTTCTTCCTATGGATGATCCATGGATTCCTATCCTTTCTTCTAATTCTTCTAATTCTGGCTTAGAACCCTCCTTCGCCCCCAACTTCGCCTGAACTTCTTCTTCCATAGCCCCCTTCAGCTGGGTATAGTAGAGCCTAGCATAAAGCCCTCCCTTGGCAAGGAGTTCTTCATGCCTTCCCATCTCGACGATGCGTCCCTGGTCCAAAACGATGATCTGGTCTGCCGCCCTTACCGTCGAGACCCTCTGGGTTATGACGAAGGTTGTCCTTCCCTTCATGAGGGCTTTCATTGCCCTCTGAATCTGATACTCGGTCTCGACATCAACGTTGCTCGTCGAATCGTCGAGGATGAGGATGCGAGGATTCATAAGGAGGGCCCTGGCTATGGCTATACGCTGCCTTTGGCCGCCCGAGAGGGTTACACCCCTCTCCCCTACCATCGTTTCGTAGCCATCCGGAAACGAAGTGATGAATTCATGGGCTCCTGCAATCTTTGCAGCCTCCACAATCTCTTCCATGGAGGCATCGGGCTTTCCATAGGCGATGTTATCCCTTATGGTCCCAGAGAAGAGGAAGTTCTCCTGAAGGACGATGCCAACCTGGGATCGAAGGGACTTGAGTCTCACATCCCTTATATCGTATCCGTCGATCGTGATCCTTCCCTCCGTCACATCGTAGAACCTTGGAATCAGCTGTATGATCGTGCTCTTCCCTGAGCCTGTGGCTCCTAAAAGGGCGACCACCTGTCCAGGCTGAACCTCGAAGGAAACATTCTTTAGGATTAATGGACCCCTTCCATAGCGGAAGGATACATTCTCGAATCGAACGTTTCCCTTGATGGGTGGAAGATCGATGGCATTGGGCTTATCCTTCACTTCGGGCTCCATATCGAGGATCTCGAAGACCCTCTTGGCACTGGCTAGGGCTTCAGAAAGCCCTGAGGCTATGAAGCCCATCATTCTTATGGGGCCCATGAGCATGGTAAGGTATCCGCTGAAGGCTACGAGGGTTCCTAGGCTAAGGCTTCCTGCTATGACGGAAGCCCCACCCAACCAAAGGACAAGGATGGTACTTAAGCCTATAAGGAAGTCCATGAAGGGATTGTATATCGCTCTTGCCTTGGCTGCCCTCATGGAATTCTCAAACCAATCCTGGTTCGCCTTTGTGAACTTTTGAACTTCGTAAGCTTCGTTATTAAAAGCCCTTACGACCCTAACACCGTTTATGTTCTCCCAGACGATGGTGGCTACCCTTCCTACGAGCTGCTGGGTACGATAGAAGATCCCATGGATAAGCCTCGAGAACCTTATCGTTATGAAGAGCATAGGTATGGCGATGGATAAAGATAGGATCGTAAGGAGGGGGCTCCATGGAAACACTATGAAGAATATGCCAAGGAATGTTATGATCGTTCCGAAGATGCGGGATATTATCATGGATAAAAACCTCTGGATGCTCTGGACATCGGAGGTTGCCCTGGATATGAGCTGTCCTACAGGATTCTCATCATAGAAGCTGAAGGACTGCCTCTGAAGATCCCTGTAAAGCTCATTCCTCAGCTCGAAGCCGATTTTTTCACTGATGTAGCGGGCAGAGTAGCGCTCTCCATAGCCCAAAAGACCGCTGATGAGGGCTACGAGAACTATGGCTAAGGAATAGAGGGCTAAGCGGAAATAGGTTTCGCTCGGTATAGCCCCTTGGGAACCAAGAGCCTTGGATAGAACATCGTCGACGATGGACCTTGTAAGCAATGGTGGAACAAGGTCGATAAGGCTGCCAAGGAATACGCATATTCCCAGCAAAAGAAGACTCTTCCAAACCCTTCGTCCGTATCCCAAAAGCCTTATAACGTTCCTAAGCAACTCATCTTTATTCTTATCCTTACTTCTTTCGCCATCTTTCATACCCCTCTGAAACGGTTGGGGCTCCCGCATAGGGGGATACATTATCTTTTCACGATATATTTTTCTGAAATGGAACATAAAAATGTATCGGATCTCATTTTAATCTGATAATGGCTGCTTAAGGCCTAAGGCTTTAGAATGGCTTCTTTGTAGGAGAGGCCAAAGCCTATAAAAGGATAAGAAAAGAGATTGGAAGGGAACAGAAGGGGAGGATAAAATAGGAAGGGAGAAGAGTCTTGGGAATTCACGGAAGCTAAGTTTGCATCAATCTGGTAATATATCTTCGTCTTTGAGATATAGAAAAGATTAGATGATTAGACTAGCATAGCACAGAAGGGATCTTAAGGAAGGGTGCGTGAACCTCGAGGGATTGTCTTGAACCTCATGAATATTGTTGAAGAAGCCCTGAAGGCTGCTCGACAGGAAGTCCTGAAGGGCCGGAAGGCACCAACGGCAAGGAAAACGATGGGCATAGGGGCTGGAGGAGATGTTTCCAGGGAGATAGACCTCGTTGCCGAAAGGGCTGTATTGGATGTCCTAAGGCGCCATTTCCAGAATGCAACGATCCTCTCCGAAGAATCGGGGGAATTGAAAATAGGCGTAGGAGGGCTTCCCCTTTTCATCCTCGATCCCATCGATGGAAGCACAAATGCCCTTCGTGGATATCCAAGCTTCTCTTCCTCCCTAGCCATTGCCCATGGCTACGAACTTTCTATGGTTCGAGCGGCAGGTGTGCTTAACATTCCTTCGGGAGACCTATTTTTGGCAGAGGAAGGAAAGGGTGCCTTCTTTAATGGGCTTAGAATAAAGCCTTCGGAAGTCAGGAAGCTTTCTGAAGCCCTTTTAGCCATAGACTTAAACGTAAGGAGGGGGGGTTATGGATACCTAGAAAGAATAAGCCAGATCCTTCTAAAGGCTAGGCACGTTCGTTTCCTCGGAACGGATGCCCTTGAAATTGCCTTTGTGTCCTCCGGTATATGCGATGCCTTCGTTGATCTGAGGAATTTCCTCAGGGTTACAGACATAGCGGCGGCAGCCTTCATCGTTCGGGAAGGGAAGGGGATCGTCGTTGATGGGGAAGGTAATCCTTTAAACGTAAGGATGGATCTTAAACAAAGGGTTTCCATTATAGCCTCAGGAACCAAGGAGCTATGCGATGAAATCCTTTCATGCCTTCGAAGGGAAGCTTAGGAAAGTTAATTTATAGTGAAAACGATATTAATTCGAAGACGTGATGCTGATGGGGGATGATGAACGGATCAAGAGGCTTGCTGATTTCAAGGCTAGACTCCAGAGAAGACTTGAGGAGCTCCAGGAGGAAATGGAGGAAATCCGTGTAGCCCTCGATTTCGTGGATGAAGCCTTGGCTGAGAGGAGCTTCAGAAGAGCCCAACCTCCAGAGGGCCAGCCTAGTGTCGAAGGACCCCAGGAGGCACCCATTCCAAAAGCCCCAACACAGCCCTTGGTTCCTGAGGCTCCACCCGAGCCCATGAAGGCTTTGGCCTTTGATGCCTCTCGATACAAACAGGCAATTCCATTGAAAAGCTCGGATGGGACCCTTCTGGCAACGATGTACGTTCAAGATGATGAGATTGCCGTAAGAACAGCTGAGGATCAGAGGCTCAGCTCCTCAACCCCACCCTTCCGCCAGTTCTTCATCAACAGGGTTCTGGAACCCATGAAAAGCAGGGATCAGGAAGCCTCAAGCCGTGGCGAGATACCCCCTGAACGGGTCTTCGCATACGAGGTTGAAGAGACGGATCGAGGGATCGAGCAGATAACGATCAGAAACTATGGGGACGAGAGAAGGCTGAGGGAGATCAGAACAACGTTGCGCTGGACCCTTGAAAAAATGTATGAAAAAACCAGGGGCTCAGAGCCTTCTTCAAGCCCATCATAGAGGGGCTGGGCATTGCTAGAGGCGTAGACATGGGTTAGGCATGGGTTAGGCATGGGCATAGGCTTATGTATAGTGGAAATTGGGCTTTTGATCCGAACCTTCTTGTCAATTAGGATTAGAAAACGCGCATTTTCGGCTTCTATCCGATTCTATCAAACTTTCTAGCCTGAAGCAATGAATCTTAGCTTGCCTAAGGTTCATTGCATAAGTTTCATGGCCTTCCTAGGCGAAGGCTTAGGAAAAGGCTTTTCTCCTTCATCCTTATAAAAACCGTAGGGGAAGACCTTGGAAGCTTCCTCAAGGAAAAGGGTTCTTTTCCTTATAGCCCATGAAGGCTTCAACGATCGGGAACTTTTGGATCCGAAGGCAGTGCTGGAGGAAAGGGGAGCGGAAGTCATCTTAGCGAGTACCGTGAGAGGCGAATGCCATGGGATGGGTGGAACAAAGGTTATCGCAAACCTAGCCATCGATGATGTCAGGCCCGAAGAATACGATGCCATTGTCCTTGTAGGGGGTTCGGGCGCCAAGCTTTTTCTATCAGAAAATCCTAAGGTCCACTCCCTTCTACGCTCCTTCGAAAAGGAAGGAAAGCTTATAGCTGCTATAGGTAGGGCACGCCACGCCCTTTTCGAGGTTGGACTTTTCGGGGGGAACTTCTCCTATGGACCAAAGGTTGAGATCAGGGACAATGTTATTGCTGCGAGGCCTCCTGCTACCACACCAGGATGGACGTCGAAGGACTTCGGGCGTCTTTTGGCAGACCGTCTTTTTGGTCCTACAAGGGTATAGAACCCCCTCAAGGAAAGCGAAAGATCAACTTTAAAGAAGCCTAAAAAAGAAAAGAATCTTCGCCGATAGGAAGCCCTTTCCTTCCTAATCCTGTATTTCGATATATGATCACACCTTTTCTATTTGCTCCCAACCTTCCTACAGAACCATCTTTTTCGATTCCCTAAACTAATCCCCAAAGGGAAAGGCAAAGGCTTCAGGGGAATCAAAGCTTTATTTATGATAGCCACCACTACGTAAATGCGATCCATCTTGAGAAACTTCCTTACAATCGATATAGAACGCTGCACCGGTTGCAGACTCTGCGAGCTCGCCTGTAGCATAAGCCACTTCAAAGCCTTCGATCCCGCAAGGTCGAGGATTAAGATCCTTAGGTTCCAAGCTCAGGGAAAGGATGTTCCTGTTGTTTGCAGGCAATGTGGAGAATGCGCCGCTGAGGAAGCATGCCCTAAAGGTGCCTTCAATAGGGATCCTTCTACAGGAGCCATGAGGGTAAACCCTGAGCTGTGTATAGCCTGCAGACTATGCATAGACAGATGCATATTCGGAGCTGTCTTCTTGGATCCAAAGGACGATTCGATAGCCGTCTGCGACCTGTGCGGAGGAAAGCCCCTCTGCGTCGAATTCTGCCTCACAGAAGCCCTTCGCTATGTGCCCTCCCATAGGGTTGGATTGAAGAGAAGCCTAGAAATCGCCGAAGGGCTGGCATCGAAGGTTAAGCCTAGGGCTTATGTCCTTCCGAGGTGATGGGTTTGAAGGGCTATGCTGGGAGGATTCTTTACATAGATCTCAGCAAGGGCTCATCCAGGGAAGAAGCCATGGATGAAAGCCTTGCGAGGAATTATGTGGGAGGAGCAGGCTTAGCAGCCTATCTCCTCTACAGAAGCATCGAACCTAGGGAAGATCCCTTCGAACTGGGAAATGCCATAGTCTATGCCTCAGGTCCCCTCTCAGGAACGGTTATCCCTGGAAGCTGCAAGCTGTGCATCATGGCTAAGTCTCCCCTTTCCGGGTTCTTGGCAGAGACCTATGCCAGCGGGGATTGGGCTCCTGAGCTGAAATATGCGGGCTTCGATGCTCTCGTAGTGCATGGAGCCTCCGATAAGCCCGTATACCTATGGATCGAGGATGGAAAGGCTGAGATAAGGGATGCCTCAAGGCTCTGGGGACTGAAGACCTATGAGCTCTGGGATCCCCTTCTGAAGGATGTAGGGGATCCTCAGGCAAAAATCCTTAGCATTGGTCCCGGGGGCGAGCGCCTTGTTCGCTACGCCAGCGTCCTTAACTTCAAGCGGGCTGCAGGAAGGACTGGCATAGGGGCTGTCATGGGATCAAAAAGGCTGAAGGCTATCGTGGTTCGCGGAACGAGGGATGTCGAGGTTGCCGACTTCGAAGCCTGCGTCAGCATAGCCAAGGAGGCCTTCAGGCGTATCATCGTAGAGAAGGCTGCCCTTGGCACGATACAGCACGGAACCACGAACGGTCCTGTAGGCATAAATGCCAGGGGTCTCCTAGGAACGAGGAACTGGCAGGAGGAGGTTTTCGAGGGGGCAGAGCTCATCAGCGGCTCGGAGATGGTTAGGAGGGGGCTAAGGATAGCCGACAAGGCATGCTTCTCATGCCCCCTGAGGTGCTCCAAGCTCCATGAGGTCAGGGATGGACCCTATGCGGGAGCCTCCACGGAAGGACCAGAGTACGAATCCCTCTATGCCCTTGGAAGCATGTGCGGAAACGCCAATGTTGAAAGCCTCATAGCCGCCGACCGCCTATGCGACGAGTATGGCATCGATACCATATCGACGGGAGTTACGATAGCCTTTGCCATGGAGCTCTATCAGAGGGGTCTGATTTCTTCTAAGGACCTGGATGGTCTGGAGCTTACATGGGGCAACCATGAAGCCCAGATAGAGCTCATAAAAAGAATTGGGGAACGTAAGGGCGTAGGGGGCCTTCTTGCAGAAGGATCCAAAAGGGCTGCAGAGAAGATCGGTGGCGAGGCGCCTAAGTATGCCATGCATGTAAAGGGCATAGAAATTCCTGGGCATTCGCCAAGGGGAGTGAAGACCTGCGCTCTTGGCTATGCCGTATCGCCAAGGGGGGCCATCCATACGGATCCGGCTTCGGCCATGTTCGACTATGATGATCCTTATCCAAGGGATCTTTACAAAGGAAAGGGGCTTAGGGTTTACAGGGAGCAGCCAGGAAGCGTGAAGACCTTCAGGAACTTCCTAGGGCTTTGTGGAAACTGCTTAGGGCTTCTCGGATCACCCGATTGGGGCTTGAAAACCGTTCAAAGGCTTATGCTCGTCGTAACGGGACTAGAGCTCACTGAGGAGGAGCTGAGCTCCGTAGCCTACAGAGCCTATACGCTCATGAGATGCTTCAATGTAAGGGAGGGTGCTTCCAGGAAGGATGACTGGCTTCCCGAAAGATTTTTCAAGGAGCCCATACCCTCCGGTCCGAACAAGGGAGTCATCGTTTCTGAGGAGGGGCTGAAGACGATGATAGACGAATACTATCAGGCGGCTGGCTGGGATCTCGAAACGGGCATCCCAAGGGAGGAAACCCTAAGGAACCTAGGCTTAGGCTGGGTAGCCGAAGATCTGAAGAAATATGTTTCGCTGCCGCCTTAGGCAATCAGGGATCCTAAGGATAGCCATAAGGATGGCTAAAAGGATGGCTTGATGAGACGGAGGGCCATAAAAGGCTTCTTTGGCTTTGAAAGAAGATCCTTTAGCCCATAAACCATAGAAGGATAGGAAGCTTCATCTTTCATCTATGATCCTTCACGGACTTTCGGAAAAGCCTTGGATGTTGAAGCCTTCGGTACGACCACGACCTCAGCATCTCTTCCATGGGTTTTGAAGGCTTCCTCCAAAGCCTCCTTGGCTCCAGAAGCCAATCTCCCGAGCCATGAGATTTCTTTCGCATCTAGGGATTTTGAGACGAGGATGATCCTCCTGGACGATGAAAGCCTTGAGATAAGGTATCCCTTAACGCCAAGTTCCGGATAGGCTATGTTCCCCCGGATCGTTTCTGATAGGATTTCATGGGGGCGCATCCCCTCCTTAAGCATTTCTAGAAGGGCATCATGTCCTGTTTCATCGCCCTTGTAGTTGAGGTGATGGATACCCTTTCCCTGGCGATAAATACCCTCATGGCAGGAGGCTAAAAGAATGATGGTCCCTCCTTCCTTCACAACCTGCTCGGCCGTTACGAGGGTGAAGGCACTTCCTAAAACCTGCCAAAGGGTTTCATCCCTAGGACCATAAGCCATGATAAGTATATCGACCTTCGATTCGATGGAATTCTCGAAGATCTGCCTCGATCCTCCAGCCCCCAACCTCTGCGCCTTTACGAAATCTCCAGCCACGAATTCCGTGGTTTCCCTCCTATCGTTCAGGACAGCGTTTAGAATAAAGTCTAGCCCCACCCTCTTGGCTACGTCCTCGGCATCCTCCCTAAAGGGATTCTCGTCGATCTTCCCTATCCGTGATTCCTCCGAAAGGGCAAGGAGGTGATGCTTCCCTACGGCTTCCCATGCCGATACTCCGGGCATGATGATCTTTCCACCGCCTCCATAGCCAGCCCATGGATGTGGGACGATACCTCCTATGCCTATTTTTATATCGGCTTCCACCACATGCCTGTTCACCCATACGGGAGTACCAAGGCGGGAAACGCCTAGGAAGCTTAAGGAATCCTTGTCGAGGGCATAGTGGACATGGATCTTCAATCGATCCGAGAGCTCAGGTCCAACCTTCGCAACGACTTCCTCAGGACTAGGTTTCTCATGGGTCCCCGTAGCCATAATAATCTCTATATCTTCTAACCCGATGCCTGCTCTGGTCAATCGTCTTACGATAAAAGGAAGCATCCTGGCGGTTGGAGTCCCAGGGCGCTCATGATCATCGATGAGAAGGGCAACCTTGCTTCCCTTGGATACAATCTGGCTCAGGGGAGGGGTTCCTATAGGATTATCGAGGGCTTTGGAAAGGTTTGTTTGAAAGTTTTCTAGGCTAAGCCCTAGAACGGGCTTCGCTTCCACAAGGGTTTTTAGGTTCTTCTCAGGGATTTCTAGGCTTAAGGCACCGTTCCCGTAAGGAAGGCTTAGAATCACCGTTTTATCACCTTCTAGGATCGGCCTCTTTTCAAGTCTGGATATTTAGCTTTATATAATATGAAGATTGAAGGAAAGGATAAGAATCGGATTAACCTAAACTGGCCCTTTAGAAGCCTAAATAAGGATGATAGGATAGGAAGAAAAGGCTAGGCTGGGCTACGCTACCAAAGAGGCCTATGCCGAAAAGATGACCGAGTAGAAGGCGATCGATGATATCGTATGCGGGGTGTAAAGCCTTCGCAGGAGAAATTGTCTGCGAAACCCCTTCCCCAGCCTTATGAGCCCATCGAAGCCATGATTATGCGACATATCTCTACGTAAACGACAGCATAGCTCTCCGAATGGCTTGAAGGTCTATGGAAGCAAGAAGAAGCGTGAAGCGAGAGGCATAGGCTTCAGACTTCCGAAAAAGGCTTAGCCGCCTGCAAGCTTATGGATGAGCATAAGCCAAAGGCGCAAGCGTACGATAGGCTTTGATTTGGCGCTTATGGAGGAGCCTTTTCCTTGACGATTCTAATATTGAGGAATACGGGGCCTCGGATATCGATTCTCTTCTTCTCGGATTCAAGGAATCGTCTTACGGCATCCTCCAATCTTAAGTTCACATCCGTGAGGCTTCTGACATTCTTTACCTCAACCCTTGCCTCAGGATCCGTCCGTTCTACGAGCCTTTCAGCCTCATAGGCAGCAAGGCTCGCTATGGCTTTCAGGTATGTGAAGGGCGTCCTTATGGAGCTAGGTCCGACCTTCGATGGAATCTGACCAATGATATTTCCTTCCTCGACGACAATGGGGTTTAGGGCCGCCGGTCCCAGGAGTTTTTTTCCAGGCTCTTCCTTAAGGATCTCGATGCAGATGGGCTTTCCAAGAAATTCTCCATGGAAGGCTATGATCCTTGCTGGCGTTTGGTCATTGGCATGCAGAAGGGCTGCCCTTTCTATGGCTTCGGCAAGCCTAGCCCCTTCCGGGGTCCTAGGGCTTTTTATGAGCTTTATCGCTTCGGCGATCTGACGATCCGTGAAGGAAATCTCTCCGTAAAGATAGGGATAAACAAGCCTCCTGATATCCTCGATGCCCGTAAGGATCATGAGGATCCTTTCGATACCGAAGCCCGCATTGAAAACGGGATAGGGAATCTCGTAGTTGCTAAGGGCAATGGGAGAGTAGAAGCCCATATCCCCGACCTCGACCAGCTGCCCCATCCTAGGATGCCTTAAGAAGACTTCAAACTCCGTTCCCTGGGCATAATACTTGCTCGTAACATCCTTCCGAACAAAAGTGGGGCTTCCGAGCTCGAGGATCTTGAAAAGATCCTTGATGATCGCCTCCCCATCCTCAAGGCTCATCTCCTCGGCCATGATGACGATGGATGCCGTATAGGATTCGTAAAGATGGGTCGCATCGAGCCTTTGCTCCCTACGAAACTTCGGTCCTATGGAGAAGAGCTGTATGGGAAGGGGCTCCCTCTTCAGGGCTTCCTTCAGGATCCTGAACCAGGCTGCCGTCGTATGGCTTCTAAGGGTCAAATCCATAGGAAGGGGCTTCAGATCCTTAAGCTCAGGAAAGACCTTGGAAAGGAGCTCCGTCGCCTGTTCTTCCCTTATCCCAAGCTCATCTACGAAGGCCTCCACGAGCCTATCAGCCTCGATCTCTCCCTTCTTATATCGCCTGAAAATCCTCTGAAGCTCGTCTATCTTATCGAAGCCTGGTACGATGGCTTTGATCGCCTCAATCCTTTTGCCCCCTATGCCTATATCCGGTCTGTCAAGACCTGCAAGAAAGAAAACGCGGTCAAGGATGATGGGAGCCTCCGGTCCGTATTGGGCATAGACCTCCCGCTTGTCCACGATGATGGGAACAAAGGTTTCTTCAAAACCAAGGTTTACAAGGGCTTTTCTGAACCTTTCTATGAGGGATCCCAGGGGATGCTCCTTTCCTTTAGGAAGGGGTCTGAAGAGGCGACCCTCAAGCTTCAGGAGCTTCGATACCTCGACCCAGGTCCCCTCGTAATCCTTGGAAGCCTTTTCCCTTATGGAATCGATGTCGAACCTCATGAAGCCTTTCCCTCGCCTCCGCCTTCGCTTTTGGGCCCACCTTTACCCTCGCTATCGCTCTCGCCCTCACCCTCGCCCTTCCTTTCCCAAGGCTTTGCCTCGTAGCGCTTAAGAGTTTCTTCTAGGGATTTGATGGAGCTTTCAAGGCTCTTCCTCCGAAACTCGATGGCAAGTTCCCCCCTTGTCGTCTCAAGCAATCTTCTAGCCGTATCAACCTTATGCCTCAGCTCGCCAGAAAGGGCCCTGGGCTCATCTATGGAAAAGAGCTCCAAGTATAGGTCTTCCATGGCCTTTAGGAATTCTTCAGCCTTTTTGATATCACCATCCTTAAGGCTATCGAGGGCGCTGCGCCTTAGCTCCCCTACAAGGTCTCCCAAAGCCATGACATAGGGAACGGGAGGTACGCCTATTTCCTTCCAATGGGGATATTTGCCGAACCTTATGAAGCCCATAAGGAGCCTCGCCTCCGCATACTCTTGCAAGGCGACTTCATAGGAACTTGTGTAGATAAGGTCTGGACGATCCTTTCCAAGCTCCGAAGCCTTAGAAATGAGGGCCTTCGCCTTTCTAAGCCTTCCTAAAGCCCTTTTCATCTCGCGCCTGTGGATGTATAGGACGGCCTGCTTGGAAGCCCTTATAGCTTCCCTCTTAAGGTTCTCCAGTTGCTCCGAGAGCCTAGACCTCCGGTAGAGCTCTTCGCTGGCATCTTGGATAATCTCATGAAGGCTCAAGGATTGCTCAATAAACGTCTCTAGTTTCGTCCCATATAAATCAGGATCCTAAAATGAAGGATTCTCGTTTCCCAAAATCATTTCCGCTCACCATATAGCTCATCAATGGCCAAGCTGGACGACAGGAAGATACGCTGGATCATCCGCGAGAAGTCTAGGGGAATGAGGACGGGT
>Ga0080004_1116671_pt1 | contig 46883 bp, 48 predicted proteins | sample WasSprMetagenome_FD_69207 | JGI IMG/M metagenome (GOLD analysis project Ga0080004, IMG submission 69207) | Sulfidic aquatic microbial communities from Washburn Spring, Yellowstone National Park, USA - WS (SPADES assembly) (version 2) | ecosystem: Environmental > Aquatic > Thermal springs > Hot...
ATAGAGCTTGATATTGCTTGATATCAAGCCCTCTATCCTTGGCTTCACAGCCCTCAGAACCCCTTTTCATCGGGATCCATATCACAGGGCTCCGCCCACTCGGGGTGACCCCAGCCCACAGCTCCCCCTTCACCGCTTTCTCCGGGTCATTGCTGTGGGCTCGGCATCAGCTATACTACTTTGAGGGACTATGTTAGGAGGGGCTACATAAAGCCCGTGTTGACTCCTGGTGGTAAGTGGAGGTTTAGAGAGGAAGATGTTGAGAGGTTGATTGGCATAGTCAAGCAGAAGAGGGTGATGCTCTACGCTAGAGTGTCATCTAGTAGTCAAAGGGATGACTTGGAGAGGCAGGTTAGAGCACTAGAGGAGTGGGCTAGAAGCAATAATATAGTTGATTATGAGGTGGTGACAGATATTGGAAGTGGGTTAAGTGAGGATAGGAGGGGATTCAAGAAGATACTGAAGCTCGCTACTGAGAGGAAGATATCGAAGGTCGTCGTAGCATACCCAGATAGATTAACGAGGTTTGGCTTTAAGACAATTGAGGAGCTGTTAAGAGCTTTCGGGGTGGAAATAGTTTTCTTAAACCACGAGGATAAGGATCCTAGAGAGGAGCTCGTGGAAGACCTAATCACAATAATATCCAACTTCGCGGAAAGACTCTACGGCATGAGGAGCCATAAGTATGAGAAGGTGATTGAAGGTGCAAGGAAGCTCGTTGAAGACCCTTAAACAGGTCAGAATGTACCCTATACCAGTAAGTGATTCAAGGGTTAGAGAGCTGATAACGTGGTATCTAAGGACTCTACAGAAGGCAATAGACATAATCTGGGAGAGCATTGAGTGGAGGTATAGATTCCCTAGAATAGAGAGGAGGAAGAGGAAACAAGCAACAATAATATCCAGTAAATTCAAAGTCCCAGAGCTACCGAAGAGCAGGTCTTTCAAGAAGAGGCTTCGTGATGAACTCCTACAAAACTGTCCATACGCTAGACACTGGGTTGACGCTGTCATTAGGACAGCATACTCTATTATGGAGTCATGGAGGAAGAGGTATATTAAGGGAAGAGCTAGGAAGGTTAAGCCAAGGGTAGGGAAGAGATTTGCTAGATGCAAGATAACTCTGATGAGTGTAAATTATGGGGAGAAGAGAATTAGGATCACAGTTAAGCCAGGAGAGTACATAGAGGTCTCTTGGAGTGGTAGGTGGTTCACTAGGATGGTTGAGGGCTGGAGGGTTGGAGAAGTTGTATTGAAGGATGACAAGATACTTATACCATTCAAGTCCACGAGAGTCATAGAAATGAGGGATACTGTTGCGTGGGACTCCAATGAACTATCGCTCAATGGATTCTCACCGAGAATAGGCTTCATCAGGGTTGACCTTAAGCCCTTGCAGAGCATGAAGATCATATACGAGAGAGAAGAGGATAGCACAGAGCAAAGGTTTGAAGAGCATTTACGAGAAGTATGTTGCTAGAGAGCGTAATAAGGAGAGGGATTTCGTAAATAAACTAGCAAGCGGGTTAACTAGGCTATTCCCAAACACCATCCACGTCTTCGAAGACCTAGAAAAGGAGGACTTGGTTTGTAGAAAGAAGACTCCGAGGAATAGGAGGAAAAGGAATGCTAGAACACCGTGGATAAATATTCAAAAGAAGATCTCTGAGAAAGCTGTTGTTGTAAAGGTTTCCCCGAAGAACACTTCTCGCACCTGCCCACAATGCGGGTATGTGGCGAAGACCCGAGTGGGCAGGGTATACAAGTGTCCTAAATGCGGCTTCGAGCTAGATAGACAAAAACTAGCATCAATAAACATATACCTAAAATACTCCAAGATGCGGGGGTTACCCCACAGCAATGACCCAGAGAAAGCGGTGAAGGGGGAGCTGTGGGCTGGGGTCACCCCGAGTGGGCGGAGCCCTGTGATATGGATCCCGATGAAAAGGGGTTCTGAGGGCTGTGAAGCCAAGGATAGAGGGCTTAATATCAAGCAATATCAAGCCCAATGAAACCCGAACCCCTCTGCTCACATAGTGAGAGCTACTCATGAATATAGCATCATAAGGTTTGCCCTACGCCAGGGCTTTAGCCGATCCTTATCCAAGGATTGAAGACCTTCTTCAAGGATTCGCAAATCTCTCTGACCTCCTCCCCGCCCTGAAGGGCGAGGCTTTCCTTGTAAATATTGGGCTCTTTATTTATGCTTCCTCCGCCTTGGGCTCTGCTTTCTCTATCTTCTTTAGTTTCCTGAGGTACATTTCGAAGAGTTCTTTTGATGTTGTTGCTTCTGTAGGTGATTTATCTTCTCTCCATCTTATGAATCTGGGGAATCTTATTGATACTCCTGTCTCTGGTTTTGCCCAGCTCCAGCAGCATGTGTGTATAGGTGATAGCGTTATCTCTGCTCCTGCAACTTCCATCACTAATACTGGCTCGAACCATGCATCAGCTTCGATGTCGCTATCTACCCTTTGGTGTTTATGGGGTAGTTTATAGGGCTCGAGTTTCTTGGGAAGCTGCGCCAGCTCTTCGTCTGTAAATCCTGTTCCAACTTTGCAAACTGTTACGAATCTATCTGTATCTGGGTCATATGCTGCTAGCAGTAGTGCTCCATATGTGCCAGCTCTCTTACCCCTTCCATGAAATGCTCCAACTACCACAAGATCTACTGTATCTGTTAACTCGCTCTTGTAGTCTCTTTTGTACTTTATCCATAGCCACCCTCTCGCACCAGCCTGGTATACAGAGTCTACTCCGAGGGATTTGACTACAAGACCTTCACAACCACTTTCAATTGCTTTTAGAAAGAACTGCTCGAGCTCTTTAGTGTCCTTTACAATGGTGTGCTCAGCTACCTTAAACTCATCGCTTTCCTCAATAATCTTCTTAAGCCACTCCCTTCTCTCTGGCAAGGGTTTTTGTGTGAGATCTACACCATTTGCATAGAGACAGTCAAAGAGTCTTACAACTACTGGATACTCCTTCAAGGCCTCATGTATATCCTTCTTCCTCTTCCTATGCATTAGCTCCTGAAATGGCTTAAATTCACCCGTCTCTGGATCTATAGCAACGATCTCACCTTCAATAATAGCTTCATCTGCCTTAACATGTTTTAGAGCCATTTCAACTACATCTGGATACTGATGAGTTATATCCTCCAGCCTCCTGGAAAATATCCATATCTTATCCCCCTTCTTATGTATCTGCCCCCTCTCACCATCGTACTTAAACTCTGCGAGTGCTGGTACCCCAGCCTTGTTGATTATTTCAACAGGGTCACCAGCTCTTTCAGCAAGCATCGGTCTTAAAGGTATACCTGGAACAGGCTTCACCTCCTTAATAGCAACACCACCTTTCTCTGCTATAACCTTTGCTATGGCACCTAGATCTGGATAAACGTTGTAAGCTTTTTCAATTAGATCCCTTGATACACCAAATGCTGAGGCAAGGCCATCCATCACCGTTGCCTCTCCCACACCAAGTCTTAGCCTACCCTCTGCAAACCTTACAATATATTTCGCCTCCTTGGGCTCAGCATCCATTAGGAGTGCTGTGAGGAGCCTTAGCTTCATATCCCTACTCCCCTCACCCTGAAGCATAGCTATCTTAACAAGAGTGTTATAAACTGTATCCACATCTAGTTTCTTACCTTGCTCACCCTTAGCACTCTTTATAAATGCCGCTAGCCCCGTTGCTTTTCCCTGCCTGCTCATCTTCAACCTCTCTGCAGCTGCCCCATAATCGCCAAGAGCCTTGTAAAGCTTCTCAACCTCGGCCTCTACAGTATTTGTTGCAAGAGCTATACACTTCTGAATACCCTTTTCAGCTATGCCAAGCTCAGGCATACCCCTCCAATCAGGCCACAACGTCCCTAGAATGAGATACACAACCTTATCAATAACACTAGGCGGTGTCTTCTTAAACAGCATAGCTAGTGTAGCAGCCTGCTGAATTTTACTCGTTGTCTTCTCTAAAATCTCTAGAGTTTGTGCAACAATTGCGAATTCCACTATGAATACCCCAAGAAAAACTCTCTCTAAACACATTTATAACCAGATACACTTTTTCCTTAAAGTGTAGTGATGAAAACCCGGCAAAAATGAGTGATGATTAGTCAGAGTTAATCTGACGATAGAACTGCACTTAAGAACAAAACTAAGTGAGAGATGCAACTAAAGCGCTGCCTCCGCACCTCTTTTAACTAAGTATAATCTCTACATGAGATCCTATGAGCTGTCCAGGTATATTTGGCTTAAACCTTGTTACTGCAATGCAGTTTCTAAAGCTATGAACCTTAACTATCTTACCTCTATAAACATTGCCATGCACATCCTTTGCAACAACCTTTGCACCAACAAGTCTCCCCAATATCTTTGGATCTGCAAGTACTTGTAACAACACTTGGCTATTATACTGCCTTGCTCTGCCCCTCCTATAACCCTTTACTACACCTACAAGCTTATTTACAACATTCATAACAAGATCACTTGCTTTCCTTAAATAGAAGAGAAAAATTATTTTTGGGTAAAAAAGCTTATGTTTAAAAAAGCTTTGAAAAAGTATTGAAAAGTTCTAAGCTGTACCTGTTGCTGGTGCTGTAGCTTTTTGAGTTGCTGATGTGACGAGTGATGGTAGCTCTGGGAACTTCTCCTTCATTCTCTGCTCTGCTACTACTTTGGCTTCCTCCAGTATCTTTCTGGCTTCTGGAGTTGTGTATATGTCTCCTGCAGGCATGCCCAGTGCTTCTCCAGCTGATATCACCACATCTCTTAGACCTTCTTCTACTTCTGAGAGCTCTAAGGACATCTCAGGCATTATACCCTTAATCACGTTCTTTAGCTCTTTAATCACTCCAACAGCTGGTATGAGACCTGCCATGACGTCACCCATGGTTATAACTGTGTCAAGCCTTAGCGCAACCTGCTCTAATGCCACCTGGGTTATGGTGAGCTGCTTAACCATCTTCCTAATCTCAGCAATTTCATTAGCATACATAGCAGCCCTAATTTCATCACCTTGTGTAAGGGCGTCAACTACTCTCTCAAATAGTGTTCTATCTCTCTCCCTCAACCTCTCTATGAAGACCTCTAACCTACTAACCATAGACCTTACTTTGTAGCTCGCCATTACAAGCTTCTGTTTTATAGGCTCTTTCTTCTTAAAGAGATCCTTAAACTTCTCTCCAACTGATGGTCCTCCAGCCCATCTCTTCTCAAAGTCGTGCAATGAACTCATGGATTTTTCCCAAAACCATTATACTGTTGCCAATAGTATAAAAGAGGCGAAGCCAATGTAACGTCATGATGTCCATAGCGCTAGAAATGATTGCTGCTGAAGCATTTTTATGAGCCTGAAACCTTATTAAGGTTCTTTGTAATGGTGCACAGTAGGACAGATATTCAAAAACTTATGGTAATTCACTAAAATCTATTGCGGTTCGCAACAAAGCTCATCCAAATCATAGATTTTACAGTTAGTTTAGTGAAGAAATGCTTTGGTGTATATGCGTGAGATCCATAGGCTTATCAGGTGTGCCTGGAACTGGTAAAAGTGCTTTAGCAGCTAGGCTTTCTGAATTACTGGGCTTTACAGTTGTTGAGTTAAGCGAGTTTGCTGTGAGAAACAACTATGTTATAGCATATGATAGTTCGAGAAAGAGCTTTATAATAGATGAGGATAGGTTGAGTAAAGCAGTTAAAGAGCTTGCCAAATCACAAGGCCCGCTAATCATAGTCGGTCACTATGTAGAGATAGTACCTAGAGATGTGCTAGAGCTTGTAATAGTATTGAGAAGAAACCCTATAGAGCTACTGCACATACTTGAGCAAAGAGGTTGGGACAATAGGAAAATTGCTGAAAACATTGAGGCAGAGCTACTTGGAGTGTGCACAATTAATGCAATTGAGGAGCTGGGTGAAGATATGGTGATAGAGGTTGATGCAACAGCAAAAAAGCTTGAAGGGCTTGCAACAGATGTCTTAGACATAATTTTTGGGGAGAAGCCCATATACTATGGAAGCTCTATTGATTGGCTAGAGAAGTTGGATAAAGAGCAGCTGTCTCACATACTAAGCTATATAGAGAAGAACTTGATCCAAGATTAAATACATATTTATAGATTTATGAATGTTATACACTATCAACCTAGATAAATATAAATATCTATAAACATTTATTGCAAAGATTTATATAGGTTTGGAATAAATCTAGTGAACTCGGGTGAAATACATGCAAAAGATTGTAGCTATAGCAGTACTAGCCATAGCTATTATAGCATTTATCATAGCTTACTACGCACTCCAAATTTATGGAGGACGCAAAGAAGGGTTAACACCAGTAACAGTTCCAAGCATCACCACGAGCACTAATATTCAGCTACAAGGTGTGGTTTTGCAAGGTGCAGGTTCAAGCTTTGTTTATCCACAAATTTCAGAATGGTCAAAAATATTTCAGGAAATGTATGGAATTCAAATAAATTATCAATCTGTTGGAAGCGGAGCTGGGCAATCAATGTTCTTTCAGAAAATAGTCGACTTTGGCTGTAGTGATCCACCTCTGTCAAGAGATATGTGGCTAAAGTATAATGGCTCTATACTTCAAATCCCATGGCTCTTTGGCCCTGTAGTAATAATTTATAATATTCCTGAGCTGCCTAAAAATGTTATCTTGAGGCTTGATGCTGTTGCACTAGCTAAGATATATAAGGGGGAGATAGTGTACTGGGATGATGCATATATAAAGAGCTTGAACCCAAATATAACAAGTATGTTGCCACATAAAGAGATAGTGGTTGTATATAGATCTGATGCAAGTGGAACAACGGAGATATTTACAACATTTCTCTACAAGGCTTCTGGTGGTGTGTGGCCCAGGGAGTTGGTTGGAAAGAGTATTAGTTGGCCTGTTGAAGCCTCTGGAAGGGGTGTTGGAGGGAAGGGAAGTGAAGGCGTTACCCAAAACATTAAGCAAACCCCATATAGCATAGGTTATGTTGAGTGGAGCTATGCCATTAAAAATAATCTCAGCATAGCTGCTATAAAGAATGAAGCAGGTAACTTTGTGACTCCCTCAATAGAAACTGTTGAAGAGGCTTTGAAGAACGCAAAAATACCTACATCGCCTCTCGATGACTTTAGTCAGATATTAGATAGCATCATTTATGCTCCTGGGGATAGAAGCTATCCTATAGCTGGGCCAACACATATACTCCTTTGGAAGAAATACGATGATCTGAGAAAGGCAGAGGCTATTAAACTGTTTCTAAAGTGGGTTGCTGATGAAGGTTATAACCATGTTGTAGAAGGTTATGTAGCGCCGCCACAAAATGTTAGAGAGCTACTAATTAAAGCATCTAATGAAATCACAACACAGTGATTTGCACTAAGCTTGGGTAGGGCTCATGATGAGGTCTAAGAGAGATAAGCTTTTTCTCCTATCACTATTACCACTTTCCCTATCACTCCTAGCAATTCTCATAATATCGATCATTACCATGGTCTTGAAATCTGTTGACGCTCTTCAGCGTTTTGGATTTCAACTGTTTGCATCAAGCGGTTGGAGCCCTGAAAACGAGGCATATGGTCTTCTCGCACCTATAGTAGGCTCTTTGACTGTATCAGCTTTGGCAGTGCTTACAGCTCTCATCTTCTCACTCCCGCTGACAATTATGATAGCAGAGTATTTGCAGGGCATTGTGAGAGGTGTTGTATCTTCTATAGTGGAGCTCATGGGGGGTTTGCCAACAATAGTATACGCTGTATGGGCTTCACAATATCTTGTACCTCTCCTAAAGCGATTCCTTATGGAGCCTCTGCACAGTGCTCTGCCATTTATACCACTCTTTTCCTGTAGACCTGTGACAGGCTTTTCTATTCTCGCAGCTGGGATCTCTATAGGCATCTCCACAGTTCCCTATGTTACTGCACTAACTCTCGAGGCTTACCAAAGCATTCCTTCTATATATAGAGAGGCGTGTTATGGTATTGGAGCAACTAGGTATGAGTCTATAAAGATAATGATATCCCTGGCTAAGCCAGCAATCGTGGCTTCATTGATTCTTGGGTTTGCTAGGGCTCTAGGCGAAACCACCATAGCTGCTGTAACGGTCGGCAACTCCATGTATTTAAGCAGTTGTCTATTTGCACCCGGCTATACAGTAGCAGCTTTGATTGCTTCTCAGTTTGCCGATGCCTATCTTTACCCATATGCCGAGTCGGTTCTCTACGTCTCTATTCTCATTGTGGTTTTGATCTCCGTAGCACTCAGCTTCTATGGTTCGACAACCATGATCAGGTGGAGGTCGAGGATAATTGTATAGTTGGAGAATGTTAAGGGAAAAACTCTTCACATGTCTAATTGCAGTACTTTCACTCTTAGCAATAGTGCCAATTGTGCACTTGATAATAGCTGTTCTTATAAATGGATTCACAGTTATTGCCAAAGCTGGCATCAACTTCTTCACAAACTTGCCGCCAGCACCACTCTCAAGAGAGATTGGAGGTATAGCTCCTTCAATTATAGGAACAGCTCTCATGACCATAATATCACTACCAATAACAGTTGTCCTAGCACTCTTTGCAGCTATTCTCACAACAGAGTTCCCTAGAAACACAGTTTCAATAATTATTGATGCTGTTGCAAAGTCTCTTGCAAGTATACCCACAATAGCTGTTTCGATGATTGTCTTCACACTGATTGTTATGCCCATGAAGGGTTTTTCAGCATTAGCTGGAGCGATAGCGTTATCAATTATTGCATTACCTTATGCATATACATACTTTTCTACAGCACTACGCTCAATTCCAGCAATGTATAGAGAGGCAGCATTTTCAATAGCTATGGGTAGGTGGGGTGCTGTTATGAGGGTTCTCATACCAATAGCTAGGAGAAGCATTGCTGTGGGAGTTCTAATGACTATAGCTAGAATAATGGGCGAAACAGCTGCTCTTCTCTTCACAGCTGGCAGATTCAGGACAGGAGTATCATTCTCGCCAACATCTCCTGCAGATGCCATACCCCTTCTGATATTCGATTATATTCTATCTCCCTATGAAACCTGGCATCAGGTTGCATGGGGGGCTGCAGCACTCCTCCTCCTAGCTTACATAGTGTTATTTTTCGCAACTAAACTTATTGTTAAGGAGGTGAAACTGTAAGGTGTTTGCAGTTGAAATGAATAACGTAAGCGTTTATCTTGGGGGTAGGCAGGTATTAAAAGGTGTAACGCTAAGAGTGCCCTATAACACTGTGTTTGTCATTATGGGTCCTTCTGGCTCAGGTAAAACAACCCTGCTTAGGGTTATAAATAGACTCATAGACCTTACTGAGGGGGCCAGGGTTGAAGGATCTGTAAAGGTTCTCGGCTTTGACGCAATGAGTTACGACCCCTATGAGCTGAGGAAACTCATTGGCATGGTGTTTCAAGTACCTAATCCATTTCCACACTTAACAATTTATGATAATGTGGCTGTAGCTGCAAGAATTAATGGTGTTGCGAAGAGTAGGAGGGAAGTTGATGAAGTGGTTAGATGGGCTTTAGAAAGGGCTATGCTGTGGGATGAGGTTGAGGATAGGTTACATGACTACCCCCATCAGCTTAGTGGTGGGCAGAGACAGAGACTATGCTTGGCAAGGGCGTTAGCTATGAAACCAAGGCTTCTACTCCTCGACGAGCCTACAGCTAACATTGATCCTGTTAATGCGAGGAAACTTGAAGAGGCTATTGTTTCGCTAAAAGATGAGGTTACAGTGGTTATGGTTACGCATTTTCCGCATCAGGCTGCGAGAGTAGCTGATTATGTTGCAGTGCTATATGATGGTAGAGTTGTTGAGCAGGGGCCTGCACAGCAACTGTTTTTACGCCCCGCTACAGATATTGCTCAGAAGCTATTGCGAGGTGAGATGTAGTTGTCTTTAACTGCAACAGAGCTTGAAAGACTAAAGTCGATATTGATTCACATGGCTCAGAATATTAGAAAGATTCTGCAGATAACCAAGAGGCTCATGGAGGTGGAGGGCTTTGAACAGAGGAAGATGTTTTGGAGGGAGATAGAGGATACTGCAATAATATTGGACAAAATACGAAGAGAACTTGTAAACGAGACGCTTGTTTTCATAGCTAGGAGGCAGCCCCTTGGAAGGGAATTGCTTTCTGCTCACACACTAATAAGCATTGCATACGATGTGTACAGAATTTCCAGATACTGCAGGGAAATTGCTAGAATAGACTCTATGCTAGCACCATCATCTGGGCTAAGCACTATAACAAGCCTTTCAAAAGCTTTTGAAGAGGCTGTTAAAGCTGTTGAGGCTGCTCTTGACGATCTTGTAGAGTTTTCACCAAGAAGAGTAAGCACAGTTAACGAGATAGATAATCATACAGATGAGATTTATAAAAACATACTCCTAGAGATAACATCTAGCACTACAGTATCTCGAGAGATGGCTGTCAAGGCATTGATAATGAGGCATATAGAGAGAATAGTTGATCATGCACAATACATAGAGCAATACTTGTCCGAAATTCTATAGTAGTGTAACTGAGTAAGTAATGCACTATATTTAACTTTCTTCAAAAGAGTTGCTGTCTTTTACTTCAGGGTGGAGAAGGAGCCATACATGATTATCGAATTCCAATTTTATCTCTTTGTATAGAATGAGTATGGCTATGAACATCATTATTGCTATAGCTACAATCAGTATCTGTGCTTGTGCAACTCCTTCAGACTGTTTTTGTGTTACGATGTTTGGAGAGACAGTCACAGTTTCTTTGATGGTCTCTCTATAGGTTACTGTGATTGTAGTTGGTTGCAGCATTGTTGTGGTATAGGTGAGTGTATAGGGTTTTTCAATGGTTTCTAGTTTTGTAATTGTTTCTCTGGTTTGCAGTGTTGTTGTCACTACTTGTGTTGTATAGGTTGTATAGATTTGCGGAGGTGTAGTGAATGTTTGGTGGGTTTGTGTCCAGGTAACAGTAATATACGTAGTGGTAAGCGCTAGTTGTACCATTGTTTGAGTTGCTGTGAAGTTTATGTATATGGTTACAGGGATTTGTTTCATTAATGTTTGTGTTAGTGTAGTTGTTGCTGTAAGTACCCTTATTTGTATCAATAGCTTTACTGAGTAAATTCCCCAGCCACTGTCTCCCGAGGGGCATAATGATGAGGCGAAGTACAAGTTCTTCTTATCAAACACTGCAGAAGCCATCATGAAGTATGTGCCGCACATTGTAGAGCTATTTATAACATAACTCGTTGCAACATTTAGGTTCTGATCAAAGACTGTTACAGAAATGGCTGTATCCGATTTTATAGCATATAGAAGGTTCCATGCCCACACAATTTTGGAGCCATAGTAGCTGTTCAGAGTAGCCACAACTCTATTTCCGCTATCGAGTTTGAGTAACCCAACAAACTTGTTGCCCATGGTTCCATAGGTAGAGACATACTTATTCCCATAATCGTCGAATTCTATTGAGAGTGCAGAGCCCATGATCTGTGTGCCGAGAATCATTACAGGGTCTTTGGAGAGCTCTGTATCCACATATGCCACAGCGGCATATACCTCCTTATAGATTCCAGTAATCCATATCAGGTTGCTGTACCTGTCATACTTAATTTGATATATGTAGTCGCCAAATTCTGATGGGTTGTAGAGCTTAAGCTTAACCAGGTTGAGTTTCTTATCTAGTTTAGCTATGAACCAACCCCTGTCAGAGCCTTGAAAGTAGTAGCCGCCAACATAGATGTATATACCATCAGATGTGATGCTTGTTGCAAGACCACTAACATTGAGCCTAACATACCTGATCATGTTAAGATCCTTGTCTAGAGCAGCTATAACAGCCATTCCTCCTTCTAGAATATTTGGGAAAGATATAACACCCTCAACACCAGTAACATAAATGGTAGTGTTCATGGCAAGGCAGTCAAACAGTATATCATCACGAAAAGTAGGATTATATACCCACACTTTCACTAAACCTCCATCAGCTTTAAACCTCTTCTCAATTCTAAACTCAGAATTCATCTTCATAGCATCATAACCTACAACATATATAAAATCACCAATAATACAAACAGCAAAAGGTCTATCATCAAGTGGAGAAGGATTTGAGTAGATATACCACTGAAGATAAATGGGAGCAGTGGAACTCTGAGAAGCAATGCCATGTATTATGGAGACACTTATCAAAAGAAGAAGTATCAGGAATGAAGAGACTGCCCTAACAAATTTCATATGCATCACTAAATCATTGTATTACCAAATATATAAAGCTTAAGATAAAAATACATGAAGTTGCAGTACTTTAAAAGAAGATAATACCATTATTATTACTTATGATATGAGGAGGAAGAGAATAACAAAGAGAAATTCGACTAAGGCTAAGGGGATGAAGAAGAGGTTTAGAAAGCTCCATGAGAGAGATAGAAAGCTAGATATATTGAGAAAATAGAATAAGTTCACAGAAAAGCTTGCTATCGAGAACAAAGCTGTTGGTGTAGTTGGCGATATTAATGAGAGAGCTAGGGAGAGGATGGAGAATAATGCAAGTAGTGAGTTGAGGTATAGAATTTATCAATGGGTTGTTAAGAAGTTAATAGAGCTACTTGATGAAAAACCAATGCATATAGTGAAGGCTCATGGAAGAATCATCCTCTAGAGAGCCTTTCGTAGCTGTTTCTAGTTTCATAAAGGTTTATAAGGTTGCATTATTATACATCTTGATGAGATTCCCTGTGAGGGGTGAAGAGCTGCAGAGGGTTCTCCCCAAGGGCAGCAATAACCCAAGATGTGGGGTCCCTGGGCATTTCTGAAAGCCCCCAAGGCATATGCAGGCCCAAGGAGCGGTGCAGGGGAATAGAGATGAGGCAATGACCATAAAGCAATATGAATCTATATAAGAGCTGAACCCCACTCACAGGTAGGAAGATTAAGAAGTTTTAACCCTGTTGATTCGCACTATGATGAAAGAGCTGAAAAGAGCGAAGGCAGTGAAAGCAGTTCTTAGAGTAGCAAAGGCATATGAAAGAATCCTTGAAGGAGATGTTGTTGGAGCAATTAACATTGTGTTGAAGTATCTCTACAGATGGAGGTCTCATAGCGTTTGGCTCAAGAGGGCCCATGGATGTGAGCAAGTCTAGTAAATTCACATAGAGGTGCAGCCCTGCTAACAAGTCTACAGGTATTTACAGATACCATTGAGCACCATTAGTGGGGAACCATGTGGAATATTATAATACAAGGGTTCATATATCAAGTGAAAACATTAGAATCGAAGATTTTATCAGAGAGGTAAAACAGGTTGTATTAACAACCGTGGGTTTCATTTAAGATGGTGGAGAAATACAAAATATATTTCTTAAGTAGAGAAACTTTATAATGCATTAATTTTTCTTTGGGTAATGTTTGCAAGAGCTGTTGGCAGTTTTGGAGAGTGAGGTGCTTAGTTATAGTGTCTTAGGTAATTCTATGTTTAATTCTTTAGCTACTTCTGTTAGCATTTTCCATGTATTTATGTCTATAGGTATTCCTTTTCTTAATCGTTCTTCAAAAGTTTTATCTTCGAGTTCTCCGGGTAGCAGTACTTCGTTAAATCCTTGTGCGGGTTTGCAACTCTTTATAAACTTGGTGAGTGTGTCTATATCTTTTAGGTATTCGCTGTATTCTCTAAACACTGTTGGGTCTATAGCTAGTGCGAAGAATCCTCCTTGTGTTGATCCGTGGAGAATTATGTATTTACTTAGTTGTCCTCCTATTAATATACTTGAGAGTACTTCAATAGTTAACGCTATTGCGTAACCTTTATAACCACCGAATGGTAGTAAGAGTTGTGCTTCTCTAGGATCTGTAGTAGGTTTGCCATCCTTTGTTAGTGCTACACCTTCAGGTATTTTCTCATTTTTTAAAGCAGCTAGCAAAATTTTGAAATGTGCCATAGCACTTGTAGCCATGTCTATAACTATAGGTCTAGATGATGTTGGAAAAGCTATACTCATGGGGTTAGCGCCAAATATAGGTTCTATACCTCCCCAAGGAACAACTATAGCAGGGCCGTTGGCAGTTACTAAACCTATTAAGTTATTCTTAGCTATTTTTAAAGTATAGTAAGCTAGCATACCTACATGACCTAGATTCCTAACACCTACAGCAGCTAATCCAACAGATCTACACTTCTCTATAGCTAGGTCTGTAGCTTTCGTTGCTATAGGTATCCCTAAACCTCCACCACCATCAATAAGAACTGCAGCCATACTTTCCTTAATAATTCGAGATTCGGAAAACGATTTAACATAACCCTTCTTAATACCTTCGATATATACAGGAATCCTTATCACACCATGAGAATCCACACCTCTCAAATTAGCTAATACCAGATGATCAGCAATTATATCTGCATCCCCTTTAGGAACCCCACACTTCATAAAACATTCAGAAGTAAACCTACGCAATTCATCAACATAAACTCTGACATATTCAACCACGTTTATTCACCAAACACATCTTTCTGTTTGTATCAAAAATTAAATTTTTCATCATATCATCAAAGTATCCTAAACTATGCCAATCTTAAATACTCCTATTGAGAAATCTTTCTAAGACTTCATAGATATACTGATATGCTACAGATTTTTCTCAGACTAACCTCCTTCCCGCTCTAAAGGACGAGGCTTTCAGTTGTAAAATTATAGCGATTTAATGATTAACAATAACATTTTTAAATAAGGCCTTAGAATGCCGTAGAATAGGGGTGCGTAGATGAAGTTCATATCACATATCTTCAGGTATACCTCTTGGTGATATTGGTTGTGGAACTGTTGAGATTAGGGGGGATGGCAGGTTCTATGAATGGCACATATTTAATAATGGTCGCTGGGCTTTGAGGAAAGAGGATAGGAATAGAGAATATATGAAGGTTACAGATCTATACTTCGTCGCTAGAGTTAGGGATGGGGATAGAGTTGTTGTTAGGTTTCTCCAAGCTGCTAAAGGTTATAGACAACTTGAAGAAGATGATATGCCTTGGAAGAGCCCTACACAGGAAATATGCTGTTACCAAATGATACAGGGCTTATATACACAATAGGTTCACAGATAGATACCCCATGGACTGGAATAGAGTTTGAAGTAGCGGCATTCATGATTTACGAAGGTATGGTGAAAGAAGCTATGGATATACTGAAATCTGTTCATGAAAGATATGCAAGGTATGGAGAGTATTAGAATCATATTGAGTGTGGAGGACATTACTACAGAGCTATGGATTCATGGCTAGTACTAATGACTATTGAGAACTTATTCTACAATGGACTTGAAGCAAGACTGAGGTTTATGCCAAAGATGAATAAAGAGATGTTCAGAGGTTTAATCACAGTTATAGGGGTGTGGGGATTAGCAGAACAAAGTGTAAAAGATAAAGAGCATAGAGTCGCTATACAGCTAGAGAAGGGATCTCTCTATGCAAGATCTATTGAAATAGAGGCTTTTGGTAAGAATATAGAGCACATAGCATAGTTAATAGAGTAGTGAGGATAGACCTGGGCTTGCCATTAAAAGTATCAAAAAACATAGAGATAAAGATAGCATATAGTTAACTATGTTCAAGTCTATTCAATTTCATATCTTCACTCTATATATTTACAATACATTTTTTCTCACAATTCATTCTATACTAAACTAATTACTCTGTATAGAATCTCAAAAGAAACATAAGGCAAATATTTTCAAGCATATACAAGTCTAAGGAATTCTGACCTCCTCCCCGTTCTAAAGGGCTAGGGCTCCTCTCATTTATTTGGTTTTACATCTGTAATGAAGAGCTCTTATTGTGTCTTCTACCTCCTTTTATGGCTTCTTTGATTTATGCATGCTGTAGTGTTTGTGAATACCTTTAATAGTTCTATTCTTTTGTTGTGAGAAAGTTTGAAGGTTTTCAATTCATATTGTTTGATGTGCTTAGGCTATTGTTTTAGAGTCTATAAACTTAAATATAGTGTCAAATAATAGGAGTTAATATTAAACTCAAGTCAGTAAGCAAGGACTTAAAACAGATAGGTTTAGAGCCTAGGAGGGTGTTGATCTCATGGCTGAGAAGCGTTATGTTCTTGTTGTTGATCAGGGTACTACTGGTACGAGAGCCACTCTCTTTACTCATGATGGTCTTCCTCTTAGAGGTGTTTGGGCCTACCTGGAGCACAGGCAGGTGTACCCCAAACCTGGCTGGGTTGAGCATAGTCCTATAGAGATTTGGGAAAATACAAGGGCTGTTATTAGGAGGGTTCTTGATCAGTCTAAGATTGATCCAAGAGAGATTGCCTCTATTGGCGTTACAAACCAGCGCGAAACTGTGGTTATATGGGATCCAAAGACAGGTAACCCTGTTTACAATGCTATTGTGTGGCAAGATAGGAGAACAGCTCCACAGGTAGACTTTTTGAAGAGGCATTACTTTGATTTGATAAAGTCTAGAACGGGGCTTGTACCGGACTGCTACTTCTCTTCAACTAAGATATGGTGGGTTTTAGATAATGTACCTAATGTGAGGGAGAGGGCAGAGAAAGGCGATCTACTATTTGGAACAATAGATTCGTGGCTCATATGGAACTTAACAAGAGGTTCAAAGGATGTGTTAACGCCTGAGAGGTATGGTGCACATGTAACTGACTACAGCAATGCTTCGAGAACAATGCTTTTCAACATCCATAAGCTTGATTGGGATGATGAGTTGCTTGAGATTCAGGGTAGGATACCGAGGGAATTGATGCCTTTGCCAAGGCCTAGTAGCGATAGGGCTGTATATGGCTATACAGGGCCAGAGGTGTCGAGAGAGTTATTTGATGGGGTAAGTATACCAGTGACGGGTGATGCAGGTGATCAGCAAGCTGCGCTTTTTGGTCAAGTAGGGTTTGATGTGGGGGATGTTAAGTGTACTTATGGTACAGGCAACTTCATACTGTTGAACACTGGTGAAAAACCTGTTTCATCAACACATGGATTGTTATCAACAGTGTTCTATAGCTTAGAGCCTAAGAGGGCTGTGTATGCTTTGGAGGGAAGCATATTTATTACAGGCGCAGCCATTCAATGGCTTAGAGATGGTCTTAAGATTATAGAGGTCTCAGCTGAGGTAAACCCCTTAGCTGAGGCAGCTAATGACACGGGTGGTGTGTACTTTGTACCCGCATTTGTCGGTCTTGGCGCGCCCTACTGGGATTCCTACGCTAGGGGGCTGATAATAGGGATTACTAGAAGCACCGAGAGAAAGCATATCGCTAGAGCTGCGCTAGAGGCAATAGCTTACCTAACAAGAGATGTTATAGAGGCTATGAAGGCAGATAGTGGTAAAGATATAACTGTTCTTAAAGCTGATGGAGGAGCTGCGAAAAGTGACTTCTTACTGCAGTTCCAGGCAGATATACTCAACTCCAGGGTTGTTAGACCTACAGTTTCTGAAACAACTTCACTTGGTGTTGCATATTTAGCTGGGTTGGCTGTTGAGTTCTGGAAGGATTTAGAAGATATTAAAAAGAATTGGAAAGCTGAGAGAGAGTTCATACCAAGGATGGATCAAGAAACAAGGGAGAGGCTTTACAAGGGTTGGAAGGCGGCTGTTCAAAGAGCACTTGGATGGGCAAAAGAGGTTCCATGGGCCTATGGCTACTAAACACTTTTTATTTTCACCATCATTAATCCCAAAACGCTTGCCGTGAAACTGGTGAGAATTTTTGCATAGGTATAGAGTTGCTATAGTTGGTGCAGGGATTATAGGTGCATCCATAGCACGCATTCTGAGCATGTATGAAAACATTGATGTAAGTTTAATTGAGAAAGAGCCTGATGTTGGGTGGGGTGTGAGCAAGGCTAATACAGCAATAATTCATCCAGGTCATGAAGAGGATCCAAAAAGCTATCCGCTTAGGGCTAGGCTGTGTAGGGAAGGTAATGAGCTTTGGAGAGAGTGGGTTAGGGAGCTGGATATACCTGCTAAGTGGCCTGGAGAGTTAATGGTGTTCACAAGTGATGAGGAGGAGAAAGCCGCTGAAAAGTATATTGAGTTTGCTAAGGTAAATAAGGTGCCTGGTGTTAGAGTTGTTTATAGGGAGGAGCTCAGAGCTCTAGAGCCTACTGTAAATCCAGATGCTTTGGGAGCTGTGTATGCACCCACAGCAGGTATGATATCCCCTATGGAGGCTGTTATAGCCATAGTTGAAAATGCTGTAGAGAATGGTGTTAAGCTTTTCACAGAAACAGAGGTTTTTAATGTAAGGGTTTCTGCAAATAGAGTTATTGGTGTGGATACTAATAGGGGTTTTATTGAAGCAGACATAGTTATCAATGCCGCTGGTCTCTACGCAGATAAAATCTCTAATGTAGTTAGTGTAGACACGTGGTTCTTCATAAAGCCACGCAGGGGAGAGTATCTATTATTCGATGAAGATGTTGATATAAAGCCTACGAGGATTCTGCATACTGTACCCACACTAGTAACGAAAGGTGTATATGTTGTGACAACGGTGCATGGAAATCTTATGATAGGACCTACAGCTGAAGACCTTCCAGTAGATGCTAAAGAAGCGACATCAACAACTCGTGAAGGGCTTGAGTATTTATGGAGAGAAGCAGGCAAAATACTCAAGGTATTGCCTCCCAGGTCAAGGGTTATAAGAACCTTTGCAGGGCTTAGACCAGAGCCTCCCAATGGGCAGTGGCTCATAAAGGCTTATGACAACCCCTGGGGCTTTGTAAACGTGGCTGGTACGAGATCTCCTGGACTTACAGCTGCCCCAGCAATAGCTCTCCATGTTCTAGAACAAATGAAGAGAGTTTTTGATTTGAGACTCGTTAAGAAGGAGAAGTGGAACCCTTTTAGAAAAGATATTGTGAAGGTGAGGAACAGAAGCATTGAGGAAATAGACCGCCTTGTAGAGACAAATCCAGATTATGGTGAAATACTCTGTTACTGCAGGATGGTCTCTAAAGCAGAGGTTATTGAGGCTATAAAGAGGATGAAGGCTATAGGTGTAAAGACAATTACAGTTGATGGAATTAAGTTTAGAACCTATGCAGGTATGGGTAAATGCCAAGGCTCGTTCTGTCGATGGAGAGTAGCATTACTTGTGTCAAAGTATACTGGTGTTCCGCTAGAAAGTGTTGTTGTGAAGAGGAGTAGCTATGGTGTGGGAGACGTGAAGTTGCTTCTTAGAGGAAGAACTGCCAAGGGCCAGGGGTGAGCAACTTGATTGAGGAGAGATACGATGTTGTTGTTATAGGTGGGGGACCTGCAGGCATAGCAGCAGCTATAAGGGCTACAGAACTTGGGCTAAAGACAATTTTGTTGGAGAACAGAGATGTTTTAGGAGGTATACCTCTGCAATGTGTTCACCCAGGCTTTGGACTGCACTACTTTAAGGAAGATCTTACTGGTACGCAATTTATTCACAGGTTCTTTGAGAGAATGGAGAAAATAGGTGTTGAGTACATTACTAGTGCTCATGTACATTCAATTGAGTATAGAGATTATATGGAGAAGGTTGTGAATGTAATTACTAGAAAAGGTGTTTTAAGGATTTACTCAAAGACAATAATATATACTGTTGGTGCTAGAGAGAGAACATTGTTTGAAATTGGTGTTGTTGGTGATAGACCTGACGGCATTTACACTGCTGGAGAAGCCCAAACAATGATGGACATATACGGCGTTTTGCCTGGAAAAGATGTTGTTATCATTGGCTCTGGAGATGTTGGTCTGATTATGGCTAGGAGGTTTGCATTGGAAGGGGCTAGGGTAAAGGCTGTTATTGAGATAATGCCCTATCCAGGAGGTTTAATGAGAAATGTTGTGCAATGTCTTAGAGATTTCAATATACCTCTTCTACTAAGTCACGCAGTTATTAGTATTGCTGGTAAGAAGAGGGTTGAGAAGGTTACTGTAGTCAAGGTTGATGAAGGTTTCAGACCAATTCCAGGTACAGAGTTTGAGATTGCATGTGATACCGTTGTTATAGCTGCTGGGCTAAGGCCAAACATTGATCTTTTAGAGAGACTTAGTATAGCCATAGATCCTGCAACAGGGGGGCCTATGGTAAATGAACTACTCGAAACAAGCATACCTGGTATTTTTGTTGCTGGAAACGCGCTAGTGATAAATGATTTAGCTGATTATGTCGTTGAGCAGGGGGAGAAGGCTGCTGAGGGGGCTAAGATATTTATTGAGAATAGCGGTATTCCAGCAGAAGAGTGGAAACCTGTTAAGAGAGGTAGGAACATAAGGCTTGCAATACCTCACTACATAAGTGGTGAGAGGAGTGTGACAATACTTGCTAGAGTTGCTAAACCAGAGCAAAGAGTGTTTGTAGAGGTACCAGAGGTAGGCTACAAAACGTTTCACATGGCTGTGAGACCTGCTGAAATGATTAGGCTGGATCTCAGCAAAGATGCTTTAAGTAAGGCTGAGAAGAGTGTAACTATAGAGGTGAAGCCCATTGCATACAGAGCTTGAGCTCACATGCATACTGTGTCCAATGAGCTGTACACTAAAGGTTAGCATATCTGATGCTGGTATTGATGTGAGAGGAAATCAGTGTACTAAGGGGGTTGAATATGCAAAGCAGGAAGTTACAAACCCAGTCAGACATGTGATGACTGTTGTCAGGGTTAGAGGAGGAGACATCCCAACTGTGTCGTTGATAACATCGAAACCTGTGCCAAAGAACTGCATAGAGAGGGTTATGGAGGCTACAGCATATGTAGAGCTTGAAGCGCCTATAGAGCTGGGGCAAGTGGTGATAAAAGATGTTTGTGGAACGAGTCTAGTGGCTACGAGAAGAGTGAGAAAAGCCACATAGAATACTTATATCTAGGCACATTATTGCTAGGATTAAACTGCTCTCCTCCCTGCCTTCTTCTGTATTCTTGTATAAAGCACGTATATCGCAAGGATTATGGTTATGGTAATAGCATAGCCTACTATCACATAGTATGTTGGTGGTAGTGCTTCTACTACTCTTGTCTCTGTAGTCATTACTGTCTGTGTTGTTGTAGTTGTTATGTTGCTATACGCTGTTGTGGTTGTTGTGACTCTATAGGTTTTCTCAATTGTCTGTATCTTTGTCTGTATCTGTGTAAGTATTTCTGGAGGTGGTGTTGTTGCTAATACAGTAGATGTTGTAGTAGTTAAGACGAGCGTTGCAGTTGTGGTGTATGTTGTTGGTATTAGTGCTAAAAGTGTTGAAAAGCTCACGAGGGTTTGTTGCGTAGTCACAGTTCTAGTTACATGTGTTGTAGCTGTGGTTGTGTAGGGTGCTATGTATAGTAGTCTCCATGTAGGTGCACCGCTGTATTCTACATGTATAGTGTTTATACATTGTGTGCATCTGGTTACAAGTGCTACTGTAGAGCCCATCACACTTGTTATGATTACCTCAGGTGAGCCTAGAGATATTGTTACTGAGCTCCTGTTACCCATTAGCTGAATTACATTGGATGTGTAGAACCCTATAAGTGCAGGGGTCATTGTAACAACACCCTTATTCAAGTCTATTGGTTGGAAGGGCTTTACAAAGAGTATGGGTAGCCCTGTTTCACTTTCTCTAAATACGACCTCAGTTATATTCACATAGTTGTTGTACATATAGTTTATAGTGAAGTTACGTATTCTTGTAACAGAGATAAACACACCTTGATTTACGAATAAAACCACCTTGCCCTGAGGATTATAGCCATAGATTTTAAGCAGATCTATAGAGGCTATGAAATCTATGGTCTCATTGAATATAAGTAGTTGTGGTATCTGTATATAGAGATCTACATCAGCATAGTAGAACCTATTGTACTGATCCCTCTGTTGAACAGTAAAACCAAATACATATGTAGCAACTCCCTGGCCACGGACAGGGCTATTGAAAAAGAATGTCAAGAGTAGCACTAGAACCACTAAAAGTGTAAGCCTCTTAATCATAGTTCCTTACCTTCACAATAAATTATTCTGACAAAGTATTTAAATATCTTATTTCTGTTTAGATAAGGAGATTAACATGATTTACCCTGAATAATTTAACTAAAAGTATGCACTTAGGGTGTTTCAAATGTCTTTAAACCACCCCAGGCTCATCACCGTATCCCCGAGCTCCCTCACCACTCTTCTAAAGCAGTTCCCAGAAATAGATTATTTAAGCCGACCTTCTCCCCATTCTAAAGGGCTAAAGCTATCCACATCTCAACTGGTTCATGTTGTTGTCAAACCCACATCCCCGTTGTTGTGTAATTACAGCTAGTTTAACTTCTAATGCACATCCTAATCATTGGATGACCTCGCATAGGTAATGCAATCCATTTTCAATTAATTCCATGTCGCCAATATTATTGATGAAATGAATTGAAGAATAGTGACGTCAAATCAAATTGATGAATATGATTATCCTTTTAGCTATTGTTTTGAGTTTCTATAGATGTTTGTAATGTATGTTACTATACGTTGAGTTAGTGTTAACATTTAATTGATTTTGATGAATACTTTAGTATAGGGTCTGGTATTGTATATAACTCATCGGTTTTCTCTATGTATCCATTATCTATAAGGTTTTTTAATAATCTTGAGAGTTCTGAATCATATATCTTTACACCTAGTCTTAACTCAAGATATCTTTTTATCTGTGACCATGTAGCTCCTTCACTACTCACCGCTCTTACCATCTCTATGTAGCGTTTACTACCCATAGCGTTTATAAAGTTGCAGAATTCGTTGATAACTATTTTTGATGCTTCTTCAACAACTTCATCAATTATACGAAGATTTGTTTCTCCTCTATTCAGAGTTTTTAATCCTAGATAAGATAACCACCCTATGATGCCTCCTAGCTTCTGTACTGCGGTTTCTAAGAATACTTCATCAACTTTAATTCTATGTTCTTCGAATCCTTTTCTAAGGAATTCAATAGCTTTTTCTCTTGTTAGAGGTTTGAGCTCTATTCTCTCTATATATCTTCCATAGAGAGGTGATGAGGGGTCGTGGATTTTGAGAAATCTGTATAGCAAACCTATTTTAGATCCTGCAAATAAGAATGTTATATTCCTTAAATTATCATAAGCATAAGCTATGGCTTGTATAATGCTATAACCCTTTAACTTAATAAGCTCTTGAGCTTCATCTATAATAAAAACAAGTTTTACACCTCTATCCCTTGCCCATCTATCTAAAGACTCAAGTATAGATGTAAACAAAGGTCTAGACCTTCCCTGGGAAAGCTCAACCTCAATACCAAAGACTTTTAAACCTTTAACAACATTAAGGTATTCAGCAATTCTCTTATCAAAAGATAGAAAATTACTTAAACTCTTTCTAAGCTCATCTAAAAACATATCGTAAGTTATATATTGAAGAACTTCAAACTTTCTAACATCGACATAGATCCTAGGCATATCGATTGTGGCTGCTTTAATAAGAGATGTCTTGCCAACTCTTCTAAAACCAACAACAATAGTCATAGCATACCTATCTACAGCCCTCTTTAAACTCTCAAACTCTTTCTCTCTATCAAAAAGTTCTTCAGGTTTCTCAACAGGTCTATCGAAAAAAGGCATAACTACACACCTCTGTAGTAACTACATACCTCTGTAGTTAAAGCAACTAATAAACTTTACAGTAGAATGTTATTGAAAATTTAAGAAAAACATTAGAATAAATTGCTTTACACTCTCTTGCTTAAAATATTTGAGAAATTTAATGAAAATAGAAAATAATTAGTTAGGTCATAACATATAGCAATTTTAAATATCGATACCTAGGGAGTTGAATGATAGAAATGGCGAGCATGTTAATCTAAACTTTAGAAGTATTGTAGTCTCTGAATTAAATTGTAGTAAAGTATTTAATGTTCTAAGGTAGAAGGTAGATTACTTGTTATTAGTAGTTATGTATTAAAAGATGTTAAATTACCTATTGAATGGATTGAAAAGCAGAAGTTTTTCTACAAGATGCTAAAAACATTTTGATGAGGGCTGTTTCGTAGCTAATGTTTAAGAGTTAAGTTATAAGCTTTGGTTCTATTTATTGCTACTGTTTAGAAGGTGTAGTAACCACTACTAGTACATCCAATTGGTAGAGACCAGAAATGTATATACCTACCCAAACCTATAGGTGAAGTAGGGCCTAGATGTACATATTCACCTATATTAGCAACAGATTCAAAGAAATTACCAACAGATGTTATAACGCTTGGCGTTGGTTCTTCATCCCAATACATCTCTAGAATAACTTTTCTAAGAATATACTTATTATCTAGAACCTATAGTCATCCAGAGATTAACTATGTTATCCGGTTCATCTATTTTAGCTAAAATATTTTCACCTTTAGCAGGAACTTTATAGAAATCCTGATGTTTATCACCAACCTTGTGTGTACTAGATACGTACCTCATTCTTCACTTCTTCAACCTAGGTAAATCCAGTAACATAGAGTTCACTCTCTACGGTATTAAGGTAAGGAAATAAATATAAAATATTGCGACACACTCTCCAGAATGAAAAATATTGTGTTGCATAGTATAGAGCGTTATATATTACTATTTCTTTTCTATAAAGTGATCGAAGTTCTCTTTGAATATCGTTTCCAGCTCGTTATCAGGTCTTGCAAGTATTTGCTTTAGTATTGTGTAATCTCTTCTAATCGCTTCTTCAAAACATTCAACATTATCTGCACTACTGCAATCCGATCCAAATATAAGCATTTCTGCACCTAGATATGCTATAGCTTTTCTTAGAGCATCTATCTTCCATAGCCATGGAGCTCCTGAAGATATATCGAATAGTATCTGTGGTTTATATGATAGGTAACCGTATTTAGCCGGGTATAGAAATCTACCTCCAACAGCCAATGCTTCGTCTATCCAAGGCCAGCATAGATGAGCTAAGATAAACTTTAGCTTCTTGAACTTCATAAGAACTTCAAAGTATACAGGTCTGCAAAATCTCGATGAATCTGGAAAACCCCATGATATGCCACAGTGGAAAAGGACTGGAGTATTCAGCTCTTCAAGTTTTTCGTATAGAGTATAGAGTTTCTCTTCATATGGATACCAACCAGCTGGAATCATCTTAACACCGACAAGCTCTTGATCAATTAAAGCCCATTCAACAAGCTTAACAAGCTCCTTAACATCTCCAACCATACGAGGATCAACAAAAACAAACCCATACACCCTACCCCTCAAAGCTTTCTGAAGACACGCTAAATGCTTTATAGACTCCTTAAACTCTTCAACACTAATAGGAGTCCAAACATCTCTCAACAAATACGGATGATAAGAAATAAGAACTATCTTCTCAATACCACTAGAATCAAGAACATTCTCAACATCTTCAGCTCTCTCCCTCCCAGATGAATGAACATGAACATCATTAACCTTGAACTCCAATCTAAACACCATTCCATATCTTAAAGGCAGTGTTTTAAAATTTTTAGAGAAACACTGTGGAATTATCTCAAAGCTCTCTTACGAGCTCTAACAACTACAAACCCTGCATTCTGCCTAAGACCTCCATAAGGTTCTTCAAAAACTTCTAACTCACTAGGTTTGCTCCTTATCAACGTTGATACATATAGTTCTGGTTCAAACCTGGTTAGCTCTAATAAATCTACAACTTGTTCTACTGTATAGAAACTAGCATATTGATAGAATCTATGCCCTTTCTTCTTAAGATCCTTGTAAAACCTCCCCCAATCACTATCAAGAGGTATAAACCCCAAAACAAGTCTCCCATCGCTCTTCAAAACCCTGTAAACCTCTCTAAAAACCTGCACAGGATTATCGAGAAAACAGAGAGTTACAGTCATAAAAACACCGCCAAAAACATTGCTAGCAAAAGGTATGTACTCACCAACAGCTTCAACAACATCTATACTTCTCAAAAAAGCCAACTTAAGTAAAGAACGAGAAGGGTCAACACCAAATTCAACACCAAGAGAATAAGCAAATCTTGCACTACCAACACCAACCTCAAGCCAAGGCTTTGAAACACCTCTCGAAGCATATTCGATAGCTCTAAGCTCACTTAAATAAAGATCTCTATGTTTTTCAAACCATTCATCATATTCTCTCCAAAAAATATCGAAAATCGTGAAAACCACTTTAATTAACCCTGTATTCTACAATAACCTTGTTTCCTCAATAAAATCAAAGCTTATCTACATCTAGATTGCTATTATGGTTAAAAATTTACTCTGGTTTCACTATATTGAAGAATTATATGGTGTGTTTTGATATGTTTATACTTTTTACTAGTATGTAGGGAGTTTTCATTGGTATTCCCACTTCCCACCATTGTATGTTGTAAAGCTCTCTTCCAACTATAGCTACATTTTTTAAGATGTTTCCTAGTTTATCGGCTATTCTGATTTTGGTTACAGGCTTAACTATCTTACCATTCTCTATATAGAATATGGCATCCCTGGCTACTGTAGAAAACATTCCTTCAACATAGTTCTGAAGTCTTGTATACCAGTTGTTTGTTATAAACAAACCCCTTCTAACCTCTGAAACCATTTCATCTAGAGTTGCTGAACCCGGTCTCACAACTATGTTCCATGGCACTGGATTTATCCAACCAGCATTAGCAGTGGTGGTTGTGTTCATATACTTAGCAGTCTTGGTATTGTGAAGCAGTGTTCTAAGCACCCCTCCCTCTATCACCAACTTATTGCATGTCTCCACACCCTCATCATCAAAGCTCCGGAAGTTTGGTAACTCTGTGTTTCTAGGCTCATCTTGAAGTGTTAACAGTTGTGAGGCCACCACATCCCCAGGCCTATTCTTCATAAACATGGACCAGCCCATGATCACAGACATTGCTGAAGCCATGGAAGTTATGTACTCTAGAAGATTTGCAAATACCATTGGACTTAATATGACATCGTATACCCCTGGCTCTATCTCAGACCTATTTCTAGAGTCTACAGCATAGCGCGAAGCTGTGAAGGCCATGGATTCCAAGCCGCTGAGGTCAAGGGTTGTCGAGGTGTAGCACCACTGACCACTACCATCAGGTTGTGCAAAAGCTCTCAGATACCCTTGCACAAAGGTCTTCTTCTCCTCCAATAAAGCTCCTTTTGATGATGATAAAATGATCTCATTATACCCCACTTGCATCATCCCTGCAACACTCTCTATATTCTCTCTATGAGCCGCTTCTATAACCCTCTCAGCAATACTGTTCATGTTGTTAGCCGCTTCTATAATCCTCTTATCAATCACTTCCTCAACATACCTAACCTTGCTGGGCTCTGGCAGAGGTGCATAGATAGGTGATTCTGTGACTCTATCAGCTAAGGAGATTACTGAGTCAACATGCTTCTGCAAATCTTTAAAACTCTTAGGCTCAAAATGCAATACAAAGATTCTTCTGTTTTTAGCTAGATAAAGATCTACTATAGTCCTCTTCCAGTTTTGAACAATACTTACACTACTATTAGCTATTTTAGTCATCACACTATCAACTACCTCAACTTTTGCAGCAACATCATCAAAACCTTTCTTTATGAGTTCATTTACAAATCTAGATATGTTATCCAGATTTACATCACTCATAGAGCGATCCCCAGCCTAATACTTTTCAACCTAACATCCGGACCTCCAAACCATACAGGCACACCTTGAGAAGGCTCACCTTTTCCACAAGTACCTGCATAGAATCTCAACTCCTTTCCTACAGCATCAATATTGCTATAAAAAGCTTTTGTAGTGATTTCGAGAACAGGATTTCTAATAGGTTTTGTAAGCTCCCCATTTTCTATGAGGTATGATTCTAAGCCTACATACCTCTGACTCCACCTCTCATCATCTATATTCCACTCCATGTAGCTCTTCATATAAACCCCTAGCTTTATACCCTCTAATAACTCCTCAAAACTGTAATTCCCAGGCTTCAGGTAAGTGTTAGCCATTCTTATTATAGGCTCGCTTGCGTAGTCCATGGCCCTTGCAGCAGCATTGCTTTCAACACCAAAGATTCCTGCCGTAGCCCTGTTATGCAGAAATTCATTTATAATACCCTCCTTATACAGATACCTAGCCCTTGCGGCAACACCCTCATCATCATAGAGGTAAAAGCCATAGCTACCTGGTATCGTAGGATCATCTATTACAGTTGCATATTCATTTCCTATTCTCTGCCCCAGCATATTGGGCTTTATAAAGCTTTTACCAGCTTGAGCAGCTTCTCTCCCAAGAATTCTATCAGCTTCACTAGGATGCCCACAGCTTTCATGAACCATTAAAGCCACTATCTCACTCCCTACTATAACTGGCACAGGATCTCTAGGAGGCTCTACACCCTCTAGAAGAACTTTTTCAAGAGTCTTTGCCTCTTCTTCGCCAGATTCTATTAGTCTCCATCTCTCCAACCACTCAAGACCGCCAGTAGCACCAAAAGATTCAAACCTCTGAGCATAGCCTCTTTGGGGGTGGTGAACCACAATATTATAGTGTATTGAGAGTCTGGGCACGATACTAGAGATGAACGTGCCATCAGTATTCATAACTATTTTCTCTTCTGTCCACTCATTATATGAAAGTGTTGTAACAGGAATCTTTGCCTCTCTCACACTACCCTTTGAGACTCTCTCCCAAAATTCTCTATGGATAGACACCTTATCCTCTAAACTCAGGTTTGCGAAGTCTTTAACAGGTACCACAATGTATCTTGCCCTACCTAACCTAGCTTCAGAGAACTCTATGGGTTTTTTCAAAAGCTTTGCATGGGCTCTGGCCCTGGAAATAGCTATCTCCACAACTTTGCGTATATTCTCCTTGTCTATAATATTAGTTGAAGCAAAACCTAGACTGCCCTCCACAAGCACCCTAATGCCAATACCTTCAGAGACCTCACTAAAAGCAGAAATCAAAACACCATTTCTTGACATAAACCCCATTGAATCTACTTTATGGTATCGAGCCTCTGCATAGCCAGCCCCAAGCTCGCTTGCTACATTAAGTGCGTAGAGAAGTAGATCCTCCAACATCTGCACCAAAATATTTAAGAATGTGAGACGTAAAAATGCTTTTCATCTTTTTAACTCCATCAATGTTGATTTGACGAGATAGAACGCTACCGGTATGAGGACTATTGCAAAGGCTATTGCAATTCCTAGTGAAAGCATTTTAAGGACATCACCTACATAGCCATAGCTACTGAATATAGCTGCTAAACCCACTAATATGAATGCCAGGATGACTGTGAACTGCAGGTATGGAGCGACCTTAGCAAAGTCAGGGTTGTTTTCCGTTATAGTTTTAGTTGTCTCCACAACTATTATCACACCCATAGCTATAGAAACCACTCCTACAAGAAGCGGGTAAACCATTCCCGAGGGAAGCCTTAGTAAAGTAAATGCAACTGTAAGCATGACAGCTATTAATCCTATCAACACCAGGTTCTCTATGAAGTGCACTAAGTGCTTATATCCCTCACCTAAACTTGGTGATATAGTAGAGCCTATATACTTTGAGAGCAGTATAGATAGAATTATGCCAAGGGTGAGCACCGCAATGCCCCCTATGAGATAGGGTATGTAAGACACTACAGAGTATATCATAGCACCTCCATCACCCCCAAGAGGAATATAACCTATTGCAACAACAAGTGATAGTGCTATTATAAATGCCATTACAAGGCCGCCAATAAGACTCGACAACTCTATACCCAAAGCCTGTATACTCTTACCCAAATCTGTTTTAGCGAGAGGCTTTTCAACATACTTATCTATAACCTTATTAACAATTTTCCCAACAATGACACCAATAATTATGCCTAGAGCTACCCATATAATCGCGGCAACAATGTTTGGCAGCAATGCTATGAATGACTGCCAAAGAGCATCTAAAGCTTCTTCGGGAGTTGGCAACATTTACACCCAAAACAATTTTTAGCATTTTTACTATAAAAGCTTTTACTAGGAAAATGTTGTGAAGAGTACCCCTGGAACTGAGATATGATGAAAAGGCATTTAACGGATAAAATATTTATAGATAACTAGAGAGAACCTAATTAAGAAGGGTGGTTTCAGAAGTGGTGATTAAGTCTCAAGCATGGATACTACTATAGGGTGTCTTAAATGGATTTCAGAGAGCTATTTGATTTATTTGTCTCAACCATGGTAGTATTCTTAGCTTTCTCTATAAATTACATTGCTAGAGGAGATGTTAAAATGATGCTAGCATACCTCTTTGCAACCATAACAGCTTTCTTATTTCATGAGCTTGCACATAGATGGGTTGCTAGATCACACGGTGTTTACGCTATTTATAGAGCATGGTATCCTGGGCTTTTGCTAGCCTTACTTCTTGCTATTGGAACTAGGGGTAGCTTTGTCTTTGTTGCTCCAGGTGCTGTAGAAATCTATATGCCTATATACATACCACAACTAGAAGCTGACATAGCTATTGCAGGTCCCATGACAAATGTTGCTGCAGCATTAATATGCTTACCACTAACACTAATACACATACCGAGAATATCCAGCTACTTTTACGTCATAGGATATGTGAATGCTTTCCTAGCATTTTTCAACATTCTCCCAATACCCCCACTCGATGGATTTAAGGTGTTTAGGGTAAGTAAAGTGAGATGGATCATCACATTGATATTAGCAATAGCTATGTGGCTTACATACATGTTTCTATAAAATTCACTTATCCTCAAAATCAGAATAGCTATAGATGAAAATCTCACTTTTTAATATAGAGAAGAACTGACTTCCTCTTCACTCTAAAGGGCTGGAGCTCCCTTTAGGTGGTTCACAGACTCTCTGCATCTCTTCGAGTTTATATCTGTAAGTATATAGTTAGTGATTGATGATATTTATTTGGTTACCTTATGAAGTATCTTTAGCTCCCTGTACTCATCTAATGCATAGTGAACCCAGCCTTGCTGATGTCTTACACCTTTCATCCTTTTTATAAGTATTTTGAAGGAGGTCTGAGTTTCTGCAAGACTACTACGTCTTGCAATTATCACACCATCTACACAATGCTCAACGTAGTTAAGCATGTCTTTAGCTACTTGTGTGGAGGTGTGTAGAGATGCAAGTATTGTGATCCCCCTCGCTTTAGATATGTTTGCCCTCATATCCTTTACGTACTCAACTAACTCCTCTTGCTTGTAGTGACTTAGAAACTCGTTTAAGGAGTCTATTACCAAAACTCCTCTGTCAATAAACTTGTTTTCATCTAGTATTGTGATTACAGTATTTATGGTGTGTTGCATATTTTGAGGATCTACCTCAGCAATTACAGAGACATGCATTTTCCTATGCTCACCTCTAATTCTATAGCTATAACCATCTACTATAAAGAATAGACCCTTCTTAACATAGTCAACAACATTGAAGTTCAGTGCTGAGATCTGTTGTATAACTGTCTTGGGATCATCATCTAAGGCCATGTAGAGTACAGGTTCTCCACGATTTAGTAGAGATTTCACAATACTTATTAAAAATACACTTTTACCAGAACCACCTTTGCCGGCTATGATAATAAATGAGTTTCTAGGAATACCTTCTGGAAACAAATATTCAAACAACTCGCCAGAAATTTTTACAAAGTCTTTGGTTAGTGACATAATCTTGCACCACATTTATAATTTATAAGTTTATGCTTTTCAAGATATTAACTGTTGACTGCTAAATAAAGAATGCTATAAATCTGCATTAAAAATGCTTTTGCAAGAGGAGTTCGCAATGAGAGGTATTGTTGTGAAGGATGTGAGAAAATCTTATGTGAGTAAAGAGGGGTTTAGAAAGAAGCGTGTTGTAGAGGCTCTTAGAGGGGTGAGTTTTTCTGCAAATAGTGGTGAAATACATGCTCTTCTAGGGCCTAATGGTGCTGGAAAGACTACTCTCGTTAAGATCCTGGCAACGCTTCTTCTACCAGATTCTGGCATAGCTTATGTTGAAGGCTATGATGTTGTTTCACAAGCCGAGGAAGTGAGAAGGATAATAGGTGTGGTGCTTGATGTATCAAAAGGTTTCTACACATCGTTAACAGGTTTTGAAAACTTGGTGTTCTACGCCATGCTAAAGGGCTACTCATATTCTGATGCTAGGAAGAGAGCAAAAGATGTTTTGGAGTTAGTGGGCCTCTGGGGCATGGAAGCACATAATAGGCCTTACTATGCTTATAGCCTTGGTATGAGGGCAAGGCTCTCAATTGCAAAAGCCCTTTTGACAAATCCAAGTGTGCTTTTACTAGATGAACCCACACTTGGTTTAGATGTTGAGAGCGCAAAAATGGTGAGGAGGCTCATAGGAGACTTAGCGAAGGAGGGTAGAACAATACTTATAACAGGGCATAACATGTTTGAAATAGAGCAGATAGCAACATCAATTTCTATAATAAATAGTGGGAGGATAGTTGCCTCAGGAACTCCACGAGACTTGAAGCAAAGGTTGGGGCTGCTTCATAGAGTTGTAATTAGGGTTGAAGGAGCATCAAAAGAGTTTCTCTATAGAATTTCAAATTCTGTAAGAATAAGTAATGTGATTGTTGAAGAACTTGGTGGGGTTTCAAAAATAGTATTCTATGCTAAGGCTGGTAGAGAAGAGGTTATACAGAGTGTTTTAGAAGCACTTCGACTAGTGAATGCTAGGATGATTGATTTTGTGTTTGAAGAACCCACACTTGAAGATGCTTATATAGCTGTAGTTAGTGGTGGGTATAGTGCTGAACATAGCTAAGGCCATTGTCTATAGAGAGATCTCCTGGTTCAAGAGATTTTTGCCTGACTATGTAGTTTCCTGGATACTCCCACTAGCGTTTTCCTTAGGGGTTGTTTTTCTTCCAGCAACGCTAAGTAGCCCCACAGCTGTTATCAAAAATATGAGCATTTTATTTGGTGTTGAAATGGATTTGAAAACTGCTTACAGCATTGCTCTCATACTTACAGGTATAATAAATGTTGTAGCGATGACTGTGAATGATGTGATGCAGACTTTATTCGCAGAGTTTAGGTTCATGGAGGTGGGATCCATGATATTAGAGGCTACAAGTCTTGTGAAATACATAGCTCTCAATGCAATTCTAAGGCCATTACTCATGACACCTCTTGCCACAGTATATATGGCTCCGCTCTTGCTGTATTTAAATGGAATTGATGGATTTACAGAATTTCTCATAGTCGAGGCTATCCTAGTGCTAACTTCAGTTGTATTAGGTCTCTATGCAACTATTTTTGCCATACCCCTAACGTTTCACACTAGTGTGTCAAGGCCGTGGACAATAGCAAACATCTTAGCACCTGCGATCTTAGCAGGTACAGGAATATACATACCTGTAGAGCTTGTTCCCTTAGCCCTCAGGCTCATTGCACTAACCACACCAGTTCCAGAAACATGTAAAGTGCTCTACGTGATTGCTTCAAAGGGGTTTTCACAAGTACTACTAACCTTTGGAGCAGTCTTAGTATTCTTCACAACGCTATACATAGCTTTCTCTGGACTTTTGTCAAAAAGTGCTGAGGTTAGGGTGAGGAGAGGTTGAATATGAGGAGATTAGCTCACTTAATTTATATAGGGTTTCAACTGGCTAAAATGCATATAACAAGCTACGTTGCGTCAATTGTTAGCTCAGTTCTGTGGTTTTCAATAATGTTCATTCCCACAGTGCTCTTCAGCGGACTTGGAGTACAAGCTCTACTCGCACTTGCACCAGGTGTTTATGCAATGGCTGTAGCAATGTCAGCTATGTGGGTTTCAACAGAATTTCTGAGGTGGAATGTGTATCATGGTCTCACTGATCTCTTTAGGGAATGCGGGCTAAATGTATTTCATTACCTTCTCAGCAATTCCATTGTTGACGTGATTTTCACAGGCTTTGCAAGCTATTTTCTCTCCATAGCAATAGCCTCAGCTTATCTTAAAATCAGCATTACCACAACACTACCCCAAAATCCTATATACATAGCACTAGCAACTCTTTTAGCAATACCAGTTTACCTGCTCATAGGGGCACTTATAGGATACCTTATGACCTCTACAAACATAAGCGGTGTTTGGGTTAACATAATACAAATACTTACAACATTCGGCACAGTAGTACCGCCAAAGATATTCCCAAACCCGTGGATAGCTCTGGCAAATCCTGCAACAATTGTTGCAGAGCTTTTTAGAGCAGGATACGGTATTAACAATTTGCCTTTAACACAGCTTCTAACTCTAACCCCCTTATTTACAGCGATATTCATTGTTGTGAGCAGCTGGATAGGATTGCTATGTGAGAGAAGAATAGCTAGATATGGAATGGAATATAGATACTAGAAACCATCTTCTCATCACAAGAGAGATTTCTGAAGTAATTCATTAACTTCTCAAAAGTTAGGAGAATAAATTTCAAAATCTGAGCATCTCTTGCGATGCTGTCATAAACCCAGGTAAATACAGTAAATAGATTCAATAGCTCATAAATCTAGCTCTCAACAACCAATCTCAAAACATCTTACATTTTCCGGGTTTAGCACATTGTGTATAGCAATTCTAATTGATAGTAATTAGCAATAAATAGTGTATCGTAAGTAGCGAGGTTCTTTAATGACTTCTAAATGGGTTCTGGGTAGTAGTTAGTAATACCAAGTATTGTAGTAATTAAGGTCATTCACGAATATATTCTCTTCATAGGCTCTGCACACCCATCTAAATGGACATGAAAAGCACTTGGGATTTCTCTGCATACAAATACTTCTTCCAAAAAGCCAGAAGAAGTCATCCAATAAAAACACATCGACATCACTTTCCTTAGACATAGCCTTAAAGCCTTCTCTTACAGAGATTCGTATTAAGATGTCTTCATCATGTAGAAGCTCTATTTCATTCAAGACCTTCTTAAAGAGCATTTCTTCAAGCCTAATTATGCCAAGCCTTAGAGCAACCCTCGTCAGATGATTATCAACAGCTACATGTAGATTTTCTACATCTCTCGGTCTAAATACCCCTCTGTAAACCAGGAATTTGACTAAGAGAAAAGATTTCTTTTCAACAGGATCCTGATATGCTTTAAATATCTTGAGCAAGTCTAGGAGGCCATATCCTTCTAAGGATCTGAGATAGCCTTTGGAGTGATGAATTAATGCAAGTACATCTCCACTATATAGTGAAAGAAGTTTTTGCCCTAGATCCCTTAGCAACAGAGCTCTAAGCTGAGGGTCAGGAACCCTTGCTTCATCTATGTGAAGCCATGCAATAACATCGTCTGTAGTTACCTTTGCTAGGTTTGTGGAGTCAAAAAACTCCGGTTTCTCTCTATACATCTTCATACCAAGTCTATATAGAAGATCTGCACCTCTAGCCTTCTCACCATCTACAGTGGCTTCATATGGCTTACCAGGCCTACTTAGTCTATGGTCCATAGCAACCATTACGAAAAAGTATAGAGCAACCTTTTTAAGAGGATCTTCAGGTGGTGGGTAGTATCTAGGGTCAAATACGTTAAATCTTGAAGAACCTAGGTTAAGGCTCTTAATTACCTTACTTACTAGTGCAATTCTCTCTAAATCTATAAATGGCATAAGACATCCGTCTAAAGACTTGATACAGAGTTGTAGCTGTTCTAGGCAGCTCTTTCTTCCCTAAAATACACTTCACCTAATGCTCGAGGTGTTGCAAGCTTTTTATGTAGGGGTGTGCTGTACACTATTGTAACTATGGTTATGGATGCTATGTAGGGAATAGCGTTAATGACGTCTGGAGGAATTCCATAGAGTAGCTGAAGAGAGTATATTGATGTATAGAGGTAGCCGAAGGCCAGGGTTATAGGGTATGAGAGTAGAGGGTGCCAGGTAGAGGCCATGGCTAGGGTTATGGCAAGAAAGCCGTAACCTCTTCCAGTGTACTGAGACCACCCACCTCTATACACAGTTGCATATATATAGCTCCCTATACCCACAGCGATATAGCCAATAATGCTAGCCAAAAACCTTATTCTCCAAACCTTGACACCTGAGTGCTCAGCTGCTCTAGGATTAAATCCACATGCCCTTATAGCTGTACCTATAGATGTCTTGTATAAAATGAGCCATGTAAGAGCTGCTGTGAGGATGCTTATTGAAGCAAGTGTTAGTGAATTTAGATTGAGTGTTGTTATTGATGGCGATTGTTGAAATCTCAATCCTATCAAGGCGCTTAAGCCATAGAATAGTATATTTAGTGCAAGCCCTGTTAATACATGGTATGCGTGAAGTATGTTTATGAATATCATGAAGAGTGATGCAAAGGCTAATGTTATTGTGACTGTGATTAAAAGGCTTATGAGATACCCAAAGTTTTGTGTAGAGACAAAAGCTGTTGCAATAGCTGCTGTGATAATTCCATCTAGAGCTAGGTTAATAACACCACTCCTCTCAACAAATATATCTCCCAAGACCCATAGAGCTAGGGCTACTACCAATGGATCTGAAATAATTTTCACTACTTCTACTAGCATGAAACTCACCTAAATCTGATAACAATTCTATACCTAGTTAAGAAGTCAGCAAGTAGTATAAGAGCGAGGAGGAATCCAACAATAGTGCTTGAAAGAGCATCGCCAACTGCTGCGCTACCAATTTGTAGACCAAAGCTTAGGATGTATAGCACTGCTGTGTAGTACGATGCTGGGATTACAAACAGGGGGTTTAGCCCGCCAAGCCAAGACACCATGATTGATGTAAAACCATAACCACCCCCAACAATGGATCCTTCCACAAGCTTCTTATGATAAACCAATATCTTCACACCCCCTGCAAAGCCTGCTAAGGCCCCTGAGATTAGAAACGCTATAAGGAAAAGTTTTTTACTCGATAAGCCAGAGAGCTCAACAAAATGAATACTTGAACCAAGGGCTCTCAATGCTATGCCCACCCTAGTCCTATATAGAAACAGGTATAGTAGTACAGCTATTGCTATGCATGCCACTACTACATACCATGAAAAGCTATAGCCTGGGGCAGTAGGTATTCTCGATTCTATGGGTATCATATCCGTTGTTGGATACCCATAAACAGTTCTACCCCTCCAAGGCCCTTTAACTAAGTAGTTTGCTACATAATACGCTATAAAGTTCATTAGAAGTGTTGTAAGAGCTTCATTAATGCCTCGAAACATTTTTAGAAGTGCTGCAGGCAATGCCCATAGTGCACCAAAGAGAGATGCAAAGATTAGTGCTGCTATTGGTGCTATAATTTCCTGTCTTCCGAGAGGGGTGAAAAGAGCTATGAATGTAGCTCCTATTGCACCAAAAACAAGTTGCCCTTCTGCACCAAGGTTCCAAGCATTTGCACTAAACGCTAAAGAAAGTCCTACTGCAGTTGGTAGTAGTGTTGATATGTAAACAAAGACATTGAGGTTTGTGAAGCTTTGAAAAAGCGTTATAGAGATAAGCTTTAGCGGGTTTCCAGTAGCAATAGAGGTTAGAGTTGCAGCAAGTAGTAGCCCTAGAAGAATTACCAGCACCTTTGCTAACACTGTTGCGATCTTCGATAGCTCTCTCTTAACAATAGCTACCTTAGGCATGAACCATGACCTTCTCTATATCCTCTCTATAACTCTCTAGATCAGGGGTCTCAAAAAATCTCACAATTTTGCCGCTAACCATAACTCCTAATCTTGTGGAAATGTGAAGAACCTCTTCTATATCTTCAGATAGAAGAAGAACAGCTGAACCAGATTCCGCTAACCTTTGCAAGATACTTAGAGTCAAAGTTTTTGACCTTTCGTCAAGCATTCTCGTTGGGCTATATGCTACTACAACTTTTGGCGTTGTTAGTAAAAGCCTTGCTAGAGAAACTTTCTGTATATTGCCTCCAGAAAGCTTAGCAACATTTATGAAAGGATTGCTTGGATTTACATCAAGCTTCTTTATCAGAGCATCTAGGAGTTCTCTAGATACTTTAGACTGTGAAAATAGCTTCACATTTTCAGCAACTGTAAGCCCCATTGCCACACCTTCTTTGAATGGATCTTCAGGTACGTAGATAAGACCCTTTTTAATTCTTTCACTTGCTGGTGCATGTGTTATTTCATTGCCGTTGAGCATTATCCTGCCCCTGGCAGCCTTTCTTAAACCAGCTATAGCTTCTCCTAGCTCCTTCTGGCCATTGCCAGCAATGCCTACAATAGATATGAGCTCTCCAGACCTTACATTGAGAGAGACATCGTTTACCGAAGGCTTTCCATGTTCATCAAAAACTATTAGGTTTTCTACGGATAGTGCAAAGGATTCATGTGTAATCTTCTTTGGGGATCTCTTAAATGTTGTCAAATATTCTTCAGAACCAAACATTGCACGTCTAATTGTTGTTACATCAACACCTTTCTCAAATACTCCAACAACATTCCCTTTTCTAAGGACAATAAACCTGTCTCCCATCTCGATTGCTTCCAATATCTTGTGGGTTATGTACATAACAGAACCTCCTCTAGCAGCGAATTTTTTAATTATATCGAGGAACTTTAGCTTGAGCTCTCGAGGAAGATATGTTGCAGCTTCATCTACAATAAGCAATCTGGGTTGGGTTATTAAGGCTTTTGCAAGGTCTATGAATTGCTTTTCAGTATAACTAAGAGTATAAACACCTCTATCAACATCTATAGCCATTCCCAGATCATGTAATGTCACTTCAAGCTTTTTCTTCAAATCTCTCGATGGGGATGTGTTGAGAAAGAGTGCTACATTTTCAAGAACAGACATATCGTCTATTAGTTGAGGTCTTTGACTTACTAGAAATATGCCTCTATTCTTTGCCTCTGCTGGCGATGAAAAAACTGTTACAACATCATCTACTTTAATATAGCCTTTATCTGGAAAATAAAGTCCATAGAGTATTTTAGCTAGCGTAGATTTTCCAGAGCCATTCTCACCTAGAACAGCTAGGATTTCTCCAGGGTATATCTCTAGGCTAACACCGTTAAGTGCAGTAACATCTCCAAACTTTTTGTAAATTTCAACAACCTCGATGAAAGGTTTGCGCATCATCATGTGAATTACCTATGAAGATATATTAATAAAAAATATTCTATTTTTAGAGAACATTATATTCTTCCCTGGAAAGCTACCCAGGATACGAAGAAGTCCATATTCCATAGATCATCATGTGTAAGTCTCTCTCCAGCAGGTATATCTACTTCAGCATTGTCAGGTTTCCCTGTGCAGAACCTTGAGTAATGCATTCCTGGGAGACAATAGCCTTTTAGAGGTCCTGTAAACGGTTCAAAACTTGGTGCTATTAATACTGTAGGTACGTGGCTAGCGCCCGTTGATATATTTTCTATAGACTCTAGTAAATGTGTTATAGCCTGTCCTTGCAGTGGTTGCAGTAGTGGTGCTTCCTTCATTTGCTGATATCTTCTCATCACAAGGTCATATACTGTTAGCTCCTCTCCAGTCAAAACATCCTTAACCTTAATGCTTTTGAGTATAGGTATGAACTTGGGGTTTATATGCATTATACTACCATTTGGATACACATATGCTCCGAGATCAACAGCTCCGGAATTGAGTAGATACCAGTAATCAACATTTTCTAGATTGCCTGGTCTGTATATACCTGCCTTGACCTTGGCTAGGATATCGGTGTATATAACCTCCCATCTCACTAGCTGCCCACTAACTACTACATCTGGTCCCCACTCATACATCGGGCTGTAGTGACTGAAAACATATACCTCCTTACCCTGCTTATATAAGTTCTCAGCATACTCAACTGTAGCTGCGGAATCCTCTGTAAAGGCAAGCACATCAACATTGAACTGCTTTACAAGTGTATCAGCTGCAGCCCTAGCCTTATCAGGGTCGAACCACTCACCAATCTCTATAACGTATACTGTTATGTTCTTGCCTAGCTGCTCTCCAACCTCCTTTGCACCAATGGCATATGCATTTATATGCCTGATAACCTCGGGAATAGTGTGTGCTGCTACATAACCTATTTTACCAGTTTTTGTAAGTGCACCAGCCATTAATCCATTGAGGTAGTACTCTTGATAGAGATCAGCAAAGTAAGTGCCCATGTTTGGAGCTCTCTTGTATCCAGAGCAGTGGAAGAACATGATGTTTGGATATTGATGAGCTTTGTCATAGGTCTGATCCATGAAGTCAAAGCTCGTAGTAAAGATAACTGTGTATCCCTTACGAACCAGGTCATCTATTACAGCAGGTGATTGGTCAGCACTAACCTTTTCAACATATGTTGTCTCTAGCCAATCCTTGAAAAGCTTTTCAACAACTCTTCTACCAACATCATGCATATAGCTCCAGCCAAAATCACCGACAGGACCTACATAAATCCATGCAGCCTTAATCTTTTCAGGAACAGTATACGACACTTGAGTAGAGGGTTGGGAGGTCTGCAGAGTAGTGGTTACAGTTACTGTAGTAGTTAAGGGTGCTCCTGTTAGTGTAGTAGTCATTGTTACTGTTTTCTGAGGTGTTGTATAATAACCTGCGTAGTACCCTACCACTATACCTATAATCAATAACACTATTGCTAACACATAGCCAGTTACTCTAGCCATTCACCTACACCATAATGATTCATTGTTCCAAACCTTAAAAAACTCTTTGTATAATACTTATGTATTTATTTACATAGCTTATGGAAAATTTATGTATTGCAATTTTGAATCAGAAATCTGTATATCCAGACCTTAATGTTTAGGTTAAGAAAGGTAGATTTATAAAGTTAAGCACATAAAGGATATTAAAATGGTTTTGTTTGGGTGACTATGCACCTTGTCTAATAGCATGGCTAAGGTGTTTTTGAGAAACTTTAGCAAGTATATCAATGCTGATGCTGGCAAAACTTTTCTCGATGTTTTGAGAGAGAATGGAATTCCTATAAGATCTGATTGCGGTGGTATTGGCGAATGTGGGAAATGCAAGATAATTGTTGAGAGGGGTGTAACTACACCTTTAACAGAAGCTGAGAAGAGGTTTTTGAGTGTAGATGATATTGATAAAGGAGTGAGGCTAGCTTGCCAGGTTAAGGTTGTTACTGGAGAGTATACTGTTTGGATTCCTTTTGAAAGCCTTTTGCAGAAATATAAATCTGCTGATATAGGTTTTGAAAGAGAGGTTGTTCTAAAGCCTGCTATAAGAAAGTTTTTTGCTCTTGCTAAACCTGCTTCTCTAGAGGATGTTAGGGCTGATCTAGAGAGGTTGTTAGAAGGGGTTTCTAGTTATGTAGATGTTGATGGTGTTGATACCGATTTGTATATAGTTAAAAAAATTCCAGATGTGCTTAGAGGTGGCGACTGGTCTACAACTCTAGTTTTCTGGAACAACAAGCTTCTCGATGTTGAGGCAGGCGACACGAGGAAAAGACTCTATGGCGTCGCTGTAGATATTGGGACATCGAAGATAGTGTTACACCTTGTGGATCTGAGTACAGGGGAAACAGTAGCTGTTGAGTCTATGCAGAATCCTCAAGCTAGTTTTGGAGCAGATATAATCTCTAGGATAACATATGCTATGAAGAGTTCTGAGAACTTAGCTAAGTTACAGCAACTTGTTATAAGAGCTATAAACATTCTTATAGAGAGGACGACTTCTAGGAGTGGTGTGGATAAGAGGGATGTGTATGAAGTTGTAGTAGCAGGAAATACAGCTATGCACCATCTCTTCCTTGGTATAAATCCTAGCTATCTAGGGTTGTCACCATATGTACCAGCTGTTAGAAGGGGTGTATATGCATATGCTAAGGAGCTGGGGATAGAGATTAATGAAAGAGGTGTTGTATATGCATTGCCAGTTGTAGCAGGTTATGTAGGTTCAGATGCACTTGCAGATGCTGTGGCAGTTGGACTCGATGAATGTAAAGAGCCTTGCATGCTAATAGATATTGGTACAAATAGCGAAATCATATTGAACACAGGCAAGGAAATTCTTGCATGCTCAACACCAGCAGGACCTGCTTTTGAAGGAGCCTCTATATCCTTTGGAATGAGAGCTGTAGTTGGAGCTATAGATCAGGTGTTTATATACTTTGACAAGTCCCTAGGAGATTACAGCGTGAGATATACTGTTATTGGAGGTTCGAAACCTGTGGGGATATGTGGTTCGGCACTCATTGACATTGTAACTAATCTCTATAAGTTGGGGATAATTGATTTTAGGGGGAGGTTCAGAGAAGGTGTGGAATCCAAGAGACTCACAGTAGAAAATGGGAGAAAGAAGTTTGTGATAGTGTGGGCTAGTGAAACAGGTATAAACAAGGATATAGCTATCGATGGAAGAGACATAAATGAATTCATCTTAGCAAAAGCAGCTGTTGCAACTGGAATAAATGTGCTTCTAAGACACACAAACCTCAGTGTTGAAAATATTGAAAAAATTTATATAGCAGGCTCTTTCGGCACATACATAAACATTGAGAACGCAATGGAAGTAGGGTTGCTGCCAAAAACAAGCCAAAGAAAATACACCTTCGTCGGCAACACTGCTATCAGCGGTGCAAAAATGGCTCTAAAATCAGTGGAAATCAGAAAGAGATTTGAAGAACTAGCAAAGAAAATAAATTACATAGAACTAGCAGCACACCCCCTATTCAAACAAGAATTCGTGCAAAACCTCAGACTACCTTCATACATTATTTCAAAACCTGTATAACACCTATTAGTTGCTATAAAACCGCTTGCTGTTTCTCGGTAGATAGTGGTTCACAGCCTCTCATATTCGCTTTTTTCAGGCTCTCCACCATCTACTTCTCAACGGTCTCCCCAAGCCCCCTCACCGCAGAAGCTCATCGCTAGTTGCCTAGCGATTCAAAGCCCTGCGGGTCTCGGAAACTTGGGGTCACTAACCAAGCTTATAAACAACAGCAACTTATAAACTCAACTCTAGGTCTTAAACATCAATGAAAATAAGTGTTGCAAATAATTATGAAGACCGAAACAGCCCTGGTGTTTTTCTTCTTTAGTTTCTTTTTTCTCATAGTATTTCTTATATGTTAAACCTCTAACAATTGCTGCATATATATGTAGCCTGTAAGCCTCTCTTCTATCCCAATACTCTCTAACTACTTTTCTTGCAAGTTCGAGAAATTCATCTGCTTCCTCAGGTGTTAGCCCATCTTTTTCACTCTTCTCAAACAACTCTTTTAACCTCCCCCACTCCTCCTTACTTAATGGATTTGCTGTAGCAAGCCTCTAAAACCCTTCAACTCTTTCATAAAAACACCCTTATACTTCTCCTCTATAACACCTTCTATAGCTAAAAACTCTAGTAAGAACTCTTGATAACCTGTAAACGCTTCTCCTAACCTCTCTAACCTTGAAGACCACTTCCTATCCATCTCACCAAACTCCGCATTAACATAATCTCTCAACTCAATAAACTTTTTACCAACATCATTAAACCCCTTATCACTATACTCTTTTAATTCGCTAAATTTCATATCTACATAATTCTTTAATTCAGCAAACCTCCGATCAACATCGTTAAACCTTTTATCAACTTCATTAAATCTTTCATCAATAACTTTGAACCTATAGTCAATTTCTCTAAATTTTCCTCCAAGCCAATGAGCAACACCTGCAATGATAGCTAAACCTCCTAAACCACCAATAGCGGAAAATATATTCAATACAAACGTTGCATCCACCAATTTCTTCGCTCACCCTATAGATGAAAGGGGTTAAATTAGGTTATAAAAGTTTGTCACTGAAAGCTTGCCCTTTATGGTGGGAGTGAATGAAAAGGATTATAATCTTTCTTTGTTTAACTGATCTTGGTAATGAGTGTTAAACTCTTTGAGCTATTGGCGATGATAAGCAGCTTATCAATAGCCCCGAGTCTCGAGAGGGGTAGTGGGCTGGAGACCCAGTCTGGGACTAAATTTTGAAGTGGGGGAGACGTGGTCCAAATCTCCCTGCCTTTGCAAAAACCTCATATTTTAGGGTGGAGAGGAGGTCATGTTCCTAAGAGAAAACATTGTCCTCGATACTGAGACCAGTATATCTATGCAATGCTAAAGTACAGTTCTCACTAAAGTTAGCTGTGTCACCAGCGCAGGTGCTGCTATGATTAAGAGATAGAGCATAGTTCTCTGCAATCCTAGTGTAGATATAAGAAATCCATAATATAGCTATAGAAATAGTTGAGATAAGCAATGAAACTGAGTTGAGTACACCTATAGATACCCACTATTCACAAGCATATTAATCAAAACTCTGTTGAAAGGTGCTAAAGCTACGCTTATGATAACAGGTGCTAAAACAGTTGCCAATAATATATTCTTAGTCGAAATGAAGACTAGTAACGGCATGGTGTAGAGAGGTGGTAACGACATTAATAAGAGAATTTTTCTCTTTTATGGGAATAGATAGAAGAGTCATAGCTGTTGATAGTAAACTATACTAGGTAAATGTCCAGTATGCTCCATTACAACTTTGTTCTCTCTTCAATATTTCTTATTGAAATTGATTATATACCAATATTATAAATCATAGAGTTTATTGACCGGCAGATTTATTAGTAGATTTAGCAAATACTACTAGCTAGTGGTACTTTTATGCCTGTGTTTAGTGTTAAAATAAGTAGGGAGTTGAAGGAGAAGATGGAGAAATATAGGGGAAGAGTTAACTGGGCTGAAGAAATTAGAAAAACTATTGAGGAAAGAATAAGAGAGTTTGAAGCTGAAGAGAATTTTGAGAGAGTATTGAGGGAGTTAGAGAAAGCTGAGTGGGGTGTTCCTAAAGGTTTTTCAGCTATGTCTGTGAGGGAGGATCGTGATAGTGGTTGATGCCTCTGCTGCTGTAGCGTTCTTCTTAAGAGAGGAGGGTTGGAGAGATATAGCTCCATATATGAGGCGTGGGGTATCTGTTGATCATCTTATAAAAGAATTTTACAATGCTGTATGGAAATCTCTGTATCTCAAGAAGCTTCCTGGTCTTGAATCTGCTCAAAGAATTCTACAGCTGTTTAAGAGCTATGTAGAGAAGAATATTGTCATAGAACCTGAGGAAAAGTATATGGACAAAGCATTTGAAATATCTGTAGAAGACCATATAACCATCTATGACGCTCTATACATAGCTTTAGCAATCAATAAGAAATTACCCCTACTTACACTTGATGAAAAACAACGTCACACAGCTTTAAAACTCAGTATAGAAGTTCTGCCATAGGCATGCCCAGCTACTGAAGATTAGTTTAGGTTTTGAATGTTTCAAAAGCTGACTTCCTCTCTGCCCTGAAGGGCTAGGATTTTTGTTAGTGTGGGGAGGTTTGAAATCGAAGGTTTATCATAAAAAGTTGCACCAGATGCAATACTGGATGCCTTCATTATTAACGTATTAGTAGCTAAAACAATTGAAAATTGATTAAAGAGGGGGTTACACCACCGATATAGATGAGTTTAAATATTCCAAGAGGTGATGAATCTAATAGGAAATAGCTTGAGAAGTATAGAAATAGAAATTGAGTTGCTCTTCTAACTTAAATTTAAGAATCAATATATTAAGAATATCTAGGTGGTCTATATGTCTAGAGTTAGTTTAGCTTGGCTATATGCTATAACTAAATATGGTTATCCACCACCTATGGACAAAGTTTTCAGTGTTATCGATGATGCTACTAGACTTGGTTTTAAAGCTATTGAGCTTGAAGTTGTTGGTGAGAAGAATCTTAGAGAATTTGAGGAGTTTAAGAAGAAGTTGAAAGATTATATCGATGCTAAAGGTCTTGTAGTTATTAATGTTGCGGCTATTTTTAGAGAACTTCTATCACCCGATGAAAGTGTTAGAGAGAATGCTTTGGAATGGTTTAGAAGAACATGCGATCTAGCTACATACTTCAACTCACCTATGGTTCAAATAGATACGTTTACACCTCCCATAGAGTTCATTGGTGTTAAACCTTATTCAACAGCAATTGTATTTGGTGAAAAGTATAGAGTTAGAATACCCTCGGGATTTTCATGGAGGGGTTTCTGGAAGATGTTTATCGATGTTGTAAAGAGGTGTTCACTTATAGCTAAAGACTATGGTCTTCTACTCTCTATAGAACCTAGGATTGGTGAAACAATTAGTAATTCTGATGCTATGTTGAGATTGCTAGACGAGGTTGGGGAAGATAATCTTGGTGCTGTTCTAGATACTGGTCATCTGCATGCTGCTAAAGAATTAATACCTCTATCAATTGAAAAGCTAGGCGAGAAAATACTCTATGTACACATATCTGATAACGATGGTAGAGATAACTACCATTGGGCACCAGGGAAAGGAACTATAGACTGGGAAGCTGTATTTGAAGGGTTGAAGAGACATAACTTTAAAGGGTATATAGCTATAGATGTTGGTGGTCAAGATATTAGGGATAGACTAGATGAAGAAGTGATAGAGGCAAAGAAATTCATTGAGGAAATGGGGAAGAAATACCATCTATGCTGACCTCCTCCCCACCCTAAAGGGCGAGCTTTCAGTTGTAAGCTCTTGTGAGCATGATTCGCGGATTCCATTACCACATGCAGCACTTGTTATGCACCTGTATATCTGAGACTTTGTTGAATTCTCCATATAAGGAGCTTCTCAACAACATTTTTGAACTTTTTAAAATGCTAGCTATACTGCGGGATAAACAGAGATGACTACAAGCATTAATGATAGGGAGAGGTTGAAGCGGGAGTTTTTGGAGCTTTTGAAGAGTGATGAGGAGTTTAGGCTGGCTGTGGCGGGGCTTCTAGGGTTTGAAACTTTGTTGAATGAGTTGAAGAGACTTAGGGAAGATTTCCAGGCATTTGTAAAGCTGGAGGAGAAGAGGTGGGAGGAAAACGACAAGAGATGGGAAGAGAATGAGAGGCGTTGGAGAGAGAATGAGAAGATGTGGGAGGAGGCATTCAAAAGATTCGAAGCTATTGAAAAGACCTTGGC
>Ga0080004_1076579_pt1 | contig 46882 bp, 55 predicted proteins | sample WasSprMetagenome_FD_69207 | JGI IMG/M metagenome (GOLD analysis project Ga0080004, IMG submission 69207) | Sulfidic aquatic microbial communities from Washburn Spring, Yellowstone National Park, USA - WS (SPADES assembly) (version 2) | ecosystem: Environmental > Aquatic > Thermal springs > Hot...
AAAGAACACGGAGCTCGTAGACGAATTCGCAACCTGGGCCAAGGAGGCAAACCCAAGCGTAAAGTGGGTGGTTGAAACCACGGGGAAGCTTGCTGAGCTGAGTGAAGAGGAGCTCGGAAACCTGAGAGAAGCCTTAGCAAAAGTTGAAGAAAACCTCTGGCCTAGACTGTTCAACACCTACTTCAAGACCGCGGACCTTGAGCAGGGTAAAAGCATAGCGAACGCATTGGCCGAAGCTGTCTCGAAGAATCCTAATGTGCTCGACATCTGGGAGAAGGCTGTTGAGAGGAATGCAAAGATGCTTGTTTCAATGGCTACGGCGACCGCTGAGGAAGGCGCCCAGCTAGAGATCGGTGGAAAGGTTGAGCCTGGGTACTACTGGGCTCAAGCGGTTGAACAGAAGTCGGGAGGGTTGATGGAGGATGTTAGGAAGATTGAGGAGGGGCAACACGCTGTCTACTTTAAGGGTGCTTCCTACGGCGATGCATACGTCCTCATCTTCGCGAAAACCAACCCCGGGGAGGTTCTTACCCGTATAGAGGTTGAAGACGACGTTCTCCTGAAACATGTTGAGAAAACATACGGGCTTACTCTTGCAGTCGAAGGGGAGAATGTTTACCTCATGACTCCCGACGATTACAGGATTAAAGTTGATGCGGAATTAGGCGGAACCAGTAGCAATGTCTACGTTAAGCTTGAGTTCGTCGATTCGGAAGGGGAGAAGCATATCCTCCATGTCGGTAACGAGGGAAGTCTAGACATATTGTTTAAGGATACTCATACTTCAGTCAACAGGGTTTACCAGAAGCTTGTCAGGGACGACTCCGGACAGGTTGTAGCTAGGATGGTTTACGTCAAGTACATGAGCGGAAATGTTGAGTCAACAGATAGTTTCGCGGTAACCAGTAATCCTCCGAGCCGCCCGGCCTACTTCCTGGATAACGAGGCCGGGTTCATAGGGGTTGAGTCGGGGCAGAGGTATTTAGAGTTCAGGGATACCCTTGCGGACATCCTGGGGAAGGACGCGTATGAGAGCCTCGTCAATGACATGGAGAGGGGGATGGCGGTGGTCGGGGTTGCTTACGAGGCGGGTGGCGAGAGAAGGATGAAGTGGACCACCAGCACTAGGATGGAGCTGGATGTCGAGGGCGTTGAAAAAGTGCTTGGCGTCGCGGTGGCGAGGATGAACGGGCTTGGAGTTAGCGTTGGAGACACCAGCTTAAGGGTTGAGGTTGACGACGCGGGGGTTAAGCGTTTAAGAATTGAAGCCGCCGGAGCATCTAGGAGCTTCGAGGTCGGGGACGCTGGCTTCAAGAAGCCCAAGGGCAGTATCGTGAACCTTGAAATACCGCTTAAGAGCGAGGACGCAATCGGGTTCAGGCTAACCCTAGGGGATGACGGCAGGTCGGTGAAGGTTACTCCAGAAATCGTGAAAACAGGGGGGAACTATCGTAATATAATTTACCTCGAATATCACGCTGAGGTCGAAGTTCTGGATATTTTATTGAAGGATGTGCTATTCGTCAAATATGAGGATGATGGAGATATTCCTCTAACGATTATAGGCATAAATGAACAAATACCTAGGAGGGCGTCCAATGCACCTGCACACTTTATAGCAATGTTTTATGAGAAGATACGCTTTGAAAGCGAGGGTGGAAAGATTACAGAGATGGAGCATAAATATGATTTTATTGAGGCTGAGAAGAAAAAATTTAACAAAGAATGCGTATTTTTCGATTATAAAGGAGTGACAAAGGATGGAGATGAGGCGATCATTGAGGTGAAGCATGGATATGAAACAGGGGACCTCGAAGACTTAAAAAAGGATTCCGATATATATCTGTACATTGCCGAGAAAAATGGTTGGGTCTTAATGTACCGGTTCTACGATGAGCCTCAGAGCGAAAACGCAATAGGGTTATTCAATTACCTTAAAGAGCTAAGTAAGGAGCATCCTGGGAGGTTAAGAATCTTCATTAAAGGTGTGGAGTGGAAGGGAGGTTAGATGAGCCACTACTACCTAAGGATAAGGGTTTCAAGCAAGACCCCGCGGGAGGCTAGGAAGGAGCTTAAGGAGGTTAAGTATAAACGCCCCATTTGGTGGACTGATATTGAGGTACTGCAGTTAAAGGGCTTAAAGTATATGCCGACAATAATCTATGCTGCAAGCGGAGTGCCTAAAAGGCCTTCTGAGTTTTTGCCCTCTAGGATCGGCTTATCGCTCTCCCACTTCGAAGAAGTTATTAAGGTATTTGAGGAATTAAGGCAGAAGGTTAATGTTAGAATCGTTAGGTCATGGAGCAGGGCAGATTATGCCCTCTGGCCCAACGACGTCCTCAGCCTTAGGAAGGTCCAGGATGAGGTAAACTGGCTTACAAAACGAGACCTGCTATCTAAGGAAGACCCTGAGGACAGGAAGATAGCTGAAAAGCTTCTTCCCCATATTCATTGGCATGGAAAAGAGAAGTTAACGTTTGAAGATAAAATAGACAAGGTGATAGAATCTGAAAATGAGTGGAGCAAAGACTTCGCCAGCTATTTCTTGAAGCTGATAGATATTTCGAAAAAATATCCTACTGCGAAGTTCTGGCTTTACGTAGAAACCCCTGGATGAGAAACCGTTTCGAGGCCCAAGGCAGAAGGATTACGGAAAATAGAATGTAAGTATAAGGGCTATTTCTTTGATTATATAGGCGATTTAAGAAAAGTATTGAGGTTAAGCATGGATATGAAACGGGTGATCTTGAAGACTTGAATAAGGATGCTGATGTATACCTGTATATTGCCGAGAAAGAGGGGCGGGTCTTAATGTATAGATTTTATGATGAGCCTCAGAGCGAAAACGCAATAGGATTATTCAACTACCTTAAAGAGCTGAGTAAGGTACATCCTGGGAGGTTAAGAATCTTCATTAAAGGTGTGGAGTGGAAGGGAGGCTAGTGAGATGAGCAATTACTATCTCAAGTTAAGGATTTCTAACAAGACTCCGTGGAAAGCTAGGAGAGAGCTTAAGCAGTATAAGAGCAAGAGCTTCTTTTGGATCGAGATAGAACTCATGCAGTATAAGGGCTTGAAGTATATACCGACTATAGTTTATACTGCATCCTTTATTGCTGAGGAGCCTTCAGATTTCCTATCCTCTTACATCGGCCTTCCTCCTTCCTACTTTGAGGAGGTCATTAAAACGTTTAGGGAGTTGAAGCAGCGAATCGATGTTAGAATCGTCAGGCCAAAGGGCAGGGCAAAACATGCTCTCTGGTCCAACGACGTCCTTAAACTTAAGGAGGTTCAGGACGAGGTTCATAGGCTCGTAACGCATCCCTTGTTATCTAGGGAGGACCTTGATGATAGGAAGATGGCTATGAGGCTCCTTGCCCACAGCTCTCTTAAGTACGAGGAAATGGAACTAGAGGAAAAAGTTAACCGCAAGATAGAATTCGAAAACGAATGCTTAAGGGATATCGGTAGCTATTTCCTGAGTCTAATCGACATTTCTAAAAAATACCCTAGTGCAAGGTTCTGGTGGTATGTAATATTGCTATAAAAAGAGGAGAATGCAATCCTGATGTACCGCTTCTACGATGAGCCTCAGTCCCCGAATGCAAAAGCCCTCTTCGAGTATCTTAAAGAGCTTTATAAAAGCAATAGGGATGTGCTTAAGATTTTCATTAAAGGTGTGGAGTGGACTGGAGGTTGAGGCATGACGCAACTCGTCCTCGGCATAAAGGCCTCAAGCAGGTGTTCGCGAAAAGCTAGGGAGGAGATCGAGCGGCTTGATAAGGAGGGCTTATGGTTTGGCTGGAGCGATGTCAAGGCTCTCCAGCTCAAGGGCTTCAAATACATACCAATGCTTATTCATACATGCCATATCATCCGTAATGACGAAGATCTACGGGAAATACGCGAAGCATCGCTACCGATGTCGCTATTCTTCGGTTATGATCTACCGTTCTCCTACTTTGAGGAGACCTACCGGCTGTTCAACTCCCTGAGGGAGAAGATAAAAGTGAGGACGAGGTTCGTGAGGTTGCTAAGAGGAAGGGGGATGCGCGCGCTCTGGCCGTGCGAGATACTGGATTTGAAAGAGGTGCAGGACGAGATAAACCGTCTCGCGTCGCAGACTCTGCTCTCGAAGGAGGACCCCCAGGACATGGAGGTCGCCAAGAGACTCCTCCGATGGTTTTCCAAAGAAGAATCAACGCTAGACCATGCAATAGATAGTACAAACTGGAGTGGCAAAAAGTTTGGCGAATTCTTCATGAAAGCCCTGGAAATCCGCAGGAAGTATCCTAACGCAAGGTTCTGGTTTAGTCTTGAAGTATTATAGAATTAAACTTTTTGTTAGACAGTTACTAAAGGAATAGATGAAATTAGAAAAATGTATCCAAATGGAATCAAGCCGATAGGAAATACTCTCAAAACGTGGAAATCCACTGCCGGTAGTCGAGGACAGGGAGAGTTCGGGCAGATTAAGCACGCTAACACGCGATAATTTCTAGTTCTCCTGTTCACGATTGAGGATTGCGTCAACGTCCCATACTTCTATCCCATTGGGTTCCTTAGGCAATTTCTCCTTCTTCGGCACGAATAAGATTCTTCTGCATGAAAACCTTGTCAATTTCTCCTCGACAGACCTTAATTCGCCACTATTGAGGTCTTCCTTCCCCACTACGGACTTCAGACGTATATGGAGGCTTTTTGGCATCTGGTGTTCGAAGAGGGTGAATACAGAAAGGAATACTTAGTGTCCGCGACACTCTTTTAGCCAAGTTTGGGTTAAGGAAAAAGTCCAAAAGGCATGAGAGAAAGGAGCAGGGAGTTTCTATAAGCTGGCTTAAAGAATCCCTTAAGAGGGGAGTGGGGCCAGGGCGATTTGAACGCCCATTCACGGGTGTCTCTCATATTCCCAGCTCCAACCTTTCCTCATCTCCCTAGCCGGGATCGCTGGCTTGCGTTTGGCTGGAGCCCGCCGTCCTGCCTGGTTAGACTATGGCCCCGGTTCCCCGTGTGTTTTCATTTGCGACGGATTTTTAAGGTTTTTCATGCTAATGAGATAGGGTTTACGCTCTGTTTCAACCATATATAGTGTTTCTAGTGTTGCTTGCTGTTTTTAACGGTTGTTTAATGCCGGCTAGGCTTAAACAGGGGCTGGGACGGGGAAGGTTTTATTAAGGAGTTAATGGGAATTAATCTTAGATGGGAAAATGGCTCACGCATATGTTTTGATGAATGTTGAGATAGGTACTGAGAACGATGTTCTGAATAAGCTTAAGGAGACTCCTGGGGTTGTAGAGTCCTGGATTGTTTTCGGCGTCTACGATATTATTACTAAGGTTGAGGCTGAGAACAGTGAGAAGCTTAAGGAATTCATAAGCAAGTATATTAGGAAGATTGAGGGTGTGAGGAACACTCTTACTCTGATGCCTATCGAAGGCTTCTCCAAGTAAAGTTTAAGCCAACCCTGGTGAAGAGTATCGTGAACCGTTAGCCATGGGACTGAGATTCGGGTCTAAGAGGGAGCAGGAACGTCTGCTCAAGAGGCTTGGGATAAGGATTGAAGAGGTACAGGGCGTTAGAAGCGTGATTATAGAGACTGATAGTGAGAGGATTGTTTTCGACTCTCCGACTGTGACTAAGATGGTTGGTGGTGGCCAGGAGATATACCAGGTTATCGGGGAGCCTATGGTTGAGAAGAAGGAGAAGGAAGAGTATGTTCCTCAGGAGGAGGATGTTCTGCTGGTGGCGAAACAGACCGGTAGAAGTGTTGAGGAAGCTAGGAAGGCGCTGATAACAACGGAGGGCGATATTGCTCAAGCAATAGTCCTCCTTCAATCAGGCCAATAGGGAAAGGCATATTTGCTTCCCGCATAGTCTCTTAAGCGTCTTTAAAATGATATGTGAGATATGTGGAGCCAGGTCGCCGAAGCTCAGGAGAGTTATTGTGGAGGGCAGTGTTATGAATGTTTGCCCAGACTGTTTCAACACTCTTACTAAGAAAACTCCTGTTGAAAGCATGCTTGTCAAGCCTAGTGGAGCCCTGCTTAAGAAACCGGTTGTTGCCAAGCCAGCCATGGTTAAAAGAGTTGAGAAGAAAACTCCTGTTGAAACTGTTCCCCTACCGGAGACGATGGAGCTTGTAGACAATTATAAGGAGCTTATTAAGAATAGGAGGAGAGAACTCGGCTGGAGCGAGGAGGACCTGGGTGAGAAAACCGGTTTAAAAACGTCTCTAGTGAAGAAGATTGAATCCGGAAAGATAACTCCATCGTTGGTTGACATTAGGAAGATAGAGGATGCTTTAAAAATAAAGCTGCTTAAAACGAGTACTGTGAGGGAAGAAAAGCTTCCAACCCAGCATCTCGTCAAGAAGCCTTCTTCAACCTTAACCCTGGGAGATGTTTTGCGCGACGAGGCTGCGGAACAGTAGGAGGCTAGTTTTAGCCATGATGCAGGAGTGTTGCGAAATAGGCGTTCTCCGTCTCGGCCACAGAATATTCAGGGATAAGAGGGTAACTATGCATGCTTTCCTTGTTTCAAGAGCCTTCGGAGCATCATCGTTCATCATTCACGGGGACAGGGATTCTAAGCTTGAGGAGAAAGCCAGAAAGGTTGTTAAAGATTGGGGTGGAAGAATAAGCGTCGACTACAGTGGAAACTGGCTGAAAACAGTTGAGGAGTGGAGAAGCAGGGGAAGCCTCATCATCCACCTCACGATGTACGGCATGCCTGTTGAAAACGTTATTGAACGCGTCAGAGGGGCGGGCAGGCTCCTAGTGATAATCGGCGGCCGAAAGGTTCCACGCGAAGCCTATGAAGCTTCCGACTATAATGTTTCGATAACGAACCAGCCTCATTCAGAGATAGCTGCGCTCGCAATATTCTTAGACAGGTTTTTCAAGGGTAGGGAGCTCTATATGCAGCATTACAAGGCAAGGATCTCCGTGGTTCCCTCGCCTAGGGGAAAAGTAATATGTAGGAACCCGCTTTACAAGGAGGAGGAGAAAGTTGAGCGAGGATAGGTTTGACGCCATAAGCCACCTTTACACGCAGATCGTAGGCCTGATAGGAGGAGACGAGGCGATAGAGGTTGCGGAAGCATTAATACAGCTTAAGAAGGCTACTGAAGAGCAAATATCCTCTAAAACCGGGTTAAGAGTGGGAGACGTTAGGAAGATACTTTTCAAGCTTTACGAGAAGGCTTTGATAACCTACGAGGAATTGAAGAAGGAGGAGGGAGACAAGATAAAAAGCATATTCCTATGGATGCCGCTTATAGACCAGGCGGAAGGAATAGCGACAAACTACAGGAGAATGATTCTGCAGAAGCTTAAGGAGAAGCTCGCGTTCGTCGAGGCCAACGAGCTCTACCACTGTGGGAAGGAAGGTCATAAAATACTTGTTTTCGACGAAGCTGTTGAAAACCTTTTCAAATGCCCCGTGTGCGGCGAACCCTTGTTCAGAATGAATAAGGAGGAATACTTGAAGAAGCTGAATACGTTGATAAAAACAATTGAAAATGAGGAGAAAGAGTAGAATACCGAGTGAGGATAAATGCGTGAAGATTCTTTTAGAGGAAGGGGTTAACAGTAACGTTCTCAAACACGTTTTGAAAGTCAGCGAAGTCGCAAAAGACTTAGCAAACAGACTAGAGTCGAAAGGATATCATGTGAATAGGAAGCTGGTTGCAGCAGGAGCACTGCTCCACGACATTGGTAGAGCAGTTACCCATGATGTTTCACACGGAGTAATAGGCGGGCAAATAGTGAGAAGAAGAAAACTGGACGAGAGGCTTGCGAAAATAGTTGAGAGACACGTGGGAGCAGGAATAAGCGAGGAGGAAGCGGTGAAGCTGAAACTAGGCTCCATAAGCCTAATCCCCGAGACCATCGAGGAGAAAATAGTCTGCTACGCTGACAAGCTTGTAGACGGCGACAGGAAAGTAGAGTTCACAGAGACCCTGAAATACTTCAAGGAGAAGCTGGGCTCAGACCACCCCGCGATAAGAAGGCTTGAAGAATTAAACGAGTTTTTCCAAGAAATCCTCAGCTAGCGGAAACAACAATATTTAACCGGCAATAATACGAATCCCCCGAGGATAAGGCTCAGGAATCCTAAACTTGTCATATCTTTATCGAACTAAGAAACGTTTTTATTCCTCTTGAGCTCAGCTTTTCTAGGGCCCGTAGCTCAATCGCGCGTGCGGAGTAACCTGGTAGAGCGCTGGGCTTTTAAAAAATTGAAGAAACCCAGATGTTGCGGGTTCAATCCCCGCCGGGCCCGCATTAATTATAGTTACAGATAGTGCACGCTCGTTCTCTTCCGCCAACCCTCTGGTACATGCTAAAGACATAAAGCAGGATGCATAACCAGTTACGCTTAAAAGGCTTGATTAATATTATAATCAGTAATGAAGACTGAGCTAAAAAAGCGCCTCATAAACTCGATCGATTTCCTCCGTGGAATGGACTTCTTTAAAGATCACTCCAATCTCTCTTCTGAGGAGATTCTTGAGAAGATTTTCAACGGGGAAATAGATTATGAGACACAATGGTTTGTTGAAGAGGAATCGAAAAGAAGGTCTAAGGAAAGATCGCACGGAGCATATTTTAAGGAGCGTCTGGATGAGCATGAGAAAGAGTATATGAAGAAAAGCACAGCCGAGATAGATCGCGACATAGCTTTCTTCGATGCTCAAAGGACTTTCGTTGAAGATCTGGAAACGGTAATAAGGAGGGGAATAGCTATATGTCTAGTTAAGAAGCTTGCCAGAATCTCAAGGGGCATTTTCCAATTCACCGATATAAGGGAGGAAATATTAGAGTGGAGGGGTAAGCCACCATCTGCATTGCGGAAATCCTATTTTGGTAAGGGATGTCATTTTAAAGCATACTTCTGGTTTAAAGGAGATGAGCAGATGCTGGAGTTCTATAGCGACGCTGACTTCCTATACCTAGATTCGGCGATAAGGAAGATAAACGAATTGATTAAGGATACCGGATACCGATACTATTCGCCTTTTAATGTAGATTACCTTAACTACGTCGTCCTTTCAAAGGAGGAAGTCGAAAAGCTGATGAAAGAAAGAGGATGGAGGCTCTTTCTGCCTTAAGGCAGCTTTTCAAAGGCAGCGTGTAGCGCGCGCGCAAAACAAGTAATTTTGGTTTATGCTAAAGTTAGGTCCATCAAATAAATTCGTAGGTCATGCTTTTCCAAACTGAATAAAAGTTTTTATCCCTTATACTAACCTAGAAGGCTTATGCCAAAGGTCTTTGAGATAATTTCCATAGGGAATGAACTACTAATAGGAAAAGTTGTAAACTCAAATGCTTCATACCTTTGTAAGAAAATTACAGAACTAGGAGGATTCGTAAGAAGAATTACGGTAGTAAGAGATGATTTAGACGAAATTTCTTCTTCAATAAGGGAAGCCGCGAGTTTTTGAAGGGGTTGAGCCGACTGCTAAGGCGAGCTTTGAAAACCCGTTGTACGGCGCCTCTGAGTTTGAGGTCTACGTGGCGGAGGCCTTCCTCTACCATGGAGGTAGGCAGATAGGCCTCGGCAGGGTGAGGGTTTACATACCCACCGAGCCCGAGCTTTTGACGAGCGAAGTACTAGTGGGTAGAGAAGTTCTAAACCATAAAATGAGACTGCTTACTATGGATATGCGGAAAAGAAGAGCCGTTCTGGAGCTTCATTGCCTGAACCCTCTTCAAAAGAGGATCAGAATACTTTGAGGGTTCCATGCCCAGCGCGTAGGGACTGGACTGTTAACTTCTTCTCCTCCTTAGTTGTTTGAACCAAAGCATGAGTCCGTAAATCTTAGCACTGACGACGTAGAGCCTGAGGTATTTGTCGAAGAAAGTTTAGCCTGATACCTAAATTTCCTTGGCCTTATCTATACCTCTTTTCAATATACGCCTCACCATAAAACATCTTCATAAATAGCGCGCCAGGGACTTAAACATTAAACAGTAACACATGCCAACATTAGAAATACGAAGATATGCAATAACCATGTAGTCTTTCCTTATATTATACTTTAAATCGGTTGCGATAAACATTGATATGAGAAGACTGGCCTAAGAGTCTAGGCTTCCAATTCTATATGTTATTGGAATTGCGTCAATTACCCTTGAAGGATGAATGTTTACTCTTAAAGAATCTGTAAAGATAGTAGCCGATTAAAGGAATCATACTGCATGCGATTATGCTTCTCCCCTGCCAATCGGAGGACTGAAACGAGGAGTAGACCACAGGGGGTAGAAACAACATCGTCAAGATGGCCTTGTGGAGATCATTAAGCTTTAACACCCCCTCTTCCCCCAGCATCTCGATTAACGCAAAACAGAACATTACAAGATATAAGAAATCGATATATCCTCGTTCAACCAGCTCAAAACACATTATTACGGCGAGAACTACAATGAACATCAGCGCTAAGATTGTTATCCCCTTCAACATCGTTTCACCCGCAGCTTCTGCATCCATACTTGCCCCGTGATCCGAATCCGTTCAAAAGAACGAGGGCAAGGAGAAGACTTAAGACCAAGAACGCTGAAAGCCTGATCTTACATTTTTCCATATTCCACATTACGAATAAATGTGAGCGTGCAGCAGTATTTATCTTTTTTTTACATGTGTAAAATAATTAATGTGTATAATGTAAAAGGTTAGCCCGGAAATTTTTAAGAGAAGAGGAGAACATCCTCGTAATCATGAACATGTCTAATAGGGTTTTCTACATCATTCTTGTTCCGGCGAATTCCTCTCTAGCCTGATGGACGTGTTTAGAGTATTCGTAATTCATTCTTTCAGCGGAGCCTTCTCTCAACAGGGCGTGTTATAACGTGCGTAGAGCATCGGTATGAAGTGTGTTCTCTTAGAAGTGTTTTTCACTTTTCGAGGCGGGGGCTAGAGTGAGGCTGCCAGGCTGTCCAGAATACCCTCCAAGTATTTAGCTAGGTTTTCAGGGAGCCCTGAGAGCTCAACCTGGAGAAAGCCCCTGACTATTATTGATCTGGCTTCTTCCTCTGTGAAGCCTCTCGCCACCAGGTATAGGAGCTCCTCCTCAGCTATCCTGCCTATGGCAGCCTCATGAGTCAGCTGAACATCCTGCACTCTTGCCTCCAGCTCAGGTATTGCGTCTATCCTAGACTTGTTCGACAATAGTAGTCCCCTGCATTCCACATGCCCCCTAACTCCTGGAGCCTTGCCGGTGACCCTGGCTCTAGCGATGACCGTGCTCTCGTCGAAGCCTATTGTTCTAGAAAGTATTTCGCCGGAGCATGCTGGAGCATCTAGTTCCAGGGTGCCGCCCACGTCAATTTTGGATGCTCCCCTGCCTATTATTATGGATGACAAGTAGGCTCTACTTCCCTCCCCGTCTAGATATGCTACAGGATGTGTTTGGAGAGAGGAGACTTGCGAAGTGTTTATGTAGTGGCTTATGAAGACACTGTTTTCCCCGACGTGGGCTACTGTCCTGGGTCTGACGTGAATAGCTTTACCCCAGCTGTGGATCATGGTGAAAGTTAATGTGCCTCCCTTCTTCACGTAGAACTCTGATACTCCGATGTGTAGGCCAGCCTCCTCCCTCATGGCGGCGCACCCCGTTATTACGTGCAACCTGGAGTTTTCCCCAACCACCACTATGTTGTGCGGAGCCTGAATCAATCCCGGTGTTCTAAGGAGGAGGCAGGCTTGCACAGGCGTGTCAACGTTAACACCGTCATCCACTTTTATGAAGTATCCTTCCTTCTCCCCTAGGAATGCTGCAGCAGTATACTTGTCGGTGTCGACGGGCAGAGCCTTCCAATAGTAGTCTAGGTTTTCAGGGTTTTTAAGAGCCTGGCTTAACGGTTTAACCGTTAACCCTTTCTGCCTAGTGGAGGAATACACTGCCTTGTTATCCACCTGGTAGTAGCTTCCAGACCTGTTCCTTTCATTCAAGTCTATCCCCACTGATTCTAGAATCTTCTCAGAGCCTTCAACTCCTGTTCCAAAGCCTGTTCCAAGATTGAAACTTGAAAGACTCAGGTCTAACCCGTATGGAGCCGATTTAGCCAAGGCTTTCTCAGCCTTCGGCTTGAGAAGTCTTCTAGCCTCCTCCAGATTCACCGCTTAGCCCTCCTGCAGTTCACGCATGCTTCGAAACCATGCTCCATGATGTTTGAAACCATTTCCTCAGGGTCTCCGCTGCACACTATTCTTCCATCGATCATAACGTGTGCTTCAGAAGCCTTGACGTGTCTAGCAATATAACCCGTGTGGGTTATCAGTATTGCTGCCCTCCCGTTTGAAGACAGGTAGCGGGATATTGCTGAACCCATGAGTGCAAGATTCTCCACGTCGACGCCTGAGTCAGGCTCGTCTAAAAGCAGGAGGAGAGGGTTTTGAAGCAGGGTCAGCATTAGCTCAGCCCTCTTAGCCTCTCCCCCGCTGAAGCCAACGTTGAAATCCTTGTCTAGAAGACCCTCCAGCCTGAGGAGCCGTGAATACTCTTCGAGAACCCTTTCAGCCTCATCCTTCGACAGGCCTTTTTTCTCGAGTATTCTTAACGCTAGGCTCCTCAGCCTGACGCCTTTCAACCTCGGCGGGAACTGGAAGCCTAGGCCTAGGCCCAGCCTAACCCTCTCCTCCATTGTTAAGCTAGTCAGCTCTGCCCCGTTGAAGACCAGGGATCCTGAAACAACTCTACACCTTTTGTCCCCGACTATCGCATGTAGCAGTGTGGATTTTCCCGAGCCGTTGGGCCCCATAAGCAGGGCTAGTTCCCCCCTGTTGACTTGAAGGTCTACTCCTTTAATCACGGTTTTACCCCCGAGCTCTACGACGAGGCCTTTCAAATAAAGCATTTATATTACCCGCTTATTTCCCCGGCTTAAGATGGTTTAAAAAGGTTTAGCCTCAGAGTAACTCTGAAAAGTCATGTTTTTTCCTGCAAACACCTTATCCTCATAGGCTGGAGGGTAAGACCCGTGCTGAAAGAAAAACTTTATCTTACGATTTAACGCTTCAAAAACAATTGATCAGGGTGATGGAGGCATTCGAATCCCTAGAGAAAACGTATGATAAACATGCGGAAACATTAGTGCAGCCTAGGGTTTCTCATACTGGTTAGAGCCTGAAAGGAGGCTTTTAAAATGAGTTATGCAAAAGGTAAAAGAATTTTCGAAGAATACGGCTATGTTTTAGACTTCTTGGAAGAAGGCAGGGTTTTAAGCAGGGTCGGCAGGCCCGTGCACACGCCCTATGCACAGCTTCTCGGTGAAAACTATTTTACCCTGCTAGAGGTTTCTCTATTTCCCCATGTTAGGCTGGGGATTAAGGAAAGGGTTTTCATAGGTAAGGGGGAGAGGCCTCAGGTTAAGAACGTGCTTGGGCGAATAAGATATAGTGAGCTGACTCCTCAAGCCAGGTACATGCTTCCAGAGGTTGCAGAATTCATAATAGTTAGAAACGAGCCCAGGTTTATAGATCTTTTAAACAGTCTCCAATCCATCTCGCCGAAAATGCATGCGATAGAGCTTCTCCCAAGCATTGGCAAGATGAATGCTAAAAAGATTCTTGAGGAGAGAGCTAAGAAGCCTTTCATGTCTTTCCAGGATTTTTCAAGCAGGACTGGAATACAAGGGATTGCAAGGCTCATGGCGCAGAGGGTCGTGGAAGAACTGTCCACAGAAGTTAAATACCGTATCTTCACTAGAGACTAGAATGCTTCCTGTATATTTTGAACAGGATAATCTTTTCGAAAAAGAAGCTTCTTTCAGAAGCTTCTTCAACAAGGAAGCCTTTCTCCTCAAGAGTCCTCTTCAAACCGTCTACGTCTGAAAGGCTCGACTGCACCAGAAACAGTACACCAGTATCAGACAGTAAGGGAAGCACGTTTTTCAAAAGCTTTTTCGAGAAGGATGCGTCTTTCCCAGCGGCCCACGATAAATCTTCGACGGGAGACTGGTCAACCGGAAGATAGGGGGGATTGCTCACCACAACGTCGAACACCAGGTTGTCTCTGAACGCTGTTGCAAGGTATCCGTTCACGACGTGAACTACTCCCTGAAGCCTGTTCCTCTTGAAATTGTCTAAAGTGTTTTTACATGCCTCCATAGCAACATCTACCGCAACCACCTCAACGTTTCTGCGTGCAAGAACCAGTGAAACTATTCCGCTCCCGCAGCCTATTTCCAGAATCCTCTTGGCATTGACGTTTTCAACTGCATCGAGAACCATATAGGAGTCCTCTGAAGGAGGATATACTCCACGGTACACTTTAATTCTTAAGCCGTTAACAACTATCTCGTCCGTAGCTCAATCACATCCCCGTCCATAAGCTTGAAAGAGGAGCCTACTCTCAACGGCTTAGACGAGAAGCCGCCTCTCCATAATCTAGCATACTTCAGGTTTTCAGAAAGATCCTTATGGATTTTTAAAGCAAGCTCCTGAACAGTAGTTTCCTCATCCACGAGCAATGGCCTGCTGGAGGGTGAAACAGCAGAAGGAGGCTTCAAATATACTCGGATGAGGCCCGAGGCCTTGAAAACCGTTTTTAAAACATCGTTTTTCAGAAACGTCCGTAAGCTGACTATAGAATCCTTTGGAATGCATAATTGATCAGCAGGTAATTCACCCTCATGGTTTTCCACTATTATTAGAAAGTTTTTCCTCTGCAAACCCTTTACTGAGCCTTCAAGCGTGTAGAGAGATGTGTATTCAGACAGCTGTATAATCCCGCTTTCCACACCCTTCTCCTTCATAAAACTTTTAACTTCCTCCTCAGACAAGAACCGCGACCTGTTCAACACCGTTACCCCGCCTGTTGCCAAGCTTTTAAAGATTGCCACGGATTTTTTCGAAGCAACATAGATACCGAATTTTCTAAGCATTTCTTTAACCAGGTTAAACTCTTCATAAAGATTCTCAATGCTCAAGAGCACTATTATTAAATCCGATTTTAAGAGTATTGTCTGAATAAGCGAATACTTCTGCCTGCCCACCATGGACGGGGATAGAGGTATGAAGCTCAAGACAATATCTTCGAAACCAGTGCTCAAAGGTTTAAGCTCGTTCAGAGACTCAAGAATAAGGTTTTCGTCGAAAAGTTTCATGCAGGCTAGAAACTCATAGAGTAGTTTTTTATCCTCAGACAGTATTGCTGTCAATACGCTTGTATCGCCTTTTTCAAACGTCACCGCCCTGGTGCTACGCTTCTTTTTCTCAGTAATAATCTCTTCCTGAAGCCTGGATATTTGCCGTTTAACCTGGGCCCTAAGCTTCTCAGTGCCCTTGTGCTCAGGAATCATGGATAGGAATATCCTTAGGTTCTCAAGCTTCTCCTCCTTGCTCCTGGAGGCAACAACCTTCTTGTACTGGGCTTCTGCCTGCGGCGGAAGATTAGTAACCATCCTCCCACAAGGGAAATTGTTGTCGAAGGCTTAAAAACCTAGCCGCCAGCGAGCACGGCGCGCTAAAAATACCAGGATTATGGCTTTCCTATCCCGGGGGCTTGATCCTGGTCAGGTTGTAAATTATGCAGGGGATGAAGTAAAACTGCCACCCGTATTGGAGGAAGTGGACTATGTAGGGTGGTTTAAGCGTTAAGGCAAACCATAGAGCGAAGAGGAGCAGTGACACTAGGCTGGATGCAATGGCAAGCAGCCTGGGAACCCTGTTGCTTGGCCGCTGCTCCGCCATGCTTCCAAGGACATAGGCCAAGGTGAGAAACAGCCACTGGGCAAAACTCACCATATGCACAGCGGTCTGGTACTGGGGACTAGAAACGTAAAGCAGGAAAAGAATCATGGCAGGCACTAGAAATAATATTGAAGCAGGCAATACGAAGGGAATTCTAATCCACATCCGGTCGATTATCCCCATTCGGTTCACGCTTCTAACCACAGCCCATGCATTCTGGCAAGTAGCCAGTCTCAGGAGTACAGTCGCGGCAATAGACATTCCAATCAATACAATTGATGTAGAAGCAACTGGGGCAATAAAGCGAAACGCATAACAGCGCGCAGGTCATCACTGCCACCATATCTGGAAAAAGTGCCAAACACTGAGTACAAAATGTACAACAACTAATGAGGCCGGGTATATCATAGGCAACGCACTCCTGAAAACAAAATTGGCAAGTACCGCACGGTGGTGAACATGGTGGTGGCGGTATGCCAGTCGAGGACTCACGATTAATTACGCGATTACCCTGGGTTATAGGTGCAAGCTTGCCTCCTGTTATTCGGCCTTTTTCGGCTCTGACCAAAACCTCTAAGATACGGTAATCTTCATCCGCTCTATATGCCGTTGCTTCTTGATACGGTTCTACGAACACCACAACTAAAACGAATCTTGATCTGAGGTCTCCAGTAAATCTTATTCCGGCTACTAAGTAGTCAATTGGCTTACCCTCTACGATCTTTGCAGCCTTCATAGCAGCAGAACCCTCCAATGTAGGCTGGTACCTTATCTTAGACAAAATCGAAGCCACTAGCTGGAATTCTTTAGAATTAAGGGCCCTTTTCACAGCTTCCTCCTTTTCTCTACCCTCAAGCTTAATTAGTTCCTGGCTCCAAACGAGAGCATCAGAATTTGATCCCGCCAAAATACCTTGACGTGCTAGCTGTGTTCCAGACCCACAAATCCTACACTCGTACCTGATCCGAGGGGTCTGAGAGGTAAATCCGTTCAGAATGGGAATGAGCAGAAGGGCTGTAAGGCAAATTACTAGGACCTTAGCTTTTACTTCCATATCCAACATTTTGAATAGTATAGTATGCGGTAATATATATATATTACGGTCACCATTCTCTTCTAAACAGCAGGATAATGCTGCTACAACAGTTTAAAAGCTATCCCTCCTGCTGCTTTTTCATCAAAGCCTCTATCCCCAGCCTGGTCTTCCTGAGAAACCAGAGTAGGCTTCCGGCTTCCCTTGTTGACGGGGCTGATCGGCCAATAATGTTCTTCAAAGACCTTAGTGCAACGTTTTTCTTAACCTCTGGCAGGCTTAGAATGGAGAATATCTTTTCAGACTCGTAAAATATCCTGTCAATAATCTCTTTACTGGCTGGTCTTCGGAGTTTTTTAAACCGTTTCTCCTCCGAGTCTGAAAAAATCTCGTACATGAGGATGGATGCGGAGACGGCTAGGTTCATCACGCTGTACTCGCTGGAGGCAGGTATGTGAACAACATAGTCTAGCTGGGAGAGCTCCTCGTTCTTAAGCCCAATGTCCTCCCTGCCGAACACTAGGAATATTTTCCCCTCTAAGGGTCTGCAGAGCTCAACCATCTCTTTAGGAGAAACATACTGGCGTAGAATGCTTTCAGACGCTTTCCTGCCGGAGGTTCCGACGGCTATTGAAGGCTTCAACTCCCGCAATGCCTGTGAGAGATCCCTGTAAACCAGCTGGTTTTCAATGATTGCTGCACCATGAGCAGCGTAAAGCTTCGAAGAGTCCAAAACCTCTTTTCCAGGAGAGACTAAAACCAGTCTTCTGAAGGAGAAGTTCATCATCGTCCTTGCAATAAGGCCCACGTTTACCGGGTATTTTGGCCCAACCAGCACGATGTAATATTTCTCGCTTATCTCCAAGACTGGATGCTTCACCCGTAGCTGCTTTTTATCTTCTTCTACAGGGAGAAGCTTTTTAAACCGGCCTGCCGGAAGACAGACGGAAGGTTAGAGAAAAGTTGAAGCAGATGCCTTACACTAGGAAGGAATACATATCTAGAATACCCCAGGTTAGGGTTAGCAAGTTTAAACTGGGTAGGGCTGAAGATTTTGAAGCCGTCTTTAGGCTTAGGGTTAAGAAGCCGTCTTTAATAAAGCAGGAGGCTCTTGAAGCAGCCCGTGTCGCCGCCAACAAGATTCTTGAGGCAGAACTGGGTGAAACCGGTTACGTTCTAAGACTAATACCGTATCCTCATATTGTTTTAAGAGAGCACAAGATGCTTACTATGGCTGGTGCAGATAGGCTGAGCAAGGGTATGAAGAAGGCTTACGGGAAGCCTACTACGCTGGCCGCGAAGATAGAGGCGGGGGAACCTGTTATGGAGGTTTTCACAAGCCTTCAACATGAAAACACGGTTAAGAAAAGCCTTAAAACAGCCTCCTCTAAACTTCCTGTTGAAACTTTTATTGAAAAAGAGGTTGTGAAGAAAGGAGGAGAGGTTGATGAAGGAGAGTCATAGTAGGCTTGTCCTCGTCGGAGAGCCTCTTGCAACCGTGGAGGAGTTTTTTCCTGGAGACGGGACTTTTGAGAAGGACGGAGTAATATATTCAACCAGGGTTGGGAAGATTAGTGTTGACAAAAACAGGCGGGCGCTTGAGGTTGTTGAACTTAAGCCTCTCCTCGCGCCTAAGCCTGGTTTCAAAATCATCGGGAGTGTTACAGGTTTTTCAAGCCACTATGCTAGCGTTAAAATATTCTACATGAACGGGAATAGACTGAGCTACGAGTATTCTGGGCTGATAGGTAAGGAGAGTTTTGGAAGAAGCTACCCACGCTTCAGAACTGGGAGCCTGAGGAATTATGTTAGGGAGAACGATATTGTTTACGGTGAAATAATGTCAACGGTTAACGTGACTCTGCTAGACCTGTCGGCTAAAGAGTACGGCGTGGTTAAGGCGTACTGCAGTAATTGCGGGAGCCCCCTGGTGCTTTTTAAGAAATACTTGACCTGTCCTTCTTGCAAGACAAGGGAGAACAGAAAGCTTAGCGTTTTTTACGACGAGCCGGTTGAAAAGCTGGTGGCTAGAGTATGAGAATAGTTTATAAAGAAACCGGTAGAGGCAGCATAGTGCTCGAGGTATATGGAGAGACCCATACTGTGCTGAATCTTTTAACGAGCTATTTAAACACGAAGCTGGTTGAAGGATATTCTGCCTACAGGGTTGAGCATCCTCTCAAGCAGGAGGCTACGCTCTACATAAATGCAGGAGGAGGAGACGCTAAGAAGCTTCTTTTAGAAACAGTCAGGGTCTTGATTAAAGACCTGGAGCTGCTGAGGGAAAAACTCGATAAGGCTGTTGTAAAGACCTAGCTTAAAGCGTATCAGAAACATTTATAATAAGGCTGTTCTTCCAATAAGAACCCCTATGCAGATAAGGTTCTGTCCAAAATGTGGCACTAAGCTACAGATAAAAAGAGGCGAGAACAGTCTCCTGTATTCCTGCCCTAAATGCGGCTACGAGGAGCGTGCACACGTTGTTGAGAGAAGCGTGGAGACGGTTCGGAGAGACGGTGCTGTGAAAGTCGTCAGGAAGACTACGGATCTTAATCCGCTGCCGATTACTAGTGTTGTCTGTCCAAAGTGTAAGAATAAGGAGGCCTACTGGTGGATTACACAGACTAGGGGCGCCGACGAGAGCGCAACCCAGTTCTTTAAATGCACTAAATGCGGATATACTTGGAGAGAGTATTCTTGAATAAAAAGTATTAGGCCTTCTCCATTCTGGGTGCAATAAAGAAGGTTACTATGCTGTTTGGAGCGTCTTCGATGCTCTGAGTTATCTTCATGGGAAGATCCGTGTCGAACTCAAGCCTCATGTTTTCGCTGAAAAGCAGGGAAGAAACTATGCTACTAAGCCTTTTAAGATCATAAGAAGCTTTCGAACCCTCTTTTAAAACCGGGTTTACGAGATTCCCCTCTTCAGCCTTAAGGAGAACCTGGTATTCTGAGATTTCCCCCTTCGCGGAGAGCACGACAGCATTGTTCTCCACGCTTATGGAAACATAGTCTGAAATATGTTTCCCACTGTCAAGCAGATGTTTTATGGTTGAAACCTTCGTCTCGAAAGAGTTTCCAAGAGAAACTTTCGGAAGAGGAAGATCCTTATCCTCTGAGAAGAAAACAGGGATTGTAAAGATTCGTGTGAAATCGTTGCTAACTTTAAAGCTCACCCTGTCCTCTGTAAAAGACATCTCCAGTCTTTCAGATTTAGATTCAAACTTGAGAAGATTCAGCACGTCGCTTAAACGAATATTCGCCTTAAGGGGTTTTTTGAACTCGAATGTTTCGAAAGCCTCTTTCGAAAGCACTAGGTCGATCATAGAAACCTCCGCCAGGTCAAGGGCTCTTATGGAGAGGCCTTCCTCACTTATTTTAACCGGCGCCTCATCTATTAGAGAGGCTGTTGCTTTAAGAGCCTTACGAATAATCCTAGCATCATTTATTACGAGCCTTGCAAGGACGTTTTGAGACGACATGACTGTTCATTATAGTCTTAGGCGACTCCTTATATAGCTTGCTTTGAAAGACTCCTGAATGTTAATAAAGTTTCGATTGCAAACACATATAGGAGAAGGCCTTGAAAAATGACGAGTGAGAACGTCCTTAGGGCTGCGAGATACCCGTTTCTACCTGAGGCTAGGGAATTCATATCTAGAAACATCGACCTGACGTTGGAAAGCCTAGAGAAAACAGGTTCTGAAGCAGCCTTGAAAAGAGCTGTTGAAAGGGTTGAAAACGCGCTTATTTTCAAGGAGGTTAAGGTAACTGTGCTCGATGAGCTGAACTACGTGAGGGAAATACTGTCCTTCCCCATAGCGGTCATACTTGTTTCAATGACTATGAACGAGTATGTTAGGAGGATGTATGCTCTTGGAGAAAGCAGGGGCGCCTACAGGAGGATGCTGAACGAGAGTGACGAAACATTGCTCTACATTGGGGAAAAAATGGGGGTGGAAGGTGTTTTGGATGATGAAAGCATGATAAGGGTGAAGATACCGACTTATTTGAAGCTTGCATACTCTTTTCACGCACCCCACTGGAAACTGGTGAACAGGGCTGTAATCAACGGGTATGTATTGATGGGTAGAAACGAGTATGCGAGGCTTGTTCAAGTCGAGATCAACAATTATGTTTATGAAAAGACTCTTGAGCCTGTTCCGATGGGAGCTGCGCCCGATAGCTTCAGGAGGGCTGTTGGTAAAATTGTTGAAGTATGGAGCAAGCTTGAAGCAGCTAAGCCTAGCCACATATCTTTAAGAGAAAGAGGAGACACGCCTCCATGCATCGACAGGATAATTAAGAAGATGGAGAACGGTGAGAACGCTTCGCATTTTGAAAGGCTAGTTGTGGCGACTTTCATGATCGCCAGGAACAGGAGTATTGACGAGATAATTGAATTCTTCTCGAAACAGCCTGATTACAAGTATAGTGTTACTAAATACCAGGTTGAACACTTAGCCGGTCTCCGGGGAGGGGGCAAAAAGTACTCTGTACCCAGCTGCAGAACAATGCTTACTAATGGGCTCTGCTACCCCGATGAATACTGTAAGGGAATTAAGCATCCTTTAAGGTATGGTGAGGAGAATGCTGCAAACAAGCCTAGAGTTTCTTAAAAGAGAGTTCTTCAAGTATTACTATGAGAATATTGATAGATTGGTGCCGCCGGAGCCGATAAGAAACAGGGAATTCGGCTTCTTCCTGGAGAAGGGGAAAGGAATGTTTAGACACAAGTGTTTCAACAGCCTAAGGGATTTTCACGAGTTTATTTTAAGCGAGATACCTCTAGACATTTATGTTTCCGCCGCAAACTATGAGGACCCGGGTAATAGAGACATGTCTGAGAAAAAACTTGTTAACGCAGAACTTTTCTTCGACATAGACGTGGAGCCCGTTAATGCAGTTAGCGACGAGGAGGCAGCCTGGATCTGCCAGAAATGCGGCCAGTATGATATAGGGTTGAAAGAGAGGTGCCCCTCATGTGGTTCTCCTACAGAACTGGTTAGACTACTTAGTGAAAAACAGCTGAGGGAAGCGCTGGGGGAGACTGAAAAACTTATCCATGTTTTGATAGAAGACTTGGGAATAGCCCCTGATAACACGCATGTTTTCTACAGTGGAAATAGGGGATATCATGTACATATAAATCAAGAAGATTTTCTAAACATAACTGGAGAGGGTAGGAGAGAAATCATAGATTACCTCCTGATTCAAGGGTTGGATGAGAAAGAGCTCCTTAATATTTTAAGAAGGGGAGTAAGTATTGAAAACATAAGCTTAAAGGGGGTTAAGAAAAGAGTATACATGAGGATTCTTGAAAAAGCAGGATCCGTGGAGAAACTTAAAGCGAGCAGGAGGGAAACAGTTTTAAAAATGCTTGAGGATGTTGTTGAAGAGCTTAAGGTGAGGATCGACCCCGTTGTAACTATCGACGTGCACAGGTTGATGAGGATGCCTGAAAGTATTAACAGTAACAGTGGCATGGTGAAGAGGAGGATCCGGCTTGAAGACCTGTCTTCCTTCAAACCCTTGGAGGAAGCTATTGCTTTCGGAGATGAGGAAGCATGTTTAAAAGTGAAGATAGCGCCTAAGTTCAGCCTAGGGGGAGGAACCTTCGGGCCTTTTAAGGATGAGGAGGTTGAGCTGCCTGTTTACGCTGCCATATACATCATATGCAAAGGACTGGGGGAGTATGCCGGAGGATAGTGTATTTTTAAAGAAACTTGTAGAATCCTGGAGGGCAAACAGGGAGAAGCAGTATTATCCGAGTCCCGATATAGAGTCTTTGATGGAGCTACTGTCGCTAGTGAAGAGTGAGCTTCAACTTGTCGATAAGACTTCCATTAAGAGAGGCGTATTAGAGTGGTATTATGATGCTGTTAAAAGCATCCTTGAAGACGCTGTTAAAACACGCTTGATAAAAAGCCTATTGTTAAGCGTTAAAAGCCTTGAGAAAATGGCGAAGCAGGATTTGAACAGTCTTTCAAAGTTTCTGACTGCAACACCCGAGGAATTCGACCTCAGGCTTTTCGTCTCCCAACCGTTTAAAAACAGAGATAAGAAGACTCTGGCAATAGTTTTAAAGGATATTGAAAGGTTCGTGGGGGAAGACGGGAGAGAATACGGGCCCTACAGGGCCGGATGCCTAGTGAACATACCATATTATGTGGCAAGGCTTCTGGAGGAGAAGGGGGTAATAGAGGAAATCTTTATAACTTAAGGCTCTCCAGCACGCACACGCATGAAGATCCCTGATAAGATAAACACGTATTGCCCTAAGTGTCGCCAGTACACGGAGCACTCTGTCAGCCTTCTTAAAACAGGTAGAAGGAGGAAGATGGCTGCTGGGGAAAGGCATCATGAAAGGGTTGATAGACACGGTTACGGTGGGCAGAAGGCTCCTCTGGCGAAACCTGTTAAAACTACTAAAAAACAGACTTTAAAGCTGAAATGCTCTAAGTGTGGCTATACTGTCCAGAAGAAGGGGATACGGATTAAAAAGTTGGAGGTTGCTAGGTAGATGGAGAGACTGCTGTTTAAGCCGAGGTCTCGTTTTCTGAAAGTCAAGTGTAGCCAGTGTGAGAATGAGCAAGTAGTTTTTGAAAGGCCTGCTTCAAACGTTAAATGCAGAGTTTGCGGCAGAACAATAGTTAAAAGCACAGGCGGTAAGGGCAAGGTTCTAGGGGAGATAATAGAGGTTTACAGCTAGAATGCCTGGTGAAACAGTCTCAGCAGGGGATCTGCTTGTCTGCAAGGTTAAGGAAATAACTGATTTCGGGCTGCTTCTTGAAAACGAGGATGTTAAAGACAGAGAGATTTTCCTCCATGTTTCAGAGATCCCTAAGGAAAGGACTCTGCAGGATTTTAAGACTGGCCAAATGATTGCTGTGAAAGTCATAAAAATAAGTAGGAGCGGTGAAAGAGTCTTCGTATCACTGAAACAGCTGAACAAGGCGGAAGCGCGTTCAGCTATGCGAAAATGGAGGGCGGAGAAAAAAGCTGAAGAGATTTTCAACGAGGTTATGGCAAGGTTTTCAATACCCAGTGAAGTTTTAGAAGATACTAAGGAGAAACTTGTTGAGAAATACGGTAGCCTAACTGAGGCTCTTAGAATAGCGATCATGGAGGGTGAAAACATTTTAGCCAGAACGAAAATTAGCGGTGAGGCTAGGGATGCGATATACGAGCTTGCCGCGAGAGAGCTTATTAAAAAGAAGGCTGTTAAGAAAATGCTGGTGAGACTATACTTTACAGATAAACATGGTTTAAAAAAGTTGAAAACTGTTTTCGGAGAGATTGAGAAAATGGGGACTAAAGATGTTTCAGTGGAGGTTAAAGTGGTTGCTGCCCCAAGATACTCCATAACACTCTCCTCCAGCGAGCCCAAGAAGATTAAGAAACTGTCAGACGAGATTGCGGCGAGGCTCAGCGAAATCGCAGCCAGAGAGGGAGGAGTCCTCAGAATACTCGAGTGAACCGAGGATTCAACCATACTAGTCGGATACTCGCAGGGTTTCCAGCAGCGCCCTAGCCTTATACTCTAGGAAGGGGTCTTCAAGAGAGAATTTGGGGGGATGAGGACTATGAGTACTGGTCCCGCATTTTTTACAAACTTCTTCAAGCATATACCTCTTGCACCGTGGACATTTACGGAGCTTCTTGGCAGTCATTAACACTATCCTCCGCAGTATGAGCATTATAAGCGTTTTTAAACCAGGAATCCGCGTTTCAAAGAAGTAAACCCTGCTCTTCTACACACACACCCGTTGACTTTAGATTTATTAAGCAAACTGGATTAGAAATAGGGGAACGATGTCTGAGAAACAATGGGTGAAGATTTATGTGAAGGACATGCCGCTCATGGAGACAAGGGTCTGGATTAAGAGGAACACTAGGATTGAAAACCCGATTGTTATAATAGGACTACCTGGGCTTGGCAGGATCGGCGGAATAATATCGAGATACCTCATCCGGAAGCTTAATACAAGGCTGATAGGCATAGTTACATCTCCATATTTTAGCAACCAGGTAATAGTGAGTAAAAACGGTGTGGCGAGAATCACTGGAGTGAAAATATATAAGAGCGAGAGCAAGTTTAACGGTTCCGACCTTCTTATAGTAACGGCTGACGAACACTTGGAAAACATCTGGGGAGAGTATGACGTCGCCATGAAAATGTTGAAATTCCTAGTTAAACGGGGAGTAAGGCTGATAGTTACTGCCGGAGGCCATGTTTCCGCATCGGAATCCAAGAGGGCAATAGGCTTTGCAAGCAGCAGGCAGCTTTTGAAAAAGCTTGAGGAAGCTGGTTGCAAGAAGGCTGAAATAGGAACTCCTGTAGTCGGGCTATCGGGAATCATTCTGGGGTTAAGCAGCATAATGGGTGTTGACGCCGTATGCATACTTGGAGAAACAACCAGCATACGTCCAGACGCTGAAGGCTCCAGGGAAGTTTTAAACGTGTTAAACAGGTTCCTGAACCTTAAACTGGATATTGGAGACTTCCAACGCGAGGAGGAGAGGATAAACGAGATAATAAGCAGGTATGAGAGGAAGGTTAGGCAGTTGATGCAGGATGAGAGGGCGCGTAGAATAGCTGAGTCCTTCAGGCTTCCAGACTATGTGAGCTAACTTAAATTAAGGAACCTCTACCCTAACCTCGTACACGATGTATGAGAAAGCATAGCTAGTTATGTTGCCTTCCTCAACGCCTTCAGTGAATTGCAGGAATCCTGCTTCAACGCTTTTTACATCCCCAGGCAGCGGAAGAGTTTCAACAAGCGTCCCATTAATCATTATTTCGATTAGATTACCCTTATAAATAAGCCTGTATTCTCCTGGAGAAGCCTGATAGATCTTACTGACCTGCCCGTTTATCTTAACTATTAGAGAAGCATTCGCTTTCAAAACTCTTGAAGCATTGCCTACTTCAGCTGTGCCCTCAGCCACGTGAACACTCTTAATATTCACAACCATATTCACGCCTGGTATTAGCGGCATAGAGTAGAGTTTCGAAGAGTTTCTCAGCGCTACGCCTGGGGATGAGCCTAATACTAGAGACTCCTCCCCGTAGGACGCGTTGTAATTAACCTTGTACACTGATACGAACCCGTAGGTGGGTGAGAGGAAGACCAGCGTGTAGAACGGGGAGGTGGAGAGCCTGAAGCTTTCAAGCGGGGAAACACCCATCATTGTCAGGGCCTGCATGTACGCGTTAACCATAAGCCTAGTGAGAACAGAGTCGCGCCTAGGCAGAACCACGCCCGCCGGAAGATACTTCGGCGAGCGCTCATACCCTGAAACCAGAGCCGTGTTCTGCATCTGCTGAGTCAGGTTTAAGTCAGCATACCCTCCCTTAGTGTAATCGTTAGAGATCCACGCGTAGCTAGCGTTCACAGGCTTTAAATCATACCCTATGGCTGCCATCCATGTCCACTTAGCCTCGTCTCCCCATGTCCCAATATACCAGTGCAACGGAAGCGTGGAGAACACAACGATGTATGACACGTTGTATCTTTTCAACATGGGTATTGCAACAGTATCGTTAGACATGAATATTCTTCCGACAACAGCCACCTGTGTAGAGTTTATCGTCGCGTTATCTATCAGAGTCGGCCTCTCGCCCAGCGAGGTGATCCAGTAGCCATAGTCCCACCATGAGAGAACCACTGAACCAGGAGGAGTATTATATCTTATCCAGGTTAACGCCTCAATCCAGTCTGGGAAGGAGCCTGGATAAGGGATTGAAGACGTGGGGAGAGACGCGCCGCCCTCCTGCTGCATGTGGGCAATACCCGTGTTAACACCGTGGTAACCCATGTAAAGTATTAAGACGGATACAAATACCACTCCCAAGATACTTCTTCTACCGGAGGTAGTGACCCTCCTGCCCATTCTAATCTTTTCGGAAACCGCAGGGTATGATAGGCTTATCAGCGATGAACAGCCTATTGCAGCTATTAGCGAGACAAACGGGGAGAACACTAGACCTATTCTAACCATCATGTTTGCAAAGTAGAGCGAGCTCAACCCTGCTGAGACTATGAAAAGCCTGCTAAGCCTGTCTCCAGATAGAAGGCTTAAAACTGTCCCTATCAGGAATAATAACAGTAGTAGCCCGTGGTCTAGGAAAAGAGAATACCAGGTGCTCATCTTGTGTTCAGCCACGGATTCAACTATGGGTTGCTCGAAGCGGGCTGAGGGATTTATCACCGCCATAAGCTTGCCTAGGAGAGAAGAGAATAACCCGGTGTTGAAGAGCAGTATGGTGGCGGATAAACCGATTGCGATAAACCCTGTTAAAATAGGAATTGTCAGCGATGCCTCCACCCTTTTAAGGTATTTCATTAAGAGTATGATTATGAAGCCTACGATTACTGCAATATAGTATATTGAGTATATGGCGCTCTCACCTGGTCTCGGAAACTGGACTGCAATAAGCATTGAGAGACCCATTGTTATCGCGAAGGAGACTAGTGTTCTCTCTGTCGAACCAGGGTCTAGGAAAAGCGCTGCTAGCGTCGAGAACAGCGTCACAAGGCCAACCATGTAGACATAGGCAGTCCATGAAATACAGAGATAACCCAGAACTAAGCCCGAAAGTATTGAGAACACTACCACCCTGGTTAAAGTCTCTGATTTGACTGATTTAAAATAAAGGTATGTGGAGATCGCTATGAGCGGTATCCCAAGGCTCTCATGCTTGAAAAAACCCATATGCGTCCTGTCGATGAAGCTTCCGTTGAAAGCTAGGAATAACATGGCTAGGAGACCGACCCAGTCGTCACCCGAAACCTCCCTGCCCATGAAAAATATTGCGACAACAGCCAGCACGGATACGAATGGGGGAAAAATTATTGTTACATCCATCAGGGAGAGTGAGGCGCCCAGCATGTTGAGGAAAGCATGAATAGCGACCGCGGCCAGAGGGAGACCGATGGGTGTGGATGCTGCAGCAGCCCTGCCGTAAGGATACCAGCTTAAAGGGTCAACCCATTCTAAGAAGGCGGAGATACCGTTCTTCATTATGTATTCTGCACTACGGTAATGCCAGAAAGGGTCGAACTCTCCCAAGTAGAATCCTAGGGGGAGGTTGTGGAACCTAATGGCTATAGACATGAGTATGATAGTGACAAACATGGATGTTTTAACATAGGATTCCAAGCTAATGCTGGGCCTGAATCTGGAGGCTTTTCCAAAGATCCCTCTGATCCTCATCATTTTTTAACCTGTCTACCTTTCACTTTCGGCCCTGAAAGGAGGTATAAAAATCTATTTTCAACATGAAAATTTTAAAAGCCGACTGCGTAAAAAGCGATTTAAACATTGGTCCACGGGAGTAGAAACCTTGTCTAAGTATCTAATAATCGCTGAAAAGCCGGAGGCGGCTAAAAGGATCTCTGAGGCTCTGGACTCCAAGTCTAAGCCCCGGAGAATAGGCAGAGTCGTGCCCTCATTCCTAGTTAGAAACGGGGATTCAGAGATACTGGTTACAACCGCCTTAGGCCATCTGTATGAGTTGACTACGGGGAACAGGAATAGGCTATCTTACCCTGTCTTCGACTACGAGTGGGTTCCGAAGCATCTCATTGAGAAGAACAGGAGGCTTGAGAAATGGCTTGAGGAGATGAACAGCATCAGTGACGGTGTAGACTACTATGTTAACGCGTGCGACTATGATGTTGAAGGGAGTCTAATAGGGTATAATATTCTAAGGTTCCTCTATAAGGTGTCTGGGGAAGAGGGCAGAGTTTACAGGATGAAGCTTTCAACATTAACGAAGAAAGAGATTCAGGAGGCTTTTAGAAGAATGAAACCCGGTTTAGACATGGGTCTGGTGAAAGCAGGCGAAACCCGGCACATAGTGGATTTTCTCTACGGGATAAATCTTTCTAGAGCTTTAACACGGTCCGTGACGCGTTTTGTAAGAACACCCTATGTCCTCAGTGTTGGCAGAGTTCAAACCCCAACTTTAAAACTGCTTGTTGAGAGAGAGATCGCTATAGAAACCTTCATCCCCACTCCCTACTGGGTTTTAAAGGCAGACGTTATAATCAACGGTAAAAGCTACGAGGCCTTGTATGAACGAGACAGGGTTAACAGTCTTTCAGAAGCGAAGAGAATCGTTGAGAACGCGGATTCTAAGCAAGCCCTGGTTGAGAGGGTTGAGAAGAAGGTTGAGAAGGTAAGTGCTCCTGAGCCGTTTGACTTGACAACCCTCCAAAGAGAGGCTTACAGCTTTTTCGGGTTTACTCCTTCACGAACACTCAGCATAGCTGAGACGCTTTACTTGAACGCTTTAATATCATATCCTAGAACATCGTCGCAGAAACTACCTTCCGACATAGGTTACAGGGAAATACTTGAGAAGCTTGCGGAGAACCCTGTTTACTCCAACGCTGTTGAAAAAATACTTTCCAGACAGGTTTTAACGCCTAAGCAGGGGAAGAAGGATGATCCGGCGCATCCCGCTATCCACCCTACTGGGGAACAGAAATCCGGATTAAACACTGACCAGCTTAAGATACTTGACTTAGTGACTAGACGCTTCCTAGCAGCTTTCGACGAGGATGCGGAGAAGGCTGTTTGCAGAGTTACTTTAAAGCTTGGTAATGAAAGATTCATCCTTAGAGGCAGCGAGATTGTTAAGAAAGGATGGTTAGAAATATACTCGCCCTATTATGTCCCTGAGGAAAGAATGATACCTCCGCTTAAAGAGGGTGAATACTTGACTGTTCGAAAAATTGTTTCTGAAGAAAGGTTTACCAATCCTCCGCACCGTTATAATCCAGCGTCTCTCGTAAGGGAGATGGAGAGGCTTGGAATAGGGACTAAGGCGACTAGGGCGGAGATAGTGGAGACGCTTTACAAGAGGGGCTATATAGCTGGCAGATCCATAGTTGTAGCCGACTTAGGGTTTAGCCTAGTCTCTGCTTTAAACAGGTTTTCACCAAAGATTCTTTCAGTTGAAATGACTAGGGAGGTTGAGGCCGATATGGAGAAAATAGAGAAGGGGCTTATCGATGAGGAGAAGGTCATAAGCATGGCTAAGGCCGAGTTGACTGAAATACTTAGAGAAGTGGAGGCTAACGAGGAGTATATCGGGAAACATCTTTCAACCTCAATAATATCAATACTCAGGGGGAAAAATATTATTGGAAAATGTCCATTATGCAAGGAAGGAGAGCTTAGAATGATTGTTTCTAGGAAGACAGGTAAAAGATTTGGAATATGCACGAATGTTTTTGAGAAGAAATGCAGCCTCACAATACCTTTACCGCAGAATCCCAACAGGGTTTACGCTACCGAAAGGAACTGCAAGATTTGCGGATGGCCTATGGTGAGGGTTATCACTAAAGGGAAGCCTTGGCTCCTGTGCGTCAACCCCTCCTGCTCGAGTAAGACAAATCGTTCAGAAAAAACTGGAGTAGACCGTGGTTTGAAAGCATGACGCGCACAACCTCCTTAACCCATTTACCCGTATAATCATTGTTCTCCAGCCTTCTGAGAAACTCCTCCGGAGTTAAACCACCGTATGCACTCCTCCAGGCCTCATAGTTCCTAACAATATTTCTATACGCTTCCAAGTGAAGACTGCAAAAAGATGGTTTAGACCCGGTTTCAACGTTTCTCCCGCATATTATGCATTTCTCAGAACTGGTTTTCATCAGGATTCTCCACTCCCTAACTATTTAAAAACCTTTTAAAAGTTAAAAAAGGAAATGCTTAAATTCTATTTCACGCCGAATCCTCAAGTATATGAATCCGCTACTGTTGCCAGAATACTTGATGGATAAAATAAAGAAATGGAGTGAGAAGACGAGTGGAATCCGTAGAGGAGAAATCGTGAACATGTTAATCTTGACAGGCTTAACCATTGCTATGGGGGTGTTCCTGTCTGGAGCAACATACGTAATCACCTATTTTCAAGCAACCCCATGGATGATAGATTTATCGTCATACGGTTACGGCGTATACTTCTATATTCCTAGGGCATTGGGAGACTATCTCTCACAGACAATTCTAGAGATGGTTTACGTGTTTATCTCCTATCTTTTCGCAGGCATGGGAGTGATTCTCTTAGTCAGGGGGTCAAGGTCTGTTTCTCAGAAGAAAATGTTCATAATGTTTGGAATAACCCTCTTAACAATATCTCTGCTGATGATAATGGGGCTGGATTACCTTAAGACATCCGCTCTGAGGTAGAGGGCGTAGGCTTCACCATGGCACTTTCTTTATTTTAAGAAGAAACGCTAAGAAGTTTGAAATTAAGTGTACTGCTGGTGTTAAAGCCATGATTATGATGATCGCGCGCGGATCCAGATGATTCCAAGCCTGCGACAAAAGTGTTGCGCCCAGCATAAAGTCAAACTGATCGAGAACAGGCATAGGATCCCCTGGTTTTATCGAAATCCTTCTTTTAATGAAAGCCCCCATCAGGTCTCCTAGCAATGCTCCGAGACTCGTTAAAAACGACACTATAACTGAATTACCTACCATGCTTCCTGTGAAAACCCCAACGACTAGGCCGAGGAAGAAGCCTTTAAACGTCTTGCCGCTTCCAAAAATAGGTTTACCATCTATGAAAACTTTTCCCAAGTCTATTTGCCTCCTTCCCTTGAATAAGAGAGCGGAAGCGTTGGCAGCGTAGGCTGAAGAATAGAAAATCAGCCCTCTGATTCCTAGTTCAAACATTTCTTGAACAAGCATTCTCATTACACTCCAATACTTCACCGCCTTCTTTAAATCCTTCCGGAAGTATACAAAGTTTAGTTTTAACCCCGGTTTTCCCAGTTAGCTCTCCAAGCGTCCCGCCAACGCTGCATTTACGCAGCTCTAAAACATAGTCCACCCAGTAGAGAAAGATTCTTCTCGCCGGAATGCTAGCTGAACTGTTCAAGCCTTCGCCTGGGCCAGTAAGAATCCCGATGCAACCGTATTTCTTTGAGAGGAATGAGAAGAAAGCAAGTATCTTGTTGAGAAGATAAAGAATGTTAGAGTGGGAGGAAGAGTCGTGCAACGATATTTCACGCAGATACGCGTCCGGCAAGGAGCCTGCTATAAGAAGCTTAAAAGAGCCCTTTTTAAGAATCATTGTTTCAGATTGTTCAAGCGCTTTATCAAGCTCCACAAGGTTTTCAAAACTGGAGAAAACAACCCTAGAGAGATCCTGGGGGCTGAGAGAATACGCTTCTTTAACCATCGTTCTCGCGTTAAAACCGTCTAAGAAAAGCAGTGTAGAATCTTTATTCACCCTAATAAGGCTGAGTATGAATGGAAAAACCCTGGAGTATTCTCCGTAGAGAAGAATTGTCTTCCCGCTCAGGCTTATCGCCAATTCTTCAAACCGCATATTCAACCTTTTACCTTAACAAAATGTTTTCAACGTATTAAACTCTTTTCCAATCTTCATGGAACCTTTTTAATCATGGCATAATCACATAGGAACAGCATGGTAAGGATAGGGGACTATGTGAAAGAGCTTGGCGACGACATTATTCTAGATTCGAAAAAACACTTTGAGTCCGAGGTCCCTATCGTAATAAGGGAAAGCGAGCCACGGGCCATTCTGTTTAAAGAACCCTTTCAGGGTAAAGACCCGTTGATAGCAAACCTCTACTCTAGCCGTGGCAGAGTAGAGAGGCTTATGAAAACTGGGAAAGGAGGCTTGTTCAACCATGTTTCCAAGGCTAAGCGGTGCCTTTTCAAACCGGTGGAGAGAAACTGGTATTGGAATGGAACATCCGACTCAACTAGTATTTCAAGACTACCCTTGTTGAAATACTACAGTAATGATGCTGGAAAGTATATTACTAGCTCCGTAATAGTTGCCAGAGACCCTGAAGATGGTGTTGTCAACATGTCGGTGCACAGGCTTCTCCATCTTGGTTCAAACATGTTTGCTGTAAGAATGGTTGAGGGAAGACATTTGCACCAGATATTCATGAAGCAGAAGGCTGCTGGCAATGATTTGAAAGTGGCTGTTCTAATCGGCACTCCTGCACACATAATCCTGTCTGCTTCAACACAGTTGCCGAAAGATGTTTCAGAGATAGATTATGCAGGAGCATTAAAAAGTAGTCCGCTCGAGGTCACGTATTTCGACGGTGGCAACCTGCCAGTACCCGTCGAGTCCGAGTACGTTTTCGAAGGAAGAATAAGGATAGACCTGACTGCTAGGGAATGGATGACTGATATACTTGGCCTACCGGATAAACCTAGGGATCAACCAGTGATAGAGGTTGATAAAGTCTATTGGAATGAAAACCCAATTTACCATGCGATACTTCCAGGAGGGCTTGAGCATAAACTGCTCATGGGATATCCTGCGGAAGTCAAAATAAGGGAGAAGCTTGTTGAAAACGATGTTGATGTTAAGGATGTTTGGCTTTCAAGCGGTTCCGGAGGATGGCTCCACTGCTTCGTAAGCATTTCAAAGAAAAGTGATGATGAACCTTTCAAGGTTATAAAGCTCGTGATGGAGGCGCATGGCTCTGTGAAAGGAGTTATCGTAGTGGATGAGGACATAGATCCTGGGAGCTATGAGGATGTGGATTTCGCGCTGGCTACGAGGTTTCAGGATAAACGGAAATTTTTCTTCTTTGAAGGGATGCGTGGATCCTCATTGGATCCTTCCAGCGATCAAGAAAGATTAGTAACTTCTAAATGGGGCTTAGACTTAACCCTCCCCATTAAGATTGATAGGAATCGTTTCTTAAGGAGCAGGATGTAGTTGAAGACGCATATTACTAAAGAGATGTTTAAAAAAATATTGGAGTCGACGCAGACGGGAAGAAAAAAATATGTTAAGATATCCAGCGCACACCTTTCTGGAATCTCCTATCTGAACATTGGCGACGCCGGGCTTGAATTCCTTGAAGACTTAGGAAGGTCAGGGTTAAGGTTTAGGGTCAGGACTACGATAAACCCTGGATGCGTTGATTTCGACAGAGTTTTCGAGTGCGACCCTGAGGTTGTTGAAAAACAGGAGAGAATAGTTCGAAGCTTGAAAAACATTGGGGCGAAAGAATCATTAACCTGCACACCCTACTTGTTCGACAATCCTTTAAGGAAGAATCAGAAAATAGCTTGGGCAGAAAGCTCTGCAGTGCTTTACGCGAATTCAATCATAGGCGCATCAACAAATAAGGAGGGAAGCTTGACGGCGCTGGCTTCAGCCATACTGGGTTATACTACGCGGACCGGTATTCACCTTCGAAACGGTAGGAAACCCCGGATTTTTTTCGAATACGATGGTGAGCTTAAGAATGAGCTTGACTACGGGCTTCTCGGATACGTTATGGGATTGAAAGCCGGTGCTGAAATACCCTATCTCAGGCTGAAAAAAAATTCTGGAAACATTTTTTACTATAAGCAGCTTCTCGCAGGCTTCGGCACCAGTGGGGCGGCACCCATGGTTTGGATAGAGAACCTTACACCAGGATTCTTAAGAGTTAAAAAACCTTTGAGAAAAATAGTTTTAGATAGAAGCGAGCTTGAGAAGGAGAGGAGGAATCTTTCTGAAGAAGCCCCGTCTTCTCGCGATGAGAAGCTGGTTTTCATAACAGGCTGCCCCCACATGTCTCTGGAGGAGATTAAGGGTTTTCAAGAAGCGCTTGAGAGTGTAAACAGGCTCTCTGTGGAAGCATGGGTTTTCACCTCCCGGAGTACCTATTCAGAAGCTTTTCGAAAAAGCTTGCTGACGGAGCTTTTTGAAAAAGGAGTTAGAGTATTTAAAGACTCCTGCGTCATGCATTGCAGCCTCAAGAAGGGAAGAGTACATGTATTGACGAACTCGGTCAAAGCAGCGTATTACGTGCGTGGAGCCCTTAAGCTTAAAACAACCCTGAAATCTTTAAACGAGTTTATTGAAGAATATGGTGGAAAGTAGCATGGTTTTAAAGGTTAAAATTGTTAACAGGGGTTTTGCCAAGGGAGCCTTACTGATAAGCCGGCAGCCAATATCCTTCTTTGGAGGAGTAGACCCGTCGACCGGAGTTATAGTTGAGAAGAACCATCCCTTAGAAGGGGCAAGCCTATGCAGAAGAATCCTTGCGGTCCCTTACAGTAAAGGAAGCACAGTAGGCTCCTACGTGATATATGGTCTTGCTAAAAGAAAAATCGCTCCTTCAGGAGTAATACTCGGACGGGAGGACAGCATAGTGTCTGCCGGAGCAATACTCGGCGGAATACCGGTGGTTCTTGCAGATATGCGGAAAATACTTTCATCGTTCAAAAACGGGGAGACAATCATTCTCGACGCTAGGAAAGGCAGGATACTAAGACCCGTCTGATACTGCTTAACTCAAAGAGATATTTTAAAAGAGTACGGCCTTTCTCCAAAAACTCTTTTAGAGGCTTTAAAGACCCTTTCCCTGTGTTCTGGAAAAGTGTATACCCTTGCAAGACCCATGAAGCCCTTTAGAGATTGAACCATAGGGGAAACGTCGAAAACTGATTTAGGCGTTCTCTCAGAATCCTCTCTTCCTATTATCTTTACGTCGAAGCCACCATGTTTCTCACCACTATAGTCAGGATGATACGGTAATGAGGGTACTGAAGGAAGGTCTAGGAAAACCAGACTTTGAGTTAAACCAGCCTCTTCAGCAATTTCACTCTCAAGGCTTCCTCGCAGCAAGGGTCTAGAGATTAAAGAATGATATAGAGGATCCTCGTGATGCATCATTATCTCGAACACTGATTTCAACAACGATCTGTTTAAATATCCGGTTACGAGCCTTTTAGCCAGCTTAGCCTCCTCAGTAGTTTCATTCATGGAGAGTATTCTTTGGATTACTGAATGATCATCCAAAGAGACATATTCCTCCGGGTCTTTAAACCCAGTTAGCCCCACCGCATCGTCAACTAAAAGCATCGCCCTTGAAAGCATTATCACAGCAGCCCTGACAGTCCTATGAAAGTAGACAGCCTTAAACATCATGTACCTTGCAATGAATAGGGATTCTAAGGCGTATAGTGCTGCTTCATCGATGGCAAGAGAATCTTCCCATAGAAGCATGGAGTCTATGATCCTTTCAGAGTCTATTAAGCCGTATTCAACACCTGTAAAGAAAGAATCCCTAGGAAGATAATCGAGAATATCAGCGTCAAAATAGCTGGAGATTATCTGGTTAACCCACTTTTCTCTCAAACCGTCTTTTCCTACGGAAAGCCTAGAAACCTCTTCTGCCGTAAACCCTGCTTCAGAAACCAGATCTGCGATCTCAGTCCTGCTTATAAGCATTGACGCCACTTCCTCATGAGTCATACCCCTCTTCTCACTAAGTACTTCTTCAAACGTGTGTGAAAAAGGTCCATGACCAATATCGTGCAGCATGCCGGCTAGCCTTATGAGTTGAAGCCCATCCTTATCCACCTTTTCAGGAAAATAGTTAGCCAAGTGGGAAAATATTTTACTGGCTGTCAGCATTACGCCCAGTGAATGGAGGAACCGCGTGTGTACAGCACCAGGGTAAGTTAAGTGGGCACCAGCCAGCTGCTTAATTCTTCTAAGCCTCTGAAAAACAGGAGTATCTATTATACTTCTCTCTACATCAGTGATGTGAATATATTTGTGTATCGGATCCCTTATCTCCGCTACATACTTCAAAACTTCAAGACATCTTTAATAAAGCCTCTAATAAGTTTTAGGTGTATGATGAATAGAGAGAAAGGAGCTCATATAAGCTTTGAGGGGATAGACGGGTCTGGGAAAACGACTGTTTCGACAAGCCTCTATTTGAAACTCAGGGAGAAGGGCTATCCTTGCTTCTATACTGTTGAACCAACATTCATGCGGGTTGGGGCGTTGATAAGGCTCCATGCCTCCAGGATACGGAATGCTCCGCAATACTATTTAGCACTACTGTTTGCAGCAGATAGGGTTGAACACTATGAAAGGATCATAAGGAAGAGGCTTGAAAAAGGCTATTATGTTATTTCAGACAGGTATGTTCATTCCTCCATCGCATACCAAGGAGGATTGTTAAACGACCTTGAATGGGTTAGGATCATTAACAACAGGGTTCCTCCGCCTGATTTAGCAATCTATCTTGACATAGACCCGGAGAATGCTCTCAGAAGAAAGAATGTTTCAGGACCGTTTGAAGACATTTCTCTCCTTGAAAAGATAAGGAGCGTCTACCTGAAGCTTGTTGAAAACGGAGAATTAATCATGGTTGATGCAGATAAGCCTTTAGAAGAAGTATTGGAGGAAGTGACTAAAATCGTCGAGAGTAAGCTTAATCTTGATTTATCAGGTTAAATCTTCCTCGTTAAACTCCTTAGTTAAGACTTCCCTTATTCTGCGAGCCTTAATGTCGCCTATCCCCTCAACCTGCTGGAGATCCTGTTCGCTTGCATTGAAAACCCTCAAGGGGGTTTTAAAGTATTTTAAGAGCTTTATAGCCGTAGTTCTCTCCACTAGAGGTAAGCCGGAAAGAAGGAAGACTTGCTGGTCAGCAACGGTTTCAGGCTTCTTCTCACCCCTAACCTGAAGATGCTTCTTGAGCTCCTTTTGCTCTCTTAAAGCTATTGCGTAAATAAGCTCCGCAGACTCCCTAGCGTCTCTCGACCAGATTAAAACAATCTTGTAGCCTGTTATGAGCGCTGCAATAGCACCTCTTATCGCGCTGGGACGAATATTGCTCAAAGGAGCATACACATCCCTCCCCTCTATCAGCAAAACAGGTATTTCATAGGAATCCGATAGAAGCTTAGCCTGCTGGAAAAGCCTTGAATCTATTATCGATGACGTGAAATCGTTGACCGTCTTCCTCTCCACGCATATTCTTTCAGAAAGAACATAATCCCCAACCTCAAGCTGGCTGAAAGTAATTCTGGCTCCAAGCCGAGCAAGCTCGTTGACAACAGGGCATGCGGACTCCCTATTATCCACTATTATACTCACTTTATCTTCAAAGGCTTCGCCGTGAGGAATAAACCTGGTTAAAGCATAGTTGGATTCCTTCTTAGATTCGTTTCGCGATTGAATCATTCTCATCTCCTCCAGCATCCTCCTCTCCCTTCTACGGGCGATCCAAAGGTACTGTTCGTCGCGAGTATCTTGAAAATACAGGATATATACTTTCCCAGGTGCGTTTCGACCCGTCCTCCCTACTCTTTGAACAAACCTTATGCCGCTTGGAGTATTATCGTAGAAGACTACAGTGTCTGAAGAGGAGATGTCAAGCCCTTCTTCGCCGACTTGTGTCGCCACCAGAACATTAAATTCACCGCTTTTAAACCTTGAAAGAACCTCGTCCTGCTCCTTCTGGGACTGCCCCTTGTCACCGATCTTAGAAGCCTGCCCAACCAGCCTAGTGACTTTTAAGCCTTCCACGGAGGATAATTCTTTCTCTATGTCTTTCGAAACCGCACGGTAACTGGCGAAAACTATTATCCTCCTGACTCCGGATTCAAGCTCCTTCTTAGCAAGCTCAAGAAGCTTCGACAGCTTAGCATTATCCTTCTGAAGCCTAAGAAGCTCCACCGCATCCAGAATCCTCTTGTCAGCGATTATTTGAGACAGGTATTTCGGCGCTCCGGGTTTCCTAGTTCTCTCCACAATCCTGCTTATGAACTGAAGGAAGTATTTTGGGCCAAGCAGGTCCAGCCTTTCCAGAGCAGTTATAAGGTATCTTGCCCTAGCCAGATTTTTCAAAGCCTCCACGAGCTCAGGCTTATCTAGGAAAGGACGGCTTTTAATCGCGTTAACCATCTCCGTTATCTCCGTGAAGCTGCTCGGCTTCTTCTCCCAGGGAAACGCTTTAAGCGCCTGGTTAATCTGGTCGTTGATGAAGCTTTGAATAAGCGACCTGGCTTCCTTGACCAGCGGGCTCAGAGGCACGGGTATTAGATGATACTCAACCCTCTTAACGTAAGGAGCAACATCCCTGTCGTCCCGAGTCCTGAACTCCAGGTTTTTTATCGCAAGGTTTCTCATCAGCTCCTCAATATCCTCCCTACAGGAGCCCGGCGAGGCTGTCAACCCCAGTATTAATGGGGACGAGCATTCTGAAACATAGCGTTGAGCAATAGTTATGTAAGCATAGTTTCCTTTAGCCCTATGAGCCTCGTCGAAAACAATGAGTCCTACATGGCTAAGCTGAACATTCCCTTTAAGAATCTCGTTCCTGAAGAGTTGCGGGGTTGCGAATACAAGCCTGTAATCGGTGAAAACCCTTTTCGCAACAGGAGTCTCCCCTGTCCAAAGTGCTATAAGACCCGTGTCAATGTTCAGGCAATCCTTGAAAAAATTATAGTGCTGCTCCACCAGAGGCTTGGTCGGCGCTAAAACCACGCAGACCCCCTTGCCCGTCCGAAGCCTTTCAGCAGCCACTAGGAGAGCTATCACAGTCTTCCCCAGTCCAGTAGGCAGCACTACGAGAGTATTGCCTTTAAGAGCAGCTAGAGAAATATTCGTCTGGTAGCTTCTTGCACGAACCTTCCCGTTTTTAATCAAAGGATGCGTGATAAAGCCCTCCGGATCCGTGTTGAAGATGCTTTGCGGAGCAGCCATTTTTCAACCCGTTCCAAGCTCATCCCTGAGTTTTTTCAAAGCTTCGACGATGCTTCTCAATTTAAGCTCATCCCTAGTGTTTAACAGGAGTTTCTCAACATCTCTTAGAAGCGATACTGCGTCCTCTTTGAGGTACTCTAAGGGGGGAAGCTCCTCAACGCTTCCCGTGCCGGGGGTGAGGCGGTAGAGCCTGCCGCAGTTAACACACTCTATCCTTCCGTCTTTATGCCTGAATAACGGTGCTCCGCAAGACTCGCAATGAACCGCCATCATTACAGAGCCTTTCTGCAAAGCCTCCGCCATCTTCTTAATATCGAACTTTTCGTAGGACATTCTCCTAATCCATCTCTATGTGGGATTATTTAAGGGAAATGGAGAAACACATATTAAAACCCTATTGTCTCATAACATACTGAGGAGAGTGTGGAAAATGTCTAAGACGCCGCGTAGGAGAGACTTGGAGAACGAGGAGAAAATCCTGAAGGCGGTGGAAATGTTGAGCTTCGTGGTTAACGACGTAACCACCCCCCGCAACATTAGAAACAGCATTAAAGAGGTTATTAACAGCCTTTCAAAGAAAACTACTACCCCAGGTATCAGAGCGGCAGCAGCCATAAATGTTCTAGACGAGATAAGCCAGGATCCGAATCTTTCAACAATATCAAGAACAAGAATATGGAGCTCGCTCACCCTCCTCGAAGAAATAAAGGATTAACTTAAAGCGAGGTTCTGGAATTTAAACGGGGAAACCTGATTATAAACCCGACGAGTAAGGATCCTTGCAGCACACATTGCCGAATCTGAGTTGCAATGAAGCAATTACCATGGCAAGGCGGAAGTATTAGTAGAGACGACCAGGTTATAAACCTCGCTTCACCTTAATGAACCGAAACCCTTTTAACATCCTTTTTTAACTACAACGCAAAAGAAGAATGTCATATAGCGTTGTTATGTGTGCACATAACGAGGAGAAGTATATTAAGAAGGCCTTAGAATCAGTTTTTCTTCAGACGGTTAAGCCTGAGAAAGTGATTGTAGTATTAGATAGGTGCACCGATAGAACTGGAGAAATAGTGAAGGAGTTTCCGGTGGAAGTGATAGAAAAAAGGGAGAAGAGATGGGAAAACTCCTACGCTGAGAACCTTGAGCTCGCAAGGTTGAGAATGAATTCCGAGTTCTACGCCATAGTTGATGCCGATGTTGTGATGGAGCCTAATTATTTTGAGGTCTTATTATCAGAAATAGGAGAAAAAGACGCTTGCATAGGAGGCAAGGTTGTTACGAGAAGCGAAACGCTTTTGGGAAGACTCCTACCCCTATGGGAAAGAACTTACAGAATTTCTCCTTCAAGGAGGCCGAGGGGATGCGCCTTACTCATAAGGAACAATGTGTTGAATAAAATCGGCGGGTTTGCTGATGCGCCAGCTCCAGATACGTATATTCAAGATAAAGCATTGGAACTCGGATATGGAATAGGCATTACGGTGAATACTCAAGCCTATCATATTAGAGAAATAACTTTAAAGAAAACGATAAAGGCCCAGTTTTCAGCTGGAGTGGCAAGATATGTTCAAGGAAAAGGGCTGGCAAGGACATTTTTACACTCTTTAGCAAGATTAAGACCTTTTGTATTCGCCGGGTATCTTTATGGTTTTTTAGCACACAAGGGGAAGTTGAAAGCAAAGCCCAGTAAGGGAGACGAGCAAGGTTGAATCATCCCGACAGAGAATCAGACGAGTCGTACAGCAAATTAAAAACCTCGGTAGTAATAGTTACCTACAATAGAAATAAGGATTGTAAAGAAGCGGTTCTCAGTGTTTTGAGGCAAAGAAAGCCACCTTTCGAAGTTATAGTAGTTGACGATGCTTCTTTGATTCCGTTTCAATTTGAAGCACCAAGCGTAAAGATTATAAGAAATGAAACGGAACGAGGATTGGCAGCTTCAAGAAACATTGGGGTTCATTTATCTACTGGCGATATTATTGCTTTTATTGATGATGATGCATTAGCCACGCCGAATTGGAACCAGAAATTACAAGAGGCGTTTACCGCAGATATTGATATCGTGGGAGGCCCGTGCAAACCTCTTTATCTATCATCTCTTCCTAAATGGTGGGATGAGAAACTCTTTGGTATTTTATGTGGAATAAGTTATCATGGAGTGGTAGGTTGTAACTTCGCCGTGAAGAAAGAAACATTTAATAAAGTTGGATATTTTAACGAACGATTAGGCAGAATTCATGGAAAACTCATATCAAATGAAGAAACAGAGTTCTTTGAAAGAGTTAAAAGGGCATATGGACGAATAGTTTTCGAGAAGGATCTTGAGGTATACCATAAAGTTTATCCAAATAGACTTACAATGTCCTATCTTTTAAGAAGAGTTTGGTACCAGGGTATTACAGAATGCATACAATATCCTGTATCCACACATCTAAGAAAGACGCTGGGATGCTTTAGACTAATAGTAGTCTATCTAATCAAAATGCTGATTAACAGAAAAAATATGCGCTACTATCTGATTAAGATGGTTGCACAGTTAGGCTTTATTTTCGGTCTATTTATAAGCAGATCTTTTAACAACGAAGATGCTCTATTGGGAAAAACCAAACATCATTAGTAGCGCCTGCTATTTCTGGCAACGCAAAGGTTATTAACGCAGGCTAGTAAGTGCAAACGTTGATATGAATCGACAGTTACCGCTTGTGACTTTAGGTATTTGCGTCAAGAACAACGCTTCCACAATAAAAATGACTATTGAAAGCATATTAACCCAAGATTTCCCTTTACAAAACCTTCAATTAATAGTAGTTGATGGGTTATCTTCAGATAATACATTGGATATTATAAGGACTATGTTAAAAGATTTGCCTGTTAATTGGATTCTATTATGCGACGAAGGCAAGGGATTGGCATATGCTAGAGAAATCGTTGTTAACCATGCATTGGGGGAATACGTAATTTGGGTTGATGGTGACCATGTTCTATATCCTGACTTTGTTAGCAAACATGTAGATTTCATGGAGAAGAATCCCGACATAGGCGGTGCAGGAGGAGTGATGGAGTATATAGCAACGAACATAGTCTCTAAGTTAGAGGGTTACTCCTGGTATCTCTACTGCTTGAAAAGACTATATAAAGACCTTGACACTTTAGGGGGGGCCGGAGCAATATATAGAATTTCGGCAGTGAAAGCAGTGGGAGGATACGATACTAGAATAAGAGGAGCTGGGGAGGATAATGATATTTCTCTCAGGATAAAGAAGGCGGGATGGAAACTAAAAATGAATCCTAATGCGAAGTTCAAACACATAATGAGAACAAGGTGGAGATCGTTATGGAAAGAATACTCCTGGTGGGGATACGGTTCTCATTTCATTTCCCATAAACATAGCGGTGTCGTAAACCCGTATCGTTTTCTACCACCTATTGCTTTCATAGCAGGAATTAGGCTCGGAATCGAAGCATATAGGACTTTTAGAGACATATCGAGTGTGATAATACCTTTTCACTATGCATGGAAGAGGACGGCATGGATATGGGGTTTCCTCAGAGCGCATATTGATGGTTATGGCCATGATATTTAATTTAGCCCCGCGATTAAGAAATATTTTTCTTATATTTTTGTTCCCAACTTTCACCTTTTAAAAGGTGGAAAATTAGTCCGATGGGCAAAATTACGCCTACAAGCAAAGCTGGAAGAACAATCGGATCTCCTTTAGATTTAATCAGGTAGTAAATAACTCCGATTACAATGAGTGATATAAAGAGATAAGGTAGGACCGTGACCAAAAATAGTGAAACAAGTAACATCGTATAATAGCCATATTTCATCATAACAAATCTATTTCCCGCTTTAATCTCTTGAAGATGATGTAGACTTGAAGAGTAAAAACAGCTCTTAACATAATGAAAGAAGCCTCTGGGTTTCTGCTTAATATGTAAGGCAGTTTCCTCATAAACAGTATTCCTATAACCTTTTTTCCTCAACCTGAGAACCAGCTCGTTAGGATTTTCTCCTCCTCCTGGAAATCCTATAAAGTAGGGTCCGACTTCTTTTAAGGCTGAAATCTTTATGGCTGCGCAACTCATACCTATTGGTTCACCCATCGAATCAAAAAATTTATCGACCCAGCCTTGCTGCTTCTCTTCTACTACACATGGAACGTTTATAAACGCAAGCCTCGGATCGGAAGAGAAAAGTCTTTCTACCCCCGATAATAAACCTGGAGGAACAACAACATCAGAGTCGATGAACAATATAAAATCTCCATCCGCATTATGAATACAAATGTTACGGCCCTCCGTAATATCATAACTTCCGGAAATTATCTTAATATCATCATACTCATCGCTATTCTGGTTTCTGAATTCTTCTAAAACCTTTAAGGAACCATCTGTTGAACCACCGTCAACAAAAACTATTCTTATCCTCTTCTTATCATATTGAAGGTTTTTAATACCCTGTAGAACATCCGGTAAAGTTTTAACCGAGTTTTTCAGAGTCATCGCGATAGTTATCAATCTACCGTTTCAGCATACAAGAAGACGCAGATATAAGGTTTAAGGCCCAAAAAAGTAACACATCAAGTAGACAGACGCCCTTACCATTCGAATTGGTAGAAGAACAATTCCAAGAAGGTATTCAGGACCTGAATACTCTCTACACCATTCTCGAAGAGGTTAGTTGACGATAAACGAAACTGAAAAGTGCGGGTATGAGTTGCTCAAGAGCGGAGAGGTCGTTGGAATCTTTCCCGAGGCTAGGATTGAGGAGAGCAGAGTAATCTTCAAGCTGAGTCATGGAGTGAACCTTGAAGTATCTGAGAAGAGAGCTAGAGAGACATTCAGCCCTGAAAGAGCGGAGCTATGCGGCTTAATAGCCTCGGATGGCACCATTTGTAAATATGTGAGAACACATGAGGTTTCCTTTAAAAACGTGGACTGTGAGCTTATCGATGGTTTTTGTAGGCTTGCCGATGAAGTCTATGATATAAAGCCACACCTATACTCTACAAGTCACGTAACAAAGGAAGGAGAGAAAAGGGAATACTACAGAGCAGTAATATACAGCAAGAAAGTAGCCTATGATCTGTGGATGTTCGGTGTTAAGGGACCTGGCTATTATGAGTTCCATCCACCTATAGAGCACTTGGATGAAGAGGGAATCAAAGCATACCTGAGAGGGTTCTTTTCAGGTGACGGAAACGTCTCTTTATGTAAAGATGGGCAGCACGAGTTTCGTGTATATTCATCCTTTAGAGAGGGTTTAGAAGAGATAAGGGAAATGTTTGAGATGCTAGGGTTTCACCCTCATGAAGTTCGCGAAGAAGATAAGGAAATAACACCCGAGGGGATTAGAAAGCGATTTTACTTTACTATTCCTGAAGAAGACCATCTGAAATTTATAGAAGAAATAGGGACGAGAAAAGCGGAGTTTAAAAGGAAGTTTGAGCTGATAAAATCGATAAACGGAAGGAGGGAGGATTAAAGAAAATGTATGCAGCCACTGTTTGGGGATGGGGGGAAAGGTTCGAGGATGTTGGTAGAAACTGTAAGAAACATGTTGACAAAAGGTGGAAGGAAAACATAAAGGAGTGTAAGATAGAGATCATGGCTAGTGAGAGAAATGATGGCGTTTGTTACTGGCTTACTGTATACTTAAGCAGTCCCAGAGATGTGGAAAAGATAGCAGAGGATCTTTTTTACACAGCACTCTTTAAGGGAGATACTAAGGTGGATTTCGTAAACACCTACTTATTCGACTCGATGGTTTCAAATAAGGTAGTATGTCGGAAATCAATAGATGAAGTTAGAAATGAGTTCGATATGTTTATTAAAGAAGTTGCCAAGAGGTTCAGAAGCGACTCCAAGATAGAGCCTATAGCGAAGGTAAAGAAGGTGGAATTCAACGTGGATGTTTGCCTGATATGCGAATTGGAATCCACAGTTGCTAATAAGGTAGTCATAGATGCAATTCATTGGGATTTCGAGCTTCTGAGCAATTTCGTTAAATCGCTGATTGATGATTTGATAGAGAAAGAGTTGGCGAGTCGCGTTTTAGGTTACGGTCTGCGTACCGGTAGCACCGACAGCCTCGAGATTGTGGACATTGGCCAGCGAAAAGAGATGGTTTTCGTGCGGCTTGAGCGGAGAAACAAGCCTTTCGATAAAAACGTGGATTCGTGAGCTTAGACAACCAGAAGTAAGCCCATAATTCAGGAGACGCGTCTATCCTGAGGCGTGTACCATCCCATAATTATCATACGATTACTTCTTCTTAAATTCGCAAAATCGCTTCAAAACATGGGTTCTTTATCATTGTCTAAGACATGGAATAAGAATGCTCATACTCACTTATCTTACAAAGAAGGATTAGAAGAAATGTTTGAAGACTTGGGATTCCATCTGAGTTTGAATACATAGACATTTGGGGAGACGAAGTTCTGGTGTGGCTTATCTGAAAAGTGCGGGGGTGGGATTTGAACCCACGAACCCCTACGGGAAGAGGATCTAATCCTCAGTCCATCATTTTTGACAGGCTTGAGAACTATGGTTGAGGGAGGCTTTTAAATTCTAAACGGTGAAATGGTTTTAGGTAGTGATATCCTTGAGGAGAGGGTGGTGTGGATATGAGGGTTGTAAGGATTGTTATTACTTTGCTTCTAGGCTTTGCCGCGGCTGTTCTTTCAAGATGTGCCTCATAGCACAATGCCAAAGAGGTTTTCACTATACGGGAATAACATATCCCAGGTCCTTCTGCAGACTCAAGCCCTATTGCCCAGTTAGAACAACGGGCAGAACACCTGTTCAAACACCCTCATTGGGCAGGAGACCTATGGCTAAGGTTGGTTTTCAGGGATTCGTGCCTGAGGTAGATGTTAATGATGAGAGGTCATGGTTCTGGAGATACGGTGTTGAATTGCCCGAGGTCTTCGTTCCCCTCTGGCAGTTATTGACTAACGAAGAAACTCTAAGGAAAGCCTCATCAAAGGGTCTGCACGACTTCTTGAATTTTAACGGTAGGATTTTTCTTTCCACAGTCATGCCCGACGAACTGATTGACAAGTTTGAAACGAAAGATTACTTCAAGCTGATCGGAGACCTTAGGCCTGACGCCACGATGGTTCCGGACAACTATACTTATGTTGACGACCCGTTGTTCCTATCTTGGTCTCAGACAATACGCCTCGTCTCCTTTGCTAACGATTTCCTCAATCTGGATACTCCTTTGATCGGCCTTGTTAAGGGTGCTAACCACCTTCAGATAGATTGGGCTGTTAGGAAGCAGGTTGAAATGGGCTATGCTTCCTTCGCAATGCCTGCTAGAGAACTCTTAGAGGACAACCTGTTGGAAGATTTGTTACCCGGAGCCGTAATGAGCATGAGGTGGGTTTCCAAGAGAACTAAAACGGACCTTGAGCTGCTGGTTTACGGTGTTGGCCAGAGGCTTAAGCACAGGGGGATAAACAGTTACAGCAACCTCTCATGGTTTCTGGAGGCTAAGCACGGATGCTACTATAGGGATGGATGGTCCTACGACCTTAGGGATCCTGTGATAAGGTTTGAGGAATGCGACTGCGAGGTTTGTAAAGGGTTAATGCCTCAAGAGATTATTGACCTGATGCTGGAGG
>Ga0080004_1098246_pt1 | contig 46780 bp, 49 predicted proteins | sample WasSprMetagenome_FD_69207 | JGI IMG/M metagenome (GOLD analysis project Ga0080004, IMG submission 69207) | Sulfidic aquatic microbial communities from Washburn Spring, Yellowstone National Park, USA - WS (SPADES assembly) (version 2) | ecosystem: Environmental > Aquatic > Thermal springs > Hot...
CGTTTATGCCCCGCTTGCATGCCTCCCTCACAAGCCTGCGCACCCTCGCGGTCAGCTTCTGGATGAATGCCTCGTTGAGGCGCCTCTCCCTCCTCCTTGTAGCTTCGGCGAGCTCCCTAGCCCTCTCAGCCGTCAGCGTCCTCAGCACTTCCTCTGGGAGGAGCTCAGCCAGCTGCTGCTTTGCCTCCTCGCTGGGCTTCGCGGCGTAGCTCTGCAGCAGCTTCGCAACCCCACGCCTGTACCCGTGGTTCGGCGGTCTAAGCTTCTTGAAGAGCCTCAAAGCCGCCTCCGCCGCGTATGCATCTATGTCCCATGCAGCGAGCGCGAAGCCGTACGCACTGTTCTCGTCCAGGGTTATTACTCGGAGGGCATGGCGAGCTCCGAGCAAACCTCTCTCTGGGCAATTATGCGCACGAAGCCCCTCCTGGTGACCTGCAGGACGAAGTCGGGCCTTGGGTCGAGCTCGTTCTCCTCGGTTAACGCCCTGACGAGGCTTCCACGCAGCGGCACGGAGACGCCGTAGCTGGGGATGCGTAGCTCCTCCTTGCGAAGGTCGATGACGCATGGCGCTCCTCCGTCCCCCCTCACGCTCCCGTCGGGCATCACGAAGCGAACCAGCAGCGTTGCTGCTGGCGGATTGGGCATCGTCCGCTTGCCAGCTTCCTCGCGCATCTTTAAGACGTTCCCCCACTCTGCCATCCACTCCTCCCTATAGCACAGCGCTCCCTTAGTCCTAGCACAGCCGTCAGCGAAGTCCCTGAACAGCTGCCTGAGCTTCTCTAGGTTCTCGCCATCAACGTGAAGCTTGAACACCCTGAACCCACCCCTCCAATTGCCCTTACCCCTCTCCGCGCTCATGTTCCCACCCTCCGGTGGCGGGTGGGGCGCCCTCTCGCAGGCGCGGCGGCGCGGAGCAAGTGCGCGCTATAGCCCCCTCGGGACGCCTAGCATAGACTACATGCATAGTCTCGTTTACGCAGGTCCGGGCGCCTCACCTTAAGCCGACCTTAGTGCTGGAGCGCGAATGTCTTAAAAAATTTTCTGCGGCCCTCAGAGAGCTGGCTAGAAGGACATTGGCACGCGCCTAACAAAATCTTCAGCATATGACCATAATTTTTTAAATTGAAAGAGTTTTAACTGGAATGGGGATGATTGCTCAGAGTTGCTCTGAACAGTGAGGAAAAGGCATTTGCATGACCCTTATTACCCCATTAAGCATTAAGCGACACCCCTACTTTTCGCAGGGTTAAGCTAGTGCACTACGGCTAGGTAGCCTTCTAGGTGTACGTGTTTCGGCATCTCCCGTCATTTCAATGTAGTGCTGGTTGTGTGGTCGCGCACTACATCTTCACTTTTACGCGCTGAAAGCTAAGCTGTACATTTAACAGGGTAGTCCATCGTTCTTCGTTCTATTGCGTACTCCTGGGGTGTCTCTAGGATTACTCCTAGAACCTTGTTACGCTTAAAACGTCCACTTGGCTCACGCCTGGAACCGCTTGTAAAATGTTTTCAAGCTCTTCTGTGCCGCCCTCGGTTTCTTCAGGCATCAGTATCACCATTCTGAGAGCTTCTAGACCGAACGCTATTGGCTCGGACTGATATTGAGCTAACTGGTACTTTCCAGGCAGCTTTTTCAATATCCTGTTTTTTAGCTCCTCCGGCTTCAAATCCGCGTCCTCGGGGAAGATTCTCAGTAGTACAGCTATACGGGCCATGTTGACCGAGGTGACTACAGCAGGGTTAATAATAACGTTTTCGCTAATAGTGCTTAAAAGCATAGAAGAGGCACAAAAGCTAGCGCAGAGTTTGCATTCCAAGGCATCCGTGCACATAAACATGTGGGGCAAGTACTGGGTTATGAGGTTCAGCACACACGAAGCACTAAAACTTGCTAGGAAAAGTGGGGAGCAGAGAAGACCCCTCAAGGAGCCAGCCCAAAAGAAAAACCTATAGCCAAGTAATACGCAGATTACTCAAGCTCGCGGAAAACCACTCCCTTCTACAAGAAATTTAAACTCCACAAGACAGCTTTCATTCAGGGCGCGCGAAGCCATCAATCTAGCAGAACTCACGGGCCCTCAAAACCACATTTGGGGCAAACATATCTATTCCCCTGTTTCCTGCACTTCTCACATCTCCAGATTACTGCCTCTCCACAGTTTGGACAACGGAAGCTTGTTGCTCTTTGAGACGGTGCTATCGGCCTTCCGCAGGAAGTACATTTAGGCAGTGGTATAGTGGCAGCCATATTCCGCCTCTGCTTTTCGGGCGTATTTTTTAATAAATCTTTCGCACCGCGTAGCATAGTTTTCAAATGCGATAAGCTCACAGCACTAGGTGAAAAGAATGCTGGAATGCTTAAGCGCGCATCAAAGTGCTCAGCTTCCTACCAACACCCAGCAAGGTAAAGCCCATAACCCTGCGATAAGGCGGGGGTAACGGGTGGCGCGCTACCTAGAAGAATTGCGCAAGCCCTGTCCTCTTCAGCTCGATCACTGTGACGCTCTTCGTGGCTGGGAGAGATACGTTGTAGACGGGAGTTATGCCGATACGGTCACGGTGAACAATGCTATTGTGCAGGTGCCCATGCACGACCAAGTCTACGCTTTGTTTCCTCAACAGCTCCGTCAACCTTTCAGAAGACATCTCCCTCCAAAATCTCTCGTCTTCGCCCGTAAGCGTGCGGCATCTCGGGGGGTAGTGTGTGAGAAGCACTGTCAAGTCTCCACCCCCCTTGCCCAACAGCTCCTTTACCTTCTCAAGCCTCCTCCCGTAAATCTCCCTTATCCTCGGAATGTTGCGCCTCTGCCACCTAGTAGGCTCGTCCAGGATACCCGTGGTACCAACAACCCTAACCTTCATCCCATAGACATTAACCTCTGCTGCGTCATCCTCGAGCCACAAAATACTATTACACTCCTCCCTAATCCTGTCTCTAACCTCCTCGTAGTCCTCGTTGCCAAACACGCCTATAACCATTGCTTCCGGGGAAAACTTTCTAAGCAGCTCCTCAACCTGCCTACACATCCTCCAGTCACCCTTAGCCACAACGTCCCCAGCCACGAGGACGAGCTCAGTCTTTAAGTCGAGTCTCTTAAGAGACTCGGACAAATAATGGACATACAAAGGTGCGTGTGTATCGCCAAAAGCAATTATCCTTGGCCCGTTAAAGCTCACAAGCTCACCTTCCTCAAAACATACAAAGTGTCACCCGAGGTTTCTATAACTTTTTCCACAGTAAAGTCCCTGGGAAACGCTAAAGGCTCCCTGAGCAACCTCTCCTTCACACTCAAAACTAACACTCTGCCAGGCTTCAAAACGCGGGCAAGACTCTGAAGTGAGCCAGGAGCTTCGTGGATTACAGTTATACATGCTAAGCCGTCCACACAGTCGTTCCGAAAAGGAGGCATGCTCACGTCGCCCTGTACAGCATCGCAGAGACACTTCCTTAACTTAAACACCCTGAGCATGCCGAGGCTCAAATCCAGACAAATATAGTATGATTCCTTGAGAAAGCTTGAGAGAATGCCAACGCCACACCCGGCATCCAGCACGGTCTCACTGCCGGATAGAAATGTCGAAGCCACAATATTCTTGCTAATCTGTTCAGGACCATAAAGCTCGTCATAAATCTCTGCAACCAGGTCGTAATTGATAGACACACTTTACGACTCAGGAAAGCATGATATATATTTTCCTAGGCGCACGCATTGAGGCCTAAACATCACATTTACCCAACGAGAAAAGAAATACTACGCATCAATGCCTCCTAGCGCGCTTGCGCGCGGGAGTAAAGGCTAGGGTAGGCAGGTTTTGGAGAGCGGTAAGGAGGCTTAAAACGATGAGGAGCGATTTGCTGAGAATGAAGACCTGGTAGATGCAGCTGAGCACAATTTGCAAGCAGCAGTTGAGGCTGCGATAGGTGTAGCGCGCGCTATCCGTTACCCCGCCTTATCGCAGGGTTATGGGCTTTACCTTGCTGGGTGTTGGTAGGAAGCTGAGCACTTTGATGCGCTCCGGCAGCTCTGCCTCTATCCCCAGCGCTTTTAGCCCCCTAGCCATGGTGCCCAAGCCCCTGTTTACGTCGCTGTGCAATGTGTGCCCACGGGGGCATGTGACAAGTCCTTGAGTCTTCCTCTAGCGCGCTTCCACAGGGGTATCTTCCCCAACACCTTTATGCTCGTGCTTATCCTCTTTTAAACGCGCCTCGAGGCAATCAGTATTCGAGTACGCTTCTTCACGTGTCAAATGCGAGCTGCTTCATCATCCATTCATGTTGACGTAAGCTCCCTATTAAAATTGACTCTCCGTACTAAAGCACATGGTGCGTGGAGGATGTATGATACGTTAGCATGCGCTTGAATGCAGAGGATCTTTATCTGAATTGCGCGTGATTAAGCCTTGAAAGATTTATTTTAAGCGCGTTTTTCTTCCTACTAGGTGCTGTTGTGAGTGCACGCTTCGCTATCGAGGCGTTAAAGCAGTTAAGAGAGGAGGATTACAGGCTGCTCGTCGCTGTTGAAAGGGGGATGATTAACCATGAGTATGTGGATGTTAAGCTTGTAGCGGGCATTTCAGGGCTTGAAGAGGAGTACGTTGCTGGGAGGCTTAAGGGACTTGCGAGGCTGGGCCTGCTTCAGAGGTACAAGGGGTCATTTACTGGGTACGTTTTAGCTACTAGGGGCTATGACTGCTTGGCGCTCTACGTGCTGGTGAAGAGGGGAACGCTGTCCCAGCTTTCCCCCTCGCCGTACGGGGAGGGCAAGGAGAGCGAAGTGTACCTCGGGAAGACTGTGGGTGAGAGAGTTGTTGTTGTGAAGTTTCACCGCGCCGGTAGGACGAGTTTTAGGAGGGCTAAGCTCGTCAGAGGATACATTGCCGATAAGAGGCATTTTTCTTGGCTTTATAGTGCTAGGCTTGCCGCTATGAGGGAGTATGAGGCGCTTAGGATTTTATGGAAGAGGGGCGCGTCTGTCCCCGAGCCTATTGACTGGAACAGGCACGTAGTGGTTACCGGCTACGTTGAGGGGGACGAGCTCTATCTGATCCCGGAGCTCAGCGACCCTAAGGCTTTCATGGAGAGGGTATTGCTTGAGGTTGAGAAGTGTTATGGGGCGGGCGTCGTTCATGGGGACTTAAGCGAGTACAATGTATTAGTGGCGAGGGGGGAGAAACCTGTCCTTATTGATTGGCCGCAGTGGATTCCGAGTAGTCACCCGATGACTTCTTTCTACTTGAAGAGAGACATCGTCAATATTGCCTCTTTCTTCGCGAAAAAGTATAGGGTAAGTGTCGACCCCGAGAGGCTTGGAGAAGAGTTCTTAAAACGCATGCGCCCCCATTATACCCCCTCACTTGGATCTGAGGCGCCATAAGCTACATGGTTTTTCCGCCCCGTTGCTCGTGGAAGCTATCTGTAACTGCTTAGAGAGCCTTGCTGCCGAGGTAGTGCGCAGCAGGTTATGCTGTCCTAGACTTCGTTGGAGGATTACCTTTTTAAGCAAGTTTTTTCTTGAAGGCTAGGACGCGCGTTGTTTAGGAAGATACTCGGCTTAGACTTGCTGCCTGGCAGCTCGCCTCAGGGTGCTGCTCACCTGTTTGCCGCCGTCTTGGTAGTTGATGGGAGGGTTGTCGAGAGGTGGGGGAAGGTTGATCTTGACAAAATCATGGAGATTATTTCTGAGTGGGGCGTGGAGGCCTTAGCCCTGGATAATGTTTACGAGCTTGCTCCAAGCGTTAACGAGTTAAGTGAGATCTTGAAGAAATTCCCCAGGAGCCCGCACGTTATCCAGGTGACGATTATAGATGGGGAGCCTGTGAGCCTGGAGGCACTGTGTGCTCTGACTGGCATCTGCAGTGGGAAGCTCGATCCCCTTCAGACTGCTGAAGCTTGCGCTTTGCTTGCGTATAATGGTGTTGGCGGAGAGGCACTAGTATTCGAGGAGGAGACCATAATTCGCGTGGGTCGTGGCAGAGTTCCCGGTCAGGGGGGTATGAGTTGTGAGAGGTTTAAGAGGAACATCGAGTTACAGGTGAAGAGGAAGGTTAGGGAGATAGCCGAGGCCCTCAGGAGGAGCTCCCTCGACTATGACTTGTTCTTGAGGAAGAGTGGCGAGGGGCTAACGGGGGCTACTTTCATCGTCTACGCCGCTAGGGAGAAGCTAGGTGGTATTGTTAGGAGCGAGGATGGTCACGAACTCTTCGTGAGGATAGAGCCTGTGAGCCGTGAAAGAGTGGAGTTCCAGCCCCTTGGGGCGAAGATATCCTACAAGCCCTTCTCGGATAGGTACCTGATCGTGGGCATTGATCCTGGAATGTCTACAGGCTACGCGGCCTTGGACTTGAGGGGGAGCTTGCTGGTACTTGAGACAAGAAGACTGCTGGGCAGAGGGGAGCTGATGAGGAGGCTCTATTCCATAGGTAAGCCTGTAGTCGTGGCAACGGACGTAAGTCCTCCCCCAGCTTACGTGAAGAAGATAGCCTCTACGCTTGGGGCTCTCCTGTACACTCCCAGTCGATCTCTAAGCGTTGAGGAGAAGAGGAGGCTCGCCTACGAGATCGCTGAGGCGTACGGCTTTAAGGTTAGGACTACTCACGAGAGGGACTCCCTGGCGGCAGCCTACAAGGCTTTTCTCTCCTACAAACCCCTCTTCGAGGAGGTGGAGAGGGAGAGCGAGAAGTATGAGTTACCGTTGCCACTAGATGAGGCAAAGCTGCTAGTGATTAAGGGTAAGCCCGTATCGACGGCTATTCAGGAGGTTTTGAGGAGGCACGTAGGCCTCAAGCTCCCAACCATGAAACATGAGAAGTACCCTGCAGGCGTTAGTGGCGAGAGGACTCAGGGGGAGCTAGAGTTCTTGAGAAGGGTTGTGAGTAGCCTCATTCAAGAGAACAGTTTGCTTAAGCGTGAGTTGAGGATCACTGAGGAGAGGGCTATGAGGAGTGAGGAAACTCTCAGGAGGCTCCTCTCCCTCCGCGATCTCGGAAGGAGTGCTAACCCCGAGTTTCTGAAGATGCAGTCGAGGGTGGAGATGCTCCAGTCTGAAATTAATTCCTTGAGAAGCGCACTTGATGAGTATAGATCAAAGGTTCGGAAGCTCAGCGACGCTCTACTCTCTCTAGCTGCTGGAGAAAAGATCGTGGCATTAAAGCTATCAAGCGCCCTTGAGAGGGGCCCCTTGAGGGTTAGCTACTTGGCTGTTGACAAGGAGCTCCCCGAGGACTACTTGATCAGTGTTCTCGAGGAATTAAAGCCCCCCGGGTCAAACTTATACGTGTTTTTTAAGTCATCGTTCGACATCGATAAGCTTCGGGGTAAACTCCCGCTCGGAGTTGTCCCCTTATCGCTTGAGTGGTTTACTCAGCTAGAGGATGTTGGTGACTTCATAGTCCTACCTTTAGGAGAGATAGAGAGAATGGCCTACTTATTTAGTGAGAGTTTTGAGAGGGAGAAGTTGAGGAAGCTGCTAGAGAACTACCGGGAGGAGAGGAGGAAAAGCTTAGGAAAAACGCCTAAATAGTGCGCTAAGTAGCTCCAAACAGCTCGGAAGCCTAAGTCATTACCTCTAGGTCCTGAAACGCATGCTAGACTCTCCTGCCTCCTCCCAGGCGTATCCTAGAAGATAGCGAGTTCTCCTCTGAGGAGTTTTTCCCATAACGCATTTATCCTGTCAAGGTGGTTTGAGAGAACTTCCTCGGCTTGATGCTTAACGCGTTGGGTGACTGCTTCCGGAGCATTAATGGCTACGTAGGCGAGTAGGGGCTGGTTAATCGGCTTCCCGATCTGGCTTATCAGCTTGACGTAGGCCTCTCTTATATGGTCTAGGCTGACTATTTCGCTTGCTGCTTGGAAAGCTACGACGTTGTAGAGCTTGCCTATGTGGCTGATTGGATTCTTGCCAGCGGTTGCCTCAAGGGACATTGGCCTAAGGGGCGTGATGAGGCCGTTGGCACGGTTCCCCCTCCCAGTAGTGCCGTCGTCCCCATGCTCAGCTGACGTGCCTGTTACTGTTAGGTAGATTCCTCCCTTGTCTGCTTTGGAAGGCTCATCACCCGTATTTACGTGAACTTCAAGCTCGAAGTCTGCTATGCTTGCTGCGTGCTCCTTCACGATCTTCGAGACCCTTTCCTTCAAGTCTAGGTATTCTTGCAGGTTGCCTATGAACCTGGAAATCGCAGCCATTGCTATTGTAAGCGTGAGTTTGTTTCCCCTCCTTACTCCCATTACTTTTATGTCCTCGCCTATTGCGGGCAGCTCATTCTTCACGCCGGGGGAGTTCAGAAGTCTCTCCGTCTCCAGGACTATTCTTTCGGCAGGAGAGAGAGGTGCGTAGCCTATGCCCATTGAAGTGTCATTCGCGCCTGGATACTTTCCCTGCCTGGTGTAAATGTCTACAAGGTCGGCTGACCCCTTCCCAACCCTATAGTCGGTGATAACGTGGGTGTCCGGGTCCAGGAACCTGATGTTTGCCCTGATCCACTCGCGCGTGGCCTTTAAGATTATTGGTCCCACTGGGACACTTTCCCTGCCATCATGGGTAACTACTTCTGTCGTAGCCCTCCCAGAGACCAATATGTAGATTGGCTGAACGACCTCCCCTCCTCCAAACCTGGGGTTTGACTGGCCTCCAACAACCAGAACCTTGTCCAGGTTGTGGTGAAGTATTGATCCGTACTTTTCAAGGTAGTACCTTGAGAGAGCCCGGCTTGCTGCCTCAGCTATGGAGTCAGCGATGTAGTCCGGGTGACCAGTCCCCTTCCTCTCAACAATCTCCACGTGGAGGTCAGCTGGTGGCACATAGCTTGACTTCTCAACTACTATGTTCTTCGGATTCATCAAGTAAGGTTTCCTTGTAGAATTAATTTATAATGTTTACTGAAAATTACTCCTGGTCATATCACTACTCATCCTCGCTCAACTCTTTTGCCCCCTCTTGAGGCTGGACCCGCTGGGCGGACTGATCCTGCTCAAAGAATGTTACCTTTTCAGGTTCAATGGATACGAATAACAGGTTACTGCCGCGAATAAAGACCGTCCCCAGCTGAGCTACGAGCTTGTTTACTTCTGTTAGCATCTTTGTGTCGTCCAGTACAAGGTTCATTGCGTTATCGGTTAGGCGCAGCCTTCCTGAATACTCGCTTCCATCTTTCAGCTTCACAAAAATGCTCTTCCCGGTATAACTTTTGAGGTAATCCAGAGGCTGCATGTATCTTATTCCTTTCAGGGTTTTTGGTTGTGCTACCATCAATGCGTGAGCTTACGGAAGCATATTTATGGTTTTTCATAGTATATGCCATGTGATTTCCGAAGATAAAGCCCGAGGCACTGTGAATCATAAAGCTAGCCTTGAGGGTGCGCGCGCGAGGGTGAGAGCATGACCAGGAAGCCCAATTTTACCAGCAGCGACCCTGGAGCTCAGGGTGGGGCTCTGGGGTTGAAGCTTCACGGCACTAGGAGGAGTAGAGCGGGCGGCTGCTCCGGGGATGGGGGCGGCGTGCGGATCGTGCCGCTGAACGCCTGAGCCCTACTCCTCGTGGGCTTGGATGATCCCCGCTGCTACGGCGGCTGGTTGAGTGGGGTCCAGGTTGAGCAGTGCGATGTCGTTAGGCTGCTCCCAGCGCCTCAACAAGAAGAGCTACTACGTTACGCTGGCGACCAGTGCGCCAGGCTTGTAAACATGGAGAACTACCGCAGGAGGAGGTTGTTCTTTGCCAACAGGGGCATCGACGCGGGCGTAAAGATTGCGAGACAACTTGCAAAAACTATCCCCGAGTATCTGGAAGTGAAGGAGATACTAGGTTCGATGAACTTCGACGAGACGCTGAGGAAGGTGAGCGAGGCTTGGAAGAGCTTCGCAGCACAGCTCAAGGAGAGGAAGGAGGGCAAGTTGCCTCCTTGGATGAATCCGAGGCCTCCTGGCTACAGGAAGCGCGACGGCGAGCGCCTTCCCATAATTATCGTCAGCGCAGACAACTACACGGTTGACGTGGAGAGAAAGGTGATCCACCTGGGCTACTGGAACATCAGTGTCCAGTTCGCAGGCAAGCTTCGCTGGTTAACAAAGCCTGGGGCTAAGCGTGGTCGCGAGCGATGGCACTGCGCTGCTGTACAAGGGCAAGGCGCTCAAGTCCGACTACTACTTCGAGAAAAGGATAGCGGGGATCGACAGGGCGCTGTCAAGGCTGGAGGAGGCTGACAGGAGCGTGCTGTGGGAGGAGCGCATGCGCCTCTACGAAAAGAGGAGGAGGCGAAGGGACCAAGCGCATGCCAACGCGGTAGCACACCTGGCTCGTAAGGCGCTCAAGAGGAACACCGGTATAGTCTTCATAGGATACCCGTGGCACATCTCCCGGGAGAAGCCCGGCAAAGGCAACACGAACATGTGGGGCCAGCGAAACCTGATGCTGAGGCTTGCAACGACGCTGGAGAACGCCGGCATACCCGTGTTCGCAATTAGCGAGGATAGCACCTCGAAAATGTGCGCATACCACAGCTGCGATGTCTTGAGGAAGCCTAGAGGACTAGTCACCTGCCCGCACGGGCACACGTTGCACAGCGACATAAACGGCGCACTAAACATCATGCTGCGCGGGCTAAAAGCGCTGGGCATCGAGGCGGAGCCGCCAACAAAAATCAGGGTACTCAGCCTCCTAGCAACGCCCTCAAGAGTAAAACCTATAAAACCATAACCCTGCGAAAAGGCGGGGTAACAGATGGCGCACGCTGAGGATAATCCGAGGTGTAGCATATGCGGAAGCCCGAAGATCTACGCTAAAATTGAGGGGAAATATTACTGCTTCGAGTGCGGCTCGAGAATCATCTTAGAGCATTCTACTAAGGTTGTCAAGGAGTACGTGCAAAAATACATCTCCGAGTAGGCTCTGCTTAGTCTCCCCCCTTGTGTCTAGCGGCCTCGTGTCTCTTCTTGTGAATCCTTTCCAGCTGCTTCTTTCTCCACTTCCTGTGGTGCGTGTACCTGTACTTTACAGCTAGTAGTCCACGCATTCTTCTGCCAGCCATAGTCTTTCCCTTGAAGACTCTGCTTGGGTCGGGCTTAGCCTCCATGTGCATTGCCATTGCTGGTTTAGGCGGCTCGCCCCCAGATTCTAAGTGCCCTTTTAGCTTTGTCAACCAGTCCCGCAGGATGCCTATGTTTTCATCGTGGATTGTTTTTCTCCGGGTATCAACGTGTATGCCCAGGAGCCTTGCTTCTCTAACTGTTAGTCCCAGGGCAGCTATTTCCCCGGCGCTAAAGCCCCTCCCTGTCCTGCTCTCACGCGGGGGAATGCCGCCAAACCTTCGGAGCTTTACCGCTTTCACTATAGGTGTAGGTGGCCGCAGAGTTTTTTGCCCAGGCATAATGACGCCCACTCGTGGAAACAAAGTCCTCAGATAAATTTTTCGCTCCGAACAATATCGCTATATTGTTCTCAGCACGTCTCTAGCTCTCTTGACAAAGATGCCCACAGCCACGATCCCACCTACAAGTCCAAGAGCCATGGCTATCGGAGACACTTTGAGAGCTGATGCTATCGAGTAGTCATCCAGAGCTCTTCTCATGTAGTAGACGAGGATTAGGGAGATCCCCGAGATCGCTAAGAGTAGCAGGGCTATGTAAGTGTGTAGCCCTATATGCTTCGAAAGAAAGATGTAGGTGGGCCATATGAAGACTGCCAGCGAATTTACAATTATTGCTCTTGCTAGGTAGCTCTGGGCCCTCCTAATGGCGTCTTCTCGTTTAACGTACATGCCAATCTCTCGCACAACTTTGCATCGTGGTGATATAATTGTTTTACTGGCTGTAGAGGGGCTGCCCTGCGCCTTCATCGCCAGTAGAGTAGCGTGAACATGGCTCCAATGGAGTATCCCAGTATAAAGAGGCATGAAAGCTCCCTGTAAACTTCACTGTGCTTAGAGAAAATCATGCGAACGATTATGAGTATGGTTGCAAGAAATAGCAGCGGGAGTAGCTCGCCTTTTGGGACAAGTATAGCTATTGCTAAGCCTATTGGATGCAGGGAAAACAGTAGGAGCGGCTCAACTCTCCCTGGAATTCTGCCTCTAACAGCAACCTGTTGCAGGATGGAGATAAGTAGAGATGCCAAGGGTACTACGTAGCAAAGGAGGGAGTGGTTTGCAGATGCGTGGAAAGATGGCAGCTCTATCGTAGCGTTAGAATAGAGGAGTGGCGCTAGAACGAGGGGTAGGATGACAAGTAAGCCCTGCACGATCGTGGTTCCACATTCCTCGTCAAAATGTTTGAGGAATTTCTCGATGTAGAAGGCTGAAAGAACAATCGGTGTAGCTGCCAGTAAGAGTGGGAAGAGGGGCTCAGCACTTACAGGCAGTGGCTCGCTTGCAAAGAGTTGAGAGAGTAGTAGTAAGGTGTAGGGCGAGAGGGCGGCTCCCTTTGCCTCAATTCCGAGCATAAGGTAGCCAGCGAGTAGGATCAACAGAGTTGAAGTAGCCATGTAAACGGGAAACTCTGCTCCGAATAGTATGAAGAAGCACAATAGGGATGCTAGCAGGTAGACTCCTGCACTGATAATCAGGGACGCTGATCCCGCCGTCTTTACGCCCCAAAGCTTCTTCCAAAAAGTAACGTACATGACGAGTGTTACTGCTAAGAATGCTGGATCTACAGAAATGCCTAGGAAAGACAGCAGTAGACCCATAGCTGTAGAAGCTTGGAGTGGGAGGGGTGCAAGCATGATGAAGGGTAGAACTGTAAGGGTTAGGGGCGGCGGCTTGATAAAATATGAGAGCAAAAAACCCAGGGGAATCATCAGGCATGCTAACCTGTGGCTCGGCATTGCAAGATACTCCTCCGCCAGGGCCATTCCCCCCTCTAATTTGAGAGCTTCGAGATCCGGCGTGAGGAGGGCTTTTATTAACAAGTATGATGAGAGCGAAAAAATGGCTATTAATGCTAGAGAGGCGGCTAGGAAGCTCTCCCTCATCTTGTCTAATAACTCGTATACGAATGGTGAGCGGTAGTACCCCTCTTTTGCATAGCTTTGAAGAAGATTCGCTGCAATGATGATTAGTGGCGTAGAAAGGGACACTGATGAGGCGATAGTTATCGCTGGGTAGGGCTTTCTAAGCCTCTTTGCCGAAGTCAAAAACACCAGGAAAAGTATGAGTGGGGCAGAAACTATTGCTAGTGGAAGAAAAAGCGCCTCACTCCGAGCATAAACAATTGTTGCGAGCCCCACTGAAATAAAAATCTCTCCTAGAATGAGGAGGTAGTCAAGCCTCTTTAAGCAGGTCATTCACACCTACCTTGATGAACCCGTTTTTCTGTGAGGAAATTTTGAGAGCTATATTGGCAAGTATTGGGCAGCCTGACCCACCCTGCTTGCAGAACTGAATATATTTGTCTAACATTGTTCGCCACTCTTTTACTCCAATGAAAATGCATCTTTGCCCTCTCGAAGTAGACCTGTAGTAAGGGCAGTAAGAGTTTTCTTTATTGGACATGCACAATCTAAGCGAGTTGTGTAAATAAATGATTAAAGTTTTTTATGTTCACTTATGCACACGTAAAGACTGCGGCGTAGCGAACACCAATAGGCATGCGCTATATATAAATCGGGGTGAAAACTTAGTTTCTGCAGGAGAAAATATGTCGCGTGCAACTGTTTGCCCTGGCTTGTACAAAGACGAAAGGGGGAAGTTTTACTGTAGATATGCTGGCGATGCTGAAATAGATCCCGCATTCATGCCCTGCTTGCTTGAATACTGGGAGTGCTCCTTCTACATCAAGCATAGGCGAGCAGAAAAGGCTGAGGAAGAAGAAAAGAAGAAAGAGACCCCTAAGCCTGAGGAGGTTAGGGCTGTCGAAGAGGTTAAAACTGTTGCACCTGCCTTTGTGGCCCCTCCGACTGAGACTCGGGTAGAGAGTTTCGGGTATGACATAGACTCGCTGATCGAGAGGGCAGGCGAGCTTGCCAAGCTTTGGGAGAACTATGAGGAGGAGGCTCGAAGAGTCGTGGAGGAGTGGGAGGAGCTCGGTGAGAAGATAAGAAAGGAGCTTGCGGGGTTGGAGGCCTCCATCAACGCTTACATCGAAGAATTAGACCGGGTCGAGAAACTTTTTGAGTCCGGGAGGATTAGCGAGGAAGAGTTTTCGGATTTGAGGTCTAGGATTGAGAGTAAGCTTGCTGAGAAGAATAGCGAAAGAGAAGCCTTAGCGAGGAAGCTGGCCGAGCTCGATAGAGTTGTCTTGCCGCACTACAAGAGAGTAAAGGTTGCTGAAGTTAAACCTGAAATAGCTAAATTGAGGCTGGCGCTGTCAAAGCTGGAAGAGAGGTTCAAGAGTGGAAGTATTTCTGAGGAAGTCTACAAGAGGCTGAGAACTGAGCTTGAGGATAAAATTCAACGCCTTGAAAAAATAAGAGAGGAGGTGGAGTAAAGAGTGTTGCGACTCGATGAGCAGGTAGAGAAATTAAGGGGAAGCTTTTCGAAAGCTGAGGAAATGTGGAGTGACTACTACTCCTTCGTCAAGGCAACTGTGAGAGAGTGGGAGTTTTTCAAGCTGGACCTCCTCGATGAGCTGAACGATGTTAAAGTTAAGCTTGAGGCGGACCTGAAGAGCGTGGAGGAGCTGAACCTGAAAATCGAGCTTGGACTCATAAACGAGGAGAAAGCCAAGAAGAAGTTAGAGGAGCTTCAAGGAGAAATCTCACAGCTCAGAGCGGCGCTTCAAAAGCTGTGGTTAAACTACGAAGAACTAACCCTTAAGTGCCTTACTCACAGCAGCAGAGTAGGACTTCCAATAAGCTTTTCTCTGAGGGACTTGGAGGAGAAGAGAGCTGAGCTCAGGAAGGCTACCGATAAGGGAATGCTTAACGAAGATACCGCCCAAAGCTTGGCAAAAATTCTCGAGGAACAGGAGGCTCTGCTCATGAGGGCAACGACAAAGGAACAGAACCTCTCTCAGGTGTGAACAGCAGAGGAGCAACTGCAGTGCGCACTCGCAGAGCGTACCTGGGAAACTGGAAAAAGATTGAGAAGCGCGTAACAACAGCGGAGAACCACGGTTTGCTGTAAATAAGGACAGCGTAGACATGTGCAACCCGCGCATGCGCGCGAGTTACTTCCCTTTCTCCGGGTGAGCCCTTTTTCTCCTCTCGCCCTTCTTCCTGCCGCGTCTGCTAGACTTCCTCTCCCCACCTCCCTTTCTTCTCTTTGAGCGGGATCTTTTGACGAGTACTCTTACTTTCCCATCTCCGGCTTTTACAACTTTGATCCTTGAAAGAGAGGCGAGCCCGCCTCTTTCAGCGACGCGCGAAAGCCGAGCTACAAGGCTTTTAAAGTGGGTCCTGCAAAGAAGCAATTGCTGACCCTTTAACTCGATTATTATGTCGGCATGCGAGCTGCAATTCTCGAGCATGCACTGTGCAACTTCGGACATGTCCATCGGCTGGAAACAGGGAAAAACCAAATAAAGTTTGTTGCGCTAGCGCGCGTGGTAGCGTCTGAGCAAGGCATCGAGGGATTTTAGGTCATTAACCTCTTCGATATCGAGGTAATTAGCCAGGTCTTTCAGTTCTCTGAACCTCTCGTCAGCGAGGATTATTAGCGGCATGTCACTAGGAGTTCTCACCACTCTGCCAATGTTCTGGATAGCGACTATCGTTGCTACGTCATGCCTTGTCACGCCCACCTTCTCAAGTTTGAGGTCCGGCGGCAGGAAGAAGGCTCCCGCCAGGACTACGCAGTCCGCCCTCAGGTTCACGCCCTCGCTCCGCCTTCCCCTGCTCAGGAAAGCTGCTACGTCCCAGTCATCTTTGTTCTCAACCTCATCCTCAAAGTAGTTGTATTTCAGCATGGAAAGCACCCTCTCAGTTCCGAAGATCGCGATGCGCCTGAAGTACTTCCTCAGCAGGAAAATTACGTCATTTATCTCCTCAGCCATCCTTACATCCCACTCCGCGAACCGCGTTGTCACCCAGTTTACCAGTAGTGCCTTCCTCTTCACTGGTGGAATGCGGATGATGGGTACTTTGAATATTTTTTCTAAGGGGCTAAGAGTGGCTGATATGAAAATGCTTTTGAACAGCGGTTTCCTGAGCTTTAGCATGTGAATACTATGTTGTTCCCTCCAGAGAATTGTGGCGTTCCTTAGTGCAGAAAGCACTTTACCAGCAACGAGAGGTTTTTCACCTCTTTCCAGCTTTTCTGTAAGTTTTACCTCGAGTTCACTAATTGCATCTATGTAATCACGACTGGGGTCAAGTCCTAGCTCGGATAGTGCCTCTTTGACTTTAGTTACAGGTATCGAGCCTATCTCTAAGACGAGGTTGTGAGCCTCGTCGTATACCTCAAGCCCGGGGATCCTTAACCCGATATAGTACGGTGCAATGTACACCTTAGCGCGCACGAGCTGCTGGAGGTAGTAACTGCAAGCATTTTTGGGTAGATCCTCGTAGCTGAAGGCTTTTCCGAGATCAACGTTAACGCTTGAAATGTCCCTAAAGTACGGGCACTTGAACTTAAGGTTCTTGCAGTAGACGTGCAGGTTGCTTCCGTACTCATCCTTAAGTGGGCATGTGCGCTCTCGCCCCGCCATTATAAAGTATCGAAGATCCAGCAAGGAACACTGATCTGCAATATGCCTGGCCAGCCTATACGTCCTCACTTTCCATGTGACGGGGAATTCTTCTCTCGCCATCAGGGCAATCAAGGTAGCAATAGTTTTCCCGAAGCCCGGCGGGGCTTCTAGTCCTACGGAGCCGCTATCCAGCATTCTGGCAAGCTCCTCGCTAACCTCTAGCTGTTGCGGGCGCGGCTTTAGGCCTGCCCTCTTAAAGAACTCCTCAGGCCTCAAGGTTAGACACGGCGAGTTTTCCCGGTTCCCCTGCGAGTTTTGCGTTTGCTCTGAAGTAAGCCTGTAGAGTCTCCTCAACTTCCTTGGTTTCGCCTACATAGAGTGTTTCCGGCAAAGCTTTCTCCAGCGTGTCTTGATCGACTTCCTGCCCCTCAATGTACGTGGGGGTTAATCTCTGCCCGTCAGAAATATATATGGCGTTCACACACCTCTTAACCCCCTCAATGGTGATGATCTTCCTAGTGCTTATAAGGACATCCAGGTACGTGAGTATGTTCGACGCACCTTTAAGGTGTAGTTGCAAGGCATCTGAAAGCGTTTTAATAGCCTTCTCGACTGTAGGTGCGTGGAACGTCGTCAACGTCGGGATGCCTGCCCTGGACGGTTCTAGCAGGCTCCAGAAGTCTTCCGCCATTATCTCTCCAACTACGAGGATATCAGGTCTCAAGTAGCGCATCGAGTATCTGACTCCATCAGCAAGCTCTTCCGTGACCACGTGGGAAAGCCACCCTCCCTGAAAATTCAGTTCCCTATACTTTTCTACTATAGCTATGTGTAACCACGGGAAGAGTTGCCCCAAGGCCTCAACAATACTGCTTAACAGCGTCGTTTTACCGCTCCCAGGCGGACCAGTAATCAGCACTGTGCTGGGCCGTAGGATCAGGAGGAGCAATTTCACTCCCACGTTGGCTGGCAAGATATCGACCAGGGAGGGTACCCTTTTTATCCTTGTTGCAACCATGTGTAGCTGTCCGCCTGACTGCAGCTGAATAGCTATTCTCCAGTCGCCGTAGTCCGTTACCCCGCGAGGATTCCTGAAGGAGACGTTTACCCCTGTTTGTGCAATTACCCGGGAAATAAGATCTTCGATTTTGTAATCAGCACTCTTCGGATAGAGCTGCATGCGACCTATCCCGGAAACTGTTATTATCGCCTTGTCGCTAAATATCCAAGCTTCCTCAACTTTGCTTGAGAAAAATATCGGTGCCAGCGAGCCCCACACTTCGTGTTCCTTGAAAGGAATTAACAATAGTGATCCATCACGTACAAAGAGAGCTCCAAAGGGGTTTTTGTCTATAAGCAGGGAATCCTTGGGCAAAACCTCGTCTACCTTTACTAACTGTTTATCACTTTTCTCCCTTTTCTTGAGATTGATTCTTATCCTCATGGCTCAGCCTTTCACTTCTGAAAAAATCCTCAGAATTCTCGTGAGCTTTTCTTTATCAGACAGAAGCTTGCCTTTCTCCCTCTCTAGAGCTTCGATTTTCTCGCTTATCCTCCTTATCTCGTCATCGATGCTTTGATACTTTTCAGCTATCCTTGAACATAGTGCAGGGTCCAGACCCAGAGACTCAAAAACGCTTTTAAGCCCCTCAATGCCTCTCTGAATAATCTCATCACCGAGAGCATCACTACTACTCCTCGACTGTTTTACAGGCTGCAGAACAACCCTGGGGGTCGGTAGCTGGGGTTTGCCATCAGTGCTTTCTACCATTTTTTCTTGCTCCTCAGGCTCGTCTGAGACTAAGGGTCTCTTCAGTCGTATCATCCCGTCACCTTTAAGAGAGGCTTGTTTATTCTCTGGGTTAGTAATCTTATTTCTTCCCGGGTTCTTTTACCTGCATTCCTGTAGGCATCACTCACAGAGTCCGTAAAAGTAAAGGTTAGTGCTGGGTCGAAGCTCACTGGAAAAACGACGCCAAATTCCTCACGCATTTTGTCGAGCCATGAATGCATCAAGACATGGTACTTGTTCAGAACGGGGATACCGAGCTTACTCCTAGCGAATGCACGCGTGGAGTACCAGCTCTTTACTGCCATCACTGAAAGCTTGTCCGGGTTCGTCACCAGCACTATTATATCCGCAAGTGTAACCACGGGATCAAGGAGAGTTCCTGGATACGATGGCAGGTCAATTATTACGTAATTGACGTGCCTGCCAGCGCTGTCGATAAGGTACTCCAGGCACTGGGCGTCTATCGGTCCTAGCTGCTTCGAGCCCGGAGCAACCCACAGGTTAGGGCTACAGGAGCTCTCAACTATCACCTCACGCCACGTAGCCCTTCCCATGAAGTAGTCGGATATGTAGGGTGGGCCTGGGTCACTCTCCAGGGTCAAATTCGTGCTGCTGCCATACTCTCCTAGATCCACGAGAAGAACTCTTTTCCCCTGCGTTGCCAGAGCATACGCTGTAAGGCTTGATAAAACACTTTTACCAGTTCCACCCTTATGACCGCTTCCGAAAACAACCACATCTGCCATGGCTCCCACACTCGATTTTTTCAGCCAGTTATATTGAGGTTGGAGGGGAGCTTTCCCATCTTTGCCAGGTTTTAAGATTAAAAGAATACCTTTGTGAGGGTGAAATGAAGAGAATAAAGCTTTCCTTCTTAAAATTCATGTACGACTCAGCAATTCGCAGGGGGTTAAAGTTTAAGAGAAGGTCCTTGCTGAGTGACGACTCTCTGAGGAGGATAAAACTTTGCATTGAGCGAGCCTTGCACGAAAGTAGGAATCAGCTGAGGGCGGCATCGCTTCTCGCAGCCCTCCTCTATGCCGCTGCTAACATTGCCGTAGCTCAGCCCGCGGACTTGGTGGCAAACATCTTTAGACCCTTTCGCGATGCAGTGGCAGTGCTATTTGCAGTCTCCTTCGGCATCGGGATACTGGGCTTCTTTTTTATAGTGATTGATGCAGTGATTTCCTGGGTAACTGGAGGAGGCTTTGGCCGTAGCTTAGCCGTCAGTAAGTTCCTCAAGGCCGCTGAGACACTTGCAATAATCCCCCTGCTCTTCATACTAGTAAACGTTTTGAAAAACATAGGCATTCCAGAGCTCTCTGCGGTTGCCGAAATACTGAACTCTTTGCTTAATGAAGGTTGGAAGATCATTCTCGCTGTCTTTACAGGTTAACATCCATGGAGCTCTACGTGGTTGCGGCAGGCGTGGCTGTTTACCTGGCTGTAGGAGCCATATACTGGGGTCTTGGTCAAAGAGGAGCCGCCCTCAGATATTTTGAGGACGCAGTCATCTCCCTGATTTTCATCCTCGTAGTCCAGGCAATTTTTTCCGCGGCCTCCCAAGTGGCGAGCCTGGCGGGAATAGAGATAAATCTGTGGAGCAGCCTCGAAGTAAGCAAAGCATCCGCTACTGCCTCACGTGTCTTCTGGAACGCGAGTCGAAGAGCCGTTGACCTCATCTTTTTTGTGGAGGCTGAGAAAGCGGTCCTAGCGAGCACTCCTCTCACGGCTCCCCTTGTAAGCGTGTTAAGCGGCTCTACCGGGTGGTCCCTATCGGAGTTAAGTCTTGTTGCCATAGTCTACATGCATTTCTCATTCGTATCTGAGGTTTTTTCAATGATCTCCGCTTACATGCTGACGATCGGTTCAACTCTAACTCCCGTGCCGAAGCTCAGAAAGCTGGGCGTTTCACTTCTCTCCTTGTATATTTCCACCTCGCTAGCCATAGTGTTTTCATCGCAAATCACCTGCGACGCGCTCACTAAGACCCGCCTACCCCAAGCAGTGAATCCTGCTGACTGGGTCAACATAGCTAGCATAGTAGGAGATGCAGCCGTAGAATTAGGACGTGTAATGACTCTTTCCCTCGTAGCCTCGGCGCTAGCAACAATAGGCGGTATAGGTCTGGCATCCGCGTTTGACTCCATAACGGTGAGTGTCCTGAAACCATGACGGAGGAATTCACCTGGATTGGTTTAGCGTTTTCACTGATAACTGCTGAGTTTGCCTACTACTGGTTTATTCAGAAGCGTGAGAAAGCGATAGGCGTTCTCAGCAAGGAAATTGCAGAACTGCTTATCTACGGTTCGCTTGTTCTCATCCTGCTACACCTATGCTCGAGCTACACTGCTGTGAGCGTCAATGAGGCTCTGGAGAAGCTGAAGGAGGTCTCCGAAAACCTCTACAAGCTTTACTCGACAGCTTTACGCTGGCTCATCAGCATTGCTTTTGTGGATGTGATTATTAGCTTGGCGGTTGCTCTCGGCGCTCCTGAGGCAACAATAGCCCTTGAATACTTCGACTTGCTGAGACATACCGTACTCCCCCAGCTACAGTACTTCGCCGTCCAGGTTGGAACTGCGTGGCTTCTCACAAAGATCGCGGAATGCTTAATAGAGTCCCTTTCAAGGCTGCGAGATTTTGCGAGGGTCTTAACACTCCTGGCTCTCGTGCCGAGGGTCAGGAAAATTGCCTTACCTCTATCAGTACTTGTGCTTGCACTTTCCTTAGCACTACCCTTTACAGTGGGGCGAGCGGACACCATACCCATTTCTACCCCTCCATTCATCCCCTCAATAAATTCCACGGGTCAAGTAGAGCTGTCCGTAGAGGATGTTTTAGGTAGCCCTGTATACGAAACTATAATGGTGGGTTTAAGGGGCACCAATGGCTCGCTCTTCGTCGTAAAGGGGCGAACAGGGGTCCACATCCCTCTACCGCCAGGCAACTACACAGTTCTTTGGATCGTAAACTATTGGACAAACTTCTCACTGCACGCATGCTGCTACGAGGATTCCCCTTACTCTTACTGCGACTGCTACGCTTATCCAGCTAAATTCTTTTTAATGCTTAACTCTACCCAAAAGCTCTATGTGTGGCTACCAGTCTACCTCATTACTTCTTCTAATGGGACGATGGGTCACATCGTTGCATATGAAGGTGCTTCTCTTCTCCACCCCTCCGGGCAGGGAGACGGTTTTGTTGAATTCGTGCTAGAGCCTGGAAAGCGCACAAAGGAGTTCTTTGTAAGAGGGGACGGCTTCAGGATCGAGTACGTTAATGGTTCCCTCAAAGCCGGCAATACGACTTGCTGGATTATGCATTACCGCGTTACAAATGAAATGCCCCCAGGGAGCGATCTCGACCTGGGTGCCTTCTCTCTCTGGTCGTCCAGCTACGAGAGCTGGGTTGGTAGGATTTCCCCGGCTGTGCCCGAGAGTGTAGCGGGTAAGCTGAGCTTGAGGAGGGGCTTCCCGCGATTTGATACGTATGGTGTTAAAGTGTGGTTTGAAGAAGCGAACTGCACGAGTACAACTCAAGGCAACCAGTCGAACCCCAGAATAATTTTCTACGGGAAAGGCTCCTGGAACGCTAGCTCCGCTCCAATATTCCTCTCGCACTGGCAGTACGTGTCCCTAGCAAGCGACTGGTTGAAAGAGTGCTTCACTAGAGCTGTGTACCCGCTTCTAGCACTATACAAGACCTACCTACTCGTCTTCACGATGTTTGGTGGGATTTTAATTTCCACAGGAGTCTACTACTCCGCCGTGTTTTCTCCAATAAGCATGCATATGCGAAGCCTTACGCACGGCACCTACTCTAGTATCACTTCCCTTATTAAGGACGTTAAAAGGTTTTTCAGGTCTACTGACGTGATAAAGATCGATTGGCGACCGCGAACCCTTTACATGGAGACTGTTCTCAGCAGGGACGTTCACCAGGAGTCGATCCTATCCACCACTGGGAGAGTTGTGAAGAGAGCTGTTAGCGAGACCCCGAAGTACCTGGCCCATAGACCCCTACCATCACTTCTCAGATTTGCTGGAGCTTGCTTGGACAACCTCGCCGACTTCGCTAGAGATCACTACAAGGAAAGCCTGGCAGGAAGACTGCATCACCTAGCTAACCTCGCGAGGAAGGCAAGTAGAGGCGCCGACCTCAGTTTAGGGATGGCTGGGGTCAGAGCTTCGCAGAGCATCTACAAGGGGGGCTCAGCAATGGCTAGGGTTTTGAGAAGAAGAGTGGAAGAAGGTTTTAGAGATTTTAGACTGGCGATCGGCAGGTACGATTTTAGGCTCAGGAAAATGTCTTTGGGAAACGATGATGCTCTCCGCATGCTTTATCCAAAGTTCTATGACGCTTACTTCTCGCTCTACAAGAGCCTCGTAATAAGCCAGTTGATGCATGTAAGAGACAACCTGGTAAAGATTGGTAAAGATTCCCAAATTATCGACAGAGTCATCACCGCTGTAAGGGGCTCGTCGAAAATGCGAGACGTCGATTACGCCTTGATGAGTCTCTGGATGGTCCCGGAGAGCGTTGAGCTCCTAGCTCGCAAGCTCAAGATTCCGAGGAGTTTTCTAGCCATATATGAGGTTCAGAAGCTGCTAAGGCTGAGGGCATTAGACATGCTTGAGGGGCAGAGGTATCCTGAGGCGAAGGAGCTCAAGGACTTCTACCTCGGGATAGGCTCTCCCGGCGACTTGCATGGGCTCTGGAGAAGGGTGGTTAAGTGGTTTGGTGACTAAGAGTGAGGCTCAGGTACTTGCTGGCATTCTCCCTTGGTGCCCTCGGGCTCATCCTTTTCCCCAACAATTGCAACTATGCTTTGGGCTACGTGCTGGTATCACTGTGCCTAGTGCTTCTTTTCCCCGAAGCATACTACTTCGCACTAGTACTATCCTTAGGTGGTTACCCTTTAAATATCCTAGCTGAGGGGGGAAATTTCTGCGTTGAAGCTGGGGGACGAGTCCTGCACATTTACTTCGGCTTTGAAATTGTGGATTCACGGCATGGTGTGGCTGATCTCGGCGAGAAAAGCTTTTGGTTCTACTCGCAGAGTTTCCTTTCCACCTCACTAGCGGGGAGTTCCAGCTTCTACATAGTAATAGACAATGGCAGGTATTTCCTCCTCTCCAGGGTGAGCAGTAGCAGTGTTGAGGAGATTATTAGAAGGATCACTGATGATGTTAGGAGGCTAACGAGGAGCTTTGAGAGGCACGGCTTAAGTTACAGACTACTTAGCGGGCGCGAAGTACTCAGCCTGCTCCGACCGAGCTTCCTGCAGGAAGCTAAGGAAGAGAGCTGGAGAAAAATTTTCCTGGCAATGCTAGGACTCCTGCTCATGTGGAGAATCCCCCTACTCTTCTCCGCTTCTGCTGCACTCATAGTTGCATGTCTCACGCCGGGCTTACGCGGATACAGGCCGGTCAAGGGGAAAAACTTGTACTCCCTCACCCTCGTCCAAAGCTTCTATTCGTACCCATCCATCTTCGATGTCTTTGCACGCGCAAGGCTCGTTTTCAGCATTGCTGATCAGTTGTTCCTGGTTTTGCGGGTTACACCAAGCCCGCTGGAGATTGAGCAGGAAATCGATTCAAAGGCATATAGAAGCTACGAGGTGGGGACGGCTCTCGACAAGCTCTCCATCATTCATGCTAGCGCAAAATTTTTCGCAGCAAGCAGGAGGAGATGGGAAAGGCGCGAAAACCTTTTCCTAGTTAGTGGGCTTCTCCTAGCTTCCGAGAACGAGGCGAGAATCCTGCAGTCAGCGGGCTTTGTTTTTAGAAAGACAATCTTTCCTCTGGGTGCGCTCGCATGACCCATGCCCTTTACAATTTCGTGAAAAAAGTTCTCACTTCGGAGAGCTATGCGCTTTCGGGCGATATAGCGATTCTTACCCCATTCAGCGTGCTGTCGCCCCCGGAGGAGCAGGAGGGTTTCCTCCTTGGCCGAGACGAGAGGGGAAGAGAGGTCAGGATAAACCCATCCAGATTGCCGAACATGCACGGGGTAGTTGTGGGTTCTACGGGGTCCGGCAAATCAACCCTTGCTAGGCACATACTGCTTCAAGCAGAGGCAAGCAACATAAGAGCCTGGGTTATCGACCCGCATGGGGAAGAAGCTTACACGAGAATAATGAATGCAAGAATAGAGCTTGGCGAGGCGAAAATAAATGTCCTCAGAGCTCCAGGGTGGAGTCCCAGAGAACTGGCAAGCGAGTTGTCGACATATGCGGAAAGAATATACTCCTTCCCCGGCTACCGGAGCATCCTCCGAGAAATACTAATTAGGTGCCTTGAGAGTGAAAGCCTCGAAGCATTTAGGAAAGTTAAGAGAGAGGACCCCAACCTTAAACGAATATACGACGATTTACACAGGCTACACTCCGAAAAAGGCTTAACAATAGAGGAATTATCGGGGAGAAGCCTGCACTTCACGTTCCCCACTCTAGTTTCCAAGGAGTTTCACGCTTTATCCGCCCAGATACTGCTACTTCTCCTAGAAGGCTTCATGAGGACCAGGGGCACAAGTAACAAGGCAAGTCTCGTTGTGGTGCTCGAGGAGGCTCACCTCTTAAAGGACTATTTCCTGAGGTTATTCAAAGAGGTGAGGAAGTTTGGTCTCAGCATTCTCGCGGTAACTCAGCTCCCAAGAGAATTCGACCCCAGAATATTTCAACTTGCGGGCTTCGTGATTGCCCTCTCCGGGCCAGAGAGCTACATAGCCGATATCGCCTCCCTCTTCTCCTTAGGCAGAGAGGAGTTTGATCACTTGGCATACGGCGTCCGCGGAAACGCTATACTCTTCAGAGTCGGAGACCCCAGACCTCGAAGGCTAATACTCGAGATAGATCCACGCGCATTCTCGCCTGCACGAAAATAATTTTTTATGCCACCACCACGAAAGGACTAGTGATCCCGATGCTCTACGACGCGCTGGTGGTTGGAGCGGGTCCAGCCGGCTTAATGTATTCGCGGGTCCTTTCTGCTAGGGGCTTTAAAGTCGTCGTCGTCGAGAAGAACGAAGCACTTGCCGCTAAGCCGTGCGGTGAAGGAATAAGCGCGAGGGTTCTCAGGACGGCGGAGATCAGTAAGGCTGACCACAGCAGGTTCGTTTCACACGTGATTAAGGGCGCGGTCGTGGTCGCCCCAAACGGGAAGGAAGTTGTAGTTAAAGAAGAGGGAGAGATGGGCTACATCATCGACAAGAAAAACTTCTTAAGAGTCATGGCTGAGTACTCAGTCTCTTCGGGAGCGGATGTCTTTGTGAAAGAGCCCGCCGAGGAAATTTCATTCCGAGGGGGTCACTGGGTTGTTAGGACCCGCACAATGGAGCTCCAGGCAAGGCTGCTAGTTGGCGCCGACGGCTATTTATCATTCGTGTCGAAGGCATTGGGGCTGGAGAGGCCAGGCGAAAGGAAAGTTATACCTACTCTCCAGTATGTAATGCCGAGCGTGGAAGTCCGCGACCCAGACATGACTTACTTCTTCCTCGGAAACAAGATCGCGCCAAAGGGTTACGTTTGGGTCTTTCCAAAAGATGGACGCTTAGCAAACGTGGGTATAGGCGTTCAAGGGGGCCCCCCGAAAGCATACCTCGACGGATTCATCAAGAAGCACCCAGAGATCTTTAAGAAGCCGTGCATTTTAGAGTTTAAGGGCGCGGCGGTAACCATCGGGGGGATGCTTAGCGAGATAGTCGCCGACCACGCACTTCTAATTGGAGAGGCTGCTGGGCAAGTGATACCGTTAACCGGGGGCGGTATACACACATCTATTGCAGGCGGCAAAATAGCAGCTGAAGTATCAGCAGCTGCACTAGAGGAAGGCAACTTATCTAGGCAAAGGCTCTCCGAGTACAAGGACAAGTACAACGAGTACTGGGGGAGAAGGATCAAAGACAGCCTGAGAGGACTTAATGCCATCGAAAAGCTTTCAGACGAAGAATTAAACCAGCTCGCAGACATCTTATCACCTGAAGACGTGGTCAATCTTGCAAACGGGGAGAACATAGCTACAGTTGCGATTAAACTACTCAAGCATCCAATCTTCAGCATTAAACTAGCTCGCGCGCTTCTGGTGTGATGTGCAACGTCTTTTCTCGCGTGGGGACGGTTCCACTCTGACGCTGCTCTTTTCTAGGGCTGTTAGCAGTTTCTGTAACTTTGACTTAGCTTGTGGATATGCCCTGTGGAGGCAGTCTACGAGTTTCTCTGCGAAGTCCAGCAGCGTGCTGACCTTGTCCAATGGCAGGCCCAGCTCTTCAATGAGGAGGCTGCCCGGCAACGCGGTCGAGCTCGGGGGCGTCAGGATCGCAAGCGAAGCTGTTAGCGGCGGGGGCGGGGAGAGGCTCGTCAGCGCCATAGAGATCACCCCGGTGAGGGCAGAGCCGCGCGCGGGAAAGACACTCACACAGCCTCAGATTCACAGTTGGAAACAGCGATGAAGTTAAACCCAAGACGCTTGTCCCGGAAATGCTCAGGGCCGCGTACGATGCTGGTCATGGTGTATTGCTGGACCTGCTCGACAGCGATAGGTGGCACACGTTGGAGAACCTCCAGCCGAAGCGAGACCCGGTGCACGCCACATTCCGGGGATGCGCCTTCTGGATAAACTACTACAAAGGTAACCGAACCTTGCAGGCATGCGCACTATTCAAGGACCCGGAGGAGGCGTCAAGGATAGCCCGCGCGCTCGCAAAGCTGGGCGTAGAGGCGCGAATGCGTCCATGTAAAACCGGCTACTACACCCTAGAGCTCAGCGGGCGCAGCGTGCTGAAAATGGCGGAGCGCTACCAAGAGTGGCGCAGAGCACTCGGAGAGCTGGCGCAAAAACGTAACATGCACCCGAAAACACCAATGCTCCGCAGGCTACTCGAGCTCGCGGAAAACCCGCCCGCCTCACAGAGCTAGAAAAGCTAAAGTGCGCGCGCTGAGAGCCTTAATGAAGACTGAGAAAAGGACACTATTTTACTACAATTTTTTAGAACGCCCCAGATTTTTGCTGAAACAGCAGAAAGCAAGGTTTATATTGCCGGCCAGGCATACAGTGAAATGCCGCGTACGCTCATAGTGCCGAGGCAACACCGGATCCCATCAGAACTCCGAAGTTAAGCTCGGCACGCACGGTGAGTAGTGAGGTCTGCGGCCTCGCGAAAGCCGTGTGGCGTACGCGGCTTCCCTCCTTTGAAAATAGAGGCGTGCCTCAGGAGATTCTCTTGTTTTCTTCATGCTAATCACAATTTGCAGGTGCTCTCTTTTATCTTCTAAGCTCTCCTTCTTCGCTTCATCTTCGGAGCGCACACAGAGGAAAGCGCCCTCATAGCCCGCTCCTAGGAATATTCGCAATTTCTTCAACCTCATTTTCTCAGCTAGCATAGGTTTATTTCTTGGGAGTTTTACTTCGTGGCGGGTTGCCATGGGTTTAAGTGTTGGTGTGGTGGGTGTCGGTCGCTGGGGGCGTAATCATGTCCGCGTTTTGGCGTCTCTTCGAGAAATGGTTAGCAGGATTGTGGTTGTGGATGTTGATGCCGGGAGAGCGAGGAGTATAGCGGAAATGTTTAACATTGATTCTTACTACGCTTCGCTTGATGAGCTCCTTCTGCATGAAAAGGACTTGGATGCGGTAATCGTGGCTGTCCCCACTGTGCATCACTTTGAGGTAGCTTCTCGGGCTTTGGAGTATGCAGATGTGCTGGTTGAAAAACCTCTAGCTGCGACGCTTGAGGAGGGATATGAACTTATAGATAGGGCAGCGAGGTACGGCAGGAAACTCGCTGTGGGTCATATTGAAAGGTTTAACCCCATAGTTGAAGCTGCGCATCACCTGGTTAAAGGAAAGGAAATACTGAGTATTGATGCTAAGAGGCTTGGTCCCGGACCTGCCAGGGACTATACACTGAACCTGGGGGTTGCGCATGATCTCCTGGTCCACGATGCGGACATTTCCAACATGTTCATGGAAAGGTTCCCCACGAGCGTGTTTGCCTACAAGTTTTTGAGTAAAGGTTTTCCCTACGAGGTGGAGCTGGCTGCATTCTTCAACTACCCGGAGGGGAGGTTTGCGTCTCTAATTGCAAGCTGGAGAACCTCGCCTAGCTATAAGCATAGGAGCCTCGCTATTCGAACGCACGACTCGGTCCTCAGGGTTGACTACATATTGAGAAGAATAATCGTTGATAAGGGCGTCGAGCAGATTCCTCGCGACGAACTTGCAACATCAGTATTTTCTGAGCAAAGCCTCATAGAAATATCCTACCTACAGGAAGAACCTCTAAAGGCAGAAATAAGGGATTTTCTTGAAGCCGTCAAGCGCAATAAAAGGCCGAAAGTGGACGGATTAGTAGGTTACGCTGCTCTCAAATGCATACTCAAAGCGCTTGAGGCCTCCGAGAAGCTAAGACCAGTAGAGATTGATTGGGGCGATGTCGGACGCTTCCTCTAGCGATTCTTCTGGCGCGCGCTAGTAGCATAGCTTAAACCATATTGATGCAAGCGCCCTCAGTAGCCTGTCTTCCCTGAAGAGCTCCGACTCTGTAATAGCCAGTCCCGGCATCAGTTTGCATGGATCACTTTTCTCGATAAAGCCTGCAAGTACCTCTCCAAGCTTGCTTGACTCGTTTCCAAGAAGCTTACAGAAAACCCCCTCTATCTTTCTTTCCCTTCTTGACAGCAGAATTCTGCAGAAACTTCCCTCATTGAGCGCCACTTTTACGGAGGTCTCTCCCACTGGCGAACCAAAGAAGGCAAGCAAGAGCTTGCCCGTGTCCTCAATAATCCGCAATGGGATCGGCTTCCCGATTTTTGCGTCGAGACCTAGAATTCTGAGAGCTATATATGCTGCCCATTGGGTTACGTTCTCGTCGAAGAATGGGTAGACCCCTATCTCCTCCCTGACCCCGCTGGGAGCCGAGAACGTAATGACGCCAGGCCTGCACAGCTCCCCTGAGTGGGGATCGGGCATGTCAGAAGTAATCATTGATTGTTCGGAGAGGTACGAGTTCAGCTGATCCAGGAATTCTCGAGGAGCATCGTCGTTTACTGGTCCGCACACCTTCACATCTAGCCCAGCTCTTTTAGCATAGAGAGCTATTTGTGCGGAGTGAAGACATGGGGGCAGCACAATTTTTCCTTTTGATTTAACCACGCTTAGCAAGCCATCACTCAGGGAAATACTGGTGTTCTCCAGCCTCGGCTCCTCCACGTGGACGTGGAAACACTGAGAGGCATGCTCGTTCGTGTTCAAGCACGGGTAGTAAAGAACATTAAAGGCTTCCCTGGAAAGGATCGCCAGCGCGTTGGTATTAACGAGTCTTAGCGACCTCGGACCCGTAACTTGCCTTTCAAGTTCTTCCTCTAGGATAATCTTAACTCTGGGCGAGAACTTCCTCAGCCAATACGAAAATACAGTGGCAAAGTAACTGGAGCCCCTCACGGCGACACAAGGCCACATAGGCGCGCTGGATTGTACGGCCCAAAAATATAAAGCTGTTCCATAGCCCTGCAACGTTGCACATATACCTCTGCATGGATAACAAGTACAGCGAACTCCGGAGGGTAGGGATGAGCAGGCAGCCTAGCGTACAGCCTGTAAAAACCTGCGGTATCCGCCCTCTAAAAAGCCTTTTCACACACCCTCATCCTCGGGGCGCCTCAGGCAGGGGTAGCCCAGCCCTCTGCCGCAGGCCACTGTTACTGGGAGAACGTTACAGCTGGTATCCGCCAGCGCGCGCCATCTGTTACCCCGCCTTATCGCAGGGTTATGGTTCTGTGGGCTTTACTCTGCTGGGTGTTGGTAGAAAGCTGAGCACCCTGATGTGCTCCGGTAGCCTTGCTTCAATGCCGAGCGCTTCCAGCCCCCTAGCCATGATGTTCAGGGCAGCGTTCACGTCGCTGTGCATCGTGTGCCCGTGGGGGCAGTGGATGAGCCCTCTGGGCTTCCTCTCGACTCCACACCCGTGGTACGCGCACTCCTTCGATGTCCCGTCCTCGCTGACGGCGAACACAGGTATGCCAGCGTTCTCCAGCGTCGTAGCCAGCCTCAGCAATAGCTTGCGCTGACCCCACATGTTCGTATTACCTTTGCCGGGCTTCTCCTGAGATATGCCCCAAGGGTAGCCGATGAACACGATGCCGACGTTCCTCTTGCACGCGAAGCGCTTCACGTGCGCTGCCGTGTTGGCGAAGGTCTGGTCGCGGCGCCTCCTCCTCTTCTCGAAGAGGCGCCTGCGCTCCTTCACAAGCACGCTTTTGGTAGCCTCCTCCGCCCTGGGGTCTGAAAGCGCCCTGTCGATTGCCGCTATCCTGCGCTCGAAGTAGAAGTAGTCGCTCTTCAGCGCTGAGCCCTTGTACAGCAGCGCCGTGCCGTCGCTCGCAACGGCAGCGACCAGCACCTCCCTTCCCAAGTCGATTCCCATGAATTCGCGTCCGCTGTGCCTCCCCTGAAGCGGCACCCTCACGCTGATGTGGGCGTACCACCTCTTCTTCACTGGGTCGTAGACGATCTCCATCCTTCCGCGCTTAGCCCCAGGCCTTGTAAGCCACCTGAGCTTGCCTGTGAACGGGACATCGATGTTCCAGTAGCCCAGGTGAATTGTCTTTCTTTCCGCATCAATGCGGTAGTTGTCTGCGCGAACGATGATTATCGGCACCCTCTCGCCGCCTTTCTTCCTGTACCCCGGAGGCCCAGGCTTGAGCCAAGGAGGCAGCTCTCCCTCCCTCTTTTTCTTCAAAAGTTCGGCGAAGCTTCTCCAGGCCTCGCCGATCTTCCTAAGTGCTTCATCGAAGTTCATCGAACCAAGTACCTTTTTGATCTCCAGGTACTCGGGGAGCCTCTTCGCAAGCTCCCTAGCGACCTTCACGTCCTTCTCTATCTTGCCGCCCTCGAAGAACAGCTTCCTGCGCCTGTAGTTCTCCATGTTGATTAACCGCGCGCACTGATCGCCGACGCGCCGGAGCAGCTCCTCCTGTCCCGCGGTGGGGTGCAGGCGCACCACGTCGCACCGCTCAACCTGGACCCCACTCACCCCGCCGCCGTAGCAGCAGGGATCACCCAAGCCCACGAGGAGCCGAGCCCAGGCGTTCAGCGGCACGACCCGCACGCTGCTCCCCCGCGCTAGTAGCAATATTGGACCCCTTTATATGGTTAGCTCCCCCTCCCGCTCCTCCGCCTCCTCGGCGCCGCCCTCGCCAGGGCGGTCTCGATGGCGCTGACGGGCCTCTTCCTTGCCGCAGCGCGCGCACGCCCAGGGTAGAAGCCGTAAAGCCGTGGTGAGGCTCTCGGCGGGTGCCCTCAGGGCGTGCTACAGTTAAGGGGGCTGGTTATGAGCTTGCAGAATAAAGGGCTGATTGAGAGGGTGCTTGCAAAGTGTGGTCAGGGAAGCAAAAATAAAGCTCACAACTGTGTGAGGGAGTATTTCTTCCCGCACTTCCAGCAGACAAGCTCGCCGCCCTTGGTGAGCTGGAGGAGCAAAGCGTCGCAGCACGGCGGGCGTGGCCACGTTTTCACTACGTCACCTATGCTCATGCGCGCGCTAGCTGCGCCACAGCTAGGTCAAGCTCTTTCTCTACCTTTCTGAGCTCCTACTCTGCTTTAATATTCCTACAGTAACCAGGCTCCTCCTCAGGGTACATACGCTTAGAAAGCTCATGAGCCATCTTAGACAGCTCAGCAATTCTCAGGTGTAGCTTGTTTGCTGCATTAAACTTTGGCACCTCAATAAAGCGCGCGCTTTAAGTAAATCGGATTAAAGAAAAAAGGCTCTTTTAAGGATTTAAAGCTTCTTCAGCCTCTTTCAGAATATCTAGTACACGCGCGCTTTCTGCGCGTGGAGCTAGCCACAAGGTATTTGTGCTGGCTTAAAATTAAGTTCTTGTGATTCAGATCGGCATAGTGGGGAAGCCGAATACCGGGAAGTCCACCTTTTTCGCGGGAGCAACGCTCATAGATGTTAAGAGAGCACCATACCCGTTTACAACAATCAAGCCGAATGTTGGCGTCGGCTACGTCAGGACCGAGTGTGTCTGCAAGGAACTAGGAGTAAGAGACAGCCCGCGCAATTCCATATGTATTGATGGGTGGAGGTTTATTCCTGTAGAACTAATAGATGTTGCTGGCCTTGTGCCTGGGGCCTGGGAGGGCAGAGGTTTGGGAAACATGTTCCTAGACCACCTGCGGAGGGCTCCTGTCCTTATCCACGTCGTTGATGCCAGCGGCTCTACAGATGAGGAGGGGCAGCCCGTGCCTCCGGGGACCCGCGACCCATTAGAAGACGTAGCTTTTCTGGAAAAGGAGCTGGAGATGTGGGTTTACCAGATCATTAGCAAGGACTGGGAGAAAATATCGAAACTCATAGATTTTCAGAGGAACTACGATGAGTTATACTCAAAGTTCACAGGGCTAGGAATAAGCTCCTGCCTGGTGGACAGGGCAATCGACGAACTCGGGCTCAGAGGTAAAAAGGCAACGAGCTGGTCCCAGAGCAATTTACTCGATCTCATAAGATTCTTGTTGAAAAAAGCTAAGCCCATTGTGATAGCAGCGAACAAGGCAGACCTAGACGTTTCCGTCGATAACATTAAGCGGATGACTCAAGAATTAAAGGGCTACGAGGTAATACCAACCTCCGCCGAGGCGGAGCTCGCCCTAAGAAAAGCGGGGAAAGCCGGGCTGGTCAGGTACCTACCAGGGGACGGCGATTTTGAGGTGACAGGTAATCTGACGCGCGAACAGATGAGAGCGCTTGAGTACATACGTGAAAAAGTCCTAAAACGTTGGGGGTCAACAGGCGTACAGAGAGCAATTAACACCGCTGTTTTTGATAAGCTGGGCATGATCGTTGTTTTTCCAGTTGAAAACGAAAAAATGTTTTCTGACTCGAAAGGAAACGTGCTTCCAGACGCGTTACTTGTAAGCGGCGACTCAACACCTAAAGACCTAGCATTCGAAATACACACGGAAATCGGGAAGCGGTTCGCATTCGCGATCGACGCAAGGACTGGGAGACGCCTTTCAAGCAACGACAAATTATCACACCGCATGGTAGTGAAAATTGTAACATCCCACTAAGAGTGAGGAGTAGCACGGGCTATGCGGGAGAAGCTTGTCGAACTAAGAGGCGTGTCGTACAAGTACCCAGACACAGAGACATTCACCCTCCGAGACATAAGCCTGGAAGGCTACAGGGATGAGCTCATCCTGCTCATCGGTCCAAGCGGATGCGGGAAAAGCACGCTTGCAAGGATATTCAACGGGCTCATCCCAAACTTCTACGGGGGCACACTCCTAGGGGACATAGATATAGCCGGCTACGACCCCAGGAAGACGCCCACCGCTAAGTTTGCTAAAATCGTTGGCTTCGTCTTCCAGAACCCCGAGAACCAATTGTTCTTCAACAGTGTTGAGCGCGAATTAGCCTTTGGGCTGGAAAACCTCGGAGTACCCCCCAGTGAAATAAGGGAAAGAGTCGAAGCTGCACTAAGAGAGTATGGAATCGAGGACCTGCGCTCTCGCTCTCCATTTGAGCTGAGCAGTGGGCAGCAGCAAAAAGTTGCGCTAGCGTCCGTCATGATCATGCAACCCCAGATACTCATACTAGATGAACCCACGGCTAACCTGGATCCCCTATCCGCGCTAAAGATACTCGGGTTAATCGCCAAAAAAACTAGGGAATACAGGATGCTAACGATCCTAATCGAACATAGACTGGAGATCGCTCTCCAGTTCGCCTCGAGAGTTGTCGTTATGCAAGAGGGAAGGATCATTGCTGACGGTCCACCCCTCGAAACGGTCCTAGAGGCAGAGTACATTGTAGGAGCACCAGCCATCATCCAGTTAATCAAAAGAGCAAGGGCGAGTGGCCTGCCCCTAAACCCTGCTAGACTCATACCAGAATCTTTAGCTGTAGAAGTCACTCGAAGAATGCGGGAAATGAGAAGGTATGAATGAAGAAGCAGAGAGAATAATCGAGGTAGAGGAGGTGTTTTTCGAATACCCTGGCGGTGTTCAAGCTCTTAGAGGCGTGACAACCCACGTGGCGAGGGGAGAAATTGTAGCTCTCATGGGCGAGAACGGGGCCGGCAAGACAACGCTCATCAAGCACTTTAACGGTTTACTCAAGCCGACGAGGGGGACCGTGAAGGTTAAAGGTAGGGACACGCGCAGAGTAAGCGTTGCCGAGTTATCCAAAACAGTAGGCATTGTTTTCCAGAACCCAGACCATCAGCTATTCGCGGAAACCGTATTCGACGAAGTTGCCTTCCCCCTCAGGAACTTTGGCTTCCCAGAGGACGTCGTGGAGAGGAGGGTGAAGTGGGCTTTAAACATTCTTGAGCTGTATCAGTATAGAGACAGGTCCCCCTTCCTGCTCAGCGTGGGTGAGAGGAAGAGGCTGGCAATAGCCTCGATCCTAGCCTACGACCCAGAGGTTATTGTCCTAGACGAACCTACTGCTGGTCAAGACTACCTCCAAAAGGAGAAAATTTCCGAGATAATCAAGTTGCTACGCCTTATGGGTAAAACGATTGTTATTGTTACACATGACGTAGAATTCGTGGTCACGTACGTTCAAAGGATAATTGTCATGTCTCAGGGGAGAATAATCGCGGAAGGACCTCCAAGCGAAGTATTGACCGACTTTGCAACGCTACGAAGGAGTAAGCTGCTGCCTCCCCAGTGCGTAAGAATAGCACGCGCTCTTTATGGAAAAACAGTCCTAAGCGATTACAGGTACCTCACAGTGGATGAACTGCACAGAAAAATTTTCGAAGAGCTGAGGTGAAAGCGTGGAAGCCTTACAAGCCTTCAAGACTATCAAGAAGAACACCTTTTTTGACAAACTTGATCCAAGGACGAGGTTCTTTCTGAGCGCTGCACTGGCGGCTGTAGCCATAATCTCCCAAAAACTGCTTACCCAGAGCGTTGTCCTGCTTAGTGTTCTTATAGTAGCTTCTGCTGCAAAGCGGGGGAGAACCCTACTAAAGAGCATACGCGGCTCGCTAATCCTGCTGTCCATGATTTTCACTTTAAACTTCATCTTTTCACCCAGCGTTCAGGGTGCCATATCCGCGCTGACGATGACCCTTCGCTTTATGTCTCTAATTGCCTCATTTGCCCTGTTTTTCAACTCGACTTCGCCCGAGGAAATTGCGATCGCAATCGAAGAGGTTGGCGCTCCCAGGGACCTCTCCCTCCTCATGAACATGTCCTTCCGATTCGTCCCAACGCTCGCGGGCGACATACAGATAGTCATGGATGCTTTAAGGAGCAGGGGCCTCGAGCTGGAAAGAGGGAAGCTGCTTACGAGAATTCGAAACTACGTGTACCTGCTAGTACCATTAATAATATTTGAGGTTAGAAGAAGCATGATGATAGCCGAGGCGCTCGAGGCTAGAGGCTACGGGCTGGACGTGAAGCCGACCAGGCTAACCAACTTAAAGTTTTCCTGGAAAGATTACTTAGCAATCATCCTTACTGTTCTCTTCGTACTTTCCCTGTACTACTTTGGCTTTCTCTAGCAAGCGCGCGCAAGACAGGGTAGTCGTACACATGACTCACCGCCTTTCCGGCAACGGGAGACGTGTAAAAGCGAAGGCTCGTGACAGAGAGAAAATGTAACCTTTTGCTGGGGAAGAAAGGACTAAGGAACACGTGTGCGGGATAATATCTCTATCCACGGATTATCCTGAACAAAGCTAGGCAAGGAAGGCTCCGCGGCATACGAGCCCTTTGACCAGCCATTGCCCTGGGGAAGCGTTCTGCCAGAATCTAACCTATCTATTTTCTGGGCTAACTTCTCTATGTTGCTATTGAGCTTCTCCAAGGTTTCTGAGAGTTTTGTGTAGGCGTACTCGAGTTGATTTTCCTGGAAGGCCCTACTCTTGGAGCACTCCCCCTTCAAGCTCAGAGGCACTTTTTCTTCTAGAAGCAACTCCTCGAGAATATTTCTAAGCGTTCTCTGCACACTCTCCTCAACGATCCTTGAGATCTCTGCTACCAATTGCTGCCTCAGCAGCTCGATGGCGTCCAGGGGAACCGCGGGTTTGCCAGGCATAGTTGAGGCAACAGTTTTCCTAAGGTAGAAATTTGAAGGGTCGATCCCCATCTCGAGAGCGGCCTTACGGTACTTATAAAGCGCCTTGTAAACTGTTCTCTCCGAAACATTAAGCATGCTCGCTATCTCCTTCGCTGTGCCCCCCCTCTGCACATACGTCTCAATTATCCGACGCTCAGTATCCGTCAAGCTTGAAGTTATCTCCCTCAATTCATAGCCAGCCATACGTAATACGAACATAATACGGCGTTAAAATTACCTCCTATCCAGGCTGAAAGTAAAAACGGCGATAATAACGAAGCAGATAAACAGGCTCAGCGGGCGAGAAGCAACGAAAACAGGGAGAGGTAACCCTCAGGCGCGCGCTAACGCTAAAAAGGCGTGGAGCAAGAGCTCCCTCAAAGAGGTAGTCGCGCGCTATACAGAGAAAATTAGCTCTCGCCACTCATTAGTGGCTCATAGCTCTTTAACGCCTGGATAGCTTCCCTAATTTTCTTAACTCGCTTGGAATTGTCAAACGCTTCGAGCACCTCGTAACAGTTAGGGCACACGTAGCCCTGGTCTTCTGCCTCTGCGAGGGAGTAGCGTGCTTTACAGCTTGGACATATGTAAATCTCCGATTGCTCCTCAATGCTGAGAAGTTTTTCTAGAATAGTGAGGGCGAGTCTTTTCCTGTCATTAAGAAGCACGTCTAAAGGCTCATCTGTTACACGCCAAAAATACTTGTACCAGCCGATGTTTTCGTCTCGGGCTCTGCGGTACTTCACTAACCGCGCCTCGAATAGATCATTAAGAAGCTTCCTTAGCTCGGCCTGGTCCATTCTGAGCTCCCTGGCTATCTCCTCGTCTGATACTTCTACGTGGTTCAGCAGGAGAACCATTACTTTCCTCGCTTTTTCCCCAAAAATTTTTTCCGCTACTTCTGCTAAAGCCTCATTTTGACTCATTCCTCCTAACCACCCTTTTGCCCCTCTTAGAGGGGATTACAACTATTTTCGCCCCGGGAAACTCCCTAAGGAGCTCCCTTCCTCTAAACAATCTATCTAGAAAAATTGCCAGCGCAGCAACTTCGCTATGCGGTTGGTTTCCAATAGCCACGTTGTAATCTGCATGCGTGTAGAGCCATGAAGGAACCTTTTCCCCGCCCACAACTATCAATATATCTCCGTTTTGCGACAATATATAGTTTAGTAATTCTTCCGAAATATTTTCTCCATACATAGTCAGGTGGACAACGATGCCTCCCCTCTTCTTCCAGTCAACGACTGTTTCCCTCGGATTTCTGGTCCTCAAAATTGAAAATTGTCCTCCCCAGGTCTCCACAACCCTTTCCAAAGATTTGATGATGCTTTCCTCCACTGTTTCCTCCAGGATTATCCCGTCAGCTCCAAGAGCTCTAGCGACCAACCCAACATGGGTAGTTACCCTGTGGTCACGTACAGGCCTATGACCTATCCTCAATACGTACACTCTTCTGCTGAGACACCACAAGATTCATGCACCTCGCTTTTAGCCTTGCAACAACGGGACGCCTCCCCTCTATCTCTAGTGCAAGCTGCCCACCCGGTAAGCGCGAAACACTAACAACCCTACATTTCTCAAAGATTTCTGAGAGTATCTCCTGGGGAGCACCCGCATCGACAACCACTCTCTCTCGAAGCCTGTCGGGAAGCTTATGCACTATTTTCTCGGCCAGCTCAGCTATACCTACCCGCCTCACGGCGGACGTGAGAACAAACTCTAGCCCAAGTCCCTGTAAAAGCATCGATTTTTCATCCAGCTCCTTCCCAGCCACCTTGTCCACCTTATTCCCCACGATAAGCACCTTGGATAGAGGGATCCCCAGGCTAAGAAGAACCTCAAGGCTTGCGGAAAGTTTACGTTTAACCTCCGAAATCGGGTCTGACAAATCAACCACAAGTAGGATGACGTCGGAAGCTATCGTTTCTTTAAGTGTTGTGTAGAAAGCATCAAGCAGGCTTTCTGGCAGGGCATCAATGAATCCAATGGTATCGGTTACTACGACTGGAAAGCCCTGAAGCTTCGTCTTTCTCGAGAGGGTTGAGAGGGTGGCGAAGGGTTTTCCATCCACGTACCCCGTTTCCTTGGTAAGCACGTTAAAAAGCGATGTTTTCCCCGCCCCAGTGTAGCCGGCCAGAGAGACTGTGTAGAGACCCGCCTCAACTCTCTTACCATACCTCATACTCTTCGCTTCCCTGATCCTGCTCAACTCCTCCTCGATCCTGGAAATCCTTGAAGAGATGTAAGTGTAGTATGAGTCGACAGCGTACTTCCCTCCACCCAGGAAGCCGTGGAGCTCCCCCCTCTTAGACAAGTTAATGTATTCCCTCGCGAAGCTCAACTCTCTCCTTAGTTTTGCCAGCTCTATCTGAAGCTGGGATTCCTTGCTGCCGGCTCTCTTGGCGAAAATCTCAAGTATAAGCTCGTACCTATCAATCACCTCAACGCCCAGCTCCTTAGCTATGTTGTATGACTGGTTTGGCTTAAGATCATTGAGGAATACTACTTTAACGGGCTTCCTCTCCTCAACAAGTTTTCTCAACTCCTCTATTTTGCCCCTACCAATGTTGTATTTCGAGTCCTCAAACCTCCGCCTCTGAATAACCTCGCCAACAACGCAGTAGCCGGCTGCGCTCACCAGCTCCCTCAGCTCCTTAAGCAGGGCAGCGTCGCTCGTGCTCACCAATCTTCCAGCGATGACGACTCCAGCTTTAGTGCAGTCTCTGCGCTCCATCTCTACTCCTTGAATTCAACCACGTCTCCCAGAGTCAAATCATAGCCCCCAGCTTCCTCGCACCCAGCACCGTAGTCAACCACTTCCTCTACAAGCTTTATCTTCAGCACTTTTTCAAGCCTCCTAGCCAACTCTATCGTCGGCTCCAACTGCCCAGCCTCGATCCTCCTTATGATGGACTCCTTCTCCCCCACCATCGTAGCCAGCATGTCACGCGTAAGCCCCATCTTCTCACGAGCACTCCTCACCAGGCTCCCATAACCCTCGACTATCACTTCCTCCGCCTCAAGCTTCCTCCTCAACCTAGCGGTGCTCCGGGGCTGCCTCGAGGGCTGAAGCTTCGAGAAGTTAACTGTGCCCACGATCATCCTCCCCCTGGCGCAGGACGGGCAAACAAGCAGGTCTGCCCCCTCTAAGCGGATCCTGTAAGCCACCCCCCGAAGTTCCCTCCCGCAGAGCTCACACTTGGCCATCTAAGACTCAGTTCGTTCATGTACTTAAAAGTATTTCGATCCTCAGGGGCCGGAAAACAAAGCTTAATAGTTGTTAGTCCTCCCAGAAGCTGTGGAAAACAGGAGCAGGGAGCTGCCGTCAGGCTGGGAACTAAAAGTGATAAGGACCCTTTTAAGCTACCTCTACGACTTTAGGTTGAATGACTTGCCCTCATGCTTCAGGGTATACGTCTCTAGATCCAGGAGAACCGGGAGATTGAAGGAGATCTTCCTAGACGACCTACTATTCGCCACCATAAGGCTTTCAGACGGCTTCATAGTCCCCACCATCCACGGGTGGGAACTTCTCTTGAATCTCGGCGAAAAATACTTCGTAGAGATTCCCGGAGACGTTGCAGAGTTCGTCGCCCAGGGGAAGACCGTCTTCTCCAAGCACGTCCTAAGGGCTTACGAGGAGATCCTCCCCGGGGACGAAGTAGCCATAGTAGTGCGAGCTGGCTCGGGGAGCCGGGTGGTAGGAGCCGGGAAAGCCGTGCTCCCGGCAGCCTCCATGAGGAGGATGAAGAGGGGGAAAGCTGTAAGAACAAGGCACGGCGCAAGCGCGCGCGCATCCTCATAGCGCCCGTCATTTCTTGGTCGGGGTGCCCCTCACCGCGCCCTCCGTGTTGAAGCTGGAGGACGCTAGGGGTGTCATGGGGTTTGCCCGTTGCCGGGCTTCACCCCCTCCTCGGTCCCGCGCGCGGGAGCCCCCAGAGTACTCGCCGCTCGAGGCGACTTTCCCCTAGGGGAACGGGAACGCTCAAAACATCAAGATGTTCGGGTTCTCCTCTAGCCATTCTTTCAGCGCTGCGAGCACCCTCTCGGCCATCACCGTTTCGTCGTCACCTTCTTCCTTCCTCAGTCTCTCGAAGTATCTTACAACCATGGTATAGTGTACGCCCTCGTCTCGATCCCAGCGCATGCCGCATTTCGGGCACTCGTAGATCCTAGAGCGCTTCGTATGTATGACCTCGACGCCCACAGCAGGGCAACGGGGGCAGACCTTACCGCTGGCCCTTACCGTCCTGAACGTTGCCCCCTCGTATACGGCTAAGTTTCTTACGTGTTTTCTTGCGCGCAGCAGCGTCCCCTGAAGCCTCGTCCCCCTCAGGGAGTCCGGGTCTATCGGGTCCACGAGCATTAATACGTTCATGCCCCGCCTGCGAGCTTCTCTCACCAGTCCGCGCATCCTCGCAACCAGCCTCTCGACGAAAGCGTTGTTGAGCCTCCTCTCCCTTGCCCTAGTAGCTTCGGCGAGCTCCCTAGCCCTCTCTGTTGTCAGCGTTCTCAGCACTTCCTCTGGGAGGATTTCCGCCAGCCGTTGCTTAGCTTCCCCGCTGGGCTTCGCGGCGTAGCTCTGTAGCAGGCTCGCGACCCCCCTCCCGTAGCTGTGGTTCGGCGGTCTCAGCTTCTCAAAGTGTCTGAGAGTTACTCTCAGTATATTTGCATCTATGTCCCAGGCACCGATCGAAAAGCCATACACGGAATTTTCATCGATCGTTATTATTCGTGTGGGGAAAGTGAACTCTGAGCAAGCCTCACGGCGCGCGATGACCCTGAGGAAGCCCCTCCTAGTAACCTGCAAGACGAACTCTGGTCTTGGGTCGAGCCCGTTCTCCTCGACCAGCGCCCTGGCGAGGCTCCTCCGCAGCGGCACGGAGACGCCGTAGCTCGGTATTCGCAGCTCCTTCCTGCGAAGGTCTATGACGCATGGCGCAGCGGTGTTCCCCCTCACGCCACCGTCGGCATCACGAAGCGAACCAGCAGCGTTGCTGCTGGCGGGTTAGGCACAGTCCGCTTGCCGGCATCCCCGCGCATGTTGAGCACGTTTTTCCACTCCTCTAGCCACTCATCCCTGTAGCACAGCGCGCCCCTCGTCCTCGCCTCCCCCTCGACAAAGTCCTTGAAGAGCTGCCTGAGCTTCGGCAAGTTTTCACTGTTGACATGGAGCTTAAAGACCCTGAACCCACCCCTCCAACTACCTCTACTGCCTTTACTCATGTTTCCCACCCTCCGTTGGCGGGTGGGGCGCCCTGTGCGGGCGCGACGGCGCAAAAAATATACTTTCTTTTACTGGTTGAGGGGCTACTTTCTCGGGAACTGCTGCTTGCTAAAAACCACGTATCTAAACTGTCGCCTATTCTCGATCCGGGCGTTAAACCTAGACCTAAGGATTGCCTCAATCTCCCGGTAGTAGTACTGGTTTGTTAACCAAGCTGGAGGCCTAACGCGTGGTACAAGCCCCCTAATTACGTTTATGTCCGAAGTCTTCTTCACGTAGGAAACGTACGCGTATCTGAGAAGCGTTCGCAGCTTTATTGAAATCTGCGAGGACTTAGTGTTTTTCAACAATTCTTCGACAATAGAAATGAGGTAATCTAAAAGTTTTTGTTTCTCCTCGTGGACACGGTACGTGGACACAGTATCACCTTTATCCTGGTTTAAATCCCTGACTCTATATACAAAGAAAAGTTTTTATGTTTTTCTATGTTGAAAATTTTTTAATCGACAATCAACGAAGCCAAAACAACCGGCCACGCGGAATTCCCCAGCTCCTACCCTCCTCCTCAACGCTAGGGAACTCTAAGAAACTCCCCTCAGCAGCGCCTCAAGCTCTACACGCTTCACGCCGAGCTTCTCGGAGAGAGACTTCAACACCTCCCCCCTCCTTAGGCTCGCCGAGAAATGATCACTATACACCAGCTTGACCTCGCCACCGGAGACCTCATACGCCCTAAACCTCAGGTAAACCCTGTTAGAGATGCGGTCAGCCACCCTGTAGACCTTAATCAACCCCGTGCACTCCGGCGGAACAACGTACGAGAGCACCTTCACAGAGCCGTTACCGTGAAGCACGTCGTTGTAGGATAGACCCAGGAGGTAGCCCACCTCCTCATCGAAACCGACGATATCCTCGCAGCCCAGCTCCCCCTCTCCAGCGGGCATCACCCTCTTCAGCAGCCCCCGGCATACGCCATAAAGGTACGATTCCACCTCCACGTCAAGAGGCTTCGGGTCCACCGCTTTAACAACGAAGGAATACGTCCTCACGCAGCCGAGCCCCGTCCGCAGGGAACTAGTCCTCGACAACGGGGATTCCGAAGCGTTTACTCGCCAACACGTGCTGCTCGTAGGTTATCGAGTCTAGGTCTATCAGCTTCGCGTAGTGCCGCCTGTAGGGTTCACCCGAAATCAGCTTCCTAATGTTCCTCCTGTACGCGTCCTCAGTAATCTTCCTTCCGGTGGCTCTTTCCCAGTCTCTAAACGAGTACGAAAAAGCTTTCTGCACCCTGTCCCTGTAGAGGTCAGGTATAACGTTAAACGAGCAGAACGGCACCTGCCTGCCGTCAGGCATTACGTAGTGAATATCGCACCTCATGACTCTTGCCACGTCATGGTTGTAGAGATCTTGGAAGTGCATCATCCCCAGGAACAGCGCGTTGTAGTGGAACTCCCCCAGGCTGCTATAGTCATGCTTAGCAAAGATGTTGTAAAGTATCTTCACGAGCCTATTTCCTTCGCGTAGCCGTCTAGGCGCCTTCGAGAGGTCGATAAACTTCCTCGTGTTGAAAAACAGCTCCAGCATCACAATGTACTTGCTTCTCCCCCTCTCAAGCTCCTCAGCCTTCTCACTCAAGTAGGCGAAGAACTCATCGACGTGGACGAAGCGTGTAATCGGCAAAACCTCGCCATCATCCTGAAAAACGTAAGTCGCCGCACCACATGCAAAGTGCGCAGTGAGCGTCAACTGCGGCTTGCCGGTCAGCGCCTCAACAAACCTTGAAACAGGTGCAACGCATGGCACGGGGTACCAGTCCCCCTCCCTTATCTGCCCGCCGGTCTGCTCCTCAATAGCCTTGATAACGTCCGGGATCGTTACCCTCTCCCTTTCCCTCTCCTTCCTCGGCATCCTGCCCACTATCGATACCGGCTGGAAGTTGACTCCACGAACTATGTCATTGTTCAGGAGACCAAACTCGACAATCTTCCCAACCTCAGACAAGTTATAGTGCTTTATAACCGTCGGGACCAAAACAACCCCGAGCCCCGCCCTCCTCAGGTTGTCCAGCGCGTAGGGGGCCTCCCAGTGGTTCTTCGGGTTAGTGAACGGTGACACCCCGTCGAAACTCATGTACACAGTATTCACCCCCGCCTGCCTAACCCTAACAGCGAGCTCCGGGTCAAGCGCCAGCCTAATCCCATTCGTGTTCAACTGAATATGTGTGAACCCCTCCTCCCTCGCCACCCTGACCACCTCCAAGAGGTCCTCCCTGAGGGCGGGCTCCCCCCCAGTGAGCTGTATAGCTGGCGGCTTGACAGGCTCAGCCAGCCTCGCCTGCCTAAACATGTAGCGCAGATGCTCAAGCGAAGGCTCGTAGACGTACCCGGACTTCGAGGCGTAGAAGAAGCAGTAGAAGCAGCTCAAGTCGCAACGATTAGTGAGAACCACGTTGATCAGGGCTGCATGGGAGCGGTGGCGAGTGCAGACCCCGCAGTTGTAGGGGCAGGGCGCAGTGACGGGTAGATGCGCCACCACGTTACCCTTACCATCCCACTGGTACCTCCTGTAGCGCTCGTACATCTCCCAGCTTCCAAAGTAGAGCTCCTCAAACTCCCCATGCTCAGGGCAAACCTTCCTGATCCACACCCTCCCATCCCTCTTAAACACAGCCGCAACGAGAAGGGAGTAGCACTCGGGGCACGCCGACTGCGTGTAGGTTACAAGCTCCTCCCCCTCCCTAAGGGGCGGCTTCCTGGACAAGTAGAGCTTGTAGTCCACCCCCGGCCTCGGGAAAAGCCTCCCACGAGCCTCCTCAGCGATCTTTGCTATCTCCCCCATGGACAAACCAGCAACCCTAGAATAATCAACAGAGAACTCCCTCTCAAGAGCAACCCTCTCCTGCGCCATACCGCACCACTAACCAGCACACAGTAATTTCCAGAATTATGAAAAAACATATATTTCTTACCTGCGCGCGCATAAGGTATTGCAGGACGCGCCGTTGTCGATCGGTAGCTTTGCGGTCTCAACCAAACCCGTCTCAGCGGTGTAATGAGCGCGCGCCTTTCGCCGGGATTCTCCAGAGGGTAGCGCGTCTTAGCGCGCGCGGAGGCTGCTCGGCGGGGCGGTCGAGCTCGGGGGCGTAAGGATTGCAAGCGAGGCCGTGGGCAACGGGGGAGGCTCGTCAGCGCCATCGAGATCACCCTTGTGAGGGCGGCGCCGAGCGCGCGGAGGCGCAGGGGCGGGAGGAGGGCGGGGAGCTAACCATATATAAGGGTTCTAAATTATTATTCTGAGTGCGCGGCCAACGCCCCCTGCGGGGGCGAGTGAGGTCTGCGCGCGCGGCGATGGCTGCGAGAGTCCTCGAAGCCTTCCGGGAGTGGCTGGAGAAGCACCCGAGAACCCTGGCGTAGCTAAGCGCCTCGTTCGCTTGGAGGCGATGAGCAGGCGTCCAAGCCTCCAGGCGCTCCCGCGCGCGGGACCGAGGAGGGTGTGAAGCTCGGCGACGGGCAGACCCCATGACACCCCGAGCACCCCAGCAACTGGGGCGAGGGGCGCCCCGACCAAAAGATGACGGGCGCTATGAGGGTGCGCGCGCGCTTACCCCAGGCCACCGAGGAGAGTGCAGAGGGTGAAGACGCGGAAATGCAGGCTGCGTGCGTCAAGGCGGGACGCCGAGAGTATTTCCTACCCCCAGCACGATGATCGTTGATTTCTCCGGCTGCTGCCTGATAATGTCGGTAATTATATCAGCCGACTGGAGCGCCCCCCTATACACCTTCTCAGTCATCGTCGATAAGGCCTCAGCCTCAGACATCTTGATGAGGACAGCGTAGGCAGGCATACCGTACCTCGTCGCCATCTCCTCTATCTCAAACCTCTCCGCGCCAACGCCCCCCATCGCTATCCCAAAGCCGTGGGCAACCAGGCCAGACTCCTCGCCCTCGTACTTCAAAGCAGCATCAACAGAGATCAGCAGCGAAGCCCTCTCCCTGGAGAGAACCCAGGCAACCGCCTCCTCCAGCCTGCCAGTAGTCCCCCCAGGCCCCTTAGCCCTCACCACGTAGACGCTCCTATTCTCAACGTTCAACCTCGCGACAAGCGTGTCCTTGACCGGCTCGCTGTACGTCCCACCATACCTCCTGACCAGGAGGGAAGCGACAAGGGGCCCAGCAGAGTCCCCTATGGGCAGCCCCCTAGAGAAGGACTCAAGCGCGCCCTCCACCGCCCTCACCTCCTCCAGGACAAAAGGCATCTGGGCACTAAGCTGCAGTATAAGCCACAAACTCCTAAACTTCCTAGCTATCAAGTAGTAGTGATTCACAACCTTGTAGATCATGTTCAGCTCCCTAGCAACCTCCACGAGACTAGCCAAGTTCTGAACCTCCGCAGGCGAAGCATCCCTGGCTAAAAGCGAAACCTCCCTCCTAATCCTCTCCTCCCCCGTCCTCAAAACATGCTTAATCTTCCTCACCACGCCGAACGGGTCCAAGTCCACGGGAAATATGAAATACGTCTCCACAAGCGACGACAGCCTCCTCTCAAGCTGATCCCCAACCCCGCCAGAACCACCATCATACCTCCTAAACTGCGAGGCAAGCACCCCGATAGCCTTATCCCTGACAGTCCTCAAAAAAGCTATGTAAGTCTCAATCTCACCAATCGCCCTAAGTATCTGCATCTCCTGCGACAAGTAGGAAAGCAACGCCAACGCAATCAGCCAAAGCACAAGGTTAAACGCATCCCCATCCATCAGCCAACACCGATCAGCACCCACCCATCCTCTGTCCTACCACTCCACCTTAATTAACTTTAGCGTGCACAGCGCGCGCCGTTACCCAGCCTAAACGCAGGGTTATGGTTTTACTCTGCTGGGTGTTAGCGGGAAGCTGAGCGCCCTGATCTGCCTCGGCAGCCTCGCCCCTATGCCCAGCGCCTCCAGCCCCCAGCCATTACGCCCAAGCCCCCTTTCACGTCGCTGTGCAGCGTGTACCCCCTTCGCGCGCCACACGGTTTACCCCTCGGCTCGCGCCTGCGCCTCCGCGCGGCGTTGCCCGCATTCACCCTCACGAGCTTAATCTCGATTGCGCCCACGAGCGCGCTACAGCAAAGAAAAATTTATTACCAAAG
>Ga0080004_1237403_pt1 | contig 46663 bp, 68 predicted proteins | sample WasSprMetagenome_FD_69207 | JGI IMG/M metagenome (GOLD analysis project Ga0080004, IMG submission 69207) | Sulfidic aquatic microbial communities from Washburn Spring, Yellowstone National Park, USA - WS (SPADES assembly) (version 2) | ecosystem: Environmental > Aquatic > Thermal springs > Hot...
CTTCCAACTGTTCTCTGCGTGCCTTCTTTAAGGATCAAAACCGGTGTCCCCTGAAGCACGGGCATCCGATCACCTCCGATTACAGAGATTGGTGGATAGGTATTTCTATATAAAGCTTTCGCTCAACATAACAACAAAGGTTTAAAGAGTTAAAGCAGCTTGATCCAATATTTCTTCGCATCCCTCACAGCAACGGAACTCCCTCTCTCAACCTCTTCGGGAGTTAAAGGAAGAATCTCAATATTTCCCAGTTTTCTTTTCCAAACAATCTCGTTAACGATGTCCAGTCTTTCCAAAAATTTAATTCCCGAAAAATCCTTTGAAATAACTGCAAGGTCTATGTCGCTCTCTTTAAGCCAGCAACCCTTCGCATAGCTACCAAAAAGATAGATTGCTTCAACGCTGAAGCCCTTTCTCTCGAGCTCAGCTTTCAGAATTTCTGCTTTCCCCTTTATCTCCGATAATACTTCCTGCATAGCTCAAAACTTCCTCAGCAATCTTCAAAGCTCTTTCGGCTTCTATTCTGTCAACGCTTTCAGATGGTAGGCCATTTGCAGCATCTGGATATCTTGAAACAGTATAGTACTTGTTGAGGATGAAAAGCTGCTCCTCTATCTCCTTCGGAAACTCAAATCCCGACTTTTCCTTTAAGATTTTATACAGCTCTGTTACTGAATGAATCTTCGGAGGCTCTTCTTTGGCAATTTCTATGAAAAGGGCTTTTAAGATTTTTTCCACAGCTTGCTGGGCAAAAAATGCTGTTCTGAAATATTTTCCAGCAGAGTAGAACATTCTTGCATCCTCAATATCCTCTTCCGCGGTTCTGAGCCATAGTTTTGTTTCGTATCTCACAGCAAACTTTCCACCTTTCGGATAAAAAAATTTAAAATTTTAAGGCTATGCTAAAGCATGAAAACTATTATTCTCGCAGGTGGCAAGGGGACGAGGCTGTGGCCCCTAAGCAGGGAAATGATGCCGAAGCAGTTTCTAAAGATATTCGGAAGCTCTTTGTTCCAAAGAACGCTGCAAAGGACGCTAATTTTTTCAAAGCCGGAAGAGATATTCATTGTAACGAATAAGGAGTACAGATTCAGGGTTATGGATGACCTAGAGGAAATTGGAATAAAGATTCCGGAAGAGAACATAGTGCTGGAGCCGAAGGCAAAGAGTACCCTTCCTGCAATTTGCCTCGGAATGAAAGTTGCTGGAAAAGGGAAGTTTGCCATCCTTCCATCGGATCACTTCATCGAGGTAAACGAAAGATATATCTCTGCATTCAGGATTGCGGAAAAAATTTCGGATGATTACCTTGTAACATTCGGAATTCATGCAAGAAAGCCCCATACTGGCTATGGTTATATAAAGCCCGGTGAGAAGATCGGGGAAGCTTTCAGGGTTGAAAAATTCAGGGAAAAACCGAGCGCTAACGCTGCCGAGGAATACGTTAGAATGGGATACTTCTGGAACAGTGGAATGTTCCTCTTCGATTCAAGAATTTTCGTCGAAGAGCTGGAAAAGCATTTTCCGGAAATGCTGAAGGTATTAGAAAAAGGTGAGAGTGCATACGATGAAATAGCCGAAATATCAGTGGACTACGGGCTTCTTGAGAAATCAGAAAGGGTTGCGGTTGTTCCTATCGATGTGCAATGGAGCGATGTTGGGAACTACGATGCTATATACGAAATCTGGGAAAAGGATTCGAGCGGAAATGCCCTCAGCGGGGAGGCAATCTTCATAGATTCGAGGAACAATCTAGTTGTATCGCAAAGGCTAATAGCGCTCGCGGGTGTTGAGGATTTGATAGTCGTCGATACTGATGACGCGCTTCTCGTTACAAAAAGGGGAAACGGAGAGATCGTTAGGAAGGTTTACGAAAGGCTTAAAGAAAAGGGGGACAAGAGGGCTGAGGTTCACAGAACAGCCTACAGGCCGTGGGGAAGCTATGCCGTTCTCGAGGAGGGAAAGGGATACAAGGTGAAGAAGCTCCTGATAAAGCCCGGAAAGAGGATGAGCCTTCAGAGGCATTATCATAGGAGCGAGCACTGGGTAGTGGTCAGGGGAACTGCTAGAATAGTTGTTGATGGAAAGGAGATATTGCTAAGGAGCGGGGAGAGCACCTTCGTTCCAGCGGGGGCTTTGCATAGAATAGAGAATCCAGGAAAAATACCGCTAGAGATAATAGAGATCCAAATAGGAGAATACATAGAGGAGGATGACATAGAAAGAATAGAAGATGATTTCGGAAGGTGCTGATCATTTTTTGAAAAAAGCCTTCAAAGGGGCTTCCGACGTTAAGGGAGGCTTTTTACCCTTTCCTCAATGCAAGGATTAGGAGAAAGAAGATCATCGATGCAAATCCGATGCCTGAAAAGAGATCGTAGCAGTTCGATGGCTTCAGCTCGCTGAAAACGAGCTGAGGAAAAATATCTTCCACAGCAACGGATGAGTTTCCGATGAAAACCTTTGCCGGGAAAACAATTCCAACTCCTATCTTTGAAATCGGATAAAGCAGCGGAACGAAGCCGTCAAGGAAGTCGAGGAAAAGGTGGCTGAAGAAGAAGTAGGATGAAATCACGGAAATTTCGTAGCCATGCTTAATCCTCTTTTCGAGATAAAAGAGAACAGCAAAAACCGGAGCAGTTGCAACTACGGAATGCAGCATTCCTAGAAAGAAGAGCTTGTCAAAGTCCGGAAGGATTGAAAGAAGCACGAGCGGAGTGTACTTTGCCTTGAGCTTCCCTATAGCTGCGAGCAGTATCAAAGGAAGAAAGACATGACTGAGTATATCCATTCGCTCACCTCAGCATGCTTGTGCGCCATCCCGCCTTTCGAGGCTTTTTTTTCAGTGAGATAACCAAAACTTTTATTTAAGTTTTTCTTAATATCAAAGGTTTTCAAACAGAGATCAACTATTAAACCTTCTTTAGGGTGACGTTCTTGAAGAGAATTACGAATGTTGTCGCAAATCCCTCCGTTTCAACCCTTGCCATGGGTTCTTCAGCTCTGTAGCAGCTGCAGTACTCAAAACCCATGCAGTTTTTGTCTTTCAAGCTAACGTTAAGAAGGGGGAAAGAATCGAAGAAGTCACACCAAGCCCTCTGGTTTTCGCTCCCTCTCACGATGACGTAGCAATCCGTGAAATTATTCCATGAAATGCCCTTGTCCAGATTAACACCCTCTATCATAGCATGCTCCCATTCAGCTTCAGATAAAAGGAACCTGAATCTACCAGAACCTGCAGCGGAAAAGCTCTCATTAGAGTAAAGAACAGGAATTGTGATTACCAGAAATCTGCTATTTGCAGCAGTCGTGTTCAGCAGAATTCTCGGCTCGTACAGGAGCTTTGAGTACTCTTGACTGGAATATTTCGAGAATACTGCTCCGGATTCCATAGAAAGAACCCAGTCCTTGTACTCGTATCTAAGAACGCCAGCATTTCTGCTGAAAACGCACGCATAAGCATCGAAGATTCCGTTGCAGAGCGAAACATCCTTTATATCCCCGGTTGATAAGTTCAGACATTTAAGGCTGAAAGATTGCGGAAGAGGATTGCAGCTTTCCAATTGCGATTCGTTGACGAAAGCAATTATAAACTCCGGCTCACCCTGCTTGAGAAAAATCCACCCTCCCTGAAGCTCAAGCTCAGCTACCTGCATCGGCGCGTCACCAAAAGCCACTGAGTAAACAAGGTACTGAATCCTCTTGAAGCTTTTTTCAAGGCTCTGCGAGAGAACGCTGCGCTTCATATCCTCGACCATCGAGTTTACCTGTATGAAAACGATTGCAAGCACGGTCATAACAATTCCAAAGATGTATATGTAGCCAAGAACCTCTGAAACGGCGTTTCTCATCATTTCACCTCTATATCAACGAGAAAGATCTCCATGTTTCCGATAATCTTTATTCTTTGATCGGAGCAGTCTGTCTCGTTAAAATTCATGGGAGGAACGCTAAAACCCTCTAATGCTTTCTCTATAACATCTTTCCAGAGTTCGCAGAACCTCGAGTTTATCTCGAGATAATTTGCATTCATCTTATCGGTGCCTTTATAGAGAAAGTTAACAGTAACCCTGCTTCCTCCAGCTGAGAAGTTTCCACTGAAGTTGTAAAAAGTGAAATACGCGGTATCATTTGTCACTGCGATTGACGGATAGGAGATCGGAAAGGGGTTTATCACGCCATGACTTTCTTCGAATATCCCCGATTCAAACACTATCCTCCTCCCTGAAACCTCCATTACGAGATCTCCAAGATCCAAGTTGTTGCCGCTTATATTAACTCTAAATGTCTTCAAGGTATAAATGCTTCCCCCAAACTGCATTGTTTTGGTTGTTGCGATCTCATTTCCAAACTTCATCCTTTCAACAAGCTCCTTTGTTTCAACCATGTTTCTGACAGCATTTCTGTAAGCTACGCTGTCCACGCTGCCCATTATCGTGGGATACGACATCAAGTAAATTATGCCAGCAGTTGTAACTATTACAGCCACTGTTAGCAGAGCGCCAACGACTTCGGATACTGCTTTTGAATTCATTTTGAATTCACCTTATTATAATTTCTGGCTGATCTCCTGTTACAATTCTAACCTTGTCCTTATCCGAGATTATGGGCAAAGTTATACGTCCAGACTCCTGCCCGCGGTAGTCTAGAACCGTATACTCTATATAGGATTCGCTGTCGATGTTTACGTCGTATTCCCCTGTAGGTGCTTCATCCTTGGCCTTTAGCTTCAGGATAAGTTCTACCACCTCATCTTTCTGTATTGAACTCATATTCAGCCTTATCACGGTGCTTTCGTTTCTCGATTCAACCGTTATACTAACTGGGGATCCCTTGCTGGAGACAACCCTTGCATCGATGAAATCGAACGGCGAAATTATCGATACATTCACAGCTTCCTGAACGGAAATATTTTTAGCAGCTATCTGGAAGGCATTGAATATTGTCTTATAAGCATTAACGAGCTCATCGCTTGTCGTTGCAAAGAAGTAACATGGCTCGTTGTTATCTGGACGAAGTGAAGCCAACTGCCTTAAGAACTGCTGTCCTTGGCCGCTAATATCTGTGCTGAAACCGATCGTACAGATCGAGACATTGAAGTCGTTTATCTTAAAATTCTTCAGATAATTCGCGATGCAGAGCGCCTGATTTTTGCACGGCTCGCACCAGCTACCGCCTGTACAATTGCTACAATCGGCGAAGCAACCGTAATATTTATTCGGATCATTATTGCTATTGCATATCGTGGGCTCGCCGTCTGTCAGCATTATTAGTAGCGGTCTTGTATCCTTGATGCAGTCCGTGCAGTTATTCCCGCCCTCGTTCCAGACTGGAAAAACTCTAGAGCCATAATAAAGTCCGTCTGCGTGATCTGTTGCAAGTTCTGCTCTCATTTGATTTATCAGGTTGTTTACAAAACTTTTGTCGGTTGTCATAAACCTAAGCGGTGAAGAGTTCACTGCAATTCTCTGCGCGTCAGTCGTGAAATTCGTAAGCCCTACGAAATCCTTTTCGCCGAGCATACTGTTGAAAGTTATTCCCGCAAGCTTCGCCGCATCTATGCGCTTTATCAGTGCTGTTGCCTGGAATGTTACTGGATTCTTACTAATTGGCACAATCACAAACCTATATTCCCCAACCCCAGGATCGACTATGAAGACGTCGGCATATATTCCATTTATTCCGTAATTATTCCTAGCCTGATACCAAGCCGAACCGCTACCTTTCATAAGGAAATCCTTCGAACCATCGGGCAAAATCAACCAAACATTCAGAGTTCCCTGAGAAAAGGCACTCTTACTTCCACAAAGTCTCGATGTATACTCCCAGTATCTCGGTTGGCCGTCTACCGTATAGTATTCTATTCTATTCCAACTGCTGTTCCATTGGGTATAACTCAACGACGGCAAATTTGTGATATTGTAGATTGCCAAGAATTTGTAGTTTACACCGCTTGGAAGCGTAAACGATTCTACTACATAATTCGAGTAAGGAACAGTTTCGTTTAAAATCTCTTTTCCCTTAAAAACTACTTTCAGGGTTATGTTTATCTGCTCCGGAGCTGCTGCAACAACTTCAATCGTATAGTCTCCATTTGGGGCATTATTATTGGTGTATCGCTTTCCAATGGCTGATCCATCTTGATAGACAGTTGAGGCTTCAGTACCGTTCACATACAATTTAATCAGCGAGGAGTCGTAGCCGACTGGGCATTTGTTAGAACATTTACAGAGGGTGGAATTGTACCAGCTCGGAAGGCTGTCGGTTGTGTAAGCATAGATCTCCAGCTTTCCATTTTCATTTAAAGTTATGGTCCTACTTATCACATTAGGGGTAACAGTCTTCTTGTAATCCTTGAATATCGTTGGCCATATCATGCTTCCAGAAACATCGATCACATGAACAACGCTAAGATTTGCAAGACCTTCAACAACAAATCCCCTCCCTTCAAGTTTCAAATGAACTTCAAAAGGCTCCCCTCTTCTAACCAAGTTGGGTTCGATCCACTTCTCGTAGACGAGATAGGGATTTGAGAGCTTGGGGGTAGTTGAAACCAAAAGGGTATTGTTAACAGACGAGTTGCAGCTGACCCTATTATGGATCCATGCCTTCGCAGTTACTGTGCAAAGGTAGTCGTTTGAACTTGAAGGTTTTTGCGTACAGCCTGTTATGTCGGTAATTTGGATTTGAGTTCTGTAAACTCCCCCATATGAAACATCAGAAAGCGAGCTGCCATTCCAGAAGTCTATTCTCCAAATCACAGGTTCTGTTATCTCATTCTCAAAGCTCACAGTCATATTCGTGAAATTGTTAAACTCGACACTGCTCGGGTCAAAGCTTACCCTTATCTTGGGGACAAAAGGACATGCCTCTTCTTTCTTGTATACAACTTTAGGCTGATCTTTGCTTTCAGCTTTTGAACTTAAAACCTCGCCGCCTGGTCTGATCTCTATAACTCCTCCTGTCCTCAGGAATTTCTTATAACCGAGGCCCATATAGCTTTCAATGCTACCACTTGACAAATGAACGTAGCCTACATTTTCGTAGAGATCCATCTTAAGATTGTACTGCCGATTGCCAATTTCGGGGAGCATAGAAATCCTGGTTACAATCTGACCTTCAGATGGCATGAGGAGAATGTAGTCCGTGTATATCGCCGATACTTGTGAGGCAACATCCGCAAACTGATTTTCCATTACTCTCGACACCTGCGATTCCGTTAGAGTTTCATGGAGCTGAAGACTCATAACAACTACAAAGACTGACATCACACCCATCAGGATCAGATATTCTATTAAAAGGGAAACACCTTTCTCATCTTCTACAATCCTGGGCATCGTATTCCACCTCCAAGTTCTTAAACTCAACCCTATAAGGGTAGTTGTAATTACATACCCAGCCGTTTTTCGCGCACAAAATCCTAACTTGTCTAACAACTTCGTCCGTTGAGGTGCTGGATGATGATGCCAGCTCACACAGATTCCTTATTTCCTCCTTTGGAAATGCCAGCATGGTTCTTGAGCTTTCTATCCCAGCTATAACGTTCTGGGCGTAAACATATGAGATTGAGAGGATTATTACAACAACCGCTGCAGCAAAGAGCAATATCATTTGTCCTTTTTCATTCACCTCCATAGCGTGAGCCTCACCTCCACAATCTTCGCGTTGGGCAAACAGTTATCATTTGAAGCTGCAACGAGTCTGCTAACCCTAACAGCATTTGGAGTTGGGTTCTTGCTGAAATTAAAAAGAACTGCAGTTTCTATGCTGCTTCCATTGAACCAAATCAATTCCACTCTTCCGTATGCAGGCAGAGCATTTAGCAAGGCAGACAAATTTTGCGAGAATTCTGCCGGAGCATAATAATTCCCATCCCCGCAGGATAAATTCCCTATCATACCCCTGAGTGAGCTGTTTACAGCTTCCGGATTGTCTATAACTCTCAGAATATCGTAACCCAGCTGTTTGAGCTGTATATTGTTGAATTCGCTCCATGAAGGAGACATCACTACCGTGCTTTGGAATATCGTATAAGTCGCGATCAGAATTAAGAGAGAAGCTGCAACACCCTCGAGTGTGAAGGTCTGACCTTTCAGATCCATACAGACACCTCTAGTTTTGCAACACATCTATCGGCGATTGCAACATTCTGACCTTCAATTGTTACATTGCAGTTGTCCGCCCATTTGTCAAGATAAACGATTCTCTCAAATCTGACAACCTGTGTCACGGGAATTTTATCTCCGTGATTGAGCAAAACGCTTCTGTTGTATGTTACAAGATCTCCAGCAAGATTTTTCAGCGAAACGTTGAATCTAAATACCTGTCCTCCAAGAGTGGAAAGGTTCAAGCCTAAATAGAACCTCACTCTCTCTATGCATGTTGTATTATTCAAGAGCCTTGCAAAGGTCTGAATTTTTTCAACAGACAAATTGTTGTATTTTACCCCTGTTTCTAAGTCATAAACCGCAAGCCCTGGTCGAAATTCTTCTGTCCGACATCTATCTTCGGTGATGTTATACCAGCCCGAACTGTATCCGGGATCTTCCACCAATAGAGTGGATATCCTGTAAGCTTGATTGGCAAGATTTATCTCGTTGCGAACATCTGCGAATACTCCTGGCAGAAAGTTTGCTACAAATATGAACGTGAATAAGAATATCGATAATCCCATGAGGAGATCTAGACTCAGTTTACCATCTTCCATTGTTTATATGTTGTGCATATGCTAGATATAAGCTTTTGGTTTTATGATAATAATAATTATTAAGCTTTCATTAACATCGGCGATCAAATCTCGAATCTCCATTCCCTTCTTATCTCCGGAAACTCCGCAAATGCGTTCCTTTTCAGAAACCTCATCTCTTCAGGTTCCATGTACTTCGAAACTTTGTTTAAATTGAACAAAAAACATCCAGGAATTCTCACATCCGCAATCGACGAGAGTTTCTCCGCAACTGTCAAAAATTCCCAAATGCTTTCAGCCCTCTCCAAATCTATCTTTTCAAGAAGCTCAGCATTCTGCCTGTAAATAGATACTGGCTGAAGAAAGAGTTCATCAGCAAAACTCGCAATTTCGGCGATTCTTTCAAGCTCATCCTCATTTATTCCGGGCATAAAGATCGTTCTTACCGCTGTATGGGTTATTTCGGAGCTCATCCTTATCTTTTCAACAACCCTGTCAAAGAAGTCCCCGCCGCCGGTTATTTCCAGATACCTCCGCCTGCTTCCCGCATCGAGGCTTATCATTACGATGTCGAAATTCTCGCATATCTTTTCGGTAAGCAGAATTCCGTTTGTCTGAAGATCCAGTCTCACTTTGCCGAACCTTTCCCTCAGGGCCTTTGCAATTCTAATTATTTCTTTTTCCCCCACAAGCAGCGGTTCCCCGAACTGCGAAATCGTTATAGCTTTTGGATTCATGTCCCCGTAGTATCCCGGCCTAATCTTTCCCTTCGCAATTCGAGAGTAGCAGAAAATGCAGTCGAGGTTGCAGTTGGTAGTTATCTCGTAGCTCGGATGATGCTTCGGGTTTTCAATTTCTTCAATCCCTTCGCAGTGCTCGCAGTGCTTCGGATATCGAAGCTTCATAAACTGTCAAAAACCTTAAGAACGAATTCCGAAAGCCTGATAGCATCTTCCTTGCTCTTCATTATCGTATTCGTCGCCACTATTTTTTCCGAAACGAGCGCGGAATCTGATTCATCAACGATCAAAACGCTCAAAAAGTCCTTGTAGATTTCAAAGACACCCATTGGGCTAACTTCAAATCCTTTAGCCTTCATGAACTTCCCAGCCGGACCGCTGATAGGATTTCTTCCAACTATCGGCGATATTGCAACAACTTTCTTTTCCCTCAGAATTTCCCTCATGTTCTCGACGCTCAAAATTGGTAGAATGCTGGTTATGGGATTGCTGGGGCCGATTAAAACTTCTTCATCTTTTTCCAAAGCCCTTCTAACCTCTTCCGGAATCTTGGCCTTCTCTATTCCCTTGAAATAAACATCCAAAACCTCCGGCGTACCCCTTCTCTTAACCCAGAATTCCTGGAAATGCATCTCCCCCTCCCTTGTAACGACGATGCTGGCAACATCCTCGTTGCACATCGGAAAAATCCTCTGTTTAACCCCATAAGCCCTTGCAACTTCCAATGTGGCCTCAACAAGGGATTTACCCTTTCTCAAAAGCTCGCTCCTCATTATGTGCGTTGCCCTGTCCAGATCCCCGATCATCATGAACTCATCGACTCCCAGCTTCTTCAGCGCTTCATGCGTTCTGAAGCTGTCCCCCCTTATCCCCCACCATCTATTCTCGTCGATTATTTCCGCAAGCGAGTATATTACGGAATCTATATCCGGGCAGATCTTGTTTCCCGAAATCCAGATGTCTTCAGCCGTGTTAACTACAACTTCGAAATCCGCGACTTCCTTCATTCCTCTCAGAAGCTTCGGAGTCCCCGTTCCGCCTGAAAGAACGATCATCTGAACTTCTCTCCAAAATCCTCTATTGGCCTCTCAGTCGAAAACAGCTCCCTCAGAATTCTCGGCAGATCCGAGATCAAAACCCTTACTTGGCCAGTTGTATCCCTGTCCCTTATCGTTACTGTACCATCTTCAAAGGTCTGATGATCTACAGTTATGCAGAAGGGGGTTCCTATCTCATCGTATCTCCTGTACCTTCTCCCTATGCTTCCCGAGTCATCGTAATCCGCATAGAACCCGTTTCTCTTAAGCATCGAAAATATCTCCAAGGCCTTAGTTGTAAAGGGTTCCCTCGATAGCAAGGGAAGGACTGCAACCTCTATTGGAGCTACCCATCTCTTCAGCCTGAGCACCCTCCTTTCTTCACCTTCCACAATGTCCTTGTCATAGCAATGTTCGAGGACTGCATAGCTTATCCTGTCAAGGCCGAAAGATGGCTCTATCACGTGAGGGATTACTCTCTCCCCCGTTACCTCTTCCTCGACCTCCTTTACTTCGAAGAACTCGCTGCTGAGCCTTATCCTTTCTCCATCTATCTCCAATTCTATGAAATCGCTACTGACTTCCGCCCTTTCCAAAGCTTCAGCGATCTTTTTTGCCCTCTCCTTAAAAACCGGACCGAGAACGTTCATCTTCGGAACGGGTTTCTTTTTCTTAATAACAACAGGCTTCGGATACGGAACAAAAACACTCAGATCTTCCCCGCTGAACTTCGAATGTCTCGAAAGATCGTAATTACCCCTATCGGCGATTCCAACTATCTCTATCCAGCCAAAGCTTGTCAGAGCTTCGGCATCCCAGCAGTCGCTTGCATAGTGTGCCCTCTCATCATCCTTGTGCTGTCTGAATCGGAGTTTTTCATCCTTTATTCCGATCTTAAGCAGAAACCTTCTGGTTTTTCCTATGAAATACGCCAACACCTCGTTTGCAATTATTCCCTTCTCAACAGCCTTAGCTAGGCTTATTCTGTGCGTTTTTTCGAACTTGTCAACCAATGTAAGTTCATCGTTCGCTACTTCATGGAAGTTGGGATGCTTTTTCTCCCGGGGATGTACAAAGAATTCAAGCTCAGCCTGATTGAATTCTCTAAGCCTTATAACACCCTGTCTTGGACTAATCTCGTTCCTGAAAGCCCTTCCTATCTGCGCAACCCCGAATGGGAGCTTCTCTCTGAAATACGTTGCAAGCCTTTTAAAAGCAACGAAGATCCCTTGCGCTGTTTCTGGACGGAGATATGCGCTTTTTCCCTTTCCTGCACCTATCTTTGTCGAAAACATCAGGTTCATGTAAAAGGGTTCCCTGAACTTCCCACCGCATTCGCATTTGAGGTCGTAGGTTTGGAGTACTTCCTTTATGGCGTTCATCGAAGCTTCAACTTCAAGATTTAGCTTCTCCTTTATGTAATGATCGGCTCTGTAAACCCTTCCGCATTTTTCGCACTCTATTGCTATGTCGACAAACGAAGTGGCGTGTCCGGAAGCTATGAAGACCTCCTCGATTCCGATGAGCGGTGTGTCGATTTCAACAGACCTCTCGTTTATAACAAAGAATTCACGCCAGATGTTTTCGATTTTTCTTCTTAGGTTGTTTCCAAGAGGAGCATAATCTATAAACCCAGCCATTCCCCCATATATCTCGAAAGACTGCCAGAGGAACCCCCTTCTCACCAGCATTTCCATTAGATCGCTCATGCGAAGAAGAAGTTGGATCAACTTAAAAGCTTTGATGTTTGGAAAAGATTTTTATCCCCGCCGCTTCATTCCCTTCATGCCTATCGTTCCCCACAGACACTGCGTTGTTTGCGGAAAAGCAATCGAAGCCGACAAATTCGTCTGCAGCGAGGAATGTCAGGAAAAACTGGATAAAGAAAGGAAAAGGCAGAGAAACTTCACGATTTTCATGTTCGCGCTGCTTATCATAGTTCTGATAATTTTATGGTTGCCTTTCCTCAGGTGAAAAACGCTCGCCAGGAACTGGGACTGGATAATTTGCCGTAAGACAGGCCATGCAAAGTCCTCTTTTTCCCACTGCAGAAAGAAGACCCCTAAGGCTCAGGTATCTCAAGCTATCTGCGCCGATGATGTCCCTTATCTCGTCAACCGAATGCCTAGAAGCTACAAGCTCTTCTCTCGTCTTCATGTCTATCCCAAAGTAACAGGGCGCAATGATCGGTGGGCTGCCAACGCGAAAATGCACTTCCTTGGCCCCAGCCTTCCTGAGCATTTCAACAATTCTCTTAGAAGTCGTTGCCCTCACAATGCTGTCATCGATCAGTACAATCTTCTTACCTTCGACATTGTCCCTGATCACGTTTACTTTCATCCTCACGAGTAACTCCCTGAGCTCCTGCTTCGGCATTATGAAAGTTCTTCCAATGTACCTGTTCTTGATAAGCGCCTCCATATATGGCAATCCCAGCCTTGTAGCGTAGCCAATTGCTGCAGTTATTCCGCTGTCCGGAACTGCGGAAACAAAGTCCACCTCAGTCGGAGCTTCTTCAGCAAGAATCTTTCCCATCTCGCTCCTCGCCCTGTAAACGCTTACGCCATCAATAACAGAATCGGGACGGGCGAAATAAATGTATTCAAAAACACAGAATGCCCTTCTTCTGCACTCGGCGAACTTAAAAAATTCGAGCTCGCCATTCTGAATTACAAGAGCTTCTCCGGGCTCAATATCTCTTATGAATCTTCCATCAAGCGCATCGATCGCGCAGCTTTCGCTGCAAACAACATAACCGTCCTCAAGTTCACCGACGCATAAAGGCCTGAATCCCAGCGGGTCTCGGAAAGCGATGAGGGCATCGTTGACCATCAAAACGCACGAATAGCTTCCGACCAGTTTTTCGGAAAGATTTCTAAGTGCATCCTCCAAGTCTTTTGTCATCAAAAGCCTAGAAAAAAGCTGGGCAATTACCTCGGAATCCGTATCTGTTGTAAAAACGCTTCCTTCATTTTCCAGTTCCCTTCTAAGGCTCTGATAGTTTACAAGGTTCCCGTTGTGGGCAACGACGATGTTTCCTATCTTGGATTTAACAACGAAAGGTTGAGCACACTCTAGCCTTGATGTCCCGGTCGTTGAATACCTCACATGTCCGACAGCTATCCTTGCCGGAACGAGATCTTCGGAGGAAAAAACCTCTGAAACTAGGCCCATTCCTTTCTTGTATTCAAGCTTATCCCTAAAAAAAGCTATTCCGGCAGATTCCTGACCGCGATGCTGAAGTGAGAAGAGAAGATAATAAACGTATTTTCCTGCCAGAAGATTTTCACTGTAAGCTCCAGCTATACCGCACATCAGTTGCTATCCTTCTTCTTTTTCACCCAGTTATAGCTTCTGAGTTTTTTGCTCCTCCCGAAACCGCAGGCTGCGCAGTATCTCTTGCTCCAGTTAAATGAATTCCTGCCGCACCTTCTGCATCGCACATGCACCCTTATTCTATTCCTTCTGCCCATCGCGGCTGTTCCGTCTGACATCACTCACCACCCACTGAGGGGGATATGAAGACAACTGTATCTCCGCGGATTATAACACTTCCCACCTTTCTAACTATTTCGCCACCCTGTATTTCCTCTGCATCGAGCAAAACGAGATTCATATGAACATCATAGCCGTCCAGCGTTCCCCTGAACTCCCTACCACCCTTGAGGCGGACGAGGACCGGCGTTTTTAAGGACTTATTCAGAACGTCAAGCGGACGGACTGGCATTTCCCAACCTCCTTAAGGTTCGTCTACCTTTGCTATTTAAAAGTATCGGATTCAGGCTTAGAATAAATGCTCGGAAAGGATCAGAGAGAGCGAAAAGATCAGTCCTGTGTACGAAAGGAGGAACATTGCACTAATAAAATCAAAAATTCCGGCATAAGAAAAGCCAAGGAGCTTAAAGGATGGTATGAATACTGGAAAGATTATTGGAAAGAGCATGGCGGGTAAAAGCATTTCCCTTCCCTTCGCAAATGCCGAAAGGGGCGAAAGAAGCGTTACAGTCGTGGATATCGGCAGGGATGAGATTAAAAGGGAAATCAAAAGAAGGAAAAAGTCGCCACTAAGGTTAAAAAGCGCATAACAAACGGGTGTGATGATGAGAACGAGGAAAAAAACTATCAGCGAGTTTGAGATGATCTTGCCCGCAATTATTTCCCTAGAACTCATGGAGTGTTTCAATCCATCAACAGTTTCCAGCTCGAATTCCCGAACAACGGTGGCGGAACATGAAAGCATCGAGGAAAAAAGTACGACTATCATCAGTATCTGTCCGAAAAATTTCTCGGCATCCACTGAAAGGCTGAAAATAAAAGCTGAAGCGATGGCAAATAGAACCATCTGATTTATACTTGACTTGCTCCTAACTTCAACCTTCAGATCCTTCTTTGTGAGCTCTAAGAACGCCAACGGCCTCATCGTAGCTCTCACCAAAGTAAGCAGCCTCTCCATTATGAAGAACTAGGAATTTCCTGCAGAACTTCGCCTCTTCCAGATCATGGGTTGATAGCAGAATTGATCCCTCAAAATTTCTTATCATCTTCCTCAAGATTTCCCTTCCCTCCAAGTCGAGGGAAGAGAAGGCCTCGTCGAGAATTAGGAGATGTGGGTTCGAGATCATTGCCCTCGCTATCGCAACCCTCTGCAAATATCCCCTAGAGAGTTCTAGGACCTTTTTATTCGATTTATCCCTCAGATTTAGTTCATCGAGAATCCAGTCCCATTCTTCAATGCGAAAAAGGTTCGCAAAAAACCGAAGGTTTTCCTCAACCGTCAGCTCCCTGTACAGCATCGGATTGTGCGTGACTATTCCTATTTTCCGCCTTACTTCAACGCATTTATAGGGATCCTTTCCAAAAACTTCTATTCTTCCCGAGCTGGGCTTCAAAATTCCGGCAATCAGCTTTGCAAGTGTGCTTTTTCCTGCTCCGTTATAGCCAAGGACTGCCAGGCTTTTATCAAATCTGAAAGAAACATCTCTTACCGCAAATTTCTCTCCAAACCTCTTTGAAACTTTCTCGCAGATTATCAATCGAGAACACCTTTCGCGCTTCTGTATTCGTTGCCGGATTTCTTTAATGCCTGCTTTAAGGCAATGGCAAATGCCTTGAATGCCGACTCCATCATGTGATGCGAGTTCCTTCCTCTCAGCTCCAAATAGATGTTTAAACCCGAATTCCTTGCAAGCGTATCGAAGAAGTGCAGAAAATCCTCGGCCTTGATACCGCTATCTTTGATTTCCCCTTCAAAGACAAAAACACCCCTGCCGCTGAAATCTACTGCGCAAATTGCGAGCGATTCATCCATTGGAACAATTGCATGTCCGAACCTTTCAATCCCCTTCTTTTCGATTTCCGATATGCTTTTACCCAAGCATATAGCGATGTCTTCGATCAAGTGGTGCTGATCCTTTCCCTTTGCCTTCACTTCGATGCAAAAACCTGAAATTCTGGCAAAGGTCAAAAGCATGTGGTCAAGGAAATCTATTCCTGTATTTATCTCAGTTTTTTCTGTATCAAATGCGGCAAATACCTCCGTTTCGTCTGTCTTCCTACTAACTCTCTTCATGCTCAAGCCTGAGAGCTTCCTCTAATTTAATCTTTCCCATGTAAAGTGCGGATCCGAGAATTGCTCCCCTTGCACCCAATTTTTTAATAAAAAGGATGTCTTCAATCGAGGAGATTCCACCGGCGACATAAAAAGGCCTTTTTATTTTTCTGAGGAATTCCAAGTTCTCCCTGTTTATTCCCATGGCAAGCCCTTCAATGTCGATGTTCGTGTAGAGAAAGGACACTTCATAATCCTCGTAAATCCTCGCAAATTCCAAAGGAGTGATTTCCGTTTTTTCTTTCCAACCCCTAACGGCAACCTTCCCCTGCTTGGTATCAATTGCAATTATCACCCTATCCTTCCACCGTTCAGCAAACTTCCTGACTTCACCGACCCTTTCAAATGCGATCGTTCCAAGGATCACCCTTCTTGCACCGAAATTCAGAAGCTTTTCTGCTAGATCCAGGCTCCTTATTCCCCCTCCAACGTGAACCTCTGCACCGAGGGAGATTATTTCCCTTATTTCTCTTTCGTGCCTCAGCTTCCCCTGAAAAGCTCCATCCAAGTCGATAACATGCAAAACCTTTGCTCCTTTCTCGATCCAGTTTTTTGCAACTCTTACTGGATTTTCGGCTTCAAAAGTGATTTCGTTTTCCCTTCCCTGCCTAAGTCTAACAACCTTACCGTCCTTGATATCAACCGCAGGTATAACCCTAAACATTCAGCTCTTCCAGCATCTTCCTGAAGTTTTCAGCCTTGCCTTTCAGGATGAGGAGCGCCTGCCTGAGAACCTCCTTCGCGGGCATCGCACCGGTTGATTCCGCTACGAAAAGGTAGTCGTCCGTTTCCACTATCTTTATCGCCTTCGCTTCGCAGATTTTCACGCATTCCATGCATAGAGAGCAATCAAGCGGGTTTGAGACTTTAATTTTCCCATCCAAAGAAAATACCTTCCTTGGACAGATAGAAACGCATTCACCGCAGAGATCGCACTTCTCGCCTATCTCTATTCTGGGTATTATCTTGTAATAGCAGACTGAAACCGGCTGGAATTTTGAGTGCTCCTTTCCAGTTCCCAGTCTTGCGACTGCCTCTATCATAAGCTGCTGTCCGCTGAAGAGCTCCAGCACCGGAATGTCCTTGTAAACGAAGTGAACATCGGGATCATCGCTAACAAAATCACCGGAATAAACGATTCTTGGCCCCTCAACGTTAAGTCTGAAGGATATCTGACAGTTCGGACACCCAACTCCTCCGCAGCTGCATTCTTTCGGCATCTTAAATCTTCCGGGCTCCGTTCTTATTGGAATCATCGCAAGCCTGTGGGCGATCATTTCATCGTAGAAAAAGCTAGAATTTACATAAAAATCGACATAATCAATTGCAAGCACGGGAACGAGAGATTTCATTGCCCTTCTGATCGAGTTAACTAGGGCTGGCGATGCATCTTTCAAAATAAAGACGATTTTGTCTTCCCTTTCAACCAAAAATTCTATGCTCACCATTAGACTCTCCTTCCCCTCCTACCACCCGGTGGTCTGCAGGTGTCGTGCGGAATCGGTGTTACGTCCTCAATCCTCCCAATTCTCAGTCCCGCTCTTGCCAGAGCCCTTATCGCTGCCTGAGCTCCCGGACCCGGTATCTTCGATCTGTTGCCGCCGGGAGCCCTAACCTTTATGTGGACGGCATTTATCCCTTTCTCCAATGCGATACTTGCAGCCCTCAGGGCTCCCTGCATGGCTGTGTATGGATTTCCCTCATCCCTTGCAGCCTTTACGATCATTCCGCCACTAACCCTTGCTATTATCTCAGCCCCGGTTATATCGGTGATCGTTATTATGGTATTGTTAAAGGAGGAATATATGTGAGCTATACCCCACCTTATCTTTTCAGGCATTCTGCCTCACCCTCAATCCAACCTTCGATTCCTCATCTCTCGAAACTATATAGCTCGGGCATGTAACCTTTCTCCCATCCACTTCCACATGGCCATGGACAATTAGCTGCCTTGCCTGTTTAATCGTCTTCGCAAGTCCCTGCCGGAATACAACTGTCTGCAACCTTCTTTCAAGGAAATTCTCAACAGAGAGACTGAGAATATCATCAAGAGTTGCATTTTCCGGCAGAATTCCGAGCTTGTAAAGCTTCTTTATAACAGCCTGAATTGTCGCTCTTGCGATCTCACCTTCCTTCCCGGGAAGATTTATCTTACCAAGCATGTCCCTAGCTACTCTTCTGTATTTCCTCAGCAGATTCTGGAACCTCCACAGTTCCTTTTTGTTCCTCAGACCATATTTTACGACGAGCTGAACTTCTCTTTCAAGTCTTGCTCTATCCCAAGGGCGAACCGGAGTAACATATTGCTTCCTGTTTCTCTTTGGATCCCCCACAAAATCACCTCACTTCTTCTTCCTAACAACACCCACGGTTCTGCCCTTTCTTCCAGTTGATCTCGTTCTCTGACCGCGAACCTTTTTGCCCCTTGCATGCCTCATGCCGCGGTAGCATTTCATTCTGATAAGCCTTTCGATATCCAGCATTCTTGCAAATTCGACGTCCTTTGAAAGGAGATGGATATTCTTCCCGGTAATTGGATCAAACCTCCTGTTCAGCATCCATACAGGCATCTTTTCTTCCAGCTCCTCTTCAACTAATTTTCTCAGCCTTTCTATTTCCTCATCAGAAAGATATCCCAGCTTTTTCTTTCCGTCCAAACCGACAGAGTTCACTATGCTTCTTGCCATCCTTATCCCTATACCCGGGATTGCAGTAAGCGCGTGAACCACATTCTTCCTCCCGTCGAGATCCGTGTCAGCTATCCTCACGATATGCCTGAACATCTGATCACCGATGCATGAGCAATTCCTTAACTGCTTAAATACTTTGCGAGAGTCCATTTTCCAGAATCAAAAGCCCTAGCAAATGTTATATATCGATTCACACAGCATTACCCATGGCAGCAAGGTTTCCCGAGGCAGAGGCGAGACTTTTCAACGTGAAGATATGCATGAGATGCAATGCCAGAAACCCGATAAAAGCTGAAACATGCAGAAAATGCGGCTACCGTGGACTGAGACCAAAATCTAAGGAGAGGAAGGGCAAGTAGTGTAACTGCTAAGTCTATATACTTCTCGTTGACACATTTGTTTTGTAAATCGTCAGGATTACTGTATCTGCGTGTTTGTTAAATATTACGGTATTGTTTTCTCGGCTTACGCTTCCAAAATTTCCAAAATATCCTTCCCAGAGATCGGCAAATGGGGAGGTTATGTTGATAGTTACATCCTTTTCCTTGTACAAGGCCGAAGACTGAAGAGAGGAATTGAAAATGATCACAATTGAACCCTCTCCCGAAACGGTAACATCGCCGTCAATTTCGTTGATAACGATAACGAAAACTTGATCTACACCACTTGCCTGCGGAACCTGAACCGACTTTATGTATATGCTGGGAGTTTGTACGGACCTGTTGTATCCGTAATAGCTTTCCCAGAGAGCACCGTTTTCGAAGGAGATGCGATAGTTTCCGAGCTGATAGTTCAGGGATTTTGTATAGATACTGTAAGGTTCATTCCCTATCTTAATACTTACATAGGTGCAGTTTTCAACGCTGATGGTACCTCCCTGGAGTTCGATCTGTATTTGCTGGAGGGCTGCACCCCCGTAGACAGATAGGACAAAGACGTTGTAGATTTTCTTGAAACTTTCGCGGATTCCTTCAACTTTGAATTTCTGCGATGTTTCGACAGTCGATGTGTAAACCTGTGAGTACACTATGCTGATAGCAGTCATAACCACGCCGAAAATTAAGATATAGCTCAAAACCTCCGAAACAGCTCTTTCACTCATTCACCGACACCTCGTAAACGACAGCATAGTAATTCGCACTCGGAATTTCGATTCTGTCAGGATGAGACTCGTAAAAAATACCGGTTTTGTTAAAAAATTCCTTCCAGGCTTTCAGGTTCTTTGAGTAAAAAGCTATATTTCCACTGCCGGTGAGAACATAAGAATTTTTTAGCGAGAGATATAACGTGATCTCCCCCCTTCCACCCGCAGAAAAGTTCCCCTTGAGAATTATGATCGGCAGGTACAGGGTTCCGTTGTTGTAGTTTATGTTTGGTGCGCTCAGCATCCTTTCATAGATCCTCCTTTCAATTATTGCCCCGTTCTCATAAATCAATTCCCAGCCGCTTCCGGCAACGCTTATCGATGCCACAGTATAATTCGAACTACCAATCCTGATCACCGGCTCATTTTTAAAATTTATGGAATTGTCATAGAATTGAATTTTGTGCATCGATTTTGGCTCCAGTCCCGATCTTACTCTCTCTATTTTTTCTCTAAGCTCAAAAAGATCAAAAAAAGCATTTCTGAATTTGACGTTATCTTGACCAGACGAAATAACTGGAAAAGAGATAACATATAGAATTCCCGCTACAGTAACGATCATCGCCAAAACCATCAGTGCCCCTACAACCTCCGAAACCGCTTTTCCCTGCATTTTCAAGAGATTCTCACCTCAGCACCCCTAGCTTTTGTGACATTTACATAGATTACGTTCAAATCAATCGATTTCCTGTTTCCATTTACATCGACAAATGTAATTTTCCCTCCAGAGTTTATGGGCTCAAGGCCCGTTTCCTGTGCCACAAGCTTTACCACGATTTCAATCTCGTCGTCGATGTAAATCTCAGAACAGCTTAGATTCAGCAGAGTTCCCCCGCTCTGGAAACTCCAGTCTAGCGAGCAGCTAGAATTTCCTCTCACTTTTAGCTCCGGCATGACTTCTGGATAAAGGTAAAGATTGAGATTTGCTGGAATTGTATCATTTAGTGAAACGTTTGTTGCCGCAACCTTGTATAACCTTCCTATTCTCTGGAATGCCTCTATTAATTCCTGAAGGGTTTCTGCCGAATAGTAGCATTCGAATACACCACCTGGAGTATGCCTGCCAGAAACAGCCCTCAAAATCGTCTCGTTATAATAGCTTCTTTCCCCAAAGCCTATTGTGCAGATATCGATATACTCATTTCCGATCTTTGTGTCCTTAAGCTCATTCGCCTTTGGAATAACTTGGCTTCCGCAGTCATCAGGATTGCATGCAGAATTGCTGCAACTATATCCACTGGGGCAGTTTGAGTTTGGATTATTGGAAACTTGTCTGCAGGTTGGCTTCCCGTCGCTGAGCAGAATGATCAAGGGCTTTGTTCCACCGATAATTGTTTCATTTTCCTTCAAAACACCCCCAGCATAATCAAGTGCTTCCAAATAATTCGTCCAGCCCCCTGCAGTGATATTCTTTATTTTATCCACCACATTGCCACTGTCCGTTGTCAGTTTCTTAAGGTATGGGGAAGAGTTAACTTCATAAGCATAAGCGCAAGTGCTGAAATCCACAAGACCCTTGTAATCCGACTCGTTCAGACTTTCCCTCACAAACCTTATCGCAGCAATCTTTGCAGCGTCGAGCTTTTCCATCCACAGTGAGCCCTCAACCCTGCTTGCATCAATCTTGCTCGGCACAATGTAGATCGGAATGTCTTGTCCAGCTGGAACCCTTTGTATAAAACACACTTTTCCGCTTGGATTTTTGTTATTTTGGCAGAAAGAGAACCTTCCTGAGCTAACGTTCTTCAACCAAGCATTGATTTTCCCGGCATACTGCCCTGGGATATAGACATAAGCAAACTCATAATAATTATTTTTTGTGTAGCCGGGTTCGAATCTGAATTTATGTTCTATTAAATTCGGTGTATATTGTTCTCTTTTAACCACGATATCTGCATTATTGTAGTTGTTTGGATTATTGCTAAGAAATACCAAAATATTCACATTCAAACTTTCAGGATTTGAAACAACAAGACTTATGCTCCAATTTCCAGTCGAAGCTTCTGTTTCGTAGCAGATACCATAAGCCGGAATCCTATTGTTGTTTCTATCAAATAATTCAGGAGTGCTGTTGTTACACTCAAATCTAATTCCATCATAAGATGGAGCTTCTTTTTGTCCTACATTAGTTCCCCTGGTAACCTCCGATCCATTAACATAAAGCGTAAAAGCTCCGTTTGGGGTAACATCTGATGGCAGATTCTCCGTAGCGAACGGGTTCCAGAATTGCATTCCCTCTGTCGTGTATGCTACCACGTAAACATTTTTATGCCTTTGTTCCACGCTAAAATTCGCGGTCAAAACACTCGGGTTCAGCAAGTAGGAAAATTCACCAAACTTAGTCCTCTCAGTATGTGCCTCTCCTAAATTTCTTGCATGCATGCTTCCGGATTTGTCAATTACTGTCACGACAGAAAGATCTGATCTCGTTTCCTCAACAACAAATCCTCTGCCAACAATCCTTATATGGAGCTCAAAAGGTTGACCTAGCTGGACTACATCAGGGGTTACGTATTTTTTGACATAAAGTTCCGGTTCTACATCTTTCTTTTTCGCTATAAGAAGCTCTTCTGTATCGCTGGATACATACCCCCTTGAATCAAAGATTTGAAGTGTAAGGTTGCATACTGCAGATTGTGTGGTAGAATTGTATTCACATTGAGTCTGCATATCGCTACTCCAGTAGATCTTTATCTCCTTTATCGTGTCGCTCATGTTTCCAGATACTAGCTCGGAGCCATTCCAACTTTTAACAATCCACGTCCAATATGCTGGAGAGTAAGATTCAGAGACGTCTATTGTAACATTGCTTCCTTCGATAATTGCGGAAGGTCTTATTTTCAAAACAGCTTTCGGGTAAATTATAGCTGCGCTCGAAAACATTAACTCATGCCTTTCTTGTAGGCTATGGGTTATGCCGCTCATGTCTTCAAATCTCAGGCTGGCAAAGGAACCAAGGCTCAGATATTTCTTGAACTCGCCTCTGTCAGAGCTAATGAAAATGTATCTACTCCCATTTATCTCATCAAAACCTACAGTATATTTTACATCCCCGATCGCCGAGGGCATGTACACTCTCGCTTTAAGAGAACCATTCTTTGGATATAGAGCTGCCATGTCAACTATCTGAGCGGAAATCTGCGACGCTACATCTGAAAACTGGTTTTCAACAACCTTCGAAACCTGAGATCTTTTTAGTGTATCTTCCAACACCAATGTGGCTACCGCAACAAAAACCGTGAGGATTCCTGCGAGGATTAGATACTCGATCATCATCGAAACTCCCCTTTCATTGCTCATCTGCATTCACCCCCAACACAGTAAATAGTTTCAGAATACTCCACATCAGCGGAAACAAAATTTAAAATAACTTTGTTACCGTTTTCCACTATTATTAGATCTCCATATACCCCCTTCTGGGAGTAAAGAGTTCTTATCTGGTCATAAATCTCCTGCGAGTACTCCTGCCACTTCGCCGATGGCATTTTTTTAACAGCTACATCTGCAAGATCTTTCAGGTTTCTGATCTCCTCCTTAGGGAACAGCATCATCGTCCTTGAAGTTTCCATTCCTGCCAGTATATTCTGTGCATGAAGAACGGAGATGGAGATGATTATTGTGGAAACAACAAGGGTGAAAAGAATCAATATCTGCCCCCTATCTTTCATGGACGCCATAATATCAGCCTCACCTCAAATATCATAGGTTTCCAGTCTTCCCCGCCCCGATAAAAAACCGAGTTCCTGAGCTCGCTGTTATTCAGCAGAACATACCTGCTCGCTGCAACCGCATTTGGCGACGGTTTCTTATCAACAAGCGCAGCGGAATTTATGGTGCTGTTATTGACCCAGTAAAGCTCAAGCCTGTAATCGTAGTCCCCCAAAATTATGCTCAATGAAGTTAAAAATTCCGTATTCGGCGTACAGTTAACGCCTATAGTGCAATCCTTCAGATTTACTATCATTCCCTGAAGGCTGTCGTTGTGAAATTTTCCGTCAACTTTCTCATAGCTATCGAGGATTTTTAAAGTGTCCTGAGCCTTTATCTTTGTTTGCATGTTTACAGCTTCGCTCCACCTCGGTGAAATAACAAGGGAACTCTGATAAAGTGTGTAAAGTGCTAAAAGCAGTATTAAGGCAGAAGCAACGCCTTCAAGTGTGAAAGCCTGGGCCTTTGTGTTCATCGCAATCACCAGACGTGTATCACTATTTTGGCCGCTGCTTTTCCAGCTATTAATGCCACGGTATCCGAAAGATCCAGCGTTGCATTAGTGTTCTTAATACCTATCTTTAAAAGCACCTTATCTCCAATTCTCAACCCTTTATTTTTTAACATACTGTTGACTATTCCAGTGAGATCATAGGATTTTCCCGCAACAAGATCGGCGCTGAAAACCGGATTTTTGCTTATACCAGATCCAAAATCGACTTTTATCTTACCAACATCACCATACTCCGCCGCATTGCAGGAGGGAATGCTCCCATTCAAATAATTGAAGCAAATGCCAATCCACCAAGCTTCTGCCAAACTTTCTTTCCCGTAAACATTTATCCTGAAGAGTTTAACCGGATGGATAAAATCACATTCGAATTCTTCACCGCCTAAATTTACACACGTTTTTGGAAGATCACGGGCTCCCGCAGTACCTATGTAATACGTTCCAATAAGATCAAAGTACGGATCGATCCAAACGAACCTCTCATACCTTGCAACGTATGCAGAAGGGGGAATCGGTTTACCTGCCTGCAAAACTATCCCTCCTGTTCTGTTTTTGACAAGAACGGGGCTGTAAGATGTAGAGTCAAGAGATTCGAGCGATACGTTGAAGTTGTACTCCCTGTCGAAGGTTTTCAATCCAAGCAGATTTCTTACAAAATCGTAGTTCTGTTTGGTTAGATTATCGAACGCTCTGATTTTGTAATAAGATAGGTAATCAGCTTTGCCCTTGCTCAGGCCGGGAAAGAAATAAAAATCGCTAGCATACCATCTGTCCGACTTCTCATGCCAGTTTGTACCATTTCCGCTTTGATCTCTCCAATATCCTTCCATTTCAGCCAAAATAACACCCATGCGGTAAGCTTCATGCATTAAACCGATCTCGTTTCGGACGTCTGCAAAAACTCCCGGCAGAAAGCTAGCTATGAAGATGAATGTGAAAAGGAATATCGAAAGTCCCATTAACATGTCTAGACTTAGCTTAGCATTGTCCATCAATTTAAATAAAATCATTTGAAAATATAAACATTTCGGTTTGATTATAATTACTATTATTACAGCTAGAATCAATCGCTTGGAAAGAACCTGATTTCTATCCCCGCTTCCTCAAGCAATTTCAGTCCATTCTTGTCTGCGTAATCCTTACCATAAACGACGCATTTTATTCCGGCATTTATTATGAGTTTCGCACAGGTTATGCACGGGCAGTGCGTGGAATAAAGAGTCGCATTTTCAACGCTTATTCCGAATTTGGCAGCCTGTATTATGGCATTCTGCTCAGCATGAACTCCCCTGCAAAGTTCCTGCCTTTCTCCGCTCGGAACTCCGAGCTTTTCCCTCAAACAGCCAATCTCATCACAGTGAGGTAGGCCTGAAGGGGCCCCGTTGTAACCCGTAGCCAGGATTCTCTTATCCTTGACTATTACAGCACCAACTTTCTGCCTGAGACAAGTTGACCTCTTTGCAACGACTTTCGCTATTTCCATGAAGTACTCATCTAGGGTTGGGCGCATATCTCAGGAATTTTCTACAGTTTTCAAAACAAATTCTCCCAGCATCTTTCCCCAAAAGCCTTGCAGTCTCCGCTACCGCGTTCACGAACTCATTTCCATAACCCGCATCGCTATTCACCATGAACTTCTCATTTCCGTATTTTTTCACTATTTCCGCTACATCCTCAGGCAAAAGCTTTCCCTGCTGAACAGTCAAACCAATCCAGTAATTCCTTTCAACAACCAGATCCAAGTTTTCATAGTTTACATGATCGATCACAGCAAGCTCTGCTGGAAAAGAAAGCTTCTCCAGTATTTGAATTATCTTCTCGGTCACAGCCCTCTTATTTCCTCTCGGTGTGTGTATTATGCATGGAATGTCCTTTTCCATTGCAATCCTGAGCTGGGAAGTTAAGACATCTATTTCCTCTTCAGTTGCATTTTCCAGCCCTATTTCTCCGAATAAAACCCATTCTCCAGCCTCTAAATGCTCCAAGACTGTTTCATAATTTGGTGGTATGCATCTGGGATGTATTCCCACACCCGGGATCATCTCTATTCCAAGAGCCTCGCATCTCCGTCTCTCAAATTCCTCCATTTTTCTGAAATTATCGATGAGGGTTTGCGGAAAATGGGGCCTTATTGGATAAAATGACAGACTGCATACCCTTTCTATTCCGGCTTCCTTCATTTTTCTCAATTCCGAAACTCCCAGACCTTCCGTGTGCACATGAGAATCAAAAAACATGAATCCAGTTGTTTTCGGATAGATAAAGATTTCTGCAAAATTCAGAAGATTTAAAATGCGCATAACTACTAACTCTATGAAGGCAGTCCTAGCATACTCCGGTGGCCTAGATACCACGGTATGCATTTTCCTTCTGAGGGAAAAATACGGATTCGATGAAGTTGTAACTGTAACAGTTGACATAGGGCTCCCAGAAAAAGAGCTAAAGAGGGCTGAAGAAAGGGGAAAAAAGTACGCCGACAAGCATTACACTGTACCAGCCCGAAAAGAGTTTGTAGAAGCGATTTACAGGCTCATAAAGGCAAATGCGGAATACGAAGGCTATGTGCTTGGAACCGCAATGGCAAGACCGATAATAGCCGAGAAAGTAGCCGAAATTGCCCTAATTGAAAGGGCAGATGCAATTGCACACGGGTGCACCGGAAAGGGAAATGACCAACTCAGGTTTGAAAACGTGTTCAGGCAATACGGCTTCAGGGTCATCGCGCCCGTGAGGGAGCTGAACTTAACTAGGGAATGGGAGATAGAGTATGCGAAACAGCACGGAATCGATGTTCCCGCAACAAAGGAGAAACCTTTCAGCGTTGATGAGAATCTATGGAGCAGGAGTATAGAGGGGGGAAAACTCGAGGATCCGAGCTTCATTCCACCTGAAGAGATATATGAGTGGACGAAATCTCCAAAATTTGCCCCTGAAGAGCCGGAAATTGTAAAGATCGATTTCGAGAAAGGAATTCCAGTTGCCGTTAACGATCGGAAGTTCGATGGCTTCGAGCTTATCAGATATCTGAACGAGCTCGGAGGAAGGCACGGCATAGGAAGAACTGACATGATCGAAGATAGAGTTCTCGGCCTGAAAGCAAGGGAAAACTACGAGCACCCGGCAGCCACAATTCTTATCAATGCCCACAGGGATTTAGAAAAGCTGGTACTGAGCAGAAGGGAGCTGAAGTTCAAGAAGATCGTTGAGGAAGAGTGGTCTGAGCTTGTTTACTACGGACTCACGAATGACCCACTATTCGAAGCTTTGAATGCATTCATTGACAAAACCCAAGAAAGAGTAACGGGCTGGGTTAAAATGAAGCTATACAAGGGTTCTGCCATGCCCGTGGCAAGATATTCGCCATTTGCGCTTTATTCCGAAGAACTCGTATCCTTCGACAGGGTTTCGCTAGATCAGAGGCTTGCTGAAGGTTTTTCAGCATTTCATGGGCTTCAGGGCAGAATGTACCAGAACTTGAGGAGAAAGCTATGAAGTTCGTTATAATAAACGTCGGAAACGAACTCCTAAGCGGGGACACCGTTAACACGAATGCATCTTACATGGCAAAGAGGCTCGTTGAAAGGGGCCATGAGGTGAAAAGGATCATAGTGGTCCCGGATGATGTCAATGAAATAGCGGAGGAAGTTGAAAGGGCCTCAAGACTCTACGACTTCGTTCTGGTTACCGGCGGTCTTGGGGCCACGCACGATGACGTGACAAACGAGGCAATTGCAAAGGCTTTGAAAAGAAAGCTAGTCATAAACGAAAAGGTCTACAATTTCCTCAAAACCGTGAGCAACGAGGAGGAGGCGATAAGAAAACTTTCATCAATTCCTGAAGGCAGTGAGCTAATCTGGAACGATGTTGGAGCCGCTCCTGCTTACATTGTTGAAAACATTGCCGTAATGCCAGGAGTACCGGCTGAAATGGAGAACACATTCTCGAAAATACTGGAGAAATTCGAAAAGCTCGATTATTTTGAAGATCAGGTTAGAATAGACGGCTTCGAGGTTAAGATACTGAAGGAGTTAAACCAGGTGGTTTCAGAGTTTCCCGATGTTCATATCGGTTCATATCCAAAATACGGATATGTTGTGGTGAAATTCTCCGGAAGGGATAAAGAAAGGGTCAAAAAAGCTGTTGAAAGGTTCAGGGCGCTTCTGAATGCTGGAAGGAAAGATATTCTATAAGGGTTCCTTTATAGAGGCTGGAATAGAGATAGATAACGGGAGAATAAAGAGGATAGGCAAACTGGTTAAAGGTAAGAAAGTTCAGGGAATAATTCTACCGGCCGGAATAGATGTTCATGTCCATTTCAGGGATTTCGAGGAAAAAAGGAAAGAAACAATCGAAACCGGTTCGCTTTCAGCCCTGCACGGCGGAATTTGTTTAGTTGTTGACCAGCCAAACACTAAGCCTCCGGTGGATAACGAGGATATCTATTTCAAAAGAATGGAGATCGCAGAAAGAAAAAGCTATGTAGACTATTCCCTGAACTTGGCATTGACAAAGAACAACGCTGATAGAATTGAAGATGTTTTGAGAAGAATTTCGGCGAGATATCATTTACCAGCCATCGGGGAAGTTTTCCTAGAAAACAAAAACAAGGAGCTAGAAGTAGGGTACGAAGAATTGTCAAAAGTAAAAGGAATTTGGAGAATTTCTGTTCATGCTGAAGATCCCTCCCTTGTAAAAAGCGGTTTTCCCAATTTTCTATACCGTCCAAAGGAGGCAGAAATAATTGCAGTCAGAAAATGCTTGGATATTTCCAACTTTCACTTTTGCCACCTCTCAACGAGAGAGGCAGTGGAGATCGTTGAAAAAACCGCAGCGAGCTTCGAGGTAACACCGCATCACATACTGCTAAGTACCCGGGATTTTGAAAGACTGGGAAATCTCGTAAACGTAAATCCACCTTTGAGAGATAAGGGCGATGCGGAATGGCTTCTGAAAAATTTTTCCAGAATAAAAATTCTGGCCTCAGATCACGCCCCTCACACAATTGAGGACAAGGAATCCGGAAGCCCGGGATTTCCGGGGGTGGAGACAATGTATCCGATATTTTTAAGGCTTGCAAAGCTCGGAATCATAGGCTTCAGAGATCTAGTTGAAAAAATTGCCAGAAATCCAGCAAAATTGTTTGGATTCAGCGACTATGGTGAAATAGAGGTTGGAAAATTTGCAAACTTTGCTGTGTTCGATCTAAAGGATGTAAGAAAAATAAAAGCTGAGGATTTGCATTCAAAATGCTCCTGGACTCCATACGAGGGTTTTGAGGCAATATTTCCGAAAATGGTTTTTATCAGGGGTGAAGAAGTGCTCGAAAGCGGAACTAGGATCGGCAGAACGATTTCATCTCACTTCAGTTCTGGAAAAGAGATATGAAGCGATGGAAAGCATGAGAAAGAGATAAAGAAAAATTACGATGACATCGACCGATGGATCGAAGAGGGAAAGGTTCACCATCGAGAACCTCACGAGATCCACTCCATAAGTGAAAGGGCTCAATCTCGCAATGGTTTCAACTATCCCCGGAAACTCCGAAACTGGAAAAATCGCACCGGATAGGAAGAAGATCGGGAAGACAAAGAAGTTGACTATGAGCTGGAATCCATGGATGTCGGTGATGACGGATGAAATTGCGATCCCGGTCACTGTGCAGATTATGGAGAAGACAAAGATCGCCAGCAATGCTGCTGGAATCATACTCGGTTCCATTGAGAAACCCAGAAAATGGGATATCGCCGCCAGAATGGTTGCCTGAATTGTCGCAATCGTTGCCCCGCCCAGCGTTCTGCCGAGAACTATAGCAGTCCTGCTTACGGGCGAGACCATTATTTCCCTAAGAAAACCGAACTGTCTGTCCCAAACAACCGAAACACCTGAAAGCGTTCCGGAAAATATAACGACCATCGAAACTATCCCGGGTGTTAAAAATTCCATGTAGCCAATTTCAATGGATGGAAAAGTAACTCGCCGAAATCCCAGACCAAAAAATGCTAAGAAGAAGAAGGGCATGGCTAAGGAACCGAAAAATCTGCTCCTAGCTCTGGTGTATCTCTTCAGATCCCTTAGCCAGAGTACGTAGATTCCTTTCATTTTAGTGCGCTGATAATTATTTCGGCAATCTTCTCCGCTGAAAGTCTGTTGGAATTTATTATTAAATCGTAGATGCTCCAGTCATCAACGTTTATGTTGTAATACTTCTGATACCTCCTCCTCTCAATTTCCTCCCTTATCTTCGTCTCCTGGCGAACAATCTGAACGTCCTTTCCCTCTCTCCTTGCAATTCTGCCGTATCTTATTTCCGCATCGGCAAAAATCAGAACTTTAAGATCTGCATCTTTTATCATCCAAGCAGAGAGCCTGCCCTCCACAATCACATTCTTCTCCCTTTCTGCCATCTCTTTCTGCATCTTATCTATGAGAATGTCTATCTCCGGATCCATTTCGGCAAGCCTGCTGAAATCCTCTATACTCATCCCCTTTTCCTTTGCAAGCTGCCTGAAAACGCTTCCGGCAGAAATGAGCTTTATTTTCAATCTATCGCTCAGTATCTTTGCAACAGTCGTCTTTCCGCTTCCCGGTGGCCCGGAGATTGTTATCTTCAAACTCCCACCTTCAAAATTTTCTTAAAAATCTGGCCAAACATAATGGAGCAGAGGAGATACCAGAAGAGCCACCACGGGAAGATAAGGACGAAGTCGTAAACATGTATGCTTCCCAAAAATGGAGAAGTGAGCTCAAAAAGCTCATTTTTTAAGTTAAACCCTTCCAGAATTGGTTCTCCGAATTTCAGATTCCTGTAGCTCAGATAAGCTCTCTCCCAGAGCCAAGCCCAGATGGGGATCGAGACTATGAAAGTATAGGCCATCGGTTTGAACTGCATCCCCATCAATTCGCTCTGCATAAGCCTAATCTCATCCTTCTTTTGCTCAAGCTGCTTTAGCTTGTACTGATTCTTCTTCTTCACGGCATCGATATACTCCTTTTGATACTGCGAAACTTTGCTCTGCAGCTCCTTCAACCTTTTGTAGTCTACCGTATATTTCTGGATCAAATTCGAGTACAGTGCCGTTAGTAATGCCATGATCAGGACAAGGTAATGAAATTTTAGGCCTACAATCGGTGAAAAAATGGTTTCCATGGTCAAGGCTAAGAGAATCCTGAATTGATAGCTGAAGATTATGGCAAAGAAAAGAAAGAAGCCAAAAACAGTTGCTAGCTTCGAAGCCAGCTGCCTCATTATTCCTCACCGAGCATTTTCCTGAGCAGCGGATGCATCTCAGTCAGCTGCTCCCTTGCCAAATCTTGGTAGAACCTGTAAGCTATGCTCACAGCAAGCAGTAAGCTTGTTCCCCCGACATTTCCAATCGTCCCCAGCATGTTCGAGATTAGCGTTAGAATTCCAATGAGTGCCCCTCCGATTATCGTAACCTTTGGGATATACCTTTCCAGTAGTCTTTCCAGAGCGGCGGGGGATTTTCTATAGCCCGGAATTATCATTCCAGACCTAGATATCTGACTTGCAACTGTTTTTGCATCCATTCCGGTTGTCTGAACCCAGAATATCGCGAAAAGAATTCCCCCTCCCACCAATATCGTGGCATCGATCAACAGATGTAGATATATCGCCCAGTCAGGAATCGCTGCAAATGCAGCCCCCCTCGATCTAACGAGCTCGGGAACCCAGTCATATGGGCTGTTTATCGGTGACAAGAAGTACATTATCCCACTCACAGGCCGGTTTCCAACAAATTCCCCAAAAATAGTTATTCCCCTTGAATAAAGTATCTGGCCAAGCATCACAACGTTCGCCTGCAAAGCCCTGACAAAGATCATTGGGAGAACACTGGCATAGATCAGCTTTATCGGAAAAGATGCCCTTGCACCCCTAACCATTGCATGGGCCATCGGGATTTCGACTCTTGTACCCTCGAAGAAAACCACGAGGAGTATGATGACTGCAGTTGTAATCAATGCAATTATTCCGCCCTCCAGCAGTAACATCATTATTCCGTTTCCGCTAAGCAGAACTTCGATCGGATAATGCTGCGCAAAGTATATCCATCTGGGTATTATCCCTGCCGGCAAAACGCTGTTCGGTGGAGTGATCCAGTTGAAAAGACCGATTACTATGGCCTGCGATACGCCTGCAAGTATGAAAAGACTTACGCCGCTTCCTATACCCCACTTTGAGACAACCTCATCCATGTATACTATCATAACTCCGCCTATGAAGAGCTGTATGAATATCAGAAATGATATTAGCTCCAGAGGAACCCCAAGCTTCTGGGCCAAATTCGAATCCGGAAGAAGAAATCCGGCTGCAATCTGAGGAAATGCCTCAACTGCTATCATCACAAAAACCAAAAACCGCTGAAATTCCTGATATGCTGCCCTGTCGTCCGGATTCGTTAAATCAAGCCTTATTATTCCCGCTCCGACCATTAGCTGGAGTATGATCGAAGCTGTAACAATTGGCCCTATCCCCAAAGCCAGTATCGATCCGCTTGCACCGGCAAATAGCGCTCTATAAGTCCCGAATATGTCGATGGATTCTGGAGACAATCCAAAAACTGGAACGTTGCAAAGAACAAAGTAAAGAATCAAAATTGCAGAAGTCCACATGAACTTCTGCCTGAAGTGTACGTGTCCTTTAGGCCTTTCAACGCTCGGTATTCTCTCTATGTAGGGCTTAAGGGCCCTAATAAGGGAATCCATTCTATACTACCCCACCACCCGCAGCCTTAAGTTTCTCAACAGCCTTTTCGGTAGCTCTTTCAACCCTAACTTCTATGGCCTTGGTAACTTTTCCTGAGCCGAGCAGTTTTGAATATCCAAGAGCTCCAAGATCCACAAAGAACTTTTCTCCCCTTTTTTCGGCCAGACCGAGATTTGAAAGAGTTTCAATTATCGAATCCAAGTCCCCAACATTTATCTCGCTTTTGGATTTAAGGATTCTGTAAGTATTCTCATCGAGCTTTCCCTCTTCTCTAAGCTCCCTCAGCTTCGAAAACAGCGTCTTCTCCCTAGAATACTCTTCCACAACGGCTCTCGGTCTCGTAAACCCATGCTTTCCGAACTCATACAAACCCAATTTTGCAAGCTTGATGAACTTCAGATATTTATGCTTGTGAACTCCGGCATTTCCTCTGCCACCGCGATGTCCGGCACCCCTCCTCTTTTTATGACTGCCTCCACCGCAAGTTCTCGAGCCTCGATATTTCTTAACCCTCAGCTTTGGCATAAGATCACCTCATTCGGTAAAGCAGATCCCTAATGTTTCCATGCCTACCCAAATCTCCCCTCGGATAGTGCCACTTTATATTTTTAAGGCCCTTTCTTGGTGGATGTAGCCTAAAGACCGGTTTTAGTCCGGGTATATCTGTTAGCTTTGCCTTTCCCTCCACAACGGCCTTTGCAAAATCCTCTATGCTCTTATAGGGTGTGTTCTTCTGAAGGTACTCATCCGTAAGAGGCTTATCCCCCACAAGCCTGCCACGGTGTCTCAAAAGCATTGCAAGCGTTTCTGCATCTATCTCCCCAAAGGCAACATAGTCCTTAACAACTTGGAGCATTCCACGATAAGAAGGTGTGTCTGGAATCACAACACAGTGATATCTTCTGTGAAGCCTTAAAAGGCGTAGTGTTTCCTTTATCTTTGCATGAACGTCAATTGTACCCCTCAATCTCACCACTGCGATCATATCTTCACCTCTTCATGAAACAAGTTCTTTTAAGGGCTTCAAACGTCGCCATCGCAAAGTTAAGAGTTGTTCTTGTTTCTCCAAAAGTCATGGACCAAACATCCCTGACTCCGGCAAGTTCTATAACTCTCTTCGCAACGTCTGCAGCAACTATTCCTAGCCCTTTAGGGCCGGGAACAAGGGTAACCCTCACACTTCCGCAAACGCCGGAAGTCTTGAAGGGTACAGAATGAGATGTACCACAACCACACTCCCAAGAACCGCAACCCCTCTCTACCCTGAATATGTTTATCTTTGCGTTTTCAACAGCCTTTTGTATCGCTGGCGCAACCTGCGAAGCTTTTCCCACTCCAACCCCAACGTATCCGTTCCTGTTACCAACCACGGCCGTTACCCTGAATTTCGTTCTTCTGCCGCTGTCCGTCATTCTCTGAACCATTGAAATCTCCAGAATATCTTCATCCAAATTTGGGAGTAATATGTCTACTATCTGAGGCTCCTTGATCGGCAGTCCGCTGGCAAGAGCTTCATCAATTGTCTTTATCTTTCCTTCAGCAACCAGTTTTCCGAGCCTAGTCTTCGGCACCCATTCCATTCGATCACCCTAATATCTTCATTTTCACTTCTTTCACATGCTCGGGCAATTTTTCAGGGCTTAGCCCCCTTTTCTCATATTCACCAAACCTTTCGGGATTCTGTTTGTAGTATTCAGCAATGTGATGTCCAAAGATTCTCGAATCATCGGGCAAAATTTCGCTGCCATATGGAACCTGCAAACCTGCCTCCACAGCTCCTCTCAGCACTGCAAAAACTCTGGCCCCTTTTGTTGGTGTTTTCAGACCAATATCCAGAATTGCCTCCGTTACCCCGGCTTCTAGGGCCTTTTTACCAATCAAAATGCCCGTCAGATATGATGCGGGCGTGTTGTTAAGATCTCCTTTCCAGCCAAAATCCCTCAGTTTTGATGAATCAACTGCAACAACGACTTCATCGCCCTCGGGCCTGTATTTAACAATCTGGGCTATCACCCTCTGATTTGTTATCCTCACAACAAGCCTAGGTTTTTTGGAAAGCAAAAGCTTCAGTCTTTTCCTGTAATTCGTCTTTCCTTCTCTCCTCCTTCTATGAGGAACTTTGTATCTTGGCCCCTTGGCCATCAAATCACCTTTTCATCTCTTGGACATATGAATTGAGATGGGAAACGCTCCTGAAGACTCCGCTCTTTGCCATCCTGTAAAGCCTCCTGTACGTTCTCCTGTCTATTTCTCCACTCTTCTTTAGCTCTCTCAGCCTTCTTCTTAGCGCCCTTATTCTGAGAATCCATACCCTCTTCCTCGGCATTCTTGCCGTCTTCTTGCCTTTTCTACTTCCATATCCCTTCCTTCTCCCCTTTGCTTTCTTTAGCCTCCTTTCATTTATCCTCGCCCTACAAACCCCCTTCACCGGCTTTCTCTTAATCGCGCCCCTCTCTATTAGTTCCCTTATATCCTGCTTTGTGGATGCGGTTGAAATGTCCTCCAGCATCTCCGGATTGAACCATATCCTGTTCTTTCCACATTTCAAAACTTCCGCAGCAAGTCTTCTCTGCAAGGATAAGTTCATGATCATCACCTTAAAGGATTCAAGATCTTTATACCCTTTTCCTTCGCCTTAGATTCTATCAAAACCCTCTTCCTCAATCCAACACAACTTGCAATCCTTATCGCCTGCCTATTTGGATCCACTTTTTCCAGCTGATTTTCATTGTATACCAGAACTTCCTCGTAACCACTGGGATGCAGGCCGCGAACTGCCTTTGGTCCGCGGAAACCTATTTTAACTCTCTTTCTTCCAGACCATTTTCCACCGTATTCCAATCTCATTGCATTGTCCAATCCTCTCGGCTTCCTCCAGCTCTTTCTCCTGAGTTTAAGCTTCCTGTCCCAGCAGTACCTCCTGAACTCGGGTTTTCTTGATTTCAATCTTTTTCTAAGCCTTAAGAGAGTGCGTATGCTCATCAATACCACCTAAGGTTTGCTTACTATGTAAATTCCATCCTGAAAAACTCTCCTGTCTTTCTGCCTTATTTTTGTAGCTCTTTCAAGATTTGCAGCAGTTTGGCCGCACTCCTCTATATCAACCCCCTTCACAAATATCTCCTGGCCCCTTACCTCAACTTTAGCCCTTCCAACGATCTTGGCTTTCCTGGGCGTTGTCTCGCCTAGGAAGTTCTCTATTATCACCTCATCCCCAGAAACCCTAATTTTCATAGGAAAGTGAGCATAAACGGCCTTTAGCTTGTACTCAAAACCCTCTTTAACGCCTTTTATCAAATTGCTAACATGGGCGGTGAAAGTACCAACTATTGCCTTATGCTTCGCTTTCAACTTCGGCGTTCTGATTCTTATCTCGCTTCCGTTCTTTTCTATAAATACATCTCTGAACTTAAGGAGTTTGGAGTTTTCTCCCAGAGGTCCCCTTGCCTTTACAATGTACCCGGAAATGGGGTCGCCTTCAACGGTAACCTCAACTCCTTCCGGAATCTTTACAACGCTGACGTATTCTTTAGTAGACGAAGGCAAGGAGAACACCTCCCAATCCAAGCTCTCTTGCTTCTTTCTGGCTCATCACACCCCTTGTTGTAGAAACTATTAGAATGCCAAAATCCCTTGCAGGAAGGTATCTCCTTTCATACTTCTCGTATTCCGTAACTTTTGAAGAGAATCTCGGTCTTATCGCTCCACAGTTGTTTATGTTCCCTGTGAGCTCTACTACAAACTTGCTCCTTATCCCCTCCTTCACGAACTCGTAGCCCTTTATGTAACCATGGTTTTTCATCACCTTCAGAACGTTTCCCACGAGCTTTGTGGCCATAACTTCGCAGCGCTCTTTGCCAATCATTTCGGCATTCCTTATCGCTATCATCGCACTTGAGAGGGTGTCGACACTCATGGTGATCACCAGTACTTCTTAAATCCCAATTCCATTGCTGTTTCCCTGAAGCATTGCCTGCACAGGAATATACCGTATCTCCTCACCAAAGCCCTTCTTCTTCCGCATCTCTTGCACTTGTTTGCACCCCTACCAAATTTCTTCTTGGTTTCGCTCATTCAACGATCACCCCCAGACTTTCGAGCCAATTAATTGTTTCCTCCTTTGTTATCCTATGCTTCTTCCCAACCTTGGATCTTGCAATCCTCCTTTCAGCAACCCTATACCCTCTTCTTTTCAGGCTAACGCACACGTCCATACCGAATATCCCGATATCCGGATCGTACTCAACTCCGGGAATGTCTATGTGTTCCGCAATCCCAAATGAAAAATTCCCCGCATTTATGGATCTCTTGCTAAGTCTCATTTCCTTAACTTTCAGAGCCTTAAGCAGGAATTCCATGGCTTTTTCTCCTCTCAGCGTAACTTTTAGACCGATCGTTTCTCCCCTTCTAATCCCGAAATTCTTTATTGTTTTCTTTGCAATTGTAGTTGCCGGCTTCTGATTGACAAGTTTTTCAAGCATCTTCACACCCTTTTCTATTCTCTCACCGCTCTGACCAATTCCAAGGTTTATAACGACCTTATCAAGAATTATTTCCCTCATCGGGTTCTCCTTAACCTTCAGTTCCAACATATTAGACACCCAAGTCTATAACGGGTTTATCGCTCTCTTTTTTCCCTACCACAAAGATATAATCCTCCACAGTCGTTATCTCACCAACTGGTGTTTCCACTGTTACTAGATTCGATCCAGAACCTTTTACGATCTTGTATTCCTTAACCCTGCCCATCTCTCCTGCATGCGTTCCGCCAACTATCATTATCAGCGCTCCCTCTTCGAATCTGAGATGATCCAGAATCTGCTTTTCGGGGATTTTCAGCAAAATGGAATCCTTCGTCTTGTAATCGTTCGTTGCCAGTATGTTTGTTCCGTCAAAAAGATTGAGCTGAACCCTTCCTCCTTTCAGGATTGTTTTGTTAACAATCTTGTAGACTTTTCTATCGTAATCTTCGATTTCCCTGAGAACATACCGGCCTTTCTCGTCAAAAACAACTCTGTAATTTTTTCCGAGCTTTGGAATTGAAACTACATCGAAAAGACCAACAGGGAACTTGTAATCCTTCCTAACAACTCCATCTACCCGTATCTCTCCGGCCACTATTATTTTTCTAGCTTCTCTGAGATTGTCTGCATACTGCAAAAGATCCCGTACTACCAAGGCCAAAGGAATTGCTTCCTTGTTATGCGGTCCTGGAGATGGCTTTACTACCCATTTACCAGCTTTTCTAGGGATTTTGTATGTTTTGGGAGCGGAAATTCTTTTCTGATGCATTAATTTCACCTCTCAAGTATTTTCTTCCTTACATCATCAACTTCTCCGAACTCGATGATCATAACATTTGAAGGATGAATCGGAACCAAAACTTCGGTTCCGTCAGACTTTGTAATCGTGGCTCCTTCAACCTTTATCCTGCATCTCCTCATATCTACCTCTACAACTTTACCCTCATGACCCGAAAAGTCTCCACGCATTATTCTAACTTTATCCCCCTTTCTGACTCTAACTGCGTTCTTCTTGTATTTTTCTCTGAGTTTTTCGGAGAGCATTGCATTCAGAAGTTTATGCCTTTCATGTAGCTTTGAAGTTTTGAAAAGCCATTTTCTCTGCTTTCTCGGCTGCATAGGGATCACACCAAAATCGAGGCTATTGTTGCAATTTTCGGAAATCTTTCTGCAGCCTCTCTCGCAACTGGTCCACGAATTTCTGTACCCTTGGGTTCGCCTTTTTCGTTAACCAAAACTGCAGCGTTGTCTTCGAACTTTATCCTTTCACCGTTGGGTCTTCTGTATTCTTTTCTCTGCCTTATTATTACGGCGTAGTGAATCTGTTTTCGGATCTCAGGCAAACCCTTTTTCACGCTGACCACCACCATATCGCCCACACCTGCAGCCGGATACCTCCTCCTCACACCCTTGTAATTTATAACTGAAATTATCTGCACTTCCCTTGCCCCGCTGTTGTCTGCACAGACAAGCATGGCTCCTGTTGGCAGAGCTCTCGGAATTTTAGCTTTTATCGCCTGCACTAGACACCACCTCCAAAATTACGAAACTTTTTGTCTTGCTTATGGGCCTACATTCTCCAATTCTAACTATATCCCCAGGCCTAGCCCTTATACAGTCCGGGTTGTGAGCGTGAATCTTAGACCTTTTACGCATGTATCTTTCATACTTACTGACATATTTTATCAGCTCCCTTTCGATCACGGCAGTCTTTCCGTAGACTTTCACAACTTTTCCAGTAAGTACTTGTCCCCTTATTGACAGCTTCCCATGAAACGGGCAATCCTCATCGTTACAAACTCCCGCAGGTGGCTTTACCTCAATACCTATGTTCCTCATTTAACTACCCCCTTCGCTCTTTTTATCAACATCAAACCCTTCATTATCCTCTCCTCTGGCCTGAAGGCCAGCAGGTCACCACTTATCCTCATCTTCTTCCCCTCGTATTCGATCCTGAAGCTTCTTCCTTTCTTCGCTACGACTTTTAAACCTTTTTCAGTAATAATCCTGAAAGTTTTTTCAGTTTCATCAACGATCTCTCCCTTAAGCCCGATTTCGCACTGGTTAGGGCTTTCAACAACCTCAACTCTCATTCCTATCCAGTCCCTTGCAATCAGCTCAGCTATTTTCTTTCGCATAAAACCATCTTTATCCTCGCTATATCCTTCCTTATCTGCCTTATCGCTCCGGGATTCTTGATGGCTCCTCCGCTCTTGACTTTGGTTCTTAGCTTTATAAGTTCAATTTCAAGCTCCCTGAGCTTTTTCTTGAGATCCTCCCTGCTCAACTCCCTTATTTCCCTCATTTTCATTCGGAACACCCCCTTCCTTTACTTCGAATTCATCCGGCAATACCACATCCGGAGGGATTATTCGAACAGTTACGCCAAAAACGCCGAGTTTCTTTACCGCAATATCAAAGCCCTTCCTAACAGCGGTATAAGCGGCATCGCCCGTGTGTATAATTGTTCCAGCAACAAACTTTTCGGTTCTCGCCCTTTCGCTTACCAGCTTTCCGCTTATAACAATTTCACAGCCTTTAGCCCCAGCTTCCATGATCCTGTAAAGGAATCTGTATCCGGCCCTCCTGAAATACCATCCCCTCTCAAGCGCCCTAGCCAGAAGGGAGGCCATTAGCTGGGCATTGAATTCGGGCTTTTCAACTTCATCAACGCTTATCTGAGGATTGTCGAGTCCAAACTCCTTGAGCTTTTCTGTCAGCATCTTTATTCTCCTTCCGCCTTTCCCTATAACCAGTCCTGGCCTTTCCACGAAAAGAGTTACTTGGGTTCCAAGCGGCATTCTTACTATGTCAACTCCTCCAAAACCGGCATTTTTTACTTCTTCCCTTATCCACTCCTTGACGAGCATTCTTCTTACTCTGTCCTGAACGAATTTTCTTTCCACCGCCATCACTTCACCTCCGAAACTTCCGCAACAAATTCAACGGTCGTCAACTGTTTTCTCTTTGGCACGGCTCTACCAAATGCTCTTGGAACGTATCTCACGATGCATCTGCCCTTTTTTGCTTGAGCATGAACTATCACTAGCTCATCAGCATTCAGACCCTTGTACTCGGCATTTGCCTTCAAATTCTTTAAAACCTTCAAAATTTCCTTAGCAGCTTTCTGCGGATACCTTCCGGCGTACCAGCCCGGGATATTCTTGTGGGCAACTTTCTTTTTGTACTTCCTCATCGGCACGGGAGTTCGCATTTCTATCACTTCTTCCAAAAATTTCATTGCTTGGGGAATTCTTTTTCCCTTAAGCTCCCTGCAAATCTCCACTGCATGCTTGAAACTCATTGGAATTTCGTAACCCATAGCCTTAGCGACTTTTGTCTCATCTTTTGGTTCGTAGGAGTAAGCGATCCTCGCCATAGAGGTCACTTGAGAGGTACAAACTTGCTGCTTCTGGTAGCCCCAACTCCAGGACCGCTGTGTTTCTCGAACCTTGTCGTCATTGCGAATTCGCCAAGACGATGACCCAGCATTTCTGGCCTTATTTCAACTTTGACGAATTCCTTGCCATTGTGCACGAATATCGTCTTGCCCACCATCTCCGGAAGTATGACCATATCTCTAACATGTGTTCTAACAGTTCCCTTTTTCTTCAGTTTTTCCAGCAGAATCTTCTCCTTCTCTGTCAGACCCCTCTTCAGCTTCCTTCTTTCCCTTGCCGGAAGCAACTTAACGAAATCCTCAAAGGACATCTTCTGAATTTCCTCAAAAGTGTAGCCACGGAAGAGAAATTCTCTTGGTCTGACAACCTTGCTCTTTAAAGCCATAAAATCACCTCCTCACACCCGTCCTTCTCGCAGCTATGCTTCCAACTTTCCTTCCCGGAGGAGCATTTCTGCTTACAGTCTTGGGTCTTCCAACATGCTGGTGTTTCCCACCGCCAAATGGATGATAGACTGCACACATTGCAACCCCTCTTACTCTGGGCCATTTAGCGGCCTTGCTCTTCATCTTGTGATACTTCTTTCCAGCCTTAACAAAGGGTTTGTCTATTCTCCCTCCTCCGGCAACTATGCCAATCGTAGCCCTGCACAGAGGATGGAATGATTTTAGCTCACCAGACGGCATCTGAACTATCACTTTGTCCTCCTCCCTTGAAACCACCAGAGCAAAGGTTCCACTAGCACGGACAAATTTTCCGCCATCTCCGGGGATTTTTTCGATGTTACAGACAGGCGTTCCCTCTGGAATATTCTTCAGATAAGTTGTGTTACCAGGGGATATCTCAACATTTTCGCCGGCATAAATCCAGTCTCCAGTGCCAAGACCCTCAACAGCAAGTACGTATTCCTCCCTTCCATCCGGGAGCTTAACCAAGGCTATCGGACCGTTTCTCACGGGATCGTGAACTATGTCCACAATCCTAGCAGCAATTGTCTGATCCCGGAAGGGCAAATGCTTTATATCAGCCTTGTATTTATGCGAGGGTGCCGTGTAAGTTGGACTTCCTCTTCCTCTATTTTGAGAGATGATTCTTTTACCCATAAAACCACCTCAGAATATTCCCAGTTTTGACAAAAGCTCTTCCGCAGAGTAATTAGGCTTAAGCTTGATGTAAGCCTTTTTCTCGCCTTTTGGACTCACCAAAACGTTTACCTTTTCTACTTCAACGTTAAAGAGCTTTTCAAACTCCTTTTTTATGTCCTCCTTCCTAGCCTTAATATTTACAACCGCGGTAACAACGTTCTTCTCAAGCTCAAGCATGGCCTTTTCGGTTACGAGGAAATATTTTATGAGCATAACCATCCCTCAAGCGCCTTCAAAGCTGATTTGCTCCAAACAACAAGTCTTCCAGGATGGCCACCCGGAGCAAGCAATTCAACGTTCAAGTTTCTCACTGTCACAACATCGACGCCCGGAAGACTTTTTGCAGCTTTTATTATTCCCCTGTCTTCGTTAACAACTATCAAAACACTTTTCTTTGAAACGTATCTCCTTCCCCTCATTTTTCCAATTCCCGCTCTCTGTCTTTTTCTCTCCTTTGCCCTTTCTATATCGCCATAAACCCCTATTGCCTTCAAAACTGACACTGCATCTTTCGTTTTGCTTACAGCCTCAATTTCATCCACAACAACTTTTGGCAAATCTCCGTCAAAAATGTGGTTTCTGCTTTTAACAACCTCAGCATTTGCCGTTGCCGCTATTGCGGATCTCAAAGCCTTCCTCATTTCCTTCTTGTTTATTTTTTCTCCCCACTTCTTCTGAACCTTTGGGGGATGTGCCTCTCTGCCACCAACTGCCTGCGGAACTACAACAGCCCTCAAACCAAGTTTCCATCTCGGAACCCTCGCATACCCATAGCCAGGTCCCCAGTTTTCCCAAGCGTAGTTAACCCCGCTAAGCGGATTTGGTCCATACGGTTGTCTTCTATGAGACTGGATTGCATGGACTGCCTTTCTTATTATGTCTGGCCTGTATTCTTCCTCAAAAACGCTTGGTAGTTCGATTACCTCCACCACTTCACCCTTCAAGCCCAAAACTTTCGCCTTCATATCACTTCCCCTGCTTCGAGCTTGTGCTGACATAAACCAGATTAACACCCGTGAACTCTGCCTTTGGCGGTCTTATAGCATCCCTAATTCTAACAAGTCTCTTTACAGGCCCGGGAACGCTTCCTGCGATTAAAACATAGTCACTCCTAACAACTCCATAATGGGGGAAGCCCCCTTTAGGCGTTATTTCCTCACCATTGGTCCCTATTTTCAGAATTCTTTTGTTGAACTCAAGCCTTTGATGAAATCCCATCTGACCATACATCGGAACAGTCCATCTAACTCTGTGTGGTGTCCAAGGACCAAGAGTACCGACTCTTCTGTGCTTGCTGCTTCTCGCATGCTTTGCGTCGAGAGTTATTACGCCCCACCTCTTCACAACACCCTGGAAGCCTTTCCCCTTCGTTATCGCGCTAACGTCAACTATTGCTCCTTCCTTGAATACCTCGGAAATTCTGACTTCCTTCCCAAGTTTTGATATCGCGTATTCAAGGGCACTCCGAAAATCTCCGCCCACTTTTTGTTCCATAACATCTGGGACTTTTTTAGGAACTCCTGTGAGCAGATAGGGCTGTGTGTACGTTATTACTCTTACCTCGTCTCCTTCCAGGGTTTTTAACGCCTCCAAATCCAAGCTGTTCTTCTTCGGAATCTTCAGCCTTCTGTCCAAATACGGATCCAGACCGCTACTCCAAACCTCCTCTATTATCCTCAAACCGTAATCTGTTTCCTCATAAACCCTTATTCCAGCAATTTTCATCGGAGGAGTTTCTATAACAGTCGCTGGGACAACTATTTCTTCCCCGTAAGTCTTCGAGTTCTTTCTGTCGTCTATCATCACAACATGTGTCATCCCGGCTTTGTATCCTGCAAATCCCTGCAGTCTAACTTCATTGCACTCCGGCCAACTTCTGATCCTCGGAACTATCCTTTCAGCTCTCTTTCTGGGAGAAAAGGCTAGAGAACCTCTCTTTGGCCTATGGGTCTTCATTTAGGACCACCCCAGTAGGAAATGAAATTCAAAATCGCCAGGGTAGCTAGTATCGCCTCCTCCAAACGAACCGTTCTAACACCCTGATTAGGGATCGTGTTCCAGGCTTCTACTTCCATATTTATACCCATCCTTTTCATTATCTCAAACACACCTTCTTTCGGATTTCCAAACACCAGCGTTACCCCCCTTATCTCCTCCACTCTCGGAACTTTTCCTTTTCGCGACGTTATCACCACATCCTTCTCCCTAAGTAAATCCTTCAGCTCCGCTTCCCTCACCCTGTATCCCCAGTATTCTTCAGGTTCGGCTTCCTCGACGAGCAACGGGGTCTTCGAAACGATCCTGACGGTCACGCGTGCACCCCTTTTTTTGTCAGTTTTAAGGGGTGCAAGGGCCTCCAAGCCTATGTCCACCCATCGCGTGCCGTCAGGCGCCACCCTCTTTACGACCCCTTCCCTCATTTCACCGACTTTTAAATGTTTCGTCTTATGGGAAGGTATTGCAAGGGGGGGAATGACGCCTATAAACCTCAGATCCTCATCAATTGGAAAAAGATATTTCCTCAAATACTGCGGAGTTTCGAGATACTCAAGAACCTTCCTTATTAGCTTGGTTTCATCCAGAATCGGATCCCTGTAAATTATGACTTCTCTAATCCTGAAAATTGCCAATGCCCTCGCAATTTGTCCTATCTTGTATATCTTTATCTTTTCGTCTGTCTCGTTAATGAGTGAGGAGGAAGGGATCGCTACTTTGATTTCCATACACTCGGATAAACTCCCCTCTCCATCAGAACCCTCTCAACATCAACCACAATCCCTTTCTTAAGCTCGAGCATTTCCTCTGCGCTGAACAATGCCTTCCCAAGAGCAACAAGTTCGCCTTTCGCAGTAAATATCGCTACAGTTGAGTCCTTCTTTACGTTTTTCTCGACCATTGCAACACCCTTTATCGAAAGGTTCGCACCATGGCAAATGGCATCAACTGCCGTGTCCTTTATTACAATTTTCGGGATACTTGAAACAGCCGCCTCCATCGGTTTTATTATCTCCCTTATGTAACGCTCCTCTCCTTCTTCCTTCCAGAAAATGTATGCATCGAGAAGATCCTGCAGGGTATAGCTCTCCGATTCGACGAACTCACCAGTCCTAGTCCTTCTGAGCTCCTGCATGTGAGCTCCCACGCCAAGAACTTCGCCCATATCCTTGCAGAGCTTTCTTATATAGGTGCCCGACTCTGTTGAAACTTTGAAAAGAATATCTCTGCCCTCTATTTCCAGTATCTGCATGCTGTATATCTCTCTAATTCTCAGCTGCTTCTTTACAGCTGATTTCAGAGGCGGTTTCTGGTATATCTTCCCGATAAACATTCTGAAGACTTTTCTTATTTCCTCCTCCTTAACATCCCCGTGCAGTCGCATTACACAAACGTACTCTTTTCCGGATTCCTGGAGGAATTTAACTAGCTTAGTAGCTGTTTCTATAAAAACTGGCAATACCCCTGTAACACGGGGATCCAGTGTCCCAGCGTGACCGGTCTTTTTAACATTAAGTATATTCCTCACCCAGACGACTACTTCATGGCTACTGGGCCCTCTGGGCTTATCTATGCATACAAAACCCTTTTTTATGTGCTCCTCAACACTCCTCTTGTTCGGGGGGCATCCGTATTCCTCTGAAGTCTGAACTTCCTCGATCACATAGTAGTTGCCAAGCTTCACGCAGAAAGCTGAAAAGAAGTTTTAAAAAACTGATGAGCTCATGGATAGCATTTGTCAAAAGAATTATTTAAATTGTCCGATATCTTTTGCAATATGGAATACCAGTTTGGGGATTTCCTTTTCAGACCTGAAATAAGAAGAGCAAGCGATTTGCTTCCGGTTCTTGCTTATCCCGAGAAGTTGCAGAAAGACTTCGATGCATACTACATGTTCAGGGACATATTTGAAAACCACAACGACAGAGAGAAAATCCTGAAACACGGTTTAAGATACGATTTTACAATAATACCTCCGGCAAGCGTTGGTAGAGAGAAAATAAAAACTTACGGACACTACCATCCGGAAAATTCTTCAGGATTGACGTATCCCGAAATATACCAAGTAATAGACGGAAAAGCTTTCTTCATTCTCCAAAAAAAGGAATTCGGAAAGATTAGTGACTGCATCGTCATTGAGGCTGGAAAAGGTGATATAGTAATAGTTCCGCCAAATTACGGGCATGTTACAATAAATCCAACTGAAAAAGTTCTAATAACGTCAAACTGGGTTTCAAGAAATTTCTGCTCAATATATGAGCCCTACACCAATTTGAGGGGGGCCTGTTATTATTACATTGAAGGAGAGTGGATAAAGAATCCCAGATACCTCGAAAACCCGAAGATAAAGTTCCTAGAACCTCATGGATCAATGGAGGAAGAAATGTACTACCTTATTGAAGAAATTGAAATACTGGAATTCCTGACAAAACCTGAGAAATATCCCGAAACGCTCAAAAGGTTCAAAAAATTTTAAAATTGAATAAATTATATTTATTTTAATTACATCGTGGCGGCAAGCTTTATGTCCTCAGCAGTAACCGTCTTTCTTCCGGAGTGTTTTGCAATGTCAACCGCTTTCTTTGCAACCCTAACAGCGTAATCCTCGATTACCTCAACCATCTTTTCCACAGCATCCGCACTGACCCTTTCGGCACCAGCCTTTCTGATCAACCTATCGACTGGGGCCATTGGCAGTTCGGCCATTTAACTCACCTCCTTTCTCCTTTCGCTATGAAATTTAGTATTAG
>Ga0080004_1103271_pt1 | contig 46593 bp, 48 predicted proteins | sample WasSprMetagenome_FD_69207 | JGI IMG/M metagenome (GOLD analysis project Ga0080004, IMG submission 69207) | Sulfidic aquatic microbial communities from Washburn Spring, Yellowstone National Park, USA - WS (SPADES assembly) (version 2) | ecosystem: Environmental > Aquatic > Thermal springs > Hot...
GGGAAGGCTGAGGCGCTCAGACAACGCTTTAACACACTCCTCAGCAGCCTTATAGAGTTTCTCAGAGGATTGGACAGCATCTCCCTTCGCCAAATACCCCTCAGCCTCGACAAACAAATGCCTAATGAACTCAACCCTTTTGGACGCAGCCATGATTTACCTTCGCAGATAGCCCAACAAGACATTCAACGTCGCTCAAAAACTTATTCCTTTCCCCCTTCCGCTGCGCGCGCGCTTCGCTTTTTGTTTCAGCTTCAATTTCTTCTATTGGCTTCAGGGTGGCTAGAGCGCACGCGCGTTTGGAGGGCAAGGCATTTAAACTTTTCATGCAAATTAACTGTCATGTTTAATGGTGAAGGCTTTGAGGCTGCCTAAATCTTTTGTTGTGCTGTTTCACTGTTTAGGATTTAGTTGTTTGTTTGGTGCCGTATTGCATGAAATTCTGACCTTCATCGAAATATTACAGTATGGCCGCTCCGTTGTTGTGGAACCCAACCCTGCCATCTTAACCTCTGAAATAGGTTTGTCATTTTTCACCCTTATCTACTTCATATACCTTTTCCAGCAGTTCATCCGCTCAATAAAACTATCCAAGTGAAGCCCAACCCACAATATTCCATGGATAGGCTTTAAATCCACCAACTCGAACAACAGCTTAGGAGAGCCAGCCTCCTCCATGAAACATCAAAAAAGGAGAAGGCTGACTCTCCAAAATAAACATTCAGAATTATTTAACAGCCCCGCGCATATGGTGTGAATAATTCTATTGGAATGCTTTTATGCTGTGGGCTATTTCTGGTTTGCCTGTTTTGTGGGCTGTTATGGCTATTGCCAGGATGACTGAGTAGCATAGGGCTACGTGCATTCTGACTTTGGCTGCTCCTCCTGGGTCGTCCAGGTTTAGGCGTTTCTTTCCATGTTTGAAGATTGTTCCACCATCATCCTCATGTGGTAAAGCTTCACCAGCTCTTGGCCGCCTTCAACTATGAAGCCGTTTTTAACTTTTAGGTGTATGATGGGTTTCTTGATTTGTGGAGGAGCTGGAATCACAGGTTTGATGTTTAGCTCCTTTAGCATGTTGAAGAATCCCTCCCAGTAGTATTGGGCGTCGGCTATAAGCGTTCCAATGGCTGCCCTTTTCAGTTGTTTGACGGCTTTTTCTAAGAGTTTTGGGGCTGGAACCTTGTCGTTTACGTTTGCAGCCCTTACGGTGTAGGCTAATGGAAGCTTCGCTTCTGTTGCCACTATGTGGGCTCTCCATCCAAGGGCGTAGGTTGTCCTTTCAGCCTTTCCAACCCTTGCTCCACGATCGCTCACACTAGCCTTCCTCTTACGCCTCGAGTAGGCATGGATGAAAGTGCTGTCCACCGCCACCTTCACTTTCCCCCTGCCATACAACCCCATCTTTAAGGCTTGGCTCCTAAGCTCGTTGAAGACGCCTTCAACCGTCTGCGGTTCAGCTCTGGTTATGAACTTGCTGAAAGTTGTGCGGTCGGGCGTTCTACCATTGAAACCGCAGAGCTCCGCATATTCTCCATGCCTAGCCAGCATTGTTGAGAGCATTGTAATCGATGGAATCTGGAGCAGATACATGAGCATGAGGGCCAAAAGCATGGCCCTAACAGGGTACCTACGCCTCCCCCTACCAGAATTCCTATACCTAGCCTCAATACGCCGAACCGTACAGTTTATATCCAAACACTCGAAAAGTGTCTTCTGGGCGTCGAGGGCGGAAGAACCACCTTTCGCCACGGGTTCACCTCCTTTACTCCTTTAGAACCTACTCGACGCCCAAACCATATAAACATGTCCATAAAACCAACCAAAAATAGAAAGGACAATTATTCACGCCTTATGCGCGCGAGAACCGTGTAAAACAATTGCCCAATGCCGTGTATGCGCTGGATCTGTTCATAGAGAAGTATGGTAAGGATCTTTTATGGTACTGCCCAAAGAAGTACTGGGAGTACGTGGGGGTTTTAGGATTTTATCTGTTTCTAAGTGGGAGAAAAATGGATGGAGTTAAGAATGTGCTTGCCTCATTCGCTCATGGCGCAATGTCAAAGTATAAACTTCTATTTACTGTAGCGTTTCTTCCTGTTCCATCGAAAGGAGTAATTCACCTATACAAAATTGGAGTGCACTTTTATGGCAAATACAAAAGACTTCTTAGACTAATACGCTAAAGACTAAAAGAAAGGGAAATTATGGATAAAGAAGTGATTCAGAAAAAATTAGAACTTTGCGAACTAACCCAGCAAGTGTATTTAAGAAGTATGCACGGAAAATAATTTATAAACTGCAGAGACGTATTCCCCCAATTTATGGTTCAGATTATGACTTACATTGGAATTATCTTTCGTTTAAAGACAAAACAATTTTGGATTTAGGAGCAGATTATGGAAGCACAACAGATTATTTCCTCCACAAAGGAGCTAAAACAATAGTAAAGTTACTCCATTTTCGTTAATGATTAAATCTGCAGAACACTTAACTCATCTTTTTCTTGAATATAAACCAGACATTGTTAAAATGGACATTGAAGGGGCAGAAAGACATTTACTTTCATGTTCAAATATAATTTTAAGCAATATAAATGAATGGTTAATTGAATGTCATAACGAAGAACTTTACGAAAAAATTAAAGAGAAATTTCAAAATTCAAACTTTAAAGTCTTCTATATTTCACCCATGGAAAAATTAAAAATTCTAATAGCGAAAAAACTAACTTAAACTTTCAATTTCTTTCAAGTTTCCGGTTGCGTTCTTCTAAGTACATTATTGGTTTTGAGGTTATTGTCCTAAGAAAATTTGTCCATGAAGCAATCCATGATTTTAGCGATTCATTTGTCTGATATTATTTTATGGTACACCTTTTCTAACTGTTGAACGATGTTTTGCCAACTGTAGCTCATGGCTTTTCTTATATTATTTTTTGATATGTTCTCTCTTAGCTTGTTGTTCTCTAAAAGCAATAATATTTTTTCTGCAATTTGCTTTGGATTTTTAGGTTCAACGAGAAAACCGTTACGTCCTTCTTCAATGACTTCTGGTAAGCCTCCTACTCTAGTAGCAATTATGGGCAGCCCAGATGCCATTGCCTCTAAGACTGTAACTGGAAATCCCTCTGATAAGCTGGGCAAAACGAGAACGTCTGCAGCGTCATATAGGGAAGGTATTTGTTCGTTCGGCACTTGCCCTATGAACTTTACGTAATCTTCTAAATGCATTTGTTTAACTAATGTTTTTAAGCTATTTTCTTCTGGTCCTTTTCCTACAAGTATTAGCTTGGCGTTGTTTTTTTTGTCTTACAATGTCCATTGCTTTAATTAGATATTTCACTCCCTTTACGGGATGAAGTCTACCGACAAACAGGATGAGTTTCTGGTTTACCTTTATCTCCAGTTTAACTCGTATTTCATCTCCTTGTGTTCTGTAAAATCTCTCAGGCTCAATTCCATTCGGGATTACAAAAACATCCTTGCTGTAGGTTTCTTGCATTTTCCTCTTCATGTCGTTAGTAAGAGCAATTGCTGCGTCGGCGTTCTTGCGCGCGCGCGCGCATTCTGTTCTTCCTTAAGCGTTCGAAACCGTGAGTATAGCCTTCTGCTGGAGCCTCTTCCTCTTTATTTGCGCGCATGAGTGACAAAAAATTAGGCGGTTTTGGTCGCTTTTTGCTTTTTCGTTAGGTTTTTATAGAGCAGTACACCTGGTGCACCTATGGGGTCTAAGGTTAAGGTTGGTTTTTCGCTGGAAAGGGAACTTTTAGAGATGATTGATGCTATCATTGAAGCCTCAAGATACTTAGAGCCTAGCCAATCCGAGGTTGTTGAGGCCATCCTCGCAGCTTTCTTCAAATCACCCATAAACCACACGGAAAAAGCAAGGGAACTTATCATCAAGCGAAGAAATGGGATGCTCTAAAAACCGATGGTGCACCAGGTGCACTGGAAACACGACACCCCTCAAAAGCCTCCAAAAACCAATTTAAGTGTGGAATTTTTTGTCAGTCATGCGCGCGGGAGCCTAAAAGGGCAATGAACAACCAACCAATGAACACCCTAGAAGCAAGAATCTCCCGGCTTCGGCCGTGGAGAGCGTCAATCCGTAACAATCCAATACTGAACTCTAGCCGCCACGAAGTCAATAGAAGAAATTGAAGCTGAAACAAAAAGCGAAGCGGAAGGGGGAAAGGAATAAGTTTTTGAGCGACGTTGAATATCTTGTTGGGCTATCTGCGAGGGGTAAATTATGGCTGCTTTCAAGAGGGTTGAGTTCATTAGGCATATGTTTGTCGAGGCTGAGGGGTATTTGGCGAAGGGAGATGCTGTCCAATCCTCTGAGAAACTCTATAAGGCTGCTGAGGAGTGCGTTAAAGCGTTGTCTGAGCGCCTCAGCCTTCCCGAAGTAAAGGATGCCGAGGAGAAGGGCAGGTGGACTGTTACCCTGCTTGAAAGGGCCGTAAGAAAACTCTCCGACAAGTTGGGCATAGACGTTCAGCTCAGCTGGGATGCAGCGAACCACCTGCATGTATGGGGTTTTCACGAGGCAAAGCTTGAAGCAGAAGACGTCAAAGCTAGGATCCCCTTAATAAAGCGGCTAATAGAGTTAACCGTGAAAACTTGAAACAAGCAAAATAATCCAAGTCTTTATGAACTTTAAAAGAGTCATCCTACGCTAGAAAGCTACCAGTTTTAATTAACGACATCAGGAGAAGCCCTGTTTAGCCTTCTTTCGACGCCTGATCAGCCGAAAAGCTTCAGAAAGCTTCCATTTTTACGTCAAACTTAGAGTGCGTGTTTTTAATTAAACCATTATTGCGAAGCTGCTTTTCCATGCTAGGGCAGCCATATTTATTTATTCTTTGATTGTTTATGGTTTATCGGCGGAAATCTTTTTAGAGAGAAATATGCACAGTTTTACGGTTAATGGTGGTTTAATATGGAGAGGTTTTCAGCTGGATTAGTAGCCTTGATGGCGGTTATGAGTGCGCTTGGCAACGTTTTAGGTTTTCTTTCTATAAGGTTGCCTTCTGCGCCAGGTACAACTGTTGAGTTTCACCTGTCAGCGTTGCCTGCTCTGCTTCTTGCAGTATCGGTTGGCCCATTAGCGGGAGTTGTGACTGGCGCGTTAAGCCTTATTGTTGCCACGCTTCAGATAGGGAACATTTTCATACCCTTCGGAAACGCTATTCTCGCAGGCATAGCCGGTGTATGTTCACATAAGCTTAAGTTTTCGCCGCCGGTCAGCGCTTTTTTAGGGGAGGCGGCTGAGTCGCCATACACATGGCTTACATGCATTGTTTACGGCGTTCCACAGCCCGTTATAGCGTTTATAATAGTTAAGGCCTTCATAGAAGTTCTAATATCAGGTGCCATCGTAGAATTTATACTGCGAAGCCCCCAAGTTAGAGGTTTCCTTGCAAAGTTTAAATTTTGAAGTGAATTATGAGGGCAGCAGCGGTGAAGCTTTTCAGTCCATGAATTGAAAAAGCATATGTCGTTTAACTCTTTTCTCGGCGGAGGTGTGGGTTTCTCGTCCGCGTACCCCATGGTGATCATTGCTTGAGGCTCAACATTTCTGGGTAAACCTAGAACTTTTCTTACTGCGCTTGGGCAAAAGAGCCTTGCACAAACCCAGCATGCTCCAAGCCCGTGGTAATGGGCGGAGAGTAGCAGGGTTTGGATGTAGGCTGCGACGCTTTGGACGCCCATGAGGTACTCTGCCCTTTGTCTTCTCATATCGGGATATTTGTGCATGTTTTCCATTGTTAGACAAACGATAATAATGACGGGGCTTTCTGTGATCCTCTTCCAGCTTTCAAGCTTAACAATCTCTTCTGCTTTTTCTTTTGCAACCCCGTCCCTGAGCATGTCTGAAAGCCAAGCCGTACCCATTTCGTTGGCGAGTTTCACTTTAACATTCTCGTCGTCAATTACGATGCATCGCCATGGTTGAGCGTTATGCGCTGATGGGGCCCACCTCGCCAAATCTAGAATAGAGTATACGACTTCACGTGAAACTTTGACAGGCTTAAACTTCCTAACGCTCCTTCGGGTTTTCACAAACGTAACTGCATCCAACAGCAACACCTTCACATCATTTTATTGGTCTAAAAATTTAAGTTGAGATTAATAAATAGCTTTATGAACCGAGTGGTTTGATGGTGCTATGCTTATGGTGAAAGTTGTCGCTTTGGCTGGCGGCGTTGGAGCTGCAAAACTGTTGCGTGGACTTGTAGAAGTTCTTTCTCCACGAGACCTTGTTATAGTCGGTAACATAGGAGATGATATAGAACTTTACGGCTTGCATATAAGTCCAGATCTAGACATAATCATGTACACCTTAGCTGGGATTGTTGACGAAGCGAAAGGTTGGGGAATCGTAGGCGACACCTTCCACTGCCTTGAAATGCTTGAAAGGCTTGGGTTTGAAACATGGTTTAAGCTTGGAGATCGAGACTTAGCCACACATATTGCCAGAACAAAGATGCTGAGGGATGGCATGGGCCTCTCCCAGGCCACAGCCAAACTATGCAAAATGCTCGGTGTAAAGGCAAACCTCATACCCGCAAGCGACGACCCTGTGAGAACAAAAGTTCAGTCAGGTCAGCTTCTCCTAGACTTTCAAGAGTACTTCGTGAAGAGGGGAACCATGGACACTGTGACTAACGTGTTTTATGAAGGGGCTGAGAAAGCTAAGCCTGCACCAGGCGTCATTGAAGCAATAAAGGAGGCTCAACGCATAATAATATGTCCAAGCAACCCAATCTTAAGCATAGCCCCCATACTTTCAATTCCAGCCATAAGAAAGGCTTTGGAAGCCTCAAAAGCACCTATTGTCGGCGTCAGCCCAATCGTTGGCGGGAAAGCAATAAAGGGTCCAGCTGATAGAATCATGGCTAGCATGGGCTTTGAAGCGTCACCATACGGAGTAGCCAAATTTTACGGCAACCTCCTAAAACACCTCGTCATCGACGAGGTCGACTTGGAGCATGAAAAAAATATACAAAAAATTGGAGTAAAAGTCACCGTGACAAACACTTTAATGAAAAGCGTTGAAGATGCTATTAGTCTAGCGAGGGTTGTTATGGAAGCAGAATGAAATGCATGATTGTTCTGCAGATTTCAGCCAACAATTCCGGAATCAACAAGGGAATTATTTGCCAAATGGGCTTTGGGCGAGTTTCGAACGCTTTTAAGCCTTTAGTCAACAGTTCATTTAACCTCCAGTGAGATCCAAGCCTTTTTAGCCACAGTGGACAACCTCTTCGCCGCCGCCCTGAAAAGCATGATGGCAATCGCAGTTGATAAGATTACATGAACCGCGTTGAATATGCCATTCAGTGTCAGCGTCCAGAGTATGACATCATGGGTTGAAGCCACGTTTATCCCTAAAGCTTTTAACGAGTATTCTGAGAACTGTAAGAATTCAGGCGCAATAAATAGGAGAACCGCAACGTTAAGGACGCTGCATACCGCAACTCTAAAGGCTATTCCAAACATTATAGACGTTACAATCGATTTAACACTCCACCTCCTCTCATGAATCCTCATTCCAAGCCAAAATCCGACAACCATAGGGATAACAGCGAGGAACTTCATTAACGGTCCAAGAACCCATCCCCTCGCCAGGGAAAGGCCTACCCAATGGATAACATCAGTAACTAATCCGGGAACAAGGCCTCCGAGCATAAGGGCTATCACAACTGGCACCTCTGCGAAATCAAACTTCAAATAGGGCAGAAGGGGATAGGCCACCTCAACCTTGGCGAAAGTGAGAACTATGGCTAAAGCCGAAAAAACAACGATGTAGGCGGCGGTAACGCTTTTCCCATACCCATTCATTCCCTATCTAACCTCCAACGGGTACGTTGTAGGTTTGGCGCTTCGAAGTTTCTCCAGCCTGTTAAACATTCTGAAGGCAGCTTCCACAACCATCCTCGCATACGCTTCAGCGCCTGCCTGACGCACTGCATAATCCCAGTATACGCCTGGCCCGGAAACGCCCAAACACACCGGCTTACCGTATTCCAGTGAAAGATCCATGAGCTTCCCCACCAACTGATTGAAGATGTACTCTTCGAGGGAGGTCTCTTCCACGATGGAGCCTAAAACAACCACTGAATCAACATCGGCTTTCGACAACAGTTCCTTTACAATCAAAGGAGCGTCGTAACATCCCGGAACACTGCACACATACGTTATTTCAACGCCAAGAGAAGCAGCCACTTTTTTAGCCGCCATCAACATTCTATCGACAAAATCCGCATTTAACTCGGAAACAACAACCCCTAACCTCAACCACAACCACCATAAAGTCGCTTTCGGGCTTACTTATTTAAGAGTCACTACCCAAAAAAGAGTATAAAACTGCGAAGCCACTTCAGACTCCCCTATGCCTCCCATGCCCACCAAAGCATCATATGGATGAAAAGTTTCGTTCGCTTTCATTCCACCCGTGAACGATGCGGGATTTTCCGTTCGCAAAATGCAAAATCATAAAGTCTACAAATACCCATTTGCTTTCAAGATTTCAGGCGTTATGATGCCTTTATGCAGGGCTGTTGCTGCAAGTGCTTTTGAAACGCCTATTTTCCTGAGTTCCTCTAAATCTGCCATGTTGCGTATTCCGCCGCCTGTCAGAACTTCAAGGCTTGTTCTTTCAACAACTTCTTTCACTAAGGCTAGGTTTGGCCCCTGCTCGGACCCTACCCTTCTAAGATCTAGGATTATCACTTTTGCAACGCCCATTTTCTTTAAAGCTTCTGCAAACATCGCAGGCCTGTAAGGTTTTATAGACTCCGACGTTGATAGGATTTCGTTTTCTACAATGTCTATGCTTACAACCACTTTTTCGGCGCCGAAACTTTTCAAGGCGTTTTCAATGAAGTGAAGATCTCTCAAGGTTTCGGTTCCTATAACTATGCTTGAGGCGCCTGCCTCAAGAAGAATTTGCGCCTTTTCAGCGGTGTTTATGCCTGCATCAACCATTATGGCAAGGTCGGTTTCAGCCTTTATCCGCCTCAAAACTTTAGGGTTAAACCGTCTCCCAAGTATTGCGTCTAAGTCGGCCATGTAAAGGTCTGAGAAGCCCATATCCTTAAAGGCTTTCGCAACATCAACGGGACCCGCAGATTTGCAGAGAACACTCTTCAATGGACCATACTTCTCCCTTTCCCCTCGTACAGCATGAACAGCTATACCATCCAAAACGTCTATAACTGGAACAACTTTCAAATCTGATCCCTTATCATAGTTGGTGTTGGAGGTAATAAGAGTTGAGGCTTCTCGTCTACGAATATTTATGTGGCGGCGGATGTGCTGGGCAGGCTTTTCAAACAGATGTTTTATGCGAAGGCTACGCCATGCTTAGAGCTCTGATAGCAGACCTTAAAATGCTGGGACATTACATCACAACATTTTTGGATTCGAGGATGATGAAGTTTAACCCACCACTCCAAGCTGACGAGATATTTCCCGTTTCAAGTAGGGACGACGTGTGTAAAATGTTGAGAGGGACATGCCGAAACGTAGACGCTGTTTACATTATTGCCCCTGAGTCGAACGGCATACTGAGAAAAATTGTGGAGGATGTTGAAGAGCTTGGAGGTGTCACCATCAATTGTAGCCCCGAATCGATTGAGGCCTGTTCAAACAAGTTAAACGTTTATGAAACGCTAAAGCGCATTGGAATAGCTGTTCCAAAAACCATACCTGTTAACGTTCAAGAGGATATTAAGCGAATTAAGAGCTTAGCAAAGGAGCTTGGTTTCCCCCTAGTTTTCAAACCGAACGTGGGGGTTGGATCTGGAGGGTTAAGCATAGTTGAGGATGAGGGAGAGATAAGCATGGCTGTCCAAAAGGTTAAGGATGCATCCTCTGAAGATTTCTTTCTAATTCAACAGTTCGTCAAAGGCGCTCCTGCAAGTGTAAGTTTAGTATGTGACAGCGAATGCGTTCTGCCTTTAACATTAAACGCCCAGCTATTGAAGCTAGCTTCTCCAAAATCGAATTCAAGTTATGAGGGTGGAATAGTTCCTTTCCACCATCCACAAGAGGGAGAAGCCATCAAAGCAGCGCAATCGACTGTCAAGTGTTTCAAGGGTCTCCGAGGCTATGTTGGTGTTGATTTAGTTTTAACTAGCAGAGGACCTGTTGTTATCGAAGTTAACCCTAGGCTTACAACATCATATGTTGGATTGAGGAAAGTGTTAGGCTTCAACCCTGCAAGCGCGATCCTTAACTCGGTTATGAAGGGTGAACTGCCGAAAAAAGCTGAAGCTTTAGGATACGCATTCCTCTTCAAGGCGAAGGTGAACTCTCCCAAAGTTGAGGTTTTAAGGCGGATATATGCCTTAGAGGATGTGTTTTCCCCTCCATTTCCGCTCGGTACAGAATCCTGCGCTTTTATAGTTTCATCTTCAGAGGAATTGGAAGGCGCAAGGTTCAAAGCCTATGAGGTTAAAGGGAAGCTTGAAGCGATTTGCGGAGTATGATCGGAATGGTTAACGTGATCGGCTTGGATGTTGGAGGGGCAAACACGAAAATCGCTTTTCTAAGAGCGGAAAACGGTGTGGCTCAAACCGTCAGGGTTGCCAGCGAATATTTTCCATTGTGGAAAAGGAATAAAAACGAACTTCCAGCTCTGCTTAGAAAGCTCAGGGCGAAGGTGGCTGAATCATCAGCTTTGGATGCGGTGGGCGTCACCATGACGGCTGAGCTTTCCGACGCATTTCAAACCAAGAGGGAGGGCGTCAACCACATTCTGGATAGCGTGGAGAACGCTTTTCAAGACATGAAAATTTTCGTGTTGGATGTCAATGCGGACCTGGTGTCTTGTCAAGAGGCGAGGTCAAAGCCTTTACATGTGGCATCTGCAAATTGGGCAGCGACAGGGTGGATGGTTTCAAAAATGTTCGGCAACTGCATTGTGATAGATGTTGGCAGCACGTCGACAAGCATTATTCCAATAATCGGGGGCAAAATCGCGGCTGAAGGGGGGAACGATTTGGAAAAACTTGTAAACGGCGAACTCGTGTATACGGGAGCTTTAAGGACAAACGTTGCAGCCATCGTGAACGCCGTACCCGTTAGAGGTGGAATGGCGAGGGTTTCCTCTGAGCTATTCGCAACCTCAGGGGATGTTCACCTCGTTTTAGGCAACATTGGAGAGGAAGACTTCAGCACCGATACGGCTGACGGCAGAGGGAAAAGTAGAGCTGAAGCCCTTGCAAGGCTTGCTCGGGTCGTATGCGCAGACGTTGAAATGTTAAGCGATGGCGAAATAGTCAGGATCGCCGAACACGTTTACCGCAGTCAAATAATGCAGATTACTGACGGTTTGGAACAGGTCTACAAAAGAATTGAAACGCTAGTGAGGCCGGATTTCTCAATTGTTGTTACGGGGCTAGGAAGAAAATTTTTAGCTTGTAAAGCGGCTAAATCAGCTGGCTTTAAAAATATAGTTGATTTAGGCGAGCTTTTAGGCGTAGAAACTGCTTTGGCATCTCCATGCGTTGGCGTGGCACTAATGGTGGCAACCAAGCTTTCAGGGAGAGACATATTTTGGAAGCGGTTTTAAAGGTTGGGGGAAGCTTAATCGAACATCCGGCGGAGTTGAAAACTTTATGTCAGACCCTATCATCCTACGCTAAAACACGTAAAATGCTAATAGTGCCTGGGGGAGGAGTCTTCGCTGATGTGGTGAGAAAGCTTGATGAAGAATGGGACTTATCTGAAACCACCGCCCATAAAATGGCCGTGTTGGCAATGGATCAATTTGGACTATTCCTATCCGACGTAACGCCTAACTCGCAAGTATGCTATTCTCTGGAAGATGTAAGAAGAGCTGGGAATGGTTTGCTACCCATACTTTTGCCTTCCCAACATATTTTTTGCGAAGATCCTCTAGATCACTCGTGGGATGTGACCTCAGACTCAATAGCTGCCTACATGGCTGGCGTGTTAAACGCCGAGAAATTGGTGCTGATCACAGACGTTGATGGAATATACAATGATGATCCGAAGAAAAACTCAAATGCTGAACTTGTTAAACAACTTACAGCCGAGCAACTTCTCAGTTGGAACAGACGGACAAGCGTCGATAAAGCCTTACCTAAACTTCTTATAAAGTTTAAGTTGAACTGCTACGTAGTTAACGGCATGCATCCGGAAAGGGTTCATGCGATATTTACAAATAGAAAATCAGTTTACACACATATTATTCCCTGTTAGCCTTTCGCACATTCACTAATCTCCCTTACAAATTCACGAACCAACTCTGCTTGAACAACGCCGTTGAGCCTATCCTTACCAGCGCAAACAGCCCCTCTAACCCCAATTATGTCAGCTCCTAAAGTACACAATGAAGGGACATCTGCCTTGTTCAGTGAGCCGGCTATAGCAGCGATTAAGTCTAATTCGTGCGCTCTGTCTACGAGCTTTTTCAGTTCCCCCTTGCTGAGAAAACGAAATACGCTATTCCCTAAGCCCTTCAATTTAACGTCCACCATTACCCCATCAGCTCCAGCGGCGCAGGCCACCTCTGGAAGCTTCAAAGGATTTAAACAGCCCACACTTCTGTAGTCGGCATAGCCTGCAGCTATAACCTTTAAAGATGAACTGTGTTCTTTGACGGCTCTGCAAACCTCCCGAAGCAAGTATAGGGCTTCAGAAGCCTTTTTCACGCCGAAAAGCCCAGCCTTAATATACTCCGCTCCTGAAACCGCGGCTCCCAACGCCGCTAGAGAGGCTGTTCCTGGAAGGTTTGGTAAATCGCCTATGGTTGCGCTCACCTCAACGTTTCTTGGGACGGCTTCCCTAACCCCTCTTATAACCCTCGGAAAGTTGGCTCCCAAAGAGCCTTCCTTGGGATTTTTGACATCAACAATATGGGCGCCGCCCTCAACGGCGTTAAATGCCTCTTTTTCGTTGACAACGCTAACCAGCAGCCTCATCGCCTCACACCCTTTTCCCGCTTAAACTTACCCTTGATGCAAGATAAAAGGGAAATGACTTTTAAGAATTAGCTTAATTGAAGGCGAGAATTTCATGATGACCTCATCTAAAACGGATTTTGCCTCATCGTTTTTGGATGGAAGTTACTGAAAGGCTTCTGCTGGGAAGCAAATTTTTTATTCAAGTTGTAACCTTACTATTTCACTCGGTGTCTAAATGATTTCGCTTGTAGCTACGGTAGCCCATCCGGCTGGATTGCGGCTTGAGGAAATTGAAGGGTTTGAGGTGAGGCGTGGAACTGTTCTTGTGAAGCGTGGCTTTGCCCACATGCAGAAGCACGGCGTCATCATGGATGTTACGAGTGTTGAACAGGCGCAGATAGCCGAAGAAGCTGGGGCTGTTGCAGTTATGGTTCTGGATAAGCTTCCATATGATGTGCGGAAGGCTGGCGGCGTCGCAAGGACGGCAAGTGTTAAGGCTATTGAGGATATAATGAATCACGTTTCAATCCCTGTTATGGCTAAGTGCCGCATTGGCCATGTTTATGAAGCTAGGGTGCTGGAAGCTGTCGGCGTCGACATGATTGACGAGTCTGAAGTTCTAACGCCCGCCGACGAGGAGAGGCACATTTGGAAGTGGGATTTCACAACCCCCTTCGTCTGTGGTGCCCGCGATTTAGGCGAAGCCCTGCGCAGAATAGAGGAAGGCGCGTCCATGATCAGAACTAAGGGCGAGCCTGGAACTGGAAATGTGGCCGAAGCCGTTAGGCACATCAGAATGGTTAACAATGAAATTAGGCGGATAAAGGCCATATACAACGGCGGAGACCAGCAGGAGCTTATTAAAGCCGCAACGGAGCTTAAGGTTTCCTACGAGCTTGTTGTGGAAACTGGGCGTCTTGGAAGACTACCTGTGGTAAACTTTGCAGCTGGCGGTATAGCTACACCTGCGGATGCCGCTTTCATGATGACCCTAGGCTGCGACGGCATATTTGTGGGATCCGGCATATTCAAGTCTGAAGATCCCCTGGAAAGGGCTAGGGCCATAGTTTTAGCCACAGCATTCTATGATGACCCATCCAAGGTTGCAGAAGCCCAGGAAATGGTGGATGAGAGGAAGTCCATGATGGGCTTCGACCTCAAAACTCTAGAGCTGAAAATGCAGGAAAGGGGAACTGCTTGAAAAACCCAGCAATAGGCATTTTAGCACTCCAAGGCGCTATTGAAGAGCACACGGCAATGACAAAGCTTGCCTTTAAACAAATGGGCATTGATGGATATGTCCGACAGGTCAAGTCTGTTGAGGAAGTTAATGCTATCCACGGGTTAATCATACCAGGAGGCGAAAGCACAGTTATCGGAAGGCTGTCAAGCCTTAATCAGACATTACAAGTTGTTAAAAAGAGAATATATGATGGCATGCCTGTTTTAGGCACATGCGCAGGCCTTGTCCTATTGGCTAAAAAGGTGTATGATAGGGTGTTGGGAGAAACCAGTCAACCTACGCTGAACGTGATGGATGTGGTTGTCGAGAGAAACGCCTTCGGAAGACAGAGAGAATCTTTCGAAGCAGAATTGGAGATTCCGACAATCGGTGAGAAGAAGTTTAAGGGAGTATTCATTAGGGCTCCGGCCGTTCGGGAAGTCGGATCCCAAGTTAAGGTTTTATCCACGCTGGGCAACGTGATTGTCGCTGTTCAACAAGGCAACATGATTGGTACAGCTTTTCACCCTGAGCTCACGGAGGACACACGCATACACCAACTGCTCATCAACATGGTTATTGATGCTTGTCCGCCGCAAACTTCACTGAAATCCTGAACAGATGTTTTGAAAGGTTCCAAAACATCCTGTTATACTGGCTTCAAAAACAATTTTTGCTTTGCTTCATGATGTTTCCCCATTCTTTTAAGCGCAAACAAGTGAATATGTTAAATGCTGCCTTTAAGTTTCTTTATAACTAGTTCCGCTGCTTTTGCGCCGCTGAGGAGCATGCCTCCAAATATTGGGCCCATGCGTGGTGCTTGGTCTATGGCAGCTACTGCCATGCCAGCCGCAAAAAGTCCAGGACAAACTTCTCTAGTGTTTTTTACTGTTAGCTCTTCAGCACGGGAAGACCACATGGACTTTTCGCCTTGAACGCTGATCCCAAGCTCTGGAATTTTTCTCGAGGCTACCGCGAGAACTTCGGCATCGTGGCCTGTGCAGTCGATAACAGCTTTAGCCTTAACAGCCAAGGGGTCAACATGGATGCCCGCCATTATAACGGATGTCCACTGCACTACAACGCCCACAACCCTTGTCGGCGAATCACGGTATATCAAATCGTCAACAGTGACGCCCAAAATTATCTTCGCCCCAGCATCAATGGCTCCGCAAGCCAGCTTAGCCATCATATCCGCAGTATCTGCAATGAAAAGGCCCTTTTCTAAAGGCTCAAGCTTGCAGCCAACATCTCGGAGAATCTTGTCTGCCGGCGACTGCACGACGATTTTGTGGAACTGCATGCCTCCACCGCCTATTCCACCACCAAAAGAAAGCTTCCTCTCAAAAACAACAGTCTTTAGTTCAGCCTTCGCTAAGTGTCTAGCTGCAGTCAAACCTGCTGGCCCAGCTCCAACAACGACAACATCTGTTTCCGCTAGGCTTATCCAGTCTTCCATAGCCTTTCGAATTATAGCCCTTGTTATGACTTCTTCCTCAACTTCCCTAATCTTCTCAGCCATGGTTCATTTCGCCTCCAGCCTTCAGGAAACGATTTATACCGATTAAAACAGTTTCCTCAATCGGCAGCAAAATATTCGATGTCAAGTTTGCGGAAACCGGCTTAAACGCCAAATATAACCTACACATCGCCTTTCTCCTCCATGGCAATTCCAATGGCTAACTTCGCCAAGGAAACGGCATCCCTTCCAAAAACAACTATCATGGGTTCCTTTCCAAAATCGCCCCTATGATAAATCACATCCGGCAACCTACCAACATTTTTTATGGCTTCCTTCACACCCCAAGGTATAGTCATGCCCTCAACCTTTTTGATTTCTTCAGGCTCTTTTGTTCTGTCATAAAAGGAAATAATTAAACCACGCTTCTCCAAGATCTTCAACGTTTCCTCTGAAAATTTCAAGTTTATCGCCGCCCTCTTATCCTCGTCATGCTTAACAATCTCAACTAAATACTTGGCCAAGTGACGGGAACACCCAAACTTTGGATTTCCAACAGCCCTAACACCTTCCGCTGTTTTGACAATTCTTCCATCTATGGCGGCAACATCGTTAACGCTTTCAGCATACCCGGCAGCCATGGCAATGTTCATGCCCACTTCTGGAACAAGCACTGCAATTTCTGGATGCTTCTCCAAAAGGTTTTTGGCCTCTTCCAAATTCAACAAGGCCTCATATTTTGAGGCTTCACGATAAAGGTAAGCCATGGGATTGACTGGGCCGAAACCTCTCCCAATATTTAAGCCGAATTTCATGCTTAAAGTTACAAAGTTCTTGGCTTTTTCAACAGCCTCTCGAATATCCATCTTCTTGGCAAGCCCTGCGGCTACGGCTGCTGAAAAGCTGCAACCGGTTCCATGGGTGGTCTTTACATCCAGCCTTGGAGACGTGAATCTCCAAGTTTTGCCCTCATAGTAGAGGGTGTCCGTCGCTTCTGCGCCTTCAAGATGCCCACCTTTAACCACAACAGCCTTAGGCCCCATTCTGGAGATTTTCTTGGCAGCAGCCTCAGCATCTTCTAGGCTTTTTATCTCCATGCCGGAAAGCCTTTCAGCCTCAAACCTGTTTGGCGTAACAACCTTTGCCAAAGGAAGGAGACGCTGTTTCAAGGCGTTTACGGCTTCAGGCTTGAGCAGGGGCGCTCCAGATTTTGCAACCATTACAGGGTCTACGACTAGGGGAAAGCCGTATTTTGCCACTTCGGAAGCCACAGCGTTTATGATTTCCTCTGTGTGTAGCATGCCTGTTTTTCCCGCGTCAATTCCGAAATCTTCAGCTACAGCCCTAATTTGTTCGCGGACAACTTCCGGCTTCAAGTCCTGGACAGCCAAAACCGATTGGGTGTTTTGAGCTGTAACCGACGTGATGGCAACTGTTCCGTGGACGCCTAGAGCCGCAAAGGTCTTTAAGTCTGCTTGGATTCCAGCACCTCCGCCGGAGTCGCTTCCAGCAATGGTGATTGCGACTGGAATCCGGCTTTTCATAGGCATTGTCCCTCCGCTTTTAAGGCGTCCCTTAAAATCTTTATTGCGCAGTATTCGGAGCACATTGAACATGTTTCCGGGGTTTTCGGCTTTACCCTTCCATGGATTTTTCTAGCTTTCTCCGAGTCAACGGCGTTTTCAAACTGCCCTTTCCAGTTAAGGTTCGCCCTAGCCCTGGCCATAGCCAAGTCTTTCGCTGAAGCTTTAGCGCCGAGCTTAACAATGTCCACAGCATGTGCTGCTATTTTTGTGGCTATTACTCCTTCTTTAACGTCTTCAAGACTTGGCAAGCCCAAATGTTCCGCGGGTGTTAAATAGCATAGGAAATCGGCGCCTGCAAGCCCCGCTAACGCTCCGCCAATGGCCCCAACAATGTGGTCGTATCCTGGTGCTATCTCGGTGACAACTGGACCGAGCACGTAGAAGGGGGCGCCTTTGCATATGGCTTTTTCAAGCTGAACATTGGCGGCCACATCGCTTAATGGCAAATGTCCCGGCCCTTCAACCATGACCTGAACGTTTTCGGCTCTTGCCCTTTCCACAATTTCTCCAATTGTGAGCAGTTCTTGGATTTGAGCCCAGTCTGTGGAGTCGAATATGCAGCCAGGCCTTAGCCCGTCTCCTAGGCTTAGGGCAAAATCGTATTTTCTAGCCATCTCAAGCAAATAGTCGTAGTTTGCATAAAGTGGATTTTCTCTTCCATGATGAAGTATCCATGCAGCCAGAAATGTTCCGCCTCGGCTTACAACCCCCATGAGCCTAGGATGCTTTGCCAGTTTTTTGACGATTTGCTGTGTTACGCCGCAATGCACAGTCATAAAGTCAACACCGTCCTTTGCATGCCTCTCTATAACATTGAATATGTCGTCCTCCGTCATGTGGATTATCGCGCCTTTCTTTTTCGCAACTTCTATAGCTGCCTGATAAATGGGAACTGTTCCAATGGGCACATCAACGGCCTTTATTATGGATTTCCTTATCTCGTCCAAATCGCCAGCGGTGCTTAAGTCCATTATTGTGTCTGCGCCATATTTGACGGCTATTTTCGCCTTTTCAACCTCCAATTTTAAGTCGCATAGGTCTAGGCTTGTGCCAATGTTAGCGTTAACTTTCGTCCGCAGGCCCTTACCTATACCTATTGGGAGTACATTTTCATGCTGAATGTTTCTCGTTATTATGACCGTGCCATCCGCTATGCGCTGGCAAATAGCCTGGGGCGATTCATCCTCATCTTTAGCGACTATCCGCATTTCATCTGTTATCCGCCCTCTTTTGGCTGCTTCCATCTGTGTTGTCAACCAAAAACCTCCAAAAACTTGAATGGGCTATTTTTTGAAAAGTTTGAAGGCACCTTTTCTCACTCCATTTCCCTCCGCCGGCATTACCCGGATCAGGTTCTAAGGGTCGACGACGCTCAGCCGCCCTCTCAGCCGGGTCACCGCCCAGCTCCCCCAAACCTTGACATTAATCTCGACTGGCCACATATTAGATTTACGGTTTTATTTTTGGTATGCTGTTAACTGCAGTTTTTCTTCCTGCATAGGCTAAAACGCTGGATTTTCTGTTAAGCATGCGCTTCTGAAGGGCAATCAGCATTAAGATTCATGTTGAAGAGTTGTATCAAAATTGAGTTATTTGACTTTTTGAAATATTGCTTATAAATCTAGGATGCTGGACTCTCTTTTCGGATGTGGTTGGGATTGTTTGGAGGCTTAGCCGCTTCCGCTGCACAATGCCTTGCCTACCTCTTCTGGGTTCTCTTAGCATGTATAATCATCTCCGCAGTGTTGCAGTCTAGGGCAAAATGATAGGTGAAGTTTTGCGCGCGGGATTGGTGCCTCGAGAAATTGTGGTTTTGGATGCCTGTTTATGGGAGGAGAATTTAACCTTAGCTAATTTCAGGGAGTCTTCGCCGTGGTTTCTGAGGCGTTTCTAACGTTAGGAGCATGCTTCCCGACCTGTACCCTTCAAGGTCTAAAGTTACGTATTTGAAGCCGAGCTCTATAAGCTCTTTAGCTATAGTATCCATGATTTTCGTGTTGAAGAAAATTTGCCTCTCATCTCTTCCGACCTCTATTCTCGCCAGGCCATTGTGGTCACGAACTCTGAGCTGCTTCGCCTGCGTTATTTTCCTAATGATATTCTCCGCTTTTCCAATTCTGTTTAGTTTTTCAAGTGTTATTTTCTCCCCGAAGGGTATGCGTGAGGCTAAACATGCGAGTGAGGGTTTATCGCTGACTGAAAGCCCCATTCTCCTAGCTATGGTTCGGATTTCCTCTTTGGTGAAGCCGTTCTCAGCCCATGGGCTGTAAACGTTTTCCATTTCCTTAATAGCCTTAAATCCTGGTCTGTGGCCATCTAGATCTGAATAGTTTGTTCCCTCAAACACCGCTTTGAACCCTAGTTCTTCAGCTAAGCTCTTAAGGCTTTTTAGCAGTTCCTTCTTGCAGTAGTAACAACGGTTTTCAGGGTTTCCAGCGAAATGCTCATTTGAAAGCTCGTTTTTTTCTAAAAGTATGTGTTTTATGCCTATTTCTTTAGCAACCTTCTTCGCTTCTTCAACTTCTTCTTGGGGGTATACTGGCGAAACGGCTGTTACGGCAACCGCTTTTCCTCCAAGGATTTCGTGGCAGATGGCGGCTAGTGTTGAACTGTCAACGCCTCCGGAAAAGGCTATCACTACGCCGTCCTTCCCCTTCTCCGTTATGAAGCTTCTCAGCTTCTCATATTTCTGGCCGAAATACATTGTCAACCATCCCCAGATAACAGCTTCCGAGCTTGGGCTTCAATAATTTCTGAAACGCGCCTCAGAGGTCTGCCGGTTTTCTCTGCAATTTCCTTTACATCCTCATACTCAGGCTTTATTTGGATAACAGAGCCTTTCATGTCCTTTGAGACTTTCATCCTTACGTTCATCCTCACCCCGTCTATCACTACTTCAATAGGCGCGACATCCCTCAAGAGGACCCGCCTTTCGCAGCTGTAAAATCGCACGCCTAAGCTTCCAGTTTCTTCCATAACCATGTGAGCGAGGCGTTCAACGTTCTCCCTATCCGTAATCACCTTGAGGATGTAGCCGGGCCTATTCTTCTTCGTGAACATGGGAATTATGCTTACGTCTTTTGCGCCTTCGATCAACAATTTATTTAACACATGCCCAATGATTTCGCCTGTTGTATCGTCGAGGTTTGTTTCTAAAACAACAGCTTCATCCTTTGAAAGGTTGTGATGGAAGGATTCTCCTAAAACAACCCTTAAAATGTTTGGCATTTCTTCGAAATCCATTGTTCCAGCGCCGTAACCAACCTTTAAAGGCTTCAATGCTGGGTAGAAGCGTATAGCCTCATCCACCAGGTTGACGAGTATGGAGACACCTGTTGGTGTAGCAAGCTCAGCCTCTACGGGGCCTCCTACAATTGGGAATTTCCTTGATTGCAGGATTTCTAAAGTGGCTGGGGCGGGGCTTGAAGCTTTCCCATGGGAGAACTTGAAAACGCCGCCTCCCACAGCTACGGGAGTGGAATAAACCTTAGCGTTGAACAACCCAAGATCTTCAAGAGCCACAGCTGAACCGATAATCTCAGCCAAAGCATCAGCCTGTCCCAACTCATGCAGATGGATATTATGGAAGTCTTTCCTGTGAAGTTTAGCCTCAGCCTCCAACAACGTTGTTGCAGTGTTCAATGCAAATTTCCTCGCATTTTGGCTAACTCCCAATTTTTCCATGCAACTTTCAATTGCATTTATAAGTTTGGCTCCCGTCACTTCAGGCCATTCATCCGCTTGAACATCAACCTTTCTGGCTCTTATCCCCTTTCGAGTTACATCTCTAACGTTCACCTTTACATTTTTGCATGTCGTAAGTTCCTCAACTGTTTTGATGGCGCCGATTACTTTGTTAACGTCTGCCCCAAGGTCTAGGAGAGAGCCGAGGAACATGTCTCCAGATATCCCAGCCACTTGGCAATCGATGACCACTATCCTATCTAAATCCTTAACTTCCCCGTTCATGTTTCCACAATGAAAGATAATATGGGGCATTGGCTTAATATTGTTAATTGAGGGTGGCTGTGAAGGTTGAGGGAAATCCTTGAAAAGGTTGCAAGAGGCGAGATTTCAGTTGACGAGGCTGAAAGGCTTCTAAAGATATTTGCAATAGAGGAGATAGACAATTTGGCCAGGATTGATGTTGGCAGAGAGTTCAGGAAAGGTGTGCCTGAAATCATATTTGCCGAGGGTAAAACAGTTGAAGAGCTGGCCAAATTAGCCGCTAAAATGGTTAATGAAGCTGGGAGGGCGATAATCAGCAGAGCTTCGAAAGAGCATATGGAAAGGCTGGCGGACTTGATTCCTGAAGGCGTGAGACTTCAAGTGCACGATAAAGCGAGGATCATCATAATAAAGAGGGGAGATTTTAGGGTTGATGATGCTGGAGGGAGGGTTGGTATTTTAGCAGCTGGAACGGCTGATGTGCCAGTAGCGGAGGAGGCAAAGGTGATAGCCGAGGAGATGGGATGCCAGGTTTTAACAGCTTACGATGTTGGTGTCGCTGGCATCCATAGGCTGCTGACGCCATTAAAAGACATGATAGCTTGGGATGTTGACGTTTTAATTGTGGTTGCCGGCAGGGAGGGCGCTTTGCCGTCTGTTGTGGCTGGGATGGTTGATGTCCCTGTAATAGCCGTTCCCGCATCAAGCGGTTATGGACTGGGAGGTAAAGGATTAAGCGCTCTTATGGCTATGCTGCAGTCATGCTCGCTTGGGTTAGCTGTTGTAAACATCGACGGAGGGGTTCCAGCAGGAGCCGTAGCTTCAATAATTGCAAATCGAATAGCAAAGTATAGGAAGAAAGACCAGCCTCAATAATGTTCAGGGGTTAGGGAACCCTCACTTCTAAAGGCCAAGGAGTTTTCGTGTACTCTTCAACTATTCTACATGGGATTGAGAGGACGAAGGCCCAGCCGCCTAAGTTTCGCTGCCACATCCCCTTCCTGTTGACTTTAATTTCACCGCCCTCTTTTTTCAAGCTTCCACAAAGAAGCCCCATCCGCAGAGCCGTACTGTAGCCGCTTCTTTTCATAAGCGTTTCAAAGGGTTCCCCGAATTCCTTTTCAAAATCCTGAATCTTCAGCTTTAAGGCGCTCAACCTCTCGGCAACCCACCTTACAGCCCTCTCCTCCTTAGCCACAACCCTTCCTCCAGCTATCGGCAGCCTCCCATTTTCCACAGCCTTAATATATTCCTTAACGGAGCATGTGTTGACGTACTCATACCCTCCGGTGAAGCTTATTGCGCCGCAGCCGAAACCCAATAATGGCCCAACCATCTCAAGCTCCACAGTGGAATACTCCCCGCCCTTTCTGCCAAACGAGTAATATCTGAGGGGGGAATATCCACAGTCGGTTAACGTTTGTATCGTGGCGTAGTACATTCGTTTAAACTCCTTAATGCTGGGCTGTTCCGGAACCCTTCCGTCCCTAATTAACCTGTAAAAGGATGTGTAATGCGGTACTAGCAGAGGGTAGCATGTTATTTGGTCAGGAACAAGCTCCAAGGCCAGTTTTAAATCGTGAATCCACGAATCAACTGTTTGGTTTGGAAGCATATACATCATGTCAATGTTTATCAGCTTGAAATCTGCGTCCCTGCATTTTTCTATAGCTTCCAAAGATTCTTCAACGCCATGTCTCCTTCCAAGCATCTTAAGGTTTGGTTTAAAGAAGGACTGGACACCTATGCTTATCTCATCCACCCCACACTCCCTCAATAAAAACGCCTTGTCTTCGGTTAAATCATCCGGGTTAGCCTCGACTCCAAACCCGCAACTTTTAACATCAAAATGTTCTCTGATGGTTTGTATGATTTCAACCCATTCTTTGTCTATTAAGCTGGGTGTTCCTCCACCTGCATGTATATCAACAATTTTCAAGTCTAAACCCCTCAGGGTTTCACCCACCATTTTAATTTCGTCTTTTAAGGCTGAAAGGTATGCCCTAACCACCCCCTCCACCCATGTATCCCTTACATAGGGACATGCGGGACACAAGCCTTTGCAAAATGGAAAATGAATGTAGATTCCAACAGAATTCCTTGAGATTGTTCTGGAAATATATTCCTTATATTTAACCTCGCTTTCACGTCTGAAAGTCGCGGAGAAGGTCTTCCCAATTCTTCTACCTAGAGAGCCGAACGCGTATTGATCTAAAAGCATAAGGGTCACTTGTAATACTTTTTTATAAATTGGTATTACTTCCCACAATATAAGAGTTTACCCAAAGCCGCTAAAAGAACCTAAAATGCACGATTCACGCTTTCAATCCTCAGTCACTCATGTGGGATGATTTTGACGCTCAAAATCTGCGGGTGGATTTGAAAGGCTAATGTTAAAGTTTTTAATTTTTAACTATAGTGGTTAACGGCATATGAATAACGTTTCTTTCTTTATCAATTATGAGTACTTCATTTGTGTCCACACCAAAACCTGCACCCTGCCTGCCAACATCGTTAGCAACAATCGAGTCTGCATTCGAAGCTTTCAACGTTTTATACGCGCTTTCAATGATCTCCTCATCCGACAGCATGTACTCCGCCTTAAAAGCTACAAGAAAAGTTTTTGGGCTCACCTGTTTAACCGCTTCAATAATCTTTGGCGTCGGCTTCAACTTCAAAATAAGCTCAGAAGCGGCTCGAGTTGATATTTTGCGTTCAAAGGGCTTCTCGGGAGCGAAATCGGCAGCAGCCGCACCTGCTATAACTATCATATTTCTGCAGCTAAGCTCTTCCATTGTTCCACATCCATAAATCAGCGTTACGTCGGCTCCTCTACGTAGGGCTTCCTCGGCGGCAACCACTCCAGTTATGCATAAAACAATTCTCTTTCCCTCTAGTTCGCTACTTTTTGTAGCGACAATATTTTTAGATGGGTGTCCTTTCAAAATGAGCCTTCTTTAAATTTCATCAAAACCTTCCTTAAATCTTTGACGAAACTTTTTATGTGGGAAGGCTTGGTATGCGGCATGATTACAACCCGCAAATACTCGTCGAAAAGAGATACGGCCCAACCCCTTTTTCTCAACTCTCGGGCTATGAGTCTGATATCTGCAACATCAGATTTTAATCCAACAATGTTTATTACGGGTTTGGTTGCAAGCTTTAAACCGTCAATTTGACTCACTTCCTCGCAGAATTTCCATGTCAGCTTCATGCATTGCCTAACCACGGCCGTGTAACCTTCTTTTCCGAGGTGTTTCAGCAGGGCCCAAACGGTTATCGCTGAAGCCCCTGGCCTGGACCCGGTGATGGTAGCCTGTTCTGCCTCGCCTCCAGCTAGATAGCGAACGCTTTTACTAATAGCTTCCACAGCTCGTTTGTCCCGAAACAGTATTCCTCCGGCTGGTATGGGGGCTAAGCCCATCTTGTGGGGGTCTACGGTGATCGAGGAGACGCCCCGCAGTTTGAAGTCAAAGGCCGACACTTCAAAACCCATTTCTTTAAGGAATGGAAGTATGAAACCCCCGAACGCAGCATCAACGTGGAGGTAAACGTCGTGGGCTTCAGCGATCTTAGAAAGCTCAGGTATGGGATCCACAACCCCAAGGCCTGTTGTACCAGCTATCCCTACAATTGCAGCAGTCTTCGAGGTAATAGCATTCTTAACTGCATTTACATCCACTTGGAACTGCTTGTTAAGTCTGACTTTAACCAGTTTAAGGCCTAACATGTCAGCAGCTTTGTCGAAAGAAACGTGCGCTGAAACGGGAATGACAACTTCACGGCGTCTCCCCTTAGCTAGGTTACGTGCAGCCCAGAGGGCGAGGATGTTCGCCTCCGTCCCTCCGGAGACGATGTGCCCGTAAGCTTCAGGATTCGACAGCAACGACCCCAACATTTGTACAGCCTCCCGCTCCAATTCTGAAGTTGCTGGAAACAGCCCCGGATCTCCAAGGTTCTTCTCAAAATACCTCATGTAAACATGCTTAGCGAAGCTGTGAGGTTTAGTGCACATCGAACCTAAAATTTTACCTGAAGCATAGGCTAAGTCCCTTTGAAGTCTAATTTCAAGCTCTTTTAGAACGGCGCTTCTGGGAAGCCCCTTTTCATCCAATTCTCAACAACTCCTCTATTTTCCTCTCCACAGTAGCAATCAGAAGGGCTGAAATAAGCATTTGGCTGCAATAGACAAAGTTGCAGCTGGTAGAATTGGAAACCAAACGATTACCACGTTAGCTTTAGGAGGAGGCAGATAAGATGCGATCCGCGTGTGCATATTTTGTTTAAAGGTGTTCAAATTTGATAGCGGCATGCTTTTTGAAGGCTGGCGTTAAAAGTGAGCCCTGCAATGAGTGTTCCAAGTTTAAGAGTCGAATAGGCGTAGTCTTGCTTTGAAGCTTATGTAGGGGGAATATTCTTTAAGGTTGAAGAGAAATGAAATTATAAAAGTGTTGAGGGATGTTGATTTTGATGGTTGAGGCTGTGAACAATTTGGAGGATTTAGGCTTTGCTAAAGGGGCGATATTTGAGGCTATAGTCTCAACTTACTGCTTGGATGGGCAGCCTACAGCTGCACCTATGGGTGTGATGACAATGAACATGCAACATGTAATTGTTAAGCCGTACTGTTCAACGTTAACCTTCAAAAATCTTTGTTTCCAGCGTGACGCCGTGTTGAATTTGACTTCAAATCCGGAGCTATATTATCGTACAGTTTTCAAAGAGGTAAATCCCAATGGCAGGGTACCTCTCGAATGGTTTGGGAAAGCTGAAATTGTAAACGCTCCGAGAGTTCTTTCAGCCGACGCCTTCGTTGAAGTTTCCGTTGTGGACATTAAACTTTTGGGCGAAAGGGCAGAATTTTTGTGCGGCGTCAAGCTTGTAAGGTGTTCAAGGGTTTTGCCTAAGGCCTACTGCAGGGCAACATTTGCAACAATAGAGGCGATTATACATGCAACTCGAGTTAAGGCTTTCCTGAATAAAGGGGAATATGAAAAAGCTGAAAGGCTTATAGAGCTAATAAGACATTACAGCGCCGTTGTGAACCGTGTAGCGCCAAATTCAAAATGTTCTGAAATTCTTGCCGATTTAATTCGACAGGTTAATTTGTGGAGGCGGGAGAATAATGAAGGTTCGTGTGAAAACTCCTTCTAGGCTTCATCTTGGCTTTTTGGATCTTGAAGGCGGGTTAGGCCGGATTTTTGGGGGAATGGGTGTAGCCTTAGATCGTCCAAATACAATTGTTGAAGCGCAGTCGTCGGGCGAACTGATCGTTGAGGGTGAGAATAATGCCCTAGCGAGGTTGTTTGTTGAAAGGTTCTTAAAAGCTTATGGTTTGGCCGGAAATGTGGCGATTAACGTGAGGCAAACCATTCCAGAACATGTAGGACTGGGATCAGGAACCCAGCTGGCGTTGGCTATTGCAACAGCCCTTGCAAGAATATTTCAAATAAAGGCGTCCACCCAATTGCTTGCAACGATAATGGGAAGGGGAGGAATCTCGGGTGTTGGAACAGCAATTTTTGAGCGCGGAGGCTTCGTCGTGGAGGGCGGGTTAAAAACAGAAGGGGGTTGTTCATCCATGATTATAAAGGGCTTTCAGCCCATTATTTTCCATGCGCCCTTCCCGGAAGACTGGCTTTTTGTGGTGGTCATCCCAAACGTCAAGAGGGGATTCGCTGACGATGAGGAACCACAAATATTTAGTCAACTTCCGTCCATGTCCGCAGAAGACGTCGGCAAGATTTGCCGTCTCACGTTAATGAAACTTTTGCCCTCCATTATAGAGCGGGACATAAAAAGCTTCGGAGAGGCCCTAACAAGCATACAGAAGATTGTCGGGAAGTACTTTTCCCAAGTTCAGGGAGGAATTTATTCAAGCCGCATAGCTGAAGAGGCCATAACACATATTTTGAGGCTTGGAGCCTATGGGGCGGGACAAAGTTCGTGGGGACCAGCATTTTACGGATTGGCTCACGGTGAAGAGCACGCTCTTAAACTGAAATTGGCCCTCCAGTCTTTTCTCAGCGGAAGAGGGGGAGGGGAAGTGTTCATAGCAAAAGCAGATAACAAAGGGGCTCTTGTTGAAATTGTGGATTGAACGCTCCATAATGACATAGGAGCCTTCTAGGTGTACCTCAATCTTTCCAGCACCTGCTTCTTGTTGAATCTCTTGAAGTAGATGTAGTCCAGAACCGTGCCTTTGGCCTCTTTAACCCTCAAGGTTTCCGCCAAGTCAGCGTATTTTCCTCCGAATATCCCGTTGGCCAGTAAGGCTGCTCCCTGCGCAGCCTCCTTTGACTTCTTTGCGAAGTTATGTTTCGTCCGTCGCGTGGCTATGCCAAATTTTTCGCCGAGAACTTTTTCTAAGCAGCGTTGAAGAACGTTAACCCGCGATAATCTGCCTGTGAGTATTATCTCCCGAGGCTGTTTGTTGAACACTGTTAGCAGCATGGCTACGGCTTTAACTATTCCCTCAACCATACTTGCCAAAGCCACTTGATGCCTTTCTTCGCCAACGTTTGCAAAGAAATCATCAACTTCAACCACTTTATCTGCAGCTATAAAAGTGACGCCTGACTGGAAAAGGTCCAGTTTGCTGATTTTGCCTAGAATGTAAGCTAATTCCCCGTCCATTTGACCTGGGGACAGGTAGCCGGGTCCAGGGAATATTGTTCCTCCAACCCCATCGATGATTTGCCCGTTCTCCACGGCGATGGCCGCATTATAGCCGAAGCCCATTTCAACGCATATTAAGCTTGTTTCTTTGTAACTTACCCCGTATTCCTCTGCTTGATCCCATATGGCCATGGCTGCAACGCATGTTTTGTCAGCTGTCCCCATGTCTATTTTACTCGCTTTTCTATGTGGGGGTATTGTCGGTAAAAGTATAATTCCGGGCACGGAATATGCGTTTAGACCATCTTCCTTCATCATCCATAACATTTTTCGCAAACCGAGGAGAACTGGAATTTCCGCATCCCCTTTCTTATCGAGGGTTGTTAAAGCAACATCTTCCACCGTAAATTGAGTTATATGTTTAAATTCCAATCCATATCCGGAGGGCCCTAAAATGACATCAGGCTCAACACTTTTTATTATTTTGAGAACATAAGTTGAATCTTCTGCAACAATATCCGTTGAAATTGACTCGTCGAGAATGACGTGGGCAGCGTCATCCTCTATGCAGCAAATGTCAAAGTTTTTTGTGCCTGGATCTACGCCTAACGCCCTCAACCTAACACCATCCATAGGTTAAGTGGTTAAGTTTTAAAACTTTTCATTTTTCAGCTGTTTGCTTTTTTTGATGTACTCCGCCAGCCGGACAACCTCAACTGTTGCTTTCACATCGTGGGTTCTAACCAAATGCGCCCCGTTAAACACCGCGATGGCTGCAGCTGAAAGGGAGCCGAAGAGACGTTGTTCAGGATTTTCCTGAACCAGAATTTTCCCTATAAAAGATTTTCTAGAAACGCCTACATGTATGGGCCTTCCAAACTTTCGAAGCTTTTGAAGGTTGCCTATCACGCTGCAGTCCCAAATGTACCATGGATATTTAGTTTGACGGAAGAAGCCTATCCCAGGATCCACAACAATTTTGTCAAGCGATATTCCAGCTCCCTCGGCTATGTGGAGGCTTTGCTTGAGGGCCGTTATCACTCTCTGGATTGGGGACCGGCCCTGGGGGGTTCCATCCCGCGCCACTATAATTAGGGGCACGTCATATTCTGCAACAAGTCTCGCCATTCGTGTGTCGTTCTTTAAACCGCTAACGTCGTTTATGATGTCGGCTCCAGCTTTGATAGCGGCTTCTGCAGGTATGCTGCGAGTTGTGTCGGCTGAAACTGGAACGTTAACCTTTTCCTTTATGACTTTAATTGCTGAGGTCAGCCGCTTCTTCTCTTCATCCACTGAAATTTTCGTTTGTAAGTAAGGCGCGGTTGACATCGCGCCGACATCTAATATTTCAGCCCCCTCCTCAACCATTTTCGAAGTAGCCGCGGCTATTTCCTCCCTCGTGGTTACGATTGAACCCTTATAAAAGGATTCAGGACTGACGTTTATTACCCCAACAACGCGAACAGGATAGGCATCTCCAACCTTCAAACTAGCCATGTTGGCAACTAAGCCCACAACGATGCCCCTCGACAACTTAATAATAACCTGCACAAAATATAACCATGAAGGCTATGAAAGCAGTTGTAAGCCCCCATGAATGGCAGCTTTGGTACCAAAAAATTGTTAATGAATTTGGATACGACCCAAATAGGGATCAGTTCGCAACGGACATTTTAAGCCGCCTGATTTATCAAAGGAGTTTAGATCCGCGAATTTTAGAAAGGATGGTTTCTGGCAAGCCCGTTTTAATCTTCGGCGCAGGGCCCTCTCTAGAAGGTGACATAGTAAAGTTGAAAGAGAGGAATTTGTTGAGAAAATTTGTTGTGGTCTGCGCTGATGGAGCGACTAGTGCGCTTTTAAATGTGGCAAATTATGTTCCAAACATTGTTGTAAGCGACCTGGATGGCTTTATTCCAGACTTAAAAGTTGCAAGTAGATCAGGTTCAATCATGGTAATCCACGGCCACGGCGACAACATCAAACTGTTGAAGAGGTATGTTCCACTTTTCGATAAAATTGTTGGAACAACACAAGTTGAGCCTAGACCAGGCATTTACAATTTTGGCGGGTTTACGGACGGCGACAGGGCGGTTTTCTTGGCTGCTTCTATGGAGGCTAAACTTGTTGTTGTGGCTGGAATGGACTTAGGTGAAGTTGTAGGTGAATATTCGAAGAAACATGTTAAATCCGTTAAAACAAAAATTTTGAAGCTTAAAATTTGCAAGGAGCTGCTTGAGTGGTTATGCTCCAAAGTTGACATCCCGTTCTACAACATAACTGGCCATGGAGAAAGCATCAAGGGTTTTATTAACGTCACATGCCCTCAACTGGAACAAGTGTTAGGCGCCACCATTTAATTCGGCTCTAATTTCCCCCAAAGTTGCCACTCTTTCGGCGATTACGTCGTGTTTATGAACGCTTTCCTGGCTGTACGCTTGAACTAAAACACGTGTTTCATGTGGGAAATTCTCATATTTTTTCGCGATTGCCTTAAGCATCTCTCGGACAACGTCCTCCGTGAAACGCGGCCTTTCATAAGCCTCAATTACGACTGAGGCTTCCGATGGACGCTTAAGCAGAGAATAGGTTTTTCCACTCATAGAGCTTTCAACAATATCGATTAAATCTTCAATGTTCACAGCGAAGCCGTTTGGAACATGCATTAAAACGGTCCCCGTTGTTCTTTGAGTGTGTGTAGCTAGGGGCACATTTTCCATAATCCTCTCAACGTCTTCATTCATGTAGCCCATTTTGCGGAGCTTCTCTTCGGTTACAGCCCGAAGCAGGTTCTGGGTGCATGGGCATGCAGTAAAGCCTATTACGCTCGCACCGACCATACGTTGTATAATCATGTCTCCATCTCTTTTTGTCGCTGCCGCTGCCGCAAAGATTTTACATGGCTCTGGTGTTGGGTTGCCTAAAACGGGCTTGCGGGTTACAACGTAGTTGCTTCTAAGCCTAACTTCAGACCTGTGTGAGTAGTCATGCTTCTCCAAAAGTCGCCGAGCGACCACACCGCAGAAATCCTCGATGCTGTTTGATTTAAAAACGCTATGCCCCTCTAGGACCTCGTAAAGCAGCTCAGGGTTTCTTGAAAGGTGAACACCCCTTTTATCACTGGGCAAATCTACAAACAGGTCTATTGTCGGAAAAAGGGGTAGCGAACCCCTTTCACCCACTATGCGTAAGTTTAACTTTAGGTTTTTCACGCCAACCCTAGTAAGCCTTACTTGAACATTCGGCTTTGTGGACTGAATATCGATAACGTGGCTTAAAAGGTCTATTGGAAAGCTCAAGCAACCACCATCTTCTGCAGAAAAGTTAGATAACTATGACTCCCTTAAAAAGTATGCTATGCTCTATTAAGCTTACATTCGTTTTAGTTTATGTGAAATTCAGGCATACGCTTTTTATTAACAATTGAATCTTTAAAAGCTTCCACGAGTCAATTTTAAAGGATGAGAATGTCCCTGCCTATTGCTTGGGCGATAACTGGAGCTGGACACTTCTTAAAAGAAACATTTGAAGTCATGAGCGAAGTAATTAAGGATGGCGACATCAAAGTTACAACTTACCTCTCGGCTGCTGGAAGTCAGGTTGTCAAGATATATGGACTTTGGGAGGAGCTTAAAAAGATATCAAAGGGATGCTACCTTCAGGAAATTTTTACAGAAGATAAAGAGGGAGCAGCTTCTCCCAAAGCTGGAAGATTGTTAAGAGGGATATACAAATTTCTCATAGTTTCACCTGCAACTGCAAACACTGTGGCTAAGATCGTGCATGGCATAGCCGACACCTTGGTGACAAACGCAGTTTCACAAGCACAAAAGGGAGCAGTTCCCATATACATTGTGCCAACGGATCAACAAAGCGTTGTGGAGACAGCATTGCTTTACCGTGTTGACAGAAACGTCTGTGAACGTTGTGAACCATGCCCAGCCATTGGCACATGTCCCCAGCAAGCTATAAAAGTGGTGGACACCTATCCAAACATAGATATTACGCTTTGCCGAAACTGTAGGTTATGTATAACTGCTTGCCTTTTTGGCGCAATTAAATATGGAGAGAAAGTCAAATTGCACGTGAGAAAAATCGATTTGGAAAACGTTGAGCGCCTTAAAAAAATGGAAGGAATAACCGTTTTGGAACACCCAAAACAAATAATGGATGTTGTTAGGAAATGGAAGGGTGGGGGGATGTATAAAGATGAAAGTGTTATTGGTCACAGGTCTTTTAGCGAAGGATATAGTGGAACAATACGCTCGAAAAAGCAGTGTTGAGGCAAAAGTTCTCGCATTAAATGTTTCAGTTGCGGCGTTTCTGACGCCTAAAAGAATTTCGGAGGAGCTTGGAAGTTTAAATCTTGAGGGTTTTGACGTGATTTTAGTTCCTGGCCTCGTAAGGGGAAATGTGAGGCCTGTTGAAGATGCAACGGGAATCCCAACCTATAAGGGTCCAAAATACGCGGCTGACATTCCAACAATATTAAACTTTTTAGGGAAGGTAAAGTTCTCCAAAGAGGTGCCGGCATGTGAAATACTTAAAGGCGAGATACAGCGCATGGCTCTTGAGAAGTTGACGGATGTTGAGAGAATGCGGGATTTGTTGCTTAAGAATCCTGGTAACATAACCGTGGGGCGATTGGCCATAGGCAAAGACTTTCCAATGCGCATCATGGCTGAAATAGTTGATGCACCGCTCCTATCTGACGAGGAGATTGAAGCCATAGCTCGTCAATATGTCAGCGATGGGGCAGACATTATTGATGTCGGCATGCTTGCGGATGAGCCAAGGCCCCTAGATGCTAGGCGCGCTGTCACGGCGGTCAAAAGGGCTGTAAACGTGCCTGTAAGTATCGACACCCTTAACCCGGATGAAGCAAGAGAAGCTGTTTCTGCGGGATGCGATATGGTACTGAGCGCCGATGCTGGAAACATGCGGGATATGGCTTTCTTTGTATCAAAAATTGCAGTTGTAGTTATCCCAACGAACCATAGAGAAGGATACTTTCCTAAAGAAGCTGAGAAACGCGTTGAATTTTTAGAAGGGAATGTAAAAGAGGCAAAAAAGCTTGGAATAGAAAAGGTTATTGGAGACTTGATTCTAGGATCCGTCAGCAGTCCCGGTGTGACTGAATCTTTGATTGCCTTTCGAACGTTTGCAAAGAGAAACCCCGAAGTCCCCCTCCTAATGGGAGTTGGCAATGTTGTAGAATTAATGGACGCTGACTCAGTGGGTGTCAACGCCCTCCTCGCAGGCATAGCCTCTGAAATTGGTGTAAACATTCTGCTAACAACAGAGAAAAGCGCCAAGGCAAAGGGAAGCATAAAAGAGTTATCCACGGCTTCAAAAATGATGTTTATAGCAAAGAAAAAGTGCTCAGTTCCAAAAGATTTGGGCTTAGACCTCTTAATATTAAAAGACAAAAGAAGAGCAGAAGAACCCTATAATGCCCCACTAGAAAATGAAGTGCCTATTATAAAAGCTGTGGAAAATGTAAGGCCGCCAGCCTTCGACCCAAAAGGATGCTTCAAAATAATTGTGGACCGGCAGAAAGGACTTATCGCCGCTCTTTACTTCCCAACCTTTAATCGCGATAAGCCATCCCTAATAATTAAGGGTGAAAGGGCTGAGGAAATTTATTCCAAAATTATCGAAATGAACCTTATAACAAGACTTGACCATGCAGCATATTTAGGAAGCGAGTTAACCAAGGCAGAAATTGCGCTAAAAATTGGAAAAAATTACATCCAAGATAACTCCTTTTTTAGCTCTTAGATGCGTTTCACCGAGGGCTTCCTGTATCTGCGTCAAGCCTCTGAGTAACAGCCGAGAAGTGGCGGCCAGAACAATACCAACGGTGACGGAACATAATTCTATCCGCCAATGGACTCGATTCGAGTTCTAGAATCACGGATAATTTTTACTGACGCACGCCGCTTCAAGATTTGTAACTCCAAACCCTTGGTTATATGTGGGCTTCCGTGAAAAGTGGAGCTTGTCCCGGGCGCAATCTTGATGGTGACTTTTCCATAACTCTCAAGGCTTCTTTATTTAATCCTATTTTTGGGTTTTATGTTCTCTTAAGGCCCGTGTATACATGTTTGATGATACACCAGCAATTAGCCCTCCGACGGCGTCATTAGAAATTGGTCCAAGCTTCTTCAAAATTCCAGGCTTGGCTTGATCAAACCTTACAAACTCGAAGATACCTTTCACTCCAGCAATGTAGCATGCTATAGCCATCCCCAAGAGCTCGTCGGCCACCAGACCAGGGCGTCCCATAAATCTCTCCTTTGTTAAACCAGGAATCAAACCTGCTCTTGCGTCTTCCTCCGCGCGAAAACATGCAACAACCATGCATGAAACATTTACATCAGATAAGGCATCCATGAACTCTTCCTTCAGAATTCTAGCAGCCTCCTCTTTAGTTTCCACACCAGGATGAGAAACAAACAGCTCTAACGCCGTATCTATGAGGTTTTCTAGCGAAATCCCTTTTTCTTCAAGATATTCCAGCAACGACAATTTGAAACCCCGATTCACCAATTAACTTATCTTTCATATGTACTATTTGAAACTTAATTTTTGCGGATGGCATGTTCTAAGTTTAGACAAAAATAGATTTTAATTCGTGTTGCACTTTTGTTTATTGCCCTTGGGATGTTTTTAACTGTAAATTTGTTGATGATCATAGGCGGGAGATTCGCTGCCAGCTAGATGCGTGCAGTCTCTTTCACGTTACATTACTGTAATCAATATGTAGAGAAGAACGTTTACTAGTATCACAAATAAGAAAACCGTCAGCTTCATAATCTTTATGGCTCTTAGAATATGTTTTGGGGATAAGGCAGTAACATCATCGCCTAACACATAATGGCCTGGCTTTTCTAATTTCACATTTAAGGCACCAGCCATAGCGGACATGCTCCAACCGGCGTTTGGGCTTTCGGTTTTATGACTATCTCTTCGCAGGATTCTCCAGGAGTCTTTCCAGTCTTCGTCCAGTAGCCATGCTGCTATAACCATCAGGAGGGCTGTGAGGCGGGCCGGTATGTAGTTTGCTAGGTCATCTACTCTTGCTGAGAACCATCCGATGTTTATATGTTCTGGATCCTTATAGCCGACCATGGAGTCTAGGGTGTTGATTACGCGGAAGGAGATGGCTCCAGGAACACCGAAAAGAGCATAATAAAAGAGTGGTGATGTTATTCCGTCAACAGTTCCCTCAGCTATCGATTCAACAGTGGCCGAGATAATCTGTTGTGTGTTAAGCTTTTTCGGATCGCGCCTAACGATATATGATAGTAGCCTCCTAGCCTGTTCTATATCGCCTTGCTCAATGTTCCTTGCTATTGGATGCGTGTGCTTCTCCATACATTTAACGGCAAATGTTGGTTTCAGTAGTAGGGAAGCTACAATTATATAGGCTATCAGGCCGAAGTATTGTTGAATGAGAAAAAGCATAAGATGAGCGGGGATCGTGAAAAGAGCAATGGTGAATAAGCCTAGTAAAACCCCATTTAACCTTTCAATACGAGGGCTTTTACTTTTAATTCTTGATTTGAGGGATGCAATCACTTTACCCATCCATACCGTTGGATGAACTTTCTCCGGAGGCTCCCCAAAGGCTAAGTCTATTAATAATGCTATTGCTAGAATGGTTAAGAAGGTGAAAGTGAAACTTATACTCTGCTGAAGCATATGTAGAATGCCCTACGAGCCGCCTATAATATTTCTCAGGGCTACTAGCAATCTTTCATTCTCCTGTCGTGTTCTCACAGCTACCCTAATATAGTATTCATCGAGACCCTTGAAGGAGCTGCAGTCCCGAATTAATATTCCATGCTTCAGCATTCTCTCCTTAAACTGAGCAGCCGTGAAGCCGGTCTGCCTTACATCTATAAGGATGAAGTTCGCATATGCTGGGAAGACTCTGAGGCCTCGGATCCGCTTAAGTTCATCTGATAAGAATTCCCTTTCCTCCTTAATGAGCCTCCGTGTTCTTTCCAAGTATTCCATGTCTTGAAGGGCGGCGATGGCTGCTGCTTGGGCTACGCAGTTGACGTTCCATGGAATCTTACCCTTAAATAGGAGATTAATGATTTCCTCGCAGGATACTCCATAGCCTACCCTAAGTCCGGTTAACCCGAAAGATTTAGTGAATGATCTAAGGATGAAGAGGTTTTTATAAGTTTTCACTTTGCTGGCCAGTGAGATGTCTTCATCTACAAATTCGGTGAAGTCCTCATCTATGAAGACTAGCACATGCTCTCTATCGCTGTTCTCAACAATTTCAAACAGGTCATCCCTTGGTATTAAAGTGCTTGTAGGATTATTTGGGTTACATAGAAAAATCACCTTAGTCTTAGAACCTATTTTCCTTAAAAGGATATTTGGGTTAACCTTGAAGTTTTTATCTAGCTTTACATGTTTTGGAATGCCACCAGCCTTCCTTACGGCATTCTCATATTCTCCAAATGTAGGTATTAGAATGACAGCCTTATCCCCACTCCTTATAAATGCTTCGCAAAATAGGTAAATGAGCTCTGTTGAACCATTACCTACTATAATGTTTTCCGGGTTTATCCCCTCAAGATAATTTGAGATAGCATTCCTTAAGGCGTTAGAGTCTGAGTCAGGATAAAACTGTATTTGCCAAAGGCTTCTCTCAATGGCCTCTATAACCTTTTGCGGCAGGCCTAAGGGATTCACGTTCGCACTAAAATCCACAATATTCCCATAGTGAGGATAATATTTCCATATTTCACCCCCATGCACGCAAGGCTTCAACTCTTTAATCTCGTCCCGGGCTAATCTTACAATTAAATTTGGCTTCATATTTGCACTTCACACACCAAATTTTATTGGTTTCCCCATTAAATTAAGTAATATTGGCGTAACATGTTTACCATATACATGCCCAAGCCCACCCTTATAGGCAGCCCTCTCACTATAATGTGAAACCCCGTCCATAACTACCTCTGAGCTGGCTATAGTTATTGGTGTGGGGTCAGCGGTATGCCTCCTAAGTTTCACGGGGGTTACGTGATCTGCAAGCAGCATGATGCATGTCTCTTCTAAGTCAATATTCTTCAGAATTCTACCAATCATTAAGTCAATCTTCTTTATGATTAATGTCTTACCGGTGAGGTCGCCGTCATGGCTTGCCTCATCCGGCCCCTCCACATGTATTAGGACTAGGTCATGGTCTCTGATGGCCGCTAAGGCGGCGTTCGCCTTCGCTATAGTATCAGTATCAACTTCCCCTGTTGCTTCAGGAACATTGATAATGTCCATGGCGCTAAGCTTGCAAATACCCTTAATTAGGCTTATGGCTGCCACGCATGCTCCTTTAAGTCCATACTTTTCATGGAGTGGGATGAGACTTGGCTTCCTGCCCTCACCCCATGGAATTAGAACGTTGGCTGGTGATTTCCCTTTAGTCTCCCGTTCCCGATTAACAGGATGATCCTTGAGGATGTTATGTGAAATCCTTATGAATTCATTGAGCGCGTCTGCTGTTCTCTTAGCCTCAGTTGATTCGTCTAATGGCTTAATTGAATCTGCCCGCAAATTAACCCTAGGCTTACATGTAGATATGTTTAGGGAGAGCCTTTCTCCTCTAAGAACTAAGACTCCCTTAAACCCCAGCGTCTGCTTGAACATGACCTCGACGTCCGGAACCGTCTTTAACTTTAAATCTTGAAGCTGACTTGCGAGTTCCGCCGCGCCCTCACGAATTCTACCAGCTTTCTCATCAATTATAATAAAATTCTCGTTGATAGTGGCGAAATCGCATCTAAAAGCTATATCTCCGTCTTTGAGTTCGATTCCGGCGCCAATGGCTTCAAAGCCTCCCCTTCCAGCATAAACTTTGTAGGGGTTATAGCCTAGTACAGCTAGAGTTGCTGTATCGCTTCCCGGAGCAACCCCGGGAGATATCGCGTACAATAATCCTGAAGCCCCACTTAAAGCTACACGGTTCATATTTTTCGGCTTAGCCGCCTCCAACGGGGTCAAATAGTTAAGTTCCTTTAATGGCCGATCAGCCATCCCATCACCAATAATAATGAAAGCTTTCATGTTTTCACCCATTATAGATGGATTATACGTTTAGAACTAAATTAAGCTCTGAAGCAGGAGGAGTTTCATTTTGGATCACTAATTTTTGTATTTTGTACTCTGTACTCCTAATTTGGCATCCTCCTCTGCCCTGAAGCATGCGCGCAACTACATATGAGACGTTTACACCCGCTAATGCGTCGATAATCTCTTCTTTGAGGATTTTAGAAGCCTTCTCCTTAGTTTTCATGTTGGAATGAAGAATAAAAAGCTCTAAAGCTGTAGCCACAAGATCTTCTAGGGATACCTCCCTTTTTCTGAGATGTTCTATTAGGGACAAACTGCTCACCTCACTAATATTTTGTGTAGTAAACCTTATAAAGGTTGGTTGGATTATCCAACCAAGGGACCTCGAATTGATAAAGGCCGTAATAAAGGCTATAATTATTGGTCTAATCTTGATGCTGACTATAGAAATTGTGGCTGCTACAAATGCTTCCGCTCCGATAATTATTGTAGATAACCTAGGCCGAACTGTGACAATAAAGAGCTCGGAGAGAATTGTATCAATAGGCCCATCTTGCACAGAAATATTGTACGCATTGGGCTTAGGTGACAGAGTCGTTGGAGTTGACCGGTATTCCGACTATCCGCCTGAAGTTGTCTCCAAACAATATATTAATAATTGGTGGAATCCGGATCCAGAAGAGGTTATTGCTTTGAACCCTGACTTAGTATTATATTCGGTGGGCTCCGTAGCCGCTGTGGAAGCACTTGAAAAGGCTGGGCTAACAGTGGTGGCCCTTAAACCTGCAACTATAGATGACATCCCTGAGAACATAAAAATGGTAGGCTTTATAACTGGCAAATCTCAGAAAGCAGAGTCTTTAGCATCCACTTTGGGTAGAAGGATTGACGAAATCAAAAATAAAACTACCAATGTCACGATAAAGCCAAAAGTTTATATTGAATATTGGTATCCGCCACCTTGGGCCTTCGGCCCCAACACGTGGGGCCACCAATTAATTGAATTGGCTGGAGGCATTAATGCGTTTGGTGACGCTGCAACAGGATGGGTTCAAACAACCGACGAGGAAGTTATAGCCAGAAACCCAGATATTATTATTAGCCTTTGCGGCGCCATGCACCACGCTTCACTTGAGGATATTAAAGGCCGCCCTGGATGGGGTACGATTTCAGCCGTTGCTAAACGTGCTGTTTATTTGATTGACGAGAACTTATTCGTCAGACCTGGCCCACGGATAATTGACGGTTTGGAAACATTAGCTAAGATTTTACATCCTGAACTTTCTGGTGAAGCAACTACATTCACATTCTTAATAGACACAACTACATTAAGGTCGGGAATACAAACGTTTAACATTTCTGGCCTTATGAAGGTTGACATCCTCACCATTAAGTCGGCGGGAAATTGCACTTTAGCGGTTACCATTCAGGAACTTGGACCAGAATTACCTGCTAACCGAAAATTGGTTGGAAAATACTTAGATATCGATTGTAGCGTTCCAACAGGTCTGGCGTTCATGTTGAGGATATACTACAATGAAGATCAGCTTAAAACATTAAGCGTTAGCGAAGGCTCCCTTAAAATTTACGTATGGGATAAAGATGGACAACGTTGGATAATGTTGAACAGCGCGGTGAATGAAAGTGAGAATTATGTTGAAGCAACCGTTACTCATCTTAGTTATTTTGCTTTGACGGGAGAGCCTGCGCCTGCCTTTTGGGAACAACGCATCCCGCTTTGGCTCTTCGTAACATCGTTAATACTTATAATAACAATAGTTGGCATAGGGGTTTATATAGCCCATAAAAAAGGTAAAAGTGTCTAATAATGCGTAGCCAAAAAACGTTTGAAACTAAATATTTCAAACGATTTGCCATGTGGACCGCCATCATTCTTGTCCTATTTGTTTGCTTGTTATTCTCAATGGCTTTAGCCTCTACAGTCGGGCCGATGCCCATGAGTGTTGGAGACGTCTTAGGCATAATAGTGCATCAAATTCCAATTCTGGGCAATGTGGTTAATGGGCAGTGGACTTCGTTGGAAGAAAGTGTTGTTGTGCAGCTTAGACTTCCACGTGTCCTCTCAGCTGTTCTAGTGGGCGCTGCATTGTCAATTGCAGGCGTTGTTTTTCAAGGCATATTCAGAAATCCGATGGCTGACCCTTACGTGCTTGGGGTGGCTTCAGGCGCTGGGTTTGGCGCTTCGCTGGCAATAGTCTACGGCGTTGGCCTTTCATCATTAGGCTTGTTTTATGCTATACCGCTTATGGCGTGTATAGGTGCATTGTCAACGATGTTCCTTGTTTATTTTATAGCTAGGACCAGTTTTGGAATTCCGGTTTTGAGGTTGTTATTGGCTGGGATAGCTGTTAGCAGCTTCTTTTCATCTATGATCTCCCTTATGATAGCTACGGCTGGAGAAGACATACACGCCGCGTTCAACTGGCTTTTCGGAGGTTTTCCAATAAGCAGGTGGGAATACATTAACATGGCAGCGCCAGTAATTCTACTATGCTCAGTGGTGATATACGCGTTTGCCAGGGACTTGAACGTGATGTTGCTCGGCGAAGATCAAGCACGACAGCTTGGCGTTGAGGTTGAAACCGTAAAGAAACGCTTGATAATATTAGGCTCGTTAATAACGGCTGTTGCAGTTTCAATAAGCGGCATCATAGGCTTCATAGGTTTGATAGTGCCGCATATGATGAGGATTCTGGTTGGTCCGGACCACCGCATATTAATCCCCTCTTCAGCTTTGGCCGGTGCATCTATTCTGGTGCTTTGCGATGCTGTTGCGAGGACTATTTTAAGACCTATCCTTCTTCCAACAGGAATTGTAACTGCCATGTTGGGCGCGCCCTTCTTCGTTTACTTGTTAATGAAAAGTGGAAAGACCACGATGTAGTGGGAAATGGGATGGTAACTTTGAAGATTTGCGGGGTTGAATGTTACTACGGGTCTGTTAAGGCATTGGAGAATGTCAGTTTTTCAATAGGTTCTGGTGAACTTGTAGGCTTATTGGGGCCGAATGGTTCTGGCAAGACTACTTTGCTAAAAACTATCAGCGGAACCCTAAAGCCAAAGGCTGGAGCCGTGTATTTGAATGAAGCAGAGATATTCGACATGAAACGCCGAGAAGTTGCCAGAAACATAGCGGTTGTGCCTCAAAACACAGATGTAAATTTTGACTTTACAGTTTTAGACATTGTCATGATGGGACGGCACCCTCACATAAGCCTATTTAAAATGGAAAGCGAAAAGGACTTAACAACAGCTAAAAACGCAATGGAGCTAACAAATACGTGGCATTTAGCTGAAAGACATATAAATGAGTTGAGTGGAGGAGAGAGACAGCGCGTCATAATTGCTCGAGCATTAGCTCAAGAGCCCAAAGTGTTATTGTTAGATGAACCAACAACCCATTTAGACATTAACAATCAATTAGAAATAATGGATCTCTTGAAGGAACTTTGTGTAAAAAAGAAACTAATAATTCTGGCTGTTTTCCACGATTTTAATTTGGCGTCACGCTACTGTGATTATGCAGTTCTACTGAGTAAAGGAAAAATAGTTTCAATCGGAGGCTTAGATAAAGTATTAACAAGCGAGAATATTAGAAAGGTCTTTCAAGTCGACGCCTTGGTGAAAAAACACCCTATCACGGGTTCCCTTTATGTTATCCCCGTTTCGCTGAAATTGACAAAAGCATCTGTAAACAGAAAGTTTCATGTTCACGTGATATGCGGAGCTGGAACAGGAACGCAGATCTTAAAAACTTTAGTTGAAAAAGGGTTCATCGTTACCGCTGGCGTTCTACATGTATTGGATACAGACTATGAAACAGCGATGTTGTTGGATGTTCCCGTCGTAGGCGAGGCCCCATTCTCCTCAATTACAGAGCAAAATTATAAAGCAAACTTGAAAATGATTAGTGTAGCAAACGCTGTTATTGTGACATCCGTGCCTTTTGGTTATGCAAACCTATTAAACCTTAAGGCGGCAAAGGCCGCTTTAGAAATGGGGATCCCAACGTTCATTGTTGAAGAAACGCCTATCACTCAAAGGGACTTTACAGGTGGTGAGGCGCAGAAACTAATACAGGAATTGAAAAGCAGAGGAGCAGCGTTCGTCAGAGGTCAAGACGAGTTATTATCCCTGATTGATAAGCTAGAAGACACAAAACCCTGTGCTCAGGGTGTGTTAGCCCATGCGACGAAATGATGTTGCACTCATTACTTCGCCAGCGTTGAAGCGGATATGTTACAAGTTACGGTCTTTGCTGGAAGAGGCCGTGAAGAGAAATCTTGCCGAAGGCCTCCTGTTTTCAGGAGGCCTAGATACGAGTATTCTAGCGTTAATATCTTCAAAATTTGCTTCATTAAAGGCTTTTACGGTTGCTTTAGAAGAGGCTCCGGCACCTGATGTTAAATACGCGTCGCTAATGGCTAAAAAGCTGGGCATTAAACATCTCATTCATTTTATTGATGAAGAGGAATTGTACGATGCCATCTATACTGTCGTCAGAACAATGAGATCCTTTGATCCGATGGAAGTGCGTAACAGCACAGCCGTTTATGCGGCATTAAAAATGGCTAAGGAAGAGGGCCTAAGCATGGTTATGACAGGCGATGGATGCGACGAGCTATTCGCTGGATACAGTTTTTTATTTAATCTGGAGGGAGAGCAACTGAAGTTTGAACTTGAGAAGTTATGGAGGACAATGTCGTTCTCCTCTGTTCCATTGGCTGAGGCGCTCGGCCTCGAAGCGAAGCTTCCATACCTTGATTCGCGTGTGAAAAACTTTGCATTCAAGCTTGACCCGGCATACAAGGTTCGGAAAGAGAGAGGACAAAAATGGGGAAAATGGATTTTGCGAAAGGCCTTTGAAGGCGTATTGCCCGATGAGATTGTATGGAGGGTTAAAACCCCAATTGAACATGGCTCAGGTACAACCATACTATCTGCCCTTTTTGAACACAGAATCTCAGATGAAGAATTTCAGGAGAAAAGAGGGAGATACTTTAAGAACGATAGAGTTACAATAAGGAGCAAAGAGCAACTTTTTTATTATGAGGTTTATAGGTCAACTTTAGGTGTTCCTCATCGAGCAAAAAGGGGCAGAATCTGTCCTTATTGCAATTCAAATGTGGAAGAAGGGGTTACTTATTGTCGAGTATGCGGGGCTTATCCGATTTAAAAAGTTATCAAAATGGTTGCTGGTGGACTTTTCATGACAAAGGTTGCAGTATCTTGGAGCGGAGGCAAAGATAGCTGCCTTGCATGTTATAAGGCGCTTCAAAAGGGCCTCCAAGTTTCCTGTCTTTTAAACTTTGTATCTAAAGATGGAAGATGCATGTCCCATGGATTAAACTCGAAATTGATTGTTGCCCAGTCGCAGGCTATCGGAATTCCAATCATTCAAAGAGAAGTTACATGGGACACTTATGAAGAAGAATTTAAAACTGCAGTTAGAAAGTTGAAACAAATGGGGTTTGATGGCGTTGTTTTCGGCGACATCGACGTCCATGAACATTTAGACTGGGTTGTTCAAGTTTGTAATGATGTAGGCATTCTTTATATGGAGCCACTTTGGCATCTTAACCGTGAACAAATCCTTAAAGAATTCATAAATGCGGGCTTCAAAGCGATTGTCGTAAACGTAAAAGCCGAAATATTCGGTGTTGAATGGTTGGGAAGGAAAGTTGACGAAACTTTTATAGAGGATTTGCAAAAACTACGCATTAATCATAGCTTTGACATCTGCGGGGAATTCGGCGAGTATCACACACTTGTCACCAACGGACCCATTTTCGACAGGCGTATAAACATTCTCAATTATAGAAAGGTGTTAAGAGAAGGTTACTGGAAACATTGGCTTCTAGAAATTTCTAACTATTCGTTGGAGGAAAAGGGTTGCGATGACAAAGAAAATTCATGATGTGATATTGGCCCAGGAAGAATCTAGAGGCAAGGCTTTTATAGAGAAAATTAAGGGTAGAAGCCCGCTTTTTGTCTGCGTTATTGGAAGTACGGAAACAGCTAAAATTCCGGGATTATCCGCGGCGGGAAAACATCCGGAGTTAACCGACTATACGCCCGCCGCAGATGTAGAATTACTCTTGCTCAGTTCATGTAAGTGCATTAAAGGAGTACCTGTAACACCGGAAGGGATACCGACACCTGCACTGATTACCATGTCAGCGTTGAAGCTGGCGGACATACCATTACTTGTTGTAAGCGGCGGGGTCAAGATAAAACCTCATGTTCCTTACTTAGATTTAGGAGGCAGACCCGGAGGCGACATAAGAACAAGTAAAGCTGTGGAAAACCCTGAAGAAATTTTGCTCAGAGCCAAAATTGCAGGAGAAAACCTGTCCAAGGTGGCTGATTATCTTGTGGTTGGCGAGAGTATTCCCGGGGGCACAACAACGGCTCTCGGTGTTCTGTTAGCAATGGGCATAGACGCCAAGGGAAAAGTGAGCAGCAGCATGCCAAACAATCCGCACGAGCTTAAGATAAAAACCGTTAAAGAAGGCTTGAAGGCGTCGAAAGTGGAGTTCGGCTCTCTCGCACATGATCCTTTAAAAGCAGTTTCGTGCGTTGGTGACCCTATGATACCAGCCTTTGCTGGATTAGTCCTTGGAGCCGCACATAAAGTTCCAGTTTTAATGGCTGGTGGAACGCAGTCGGGTGCTGTGTTAGCCGTTGTTAAAGCGTTTAACCCCTACATCTTGAACAATGTAGCCATTGGAACTACTCGATGGATTATAGTTGACAAAAATGCCGACTTAAAAGGGATAATCGCTCAAATTGCAAGCATTCCCATACTGGCCGCCGACCTCGACTTTAGCCGATCAAAATTTGAGGGGTTAAAGGCTTACGAGGCGGGCTTTGTTAAAGAAGGGGTAGGCGCTGGAGGATCAGCTATAGCCGCCATAGCAAAGTCGGAGGGCACAATATCAAAGGCTGCTCTCCTTGATGAAATCGAGAGAAATTATGAGCGATTGGCGGTCTCAAGGTGATGTCATGCGTAGGGAAGCTAAGAACCTGATATCTTTCCTTACAACAATTCCGGTTGGCATGGACGAAAACTGCCTAATCGACGCAGCAAACCATATGCACCTGTTTCCATTAATAGGCGCGTTTATAGGTTTATTGACAGGCATATTCGCCTGGTTACTCCTCAACTTTCTTGACGCTTTGATTGTTGGAATTTTATCCTTAGGCTTCATTTTACTAGTTACCGGAATTCATCATGCAGATGGGCTGCTTGACTTTGGGGATGGCTTAGTATATCAAGGAACGTCGGAGGAAAAAATCAAGATAATGCATGACCAACAAACTGGGGCGGGCGGCTTTGCGCTTGGCTTAGTGACGTTTCTAACAACAGCCCTCTGCATAGCAAAATTTAATCAAAATTTTGTCATTCAAAGTCTAATTGTGTCTGAAGCTTCTGCCAAACTCGCCATGGTATTCATGGCTTGGCTTGGAAAGTCCGCGCATAAAGGAATGAACACGTACTTTATTCATGCCATGCACGGTAAACATCGAAACATACGCTTAATAGCCGCTTTCTCTATAGTCTTTGGCATAGCACTACCACTTTTGGGCATAGCGTGTTTCATAGCTATAATCGCATGCTTAGCCACGGCTTTAATTGTCACTGGAATTTCAAACAGACATTTTGGAGGGGTAACAGGTGATGTTTTTGGGGCTGGAAATGAACTTTCACGGTTAAGCTCCCTTTTAACAATTTTGGTGGCTTCTGGATGGATGTAACCGCTTTGTTGATGGCAGGCGGCAAAGGCACAAGATTGAAGACTAAGGGAGAAAAGCCCTTAATAAAAGTATGTGGAAAACCTATGATTCAACATGTGTTAGAAGCCTTAAAAGGCACCGCAAAGGTTGAAGATATAATTGTGGCTGTAAGTAGGCACACCCCAAAAACAGCTGCGTCTGTGCGGAAACAAGCTTTAAAGGTTTTACAAACTCCTGGAAGGGGTTTCTGTTTAGATGCAAAGTATGCAATTAAAAAGTTGAAGCTTGGAACAGTTCTGACAATATGTGCAGATCTCCCTTTAATCACAAGCGAATTCATAGACAAAGTTATAACTTTTTACGAACAATGCAAAAAACCCGCATTAACAGTTATGGCTCCACAAGAACTTTATATAAAGCATGGCCTAAGTGTCAACTACGTTTTCAACGTTAAAGGGATAAGCCTAATTCCAATAGGTGTAAATGTAGTTAATGGAAAAAGGATAGGGGAAAAAAATTTAGACGAAGAAATCCTCGTAATAGATGACGTAAAAGTGGCAGTAAACGTCAACACTCTGGATGATATAAGAATTGCTGAACAAATATTATACGCCAGGTCTAGTAATCTGTAATCTACTTATACCTCCTCTCAGTAATGTCTAAACGAAGGTAGAAGTGTTTTAGAATTCATGCATGTGCGTGGTAATTTTGGCGGGGAACCTTACTCTAAACAGCCTTATCGGCGAAAAACTCCCACTTTTATTTTCCAACCTTAGAAGGAGCCACATTTAGCCTTCTCTCGAGCTTTTGAGCTTTTAAAGCGTCGGAAAACTTCCTGTTTTTACGTCAAAGTGGAAGTCGCCGGGCTTTCAGTGGTAAATTCACGCTTGTTTTGTTTTGAAATCTCTCAGGATTTCTTCAAATAAGGGTTTTAGATTTGGAATGTCCTCTTTAACGGTTTTCCAAACCC